>Ga0299912_10001591_pt1 | contig 18303 bp, 19 predicted proteins | sample RVTome_2_FD_207667 | JGI IMG/M metagenome (GOLD analysis project Ga0299912, IMG submission 207667) | Soil microbial communities from uranium-contaminated site in the Upper Colorado River Basin, Wyoming, United States - RVT95D214 (version 2) ... | reverse complement strand
ACCTGCCCCGCGCCTTCCGGCTCGTGTTCGGCGCGAAGGCGGAGGTCGTCGAGTACGACCACCAGACGATCAGGACGCCGCGCGCCGCGTACCGCGCCCCCTCCGTGATCCGGCTCCAGCACCACGTCCGGCGCCCCCGCCCGCGCGTTCGCCTCAGCCGGCGCGAGGTCTTCGCCCGCGACGCCCACACCTGCCAGTACTGCGGGCGGCAGGGCCACGACCTGACGCTGGACCACGTGATCCCGCGCCACCGCGGGGGGAGCCATACCTGGGAGAACCTCGTCACGGCCTGCAAGGTGTGCAACCACCGCAAGGGTGGGCGGACGCCGGACGAGGCGCGCATCCGCCTCCTTCGCGCGCCCTACGAGCCACGGAGCGACGTCTACTCGCTCTTCACGCCGTATCTCGCCGACGAGCGCAACGGCGCATGGCGCGGCTATCTCTTCCTGGGCCCCAACTGACGGGCGGCGGGCCAGCGTCGATCGATCCGGGCGCAGCCATGCCGGCGATCCCGGAGGGCGTCCGATCCCTCGCCCGCACGCTGCGCGCCGCCGGCCACGAGGCACACCTGGTCGGGGGCTGCGTCCGCGACCTCGTCCGCGGGGTGCCACCCGCCGACTGGGACGTGGCCACCGACGCCCGGCCGGATCGCCTCCTCGCGCTCTTCCCGGGAGCGCGCTACGAGAACCGCTTCGGGACGGTCGCCGTCCTCCTGCCGGACGGCGTCCACGAGGTGACGACGTTCCGGCGCGACGGCACCTACTCCGACCACCGCCGGCCCGACGACGTCGCCTTCGGCGACACCCTCGACGAGGACCTCGCGCGGCGGGACTTCACCGTGAACGCGATGGCGATCCCGCTCGACGCCGACGGGATGCCGGGCGCCGTCGTGGACCGCTTCGACGGCCGGGCCGACCTCGCGGGGGGCATCCTGCGCGCCGTCGGCGATCCGGGGGCGCGCTTCCGCGAGGACGCCCTGCGGATGCTCCGCGCGGTCCGTTTCGCGGCCACCCTGGGCGTCACGGTGGAGCCGGCCACGCGCGCCGCCATCGCCGCCGAAGCGCCGCTGGCCGTCCACGTCTCCGGGGAGCGGACCTTCGTCGAGCTGATGCGGCTGCTCGCGGCGGAGCGGCCGTCCACCGGGCTGCGGCTCGCCGAGGAGACGGGCCTCCTCGCCGTCGTCGCCCCGGAGCTGGCGCGCCAGCGCGGGATCCCCCAGGCGAAGACCCCCGGCGACGACCTCTGGGATCACACCTGTCGGACGGTGGACGCGGCCGCGCCGACCCAGGTCGACGGGCTCCCGCTCGCCCGGACCGCAGCGCTCCTCCACGACATCGGCAAGCCGGCCACGTTCGCCGACGGCCACTTCGTCGGCCACGAGACGGTCGGGGCGGAGCTCGCGGCGGCGTGGCTCGACCGCCTCCGGGCGCCGCGCGGTTTCGCCGCGCGGGTGGTCGGCCTGGTCCGCCACCACATGTTCTCGTATGCCCCAGAGTGGTCGGACGCAGCGATCCGGCGCTTCATCCGGCGGGTCGGCATGGTCGACCTCGACGAGCTGCTGGACCTGCGCGCCGCCGACAACGTCGGGAGCGGCCTGCCGTGGAACGTGGACGGCCTCGACGAGCTGCGCGAGCGCTGTCGGGCGCAGGTGGCGGCCCACGTCGCCCTGGAGCGCGGCGACCTTGCCGTGGACGGCAACGACCTCATGCGAGCACTGGCCCTGGCGCCCGGCCCGGCGTTGGGCCGGCTGCTCGTGGAGCTCCTGGAGCGCGTCCTCGCCGACCCGATGCTCAACGAGCGCGGGCGGCTCCTGGCGATCGCGCGGGAGGTCGCCGGCGATGGCGCGGGCAGCACCACGGCCACCGGCGATGGCGCGGGCTGGGTCGCCGGCGGTGGCGCGGGCGGCACCGCGGCGAGGCGGGGACCGCGGCCGTGATCGAGCTCCTCCTCAACGCCGAGAGCCAGCTCGCCCTCGGGCTGCTCGACCAGGCCGAGCGGACCTATCGGACCGTGCTCGAGGCGGACCCCCGCAACGGGATCGCCGCCGTCGGCCTGTCGCGCGTGGCCCTGGAACGCGGCGACGACGCCGGCGCGCACGCCCTGGCGCGGGCGGCGCTGGAGATCGACCCCGAGAATGCCACGGCCCGCCGGATGATCGACCGCCTCGAGGAGGTCGCCCACTACCGGGACACCGCCGCGACTCATGGTCAACAGCCCGGCCTGACCGCAGGCCCGCCCGGCCCGACCGCAGACCCGCCGGGCATCCCGTCGGCCGGCCCCCGGGAGCCGGCACCCGCGCGCCCCGGGCTCCTGCGGCGCATCACCCGGAGATCCTGATGCGCGTGCTCGTCACCGGTGGCGCCGGCTACGTCGGCTCGGTCTCGGTGGAGGCGCTCGTCGGCGCCGGCAACGACGTCGTCGTCCTCGACGACCTCTCGAAGGGTCATCGCGAGGCCGTCATGCCCGGGGCCCGCCTCGTCGAGGGCAGCTACGCCGACGCGACCGGGCTCCGCGCGCTCCTGGCCGAGACCCCGGTGGATGCCGTCCTCCATTGCGCCGCCCGCTCGCTCGTCGGCGAGTCGATGGCCAACCCCGCCCTCTACTACCGCGAGAACGTGGCCGGGGGCGTGACCCTCCTGGAGGCGCTGCGGGAGGCGGGCGTGCGGCGCCTCGTCTTCAGCTCGACCGCGGCCGTCTACGGAACCCCGGCGAGCGTCCCGATCCGCGAGGATGCCGTCCTGGCGCCCATCAACCCCTACGGCGAGACCAAGCGGGCGTTCGAGGGCGCGCTCCGCTGGTACGCCGACGCTTACGGCCTCCGGAGCGTCAGCCTCCGCTACTTCAACGTCGCCGGGGCCTCCGCCCGGAACGGCGAGGTCCACGACCCGGAGACGCACCTCATTCCCAGGGTCCTCTCGGCCGTGGAGGGGCGCGGCGAGGTGACGGTCTTCGGGACGGACTACTCCACCGCCGACGGGACCTGCATCCGCGACTACATCCACGTCGAGGACCTGGCGCGGGCGCACCTGCTGGCTCTCGAGGCGACCGACCCGGCGGACCCGCGAACGGCCGTGTCTGACGGGTCGGCGGCGGCGATCGCCCTCAACCTCGGCAACGGCGGCGGCTTCAGCGTGCGCGAGGTGCTCGCCGCGGTCGAGGAGGCGACGGGGCGGCCCGTGCCCCACCGCATCGGACCGCGACGGGCCGGAGATCCGCCCGTGCTGGTCGCCGACGCGAGCCGGGCCCGCGCGGTGCTCGGCTGGGAGCCGGCCCACCCCCACCTCGTCGAGATCGTCGCGTCGGCGTGGGCGTGGCGGCGCGCGCACCCGGACGGCTACGCCGGCTGAGCCGATCTCCCCTGGACGCACCGGGCGGCGCGCATGAGTGCCGGCGCCGAGGCGGGCGCGTCGGCGCCGCGGCAACCGAAACGAAACGGTAGCGGCCCCCCGGCGGTACTGACCGCGACCCGTCGCCCGCATACCGTGGCAGTGTCGGGGTGGAGTCCCCGTGGTCCGTCGCCGCGCCGCTCCTCCCCAGGGTCACTCCAAAGCGAGGACGCCGACATGACCGCCATCGACTTCGTCCAGCCGCCCTTTTCCCGCGGCCTCGGCGTCTCCGCCCGCGCCGTCCGCGTCACGGGCGCGACCGTTGTCTGCGAATCCTGCGGCTGCCGCCTCACCACCCGCGAGTCCGCGGACGACGCCGGCTTCACCGGCGCCCGCCGCTGGTTCCACTTCGTCGGTTCCTCCGGCCGCGACGCGCGCGGCTGCGCCGTCGGCTGCGTCGACGCGGCCCACGACATCGCCTGAGCCGTCACCCTCCGCCATCGCCTCGAGGCCAGCCAGCACCCGAGCCGCCAACGGCCCCACGAGCGCCCCGGGTGTGCTTCATCGCTTCCCCGGCTGCGGCTCCGGGCGGCGTGCTCGAGTGGGCTCAATCAGGGCCCGTCCATGGCGTGGTTGCCCGTTAGGTCCGCCGGCTCGAGCGCGTGGGCAACGCGTCGTACGCCGATCTCCCCGCTCGCGATTGCCCTGCTGATCGCCTGTTCCGACTCGGCCTCGTAGAGCAGGAAGCAGCTGCCGTCCTCCGGCACGAACAATCGAGAGGGCGAGGGTGCCGGTCGCGCACCTGCCCACCGGGTCGCAGCTCTCGTCGCTCGTGTAGACGACCCCGCTGCCCTGGGTCGAGGCGAGGGTGTCGGGCGGGTCCGTTGGCGTGCCCGAGCTCGGAGCCGGGTCCGTCGCCCGCAAGTCGATCGTCACATCGTTCCTGTGCCAACCGGCCGCGTTTGGAGCGCGACTCGTAACCGCGGGTCGACACCTGCAGGAGCCTGCGCGTCGATCGAGCCCGTCCAGCGATCGCTCACCGGCCGGATCAGCAGGTAGCCGACCAGCATGGTGGCGAGGAGCGTGAGCACCGCGACCTGGTAGGCGCCGTTGCCGAGGGTGTCGAAGAGCAGGAAGATCGTCACGCCGTAGAGCGTCTGGCCCACCACCTGCGAGCCCTTGCCGACGAGACCGTAGAGGCCGAAGAACTCGCCGACCCGGGCCGGCGGCGAGAGGCGCAGCATGAAGACGCGGTCGGCCACCTGGACCCCGCCGAGTCCGCTGCCCACGATCGCCCCGGCGACGACGAAGAGCCCGATCCCGGTCGGCGTTCCCGGCAGGCTGAGCGAGACCACGCCGATGAGGAGCCCCGCCGCCCAGCTGGCGAGCACCCAGAGCAGCGTTCGCCTGGGGCCGAAGCGATCGACGAGACGGCCCCAGCCGAAGCTGGCGGCGATCGCGACCACCGTGAGCAGCACCGTGACCATCAGGTACTGCTGCTCGGTGAGCCCGATGGCCCGCACGGCCACGACGCTCATCACGACGATGATCGTATTGACGGCGTCGGAGTAGAAGAAACGCCCCACGAGGAAGCGACCGAGGCCGGGCACCGCGCGGGCATGGTGGATCGTCGCCCGCACCTGGCCGAACGACCGACGGACGTCGGCCCGCGTGAACGCCGGAGCGCCGGTGCCGCGCTCGCGGACGACCACGAAGATCGGGATCGCCATCACCGCGAAGAGCGCCATCGAGATCGGGAAGTAGCTCGAGACGGGCGGGTCGAGAAGGATCAGCAGCAGGGCGATCGCGATCGTGCCCATGTACCCGACCCCGACGCCGATCCCGGACAGCTTGCCGCGCGTGGCGGGGAACGAGACGGTGGCGAGGGTGGCGTCGTAGTAGATGAGCGCCGCCTGGTAGCTGAAGTTGGCGAGCGTGAACAGGATCGCCCCGATCACCGGCGCGCTGAACCCGATGAGCGCGGCCGGAACGATGGTCAGGGCCGTGAAGACGAAGAGGAACGGCAGGCGCCGTCCGCCGCGATCGCTCAGAGCGCCGAGCGGGGGAGACACGAACGCGTTGATGCCGACCGAGATCACGACGCAGATCGTCTGGACCAGCTGGCCGACGTCCTGCCCGAAGCGGTCAGGATCCGTGAGCCAGAGGCCGATCGCCGTCGACACCACGGCGTAGCTGAAGACGGTGTTCGCGAAGTCGTAGAGCGCCCAGGCCGCCGGCACGCGGGCGCGGCCCGACGGGGTGAGGCCGGCCAGGCGGCCGCCGAGCCCGCGGCGGGGTTGATCGGTCGGCGGGATCGGGGCGGGCGGGGTCGGGGCTGGCGCGGCGACGTCGGCCATCGGCGCGATCGTAAGGGGCGCGCGCGCCGACCGGAAGCCCCCGGGTGGCCGCGGGCCCCGCCGGGCATCCCCACGGCGCTGGTACGATCCGGAGATGCACCCCGATCCACGCGCCTGGCGGCCCCAGTCGTTCGGGCGGCGACTGCCGCGGAAGCTGCGCGACCCGCTCATCGAGCCGGCGTGGGACGGCATCCGGATCCTCGCCCACGTTGCGCCCGCGGGCGTCCGCCTCGTCGATGCCGGCGGCGCGGACCTGGCTCCGGGCCATCCCGAGATCGTCGCCGAGCTGGCGGCCGGCGGCCTCGCCGACACCCTGGTCGTGGACGGGTACCTGACGGACCAGGTGCTCCGGCCCGGGACGGGAGTCGGCCTCGACGCCGAAGAGACGCCCGGCCTGGGCGAGCACATGACCCAGTTTCTCATGGGCAAGCCGGTGGCGGACCAGCTGGGCGGCCGCGGGCGCCTCCCCGGACGGCCCACGGCCCGGACGGTCAGCCTCGTGGAAGCGGCCGGCGGCGGCGAGCCGGTGCCGATCGCCTTCGTCGCCGTCGACCTGGTCGCCCTCGACGACCAGCCGCTCCTCGCGGTCCCGCTCCTCGAGCGCAAGCGCCTCCTGGAGAGCGTCCTCCGGGAGGGACCGCGCGTCCGCCGCACGCCCTTCGTCCGCGAGCCGGCGGGCAGCTTCATCCGGACGTGGCGCTCGCTCGGATTCGGCGGCCTCGCCTACAAGGAGGCGAACAGCCGCTACCACCCGGGCGCCCCCAACAACGCCTGGTCGCTCATCTCCATGCCGCGCCGCTGAATGCCGCGCCGCTGAATGCCGCGCCGCTGAGACCTTCCCGGGCGGCCCCCCCGTCGCCCGTGGTACGGTGACCCGGTGGCCTCTACCGTGCTGACGCCCGCGATCACCGCGGAGATCGAACGTCTCGGCCGGGCCGACCTCGTCGTCGGCATCCCGAGCTTCAAGAACGCCACCACGATCGGGCACGTGACCCGGGCCGCGCAGGCCGGGCTCGTCCAGTACTTCGCCGACCTGCGGCCCCTCCTCGTCAACTCCGACGCCGGCTCACCCGACGGAACCCAGCGCGTGGTCGCCGAGACCGAGCCCCCCGACTACGTCGAGCGGATCCTCCTCGTCCGCCCGACGAACCGCCTGGAGCGCCTGACCCTCACCTACCCCGAGGTGGACGGCGTCGGCGGAAAGGGGGCGGCCCTCCGGACGATCTTCGAGATCGCCGCCGCGCTCGACGCCCGTGCGCTTGTCGTCGTCGACTCCGACCTGCGCTCCATCACCCCGGAATGGATCGAGCTGCTCGCCGGGCCCATCCTCAAGGGCGGCTTCGACTACGTGACGCCGCTCTACGCCCGCCACAAGTACGACGGCACGATCACGAATACGGTCACCTATCCGCTCACGCGGGCCCTCTACGGCCGGCGGATCCGGCAGCCGATCGGCGGCGACTTCGGCGTCTCCGGCGACCTCGTCCGCCACTACCTCGTCCAGGAGGACTGGACGCCGGAGGTCAGCAGGTTCGGGATCGACATCTGGATGACCACCCACGCGCTCGTGGGCGGCTTCGCGGTCTGCGAGACGCGCCTCGGCGCGAAGGTGCACGACCCGAAGGACCCCTCGGCGGACCTCGGGCCGATGTTCCGCCAGGTCGTGGGGACGATCGTCGGGCTGACCGGCCGCCACCCCGACGCGTGGCTCGAGATCCGCGGCAGCCACGAGGTCCCGGCCTACGGCTTCGAGCGCTGGGTGGAGCCCAGCCCCCTCCAGGTGAACACGCTGCGCCTCCTCTCCGAGTACGGCGCCGGGCGGGTGACCCTGGCCGACACCTGGCGGGCGATGCTCGCCCCCGACCATGCCGCCGCCGCCGAGGAGCTGGCGATCGAGGCCGGGAGGCTCGCCGAGCGGGCGGGCCGGCGCTTTGGGATCGGCGGCACCGAGAGCGGCACGAACGGCGTCGCGACCGACGAGATGAGCGAGGCCGTCGCCGGCTTCCACTTCCCCGACGAGCTGTGGGCGGGGATCGTCTACGACGTCGTGGTCGCCGCCCGCTTCGGCGCAATCCCCCTGGAGCGCCTCGTCGCCGCCCTCGTGCCCCTCTACTTCGGACGCGTGGGGAGCCTCGTCGTCGAGAGCCGCCACCTGGCCCAGGACGACGCCGAGGAGCGGGTCGAGCGCCAGGCCCGCGCGTTCGAGCTCCGGAAGCCCTACCTGGTCGAGCGCTGGCGGGCGGCGGAAGGGATCGACCTCGCCGCAAAGGCTGCCGGATGAGCCCGCGGGCGCCGCTGCCGGCGCGGATCCTCATCCCCGTCGCCAACCCGGCGACCGCCGAGGACCTCGTGCGGATCGGCGTCGAGATCATGGACCCGCGGGCCGGCGAGCTGACCGTCCTCGGGATCGTGGAGGTCCCCGAGGATGTCGCCCTCTCGGACGGGGCCACCCAGGCGCGGCATGCCCGGCGCCTCCTCCAGAAAGTCCTCGACTACGCCCCGCCGGGGACGCGGATCCGCCCGCTCGTCCGCATCGGTCGGCGGGCGGCCGAGGGGATCGTCGAGGCGGCGACCGAGGTCGACGCCGACCTCCTCATCTTCGGCTGGGGCGGGCGACCCGGCGGCCAGGGTGGGCGACCCGGCGGTCGACCCGGCGGCCCCGGAGGGCAGCCCGACACCCGGGCCGCCGCCGCCGGGCCGGTCTTCTCGGCGACGATCGACGCCGTCGTCCGCGAGCCTCCCTGCGACATCGCCGTCGTCAAGCAGCGCCCGTTCGGAGAGGTCCGGCGGATCCTCGTCCCGGTCCGCGGCGGCCCCCACGCCGAGCTCGCCCTGGCGTTCGCCGACGCCCTCGCCCGCCGCCATCACGCCCGGATCGCCGTTCTCCACGTGATCCCGCCGGGCGTCACGAGCAGCGTCCGGGCGCAGGCCGAGCAGGCCCTCGCCACGTTCCTCAGGGAGCACGCTCGCGGCCACGCCGACGGGTTCCTCCGGGAGGCCCCCAACGTCCGCACCGCCATTCTCCGCGAGGCGGAGAAGGCCGACGTGGTGATCATGGGCGCCTCGGCGGCGCCCGAGGGGACCGCCGCCGACGCTTTCCTGTTCGGCGCCCTCCCCGAGGCGATCGCCGCCCGGGCGAGGCCGCCCGTCATCGTCGTCAAGACGCGGGAGCGGATCGGGCGGGCGACATTCGAGGAGCTCGCGGGCCGGGCAGAGTCGCTGGCGGCCGCCGACCGGGCCGCGGAGGAATCCCGGGCCGTCCCGGCGCGCGTGGAGCGGTGGTTCGCCGAGTCCAACTTCCACCACGGCGAGTACCGCAACCTGCGCCGTCTCGTCGAGCTGAAGCAGCAGCAAGGGCTTACCGTCAGCCTCGTTTTACCGACACTGAACGAGGAGGCGACGATCGGGGAGATCGTGGCCCGCGCTCGCCGCGTCCTCGTGGAGGGCGTCCCGCTGGTCGACGAGCTGCTCGTCATCGACTCCGCCTCGACCGATCGCACCCGCGAGATCGCCGAGGCCGAGGGTGCGCGCGTCGTCCAGCACCCCGACGTGCTGCCCCGCTACGGCTCCTATCGCGGCAAGGGCGAGGCCCTCTGGAAGAGCCTTTTCGAGACAACCGGCGACCTCATCGCCTGGTGCGATACCGACGTTCGCAACTGGCACCCGCGGATGGCCTACGGGACGCTCGGTCCCCTGCTCGCGGAGCCGCGGATCCAGTACGTGAAGGGCTACTACCAGCGCCCGATCGTGGAGGACGGCGTGCTGAAGGAGGGCGGCGGCGGACGCGTCACCGAGCTCGTCGCGCGGCCGCTCATCAACCTCTTCTTCCCGGACCTGTCGGGCTTCATCCAGCCGCTCTCCGGCGAATACGCCGGGCGACGGAGCCTCCTCGAGACCATTCCCTTCTTCACCGGCTATGCCGTCGAGATCGGGCACCTCGTCGACATCGGGGAGCGCGTCGGCCTCACCGGCCTGGGCCAGGTGGACCTGGAGCGGCGCGTCCACCGCAACCAGGAGCTGGAGGGCCTCTCGCGGATGAGCTTCGTGATCCTCCAGGCGGTCATGAAGCGGCTGGAGGAGCGCCGGCGGGCCCGACTCTTCGCCGAGCTCGGGTCGACGATGAAGCTGCCGCGCTTCGGCGACGAGCACCTGGGCCTCGAGATCATCGAGCTGGCCGACCGCGAGCGACCGCCGATGATCCGGATCCCGGAGTACCTGGAGCGCCGGGCCGGCAGCAGCGCATGAGCGAGGGGCAGGCGCCGGCTGTCCGCACGCCCGGACGGAACCTCGTGCTGCTCGTCGCCCCCGACTCGTTCAAGGGCTCGCTGACCTCCGTCGAGGTGGCCCGCGCTCTGGCCCGCGGCTGGCGGCGCGCCCGCCCCGCGGACGAGCTCCGCCTGGCCCCGCTCGCCGACGGCGGCGAGGGGACGCTGGTGGCGATCGAGGCGGCCGGCGGCTGGGAGTGGCGGAGCGCGGCCGCGCACGACTCGCTGGGACGCGCGATCGAGGCGCCCTGGCTGGTCTCCGCCGATGGCGCCCGCGCGGCCGTCGAGCTCGCGGCGGCCTCGGGCCTCTCGCTCCTGGACGCCGGGGAGCGCGACCCGATCGCCGCCTCCACCTACGGCACCGGCGAGGTCCTGCGCGCCGTCCTCGACGCGGGGATCCGGCGGATCGACCTGGGCGTCGGCGGCAGCGCCACCACCGACGGCGGACTCGGGATCCTGGCCGCCCTGGGGCTGGGCATGACCGTGGAGCCCGACCTCGTCGTCCACCTCGACGACCTCGACCAACGTCTCGCCGAGGTGGACCTGCGGATCGCCTCGGACGTCACGAACCCGCTGCTGGGGCCCGCCGGGGCGGCCGCGGTCTACGGACCGCAGAAGGGCGCCAGCGCGGTCGACGTCCGCAACCTCGACGACGCCCTCCGGCGCTGGGCGGACGCGCTGGAGGCCGCGACCGGCCGCCGCGAGCGGGACACGCCGGGGGCGGGCGCGGCCGGGGGCACGGTCTTCGGGCTGGCGTGCCTGCGGGACCGCTTCCGCTCGTTCGCGATCGAGCCCGGGATCGACCTCGTGATGGAGGCCACCGGCTTCGCGGCGAAGCTCGCCGGCGCCGACCTCGTCCTCACCGGGGAGGGCCGGATCGACGGCCAGACCGCTTTCGGCAAGACCGCCCTGGGGGTGGCCCGCCGTGCCGCGGCGGCCGGCGTCCCGTGCATCGCGGTCGGCGGCGGGGTCGAGCCCGATGGGATCGAGGCGCTGGCGGCGACGGGGGCCCTGGCCGTCCCCGTCACCGAGCGGCCGCAGTCCGTGGAGGAGGCGATGGCCGCGGGCGCCGCGCCCCTCAAGCGCTGCGGGGAGCGCCTGGCGCGGCTCGTGGGGCTGGGGACGACGCTGGCCACAGCGACGTGTTGGCGCACCAGTTCAGCGGCTGGCGATTGACTAAGTCCTGGGACTAAGTCACCATCGAGCCATGGCCGAAACCGTCGTCAATGTCCACGAAGCCAAGACGCACCTGTCCCGCCTGCTCGCGCGCGTCGAGCGTGGCGAACGGATCGTGATCGCTCGGGCCGGTCGGCCAGTCGCCGAGCTCGTTCCGACCACGGCGAAGCGGCCGCCCCGGAAGCCAGGGATGGATCGCGGGAAAGTGGTGATCCACGACAACTTCGATGACCCGCTCCCCGAGTTCGAGGAGTACATGTAGGGTGCGCGTCCTCCTCGATACCCACGCGTTTCTCTGGTGGGTCCTCGAGGATCCGCGCCTGTCGTCGGTCGCACGTGAGGCTATCGCTGATCCCGACATCGACGTCCTGGTCAGCCCCGTGTCAGGCTGGGAGATCGCCATCAAGGCCGCAGATGGCCGCCTCGACCTTCCTGAGCCAGTCCAGACGTACGTCCCCAGCCGCATGTCTGCCAACGACTTCTACGAGCTCCCGATCACCGTGGACCACTGCCTACGCACTGCAGATCTCCCGGTGATCCACCGCGATCCTTTCGACCGTCTTCTGATCGCCCAGGCGCTTGCCGAGGACATACCGCTCGTGACGAACGACCCCGCCATCAGCAGGTACGACATCGAGACGATCTGGTGACCCCGGCCGGCGGCGGACGACGCGGCGCCTCCACGGCGACCCGGAAGCGTCGGCGCACGCCCGCCGACCCCGCCCGGACCTGGGCACGCTCGCTGGCCCGCCGCCGCCCCGGGCTCGTACCGTTCGTGCTGGCCGAGCTGGCGGCGCTCTACGGGATCCCCCGCCGGGATAGCCGCCTGGACCCAGTCTCGGAGCTCGTCCTGACGATCCTCTCCCAGAACACGGCCGACGTGAACTCGGAGCGGGCCTTCGAGGCGCTCCGGGCCGCCTACCCGACCGACGGCCCGGTCGCCGTCCACCGGGTGACGGCGCCCGACGGCACCGAGGCGCCGCCGGAGGGCTGGGGCGGCCGCGGCCTGGATCCGGGTTCCGCGCCGGACTGGGACGCCGTGGAGCACGCCCCGCTCGACGAGCTGATGGAGGTGATCCGGCCGGGCGGCCTCGCGGCCCAGAAGGCGCCGCGGATCCAGGCCGCGCTGCGCCACATCCGCGACGCGACCGGCGGCTACGAGCTCGACTTCCTCGCGGCGATGGAACCGCGCGCCGCGCGCGACTGGCTCACCCAGGTCCCTGGGATCGGCAAGAAGACGGCCTCGATCGTTCTCCTCTTCTGCTTCGGGCTCCCGCTCATGCCGGTGGACACCCACGTCGAGCGGGTGAGCCGCCGCATCGGCCTCGTGCCGCTCAAGGCCGGCCCCGACGAGCAGCACGAGGTCTACTGGCACCTGCTCGCGCCGGAGGACGTCCACGCCGCCCATGTCCTGCTGATCCAGCACGGCCGTCGCACCTGCGACGCGCGACAGCCCGCCTGCGACCGCTGCCCGCTCGCGCCCCGCTGCCGCTTCCTCGACTCGAAGGCGCCGTAAGCATTGCGTACTTGACGCGATGGTACATACTCACCCGTATGAGGACATCATTGGGCACCTCCGTAGGTGAGCGTGGTCAGATCACGATCGAGAAGGAGATCCGCGAGAAGCTCGGCGTCAGGCCGAAGGACATCGCGATCCAGAACGTCGAGGACGGGCGCCTCGTCGTCACGTTCGTGAAGCATTACGAGCCGCACATGCGCTCGGTCGCCGGGATCCTTGGACCACCACCCCGCCTGCCCGACCCCAACAAGAGCTGGGATGAGCTCGTCGAGGAGGCGGCCACCACCGAGTACCTGGCAGAAGAGCGACGCGCAAGAAGCGGACACGTCGATGACGACGGCTGAGCGGGGCTCTGGATCGTTCGTCGATGCGAACGTCGTCATCCCCTACCTCTCGGGGCACGACCGTGAACTGATGTCGCGAGCACGATCGATCATCGAGGTCGATGCTCCCCGGGTGATCTCCGTCGGCGTGCTCCTGGAGACCGCCTGGGTGCTGCGTCGCATCTATGGTTACCTGGGGCGCGACATCGCGACAGCCCTGCGCGATCTCCTCTCGCGGGCCAACATCGAGATCGCCGAGCTCCCGAAGGACACGGTGCTGACGATGGTCGAGCGGTGGCGCGTGGGCAGGATCGGCTCGGTCGGGGACGCACTCATCGCCGCCAGCATGGCAACCCATGGGGCGGAGCGGATCCACAGCTTCGACGGTCGATTCCCGCGCGATCTAGGCTGGGAGGTGGTCGCCCCATGATGATCGGCGGCGGGCCGGCGGGGCATGAGCGGCCGGCCCGGCTCCTCCTCGTCGACGACGATTCGAACCTGCTCGTCGTCCTGGCCGAGCAGCTGCGCGACGACGGCTACGACGTGGCGACAGCCCGCGACGGGGTGGAGGCGATGCGGCGGCTGGAGTCGGGCTGGCCCGACCTCGCCATCATCGACATGATGATGCCGCGCCTGGACGGGCTCTCCCTCGCCCGCGAGATCAAAGCCCGCGCCGACCTTCCGATCATCGTCCTCTCGGCAATCGACGCCGCCGACTCCAAGGCCGAGCTCCTCGACGAGGTGGCCGAGGACTACGTCACCAAGCCCTACCACTACCCCGAGCTGCGGGCGCGAGTGAACCGGGTCCTCCGCCGCCTCGGCGACCGGCTGCCGGGCCAGCGCGTCGTGCTGGGACGGGCGCTGTCCCTCGAGCTCCACCGCCGCTCGGCGACCGTGAACGGGACCCAGGTCGCCCTGACGCCGATCGAGTCGCGGCTCCTCTACGCCCTGGCCGCCAACCTGGGCCAGACGGTCTCCACGGAGACGCTCCTCCTCCGGGGCTGGGCCGACACCGAGGACGCCGACCCGTCCTACGTGTGGGTTTCCATGCGCCGCCTGCGGACGAAGCTGGAGACCGACCCGAACCGGCCTCGGCACCTGGTCACGGTGCGCGGGATCGGCTATCGCCTGGAGGCCGAGCCGACGTGAGCGGCAGCGCCCTCCGCGTCCGGATCACGATCGCGGTCATGGCCGCCGCCGTCCTGCCGGTAGGGGCCTTCGGCCTCCTGCTCCTGGCCAGCGGGAGCCCCGGCGCCATCACGCTCGTTCTCATCGCCCTCGTCGTGGCCGCGTTGGTCGGCCTCGCCGTAGGAGGGCTGCTGGTCAGCGGCATCGTGGGACCCCTGCGGGCGCTGGAAGCCCGGCTCGACAGGATCACGGCCGGCGAGCGCGTGGAGCCCCTGCCGGCGCTCCCCGACGACGAGCTGGGCCGGCTCGCCGAGCGCCAGGAAGAGCTCGCGGCCGACGTCGCGCGGCGCAACCGCCAGGTGGCCCGGGCGGTCGACGCGATCACCGCCTGGGCGCCCGCCGACGGCGCCGCGGCCCTGCTGGAGCGCGCCGCCATCGATGCCCGCGAGGCCCTGGGCCTGATCGACGCCCGGATCGACCTGGGCGACCCCGACGCGATCGAGATCGAGGAACGCGTCCCCGGCGAGCCGCGACCCGTCAGCGCCGACCTCCTCAGCGGCCGCGAGATGGCGGGCGTCCTCGTGGGCCACGCCCCCGCGACGATGCGCTGGGAGCCGGCCGACCAGGACCTCCTGGAGCTCTTCGCCGCCAGCGTGGCCGTCGCCCTGCGCGACGCCGGGCTCCTGGCGCGGGTGGCGGAGCAGAACGCGCGGCTGGTAGCCCTCGACGCCGAGAAGGACGATTTCCTGCGCGGCATCTCCCACAACCTCCAGACGCCCCTCGCGCGGATCCGCGCCTACGCGGACCAGCTGGCGGGCGAGGTGGCGGCGTCGGGGGGGACCGCGCCGTCGGGCGAACCCGACCGGCGGCCGGCGATCATCGCCGAGCAGAGCGAGCGCCTCTCGCGGATGGTCCGCCAGCTCCTCACCGTGAGCCGCCTCGACTCGGGCGTGCTGCACCCTGTGGCGGAGGTCTTCGCCCTGGCGCCGCGCGTCCGGCGGGCGTGGGAGGCTCTTGGGGCAAGCGAGGTGTCCTTCGAGCTCGAGGATGAGGCCGGCGGATGGCTGGCGCTCGCCGACCCGGACCAGGTGGACCAGGTCCTCTGGGCTCTCCTCGACAACGCCGTCAAGTACGGGGGTGGCACGGCGGTGCGGGTGCGCCTGGAGGTCGCCCCGGCGGCCGGGCGCATCCGCCTTACGGTGGCGGATGACGGCCCGGGGGTGGCGGAGGGTGATCGCGAACGCCTCTTCACCCGGTACGCTCGCGGCGGCGCCTCCGACGACCGGGACGGCACGGGCCTCGGGCTCTACGTGGGCCGTGCGCTCGCCCGGGCGAATGGCGGGGACCTGGTGCTGGAGGGGGCGGAGTCCCGTTCACCTTGGCCCGGCGTGACTGCTGCATCCGGCGCGGCTTTCACGCTCGTACTGCCTGCGGAGGCGCCCACGGAGGGCTGACTCACAGGCAGACCGGCGCCCACGTTGCCGCCAAACACCACCCGACAGGTTCCCTGCAAGGTCCATGAGTACTATCCACGCGTGCGGCCGGACCAGGCCGCGAGACACCGCCGGGGTCACCTGGCCGGGGGGATCAGCCGATGGCGATAGTGCCGGGACGTCACCAACGCCGAAGAGGCCAGAGCCTCGTCGAGTTCGCGCTCGTTCTGCCCGTCCTGCTGCTGATTCTCATGGTTGCGCTCGACTTCGGCCGGGCGTTCTTCGCATGGGTGGGGATTACCAACGCAAGTCGCGCCGGCGCCGCCTACGCGGCCTCCAATCCCGAGGCAGGCTGGGCCTCATCTCCGGATCCAGTGATCGCCTCGGTCTACCGGTCACAGATCACGACCGACCTGCTACCCACGAACTGCTCGCTCCAGAGCCCGATCCCGCTGCCTTCCCTGTCGGGTACGGGCCTGGGCAGCTCCGTGACCGTCACGCTGAGCTGCGCATTCACGACGATCACGCCGCTCGTCTCGAGCATCATCGGATCCAACATCCCGATAACGGCGACGACCGTCTACCCCGTGCGGGCCGGCGAGATCGCGGGCGGCCCGGTCTTGAACCATATCCCCGTGCCGACACCCACGACCCCGCCAACCGCCCCGCCCACGACCCCGCCAACAGCCGCGCCGACACCGCAGGTGTGCCAGGCCCCACAGATGACGGGCCTCACAGTCGCTGGGGCCCGCGCAGCCTGGACCGCAGCCCTTTTCACGGGACAGTTCAAGACGGTTCCAGGGAATGCGCATGACGACTGGGTAGTCACGGCCCAGGTGCCCACCTATCCGTCTACCGGCCTCGACTGCGAGAAGACGAAGGCCACAGTAACGGCACCACAGCCGTGAGAAACGCGCTGCAACACCGGCGCCACGGCAGCCTCGGTCAGACGCTCGTCGAGTTCGCCCTCGTGGTCCCGGTCGTCATCCTGCTCTTGCTCGGCATCTTCGATCTGGCCCGTGTCGTGTACATGTTCAACGCGGTCTCCGACGCGGCTCGGAACGGAGTTCGAGAAGCCATCGTGAACCAGGACTGCACGGCCGTCGCGACGATGGCCCGAGCGTCGGCACCGGCGGTAGATCTCTCCCCCTCGAACGCAGTCGTCCTCACCGTCTACAAGGCACCCGTGGTCTCATCGAATCCGACCCCGGATGTCTGCCCATCGCTCGGCGGGGGCTACGGGATCGGTTACCTCGCCGAGGTCCGCGTCCAGACGACCTTCCAGGCGATCACGCCGCTCATCGCTCAGCTCATCGGCCCCCTCCCGCTTGCGTCGACGGCTCGCCTTCCGATCGAGCGGGCGTACCCGTGAGCGAAAGGAGCCATCGGATGCACACCGACGCTCGTCGGAGCCCCACCTCCGCGCTTGGTGGCCGGGAACGCGGCCAGGTCCTTGTCATCGTGGCGGGGGGTCTCGTCGCCATGCTAGCCGTCGTGGGTCTCGTCATCGACGGCGGCTACGCCTTCGCGCAGCAGCGAGGATCGCAGAACGGCGCGGACGCCTCCGCGACGGCCGGCGCACTCATCATCGCCGAGAACCTCCCGTTCCGGGCCGTGAGCCAGACGGGCCCGAAGACCGACGCCGACGTCGCGGCCGCAGTGAACCTCGCTGCCACGAACAACCAGCTCGGCACTGCCGTGGCGTACTACACCGATATCGACGGCAACCCACTGAGCCCGAGTGTGCAGGTGGGCGCCCTCGGCGGGGGCAGCCCGCCGCCCGCGGCGGCGTGGGGCGTCGCCGTCACGGCCACGAAGGCCTTCAACACGTTCTTTGCGCGGGTGGTTGGCATCGCGGCGATCACTGCCACGACCGACGCGACGGCCGTCGCGGGCTATGCCGAGAGTGCCGGAGCCGGGAACGTCATCCCTGTCACAATCCCGCTGAACATCATCGAGTGCCTCAACAACGGCGACTTCTCGACCGTCCAGCCGCCCACGATCTGGCCGCTGAACGAGCAGGTGATCCTTCCGCTCTGCAAAGGATCGGCATCCGGGAACGTGGGCTGGCTCGACTGGTATCCGCCCGGCGGCGGGACGAGCCAGCTCGTCGACGCGATCCTCCATCCCAACAACCCGGCGATCCCGATCCCTTCCTGGCAATTCGTCACTGAGACGGGCAACATCAACGCTAACCAGGTCGAAGACGCGCTCAACACCTACGCGGGCAAGACGGTCCTCATCCCGTTCTTCGACAACGCGTGCGAGGCTCCGAACCTGCCTGACCATGCCGCCTGCCCTCCGGGGAGCGGCCCTGGGACCGGCCAGAACAACTGGTACCACCTGCCGCTCTTCTTCGGCCTCAAGATGCAGGACACAAAGGCGGCCTTCATCACGGGAAGCAACCCCGAATGCGGGAGCGCGTGGTCGGGAGCCGGGTGCCTGATCGGGACGATCACGAACTACGTCGGGCCCAACGTCACCGTGGGCAGCGGAAGCGGGACCCCGCTAGATGCATACTCGGCCGTGGGCGTCCAGCTCATCAAGTAGGCGGGGCCTGGCCCGCCGGCGCGGCTATTCGCGAGCCCCGGGCTGGCGAGATGCCCGTCGGGGGCGACGCGTACCGGTACCAATAGGGGATCGACCCAAGCGCGGGATCGGGGCACGGTGCGGGGCATGAAACCGTTCATCATCTTCGCCCTCTGGGCCATCCTTGGGTGGGATGTCGGAGCGTGGACGGAAGCCTTCACGGGCATCCCCAGTGCCGTCGGGATCC
>Ga0299912_10001590_pt1 | contig 18304 bp, 11 predicted proteins | sample RVTome_2_FD_207667 | JGI IMG/M metagenome (GOLD analysis project Ga0299912, IMG submission 207667) | Soil microbial communities from uranium-contaminated site in the Upper Colorado River Basin, Wyoming, United States - RVT95D214 (version 2) ... | reverse complement strand
TGTATTATTAATTGCAACAATCTGTTTTGGATCTTCATGTCGTTTAATCCAGTTTTCTTTAAACCTTTCCTTTACAGCATTGATCAGTCTGGTTCGTAATTGCTGTTTCAAATCCCATATTCGCTTGTCGGGTTGATCATAAATTCGTTTCCAGAAATCAAGATTTGACTGGGTATCCGTAAAATTACCATCGAACATTTCGTTATAAATCGTTTTCCATTCTTTTGAAGTCCAGCTTGGCAAGTGAACACCATTAGTAACATAGCCAATGTGCAGTTCTTCAGGAAGAAAACCGGGCCATAAATCAGTGAACATTTCACGCGTTACAGCTCCATGAAGCATAGATACTCCGTTAACTTCCTGAGCCAGATTGGCTGCAAGATAACTCATATTGAATTTCTCTTTCCAGTCGTTGGGATTGGCACGTCCCAATGCCATAAACTGTTCCCATCCAATCCTGAGACGACTGGGGTAATGACCCAGATATTTGCGGAGAAGATCCTCATCGAAATGATCGTGACCGGCAGGTACAGGAGTATGAGTAGTAAAAAGTGTCGATGCCCTGACAATTTCTTTTGCTTCGGCAAAAGTGAACTTCAAATCGTGCATATAGTTGCGGATACGTTCCAGACCGTTAAAAGCGCTATGTCCTTCATTACAGTGGTAAATATCGGGTTTAATACCCAGTTCTTCAAGAGCTCTGATACCGCCGACGCCTAACAAGAGTTCCTGTTTCAGTCGATTCTCACGATCACCGCCATAAAGCTGATGTGAAACAATTCGATCTTCGGGAATATTTTTTTCGAAGTCGGTATCGAGTAGATATATCCCCAGGCGGCCGATATCAAGTTTCCAGATACGTGCATACAGGACACGTCCGGGTAGCATGATTTGAATGGTCCGGAATTCACCTTTATCATTTCTGACAGGAGTGACAGGTATTTTCGAAAAATGCTGGTACTCATAAACGGATTGCTGTTCACCAAGTGTTGTCAGCATTTGTGTGAAGTATCCATACCGGTAAAGTATTCCTACACCAATAATATTGATCTTGGCATCACTTGCTTCTTTCAGATAATCGCCAGCCAGAATACCCAATCCGCCGGAATATAGTTTCAAACAATCATGAAGACCAAATTCCATACTGAAGTAGGCAATTTTTGGAGAGGTAAGTTCTTTCTTACCATCCAAATAAGTATGAAAACGTTCGTGTACTGAATCAAGCTTGGTAATATATTTTTGATCTTTACTAAGGTTCTTCAATCGCTTGTGAGGGATCTGTTCAAAAAGAATAGCCGGATTGTAATCGCTTGCCCGCCAAAGAGGTGGGTCAATAATTTCAAACAATTCCTGCGCCTCATCGTCCCATGTCCACCAGATGTTTTCAGAAATTGCAGTCAATTTTTCCAGTCCTTCCGGGAGTTTAGAGCGTACGATGATTCTTTTCCACTGAGGTTGATTGGTAAGTGGAGCAATTTGTTCATGGGGTTGTTCGGAAGGTTTCTCACTGATCTCAACAAACAGATCGGCACGTGAAGAAACACGCTGCAAAGCCATGGAGAAAGCTTTATAATAATTTGATATGAGAGCACTCCAGAGCGCTGTTTTTGAGATACGAAAGGCTTCATCTCGAACAGGGATCAAATTACCGGGAGGGATGGAATACAAATCAACTATTGCCTTAACGATCTTCTGGGTCAACTGTTCGTCGTTCGTTTTAGTACGATCAATAATTGTGATGGCCTTACATGTGTCCTTACACTCTTCCCGAATCCACCGGCCTATTCCTGCGTATGAGGTGGTTATTGTCGGAACTCCGAAAGCAATACTTTCAAGAGGAGTATATCCCCAGGGTTCATAATAGGCAGCGAATACTGTCTGATCGCAACCTAGTAACAAATCATAGTATGTCAGGTCAAAAATTCCGTCTGCTCCATTCAAGTAACAGGGTACATAAATTAGTTTTATTTTGTCGGTGGTCTTGTTTGTGATATTTAGCTGCTGAATATGACGAAGAATAGGGTCCATCTCTGCATCGTGCAAGTAATGTGTTACTAATTGTGAATCTTCACCAAGTGCTTTGCCTGTTTCGATAGCTTCCTGGAGATCTTTTCTTGCGCCGTAGTGATGTGAAGGACAAAAGAGAAAAGCGATTACAGGCCGATCAATTGATTTCGATTGTAAACTGTGCAGGGCATCGATAAACAGATCGATACCTTTGTTTTTAAATTCATACCGGCCGCTTGTGGCAAGAATAAACGTATCATCATGAAAATTCATATTCAGTAATGATGAAGCAACATGAAGCATCTTATTTCTTGCAATGGATCGTTTTTTAGAGAATTCGGGTTCTTCAGGCACGAAACTGGACTCAAAACCGTTCGGCAAAATCAGATCGGCTTCTTTGCCGAGGAAATGAGAACATTCTTTAGCAACGAGATCGCTAACGGTAGTGAAAACGTCCGCTTCCTGTGCCGAAATCTTTTCAAGGGATTGCTTTGATATAACCCGAAATTCTTTTGCTACATCTTCCGGATTATAATTAGTCAGTTGTTCGTATAGCGGTTGAAAGTTTGATGTAAGCACACGGCCAAGAACAGTGGCATGTGTAGTGAATACAGTTGCTACCTGGGGTATGGCCTTTTTCAAATACAGGATAGCGGAGCCTGACATCCACTCATGAAAATGTGCAACAATGAGATCATTTTTATACAGGTTAAAAAGAACGAAATTTTCGATCACTTTCGCGACCGCATAACCAAAAAGGGCAGGTTCGATATAATCCCATTGACCTGAGAGGGAATCCAGTTTGTATTCATCCCAGAGTTTCCTGAATATCTCATCTTTCTCACTAAAAAAGTCGGAAAAATCAACAAGGATTGTGATGGGACTACCCGGAACTTTCCATCGCCCGACTTTCAAACGCAGGCCAGAAGTTTCAGCATGTTTTTGCCAGTCGGCATAGAGTTGTGTATCGGGGGTGAATTCCGGATTTTGGCCGGTGTCATGGACCAGATCAGGACCTATTGTTATATAATTATTTTCAAACTCATTGACCAGTGAAATTGCTTTTGTGGAAATTACTGTATGCAAACCTCCTATCTGATTGCAAACTTCCCAACTTGCTTCGAATAAATAATCGGGTCTCAGTACTTTAGTGGCCATTACTGCTAATTATTAATTGTGAATATGGCTGGTTAGGTTATTTCTTTTTACCAGGTTTATTTTTGGTACTAACGGATTTTGTTACTGTTATTCGAGGTTTCATGACGTTTGACTTAGTTTTAAGTTCTGAACTTTGACTTGTCTCTATTTTCTTCACCTCAGGCAGTGCTTCTTTTACCGGAGTAATCTTTCTTGATCTTTTGGCAGTCACAGTTTTTGCAGCAGGTTGTTTTTTTATGGGCATGGGCTTCACAGCAACACGGGCCGTTTCTTCTACTATTGATTCTTTTACATCGGACTTCTTTACCTCGGTTGATTTTATTTTTTTAGGTGAAGATATTTTTTTTACAGGTTTTTTCAATCGCCTGATTTCTTCTTCATATTTTTCAATCTGAAGATTTTTTTCAAAAATAATAGCAGCGAGGGTGGCAATTTCCTTTTCAGTGATGTTCTCTGGTACCGCAGCATTGACGCGTATAATGAAATCGCTGAGAATATTCATATAATTGATGTATGCATCGTAGGGTGAATCGTACGGATTAAAATACGAATGTACTTCGCCATCGCTTTTCATTTTGGTCGACATATAGTAAAAATGATCGCTTGCCTGAAGGTATTTCCAGTCGGTGAGAATTTTTTTATCGGTACACTTATTGATTTTTTCTGTAAGCGAATATAAGCGGTTAAAGGCATCTTCCTGCAAATCGTTTCCCAGCCAAGCAGTGAGGTCGCGTTCTTCATCGGCCCATGAAATTGCATAAGGTACACGAACTGCGGCCACAGGCTGCAACGTATCAGCGAGTTCCGAAGGTGTACTAAAGTTCATATTTGTTTTCTTAAATACCTGTGCGGGAAATTCTTTTAAGAATTTTAGTATTCCGGTATCGGCATGCTGGTGTTCTCCAAAGGTCTCATAATCCATAAAAAGATTAATAGTTTCTTCCTTTGAATCAAGATGTTTCAGCCAGCTCACATATTTTGAAGCAGTTAATGGGTATTCATTCCATCCTTTATTTGAGAAACGGAAAGCAATATCATCGCTGAGTTTATAATTTTTCAGAAGTACTTTAAGTTTGGGATTGAGAACGTTGTAATACAAATAATTTGGACTTTTCCATCCGAGTATATGTTTTGCTCCTTCGGTGATCATAGCTTTAAATCCCATATTGGCCACTCTCGATCCAATTTCATCGGAATAGATCAATTCGGTATTGCGAAAGACAGTAGGGGTTATTCCAAAAAATTTTTCAATTTTTTCACGATGGAAATCAACCTGCATTTTAAACTCATTTTCATCCTTCAATGAAACCAATGAATGGGAATACGTTTCAGAGAGAAATTCAACAGAACCGGTTTTTGCCAATTTCCGGAAACTCTCAAGAACTTCAGGAGCATAGAGCTGGAACTGGTCAAGTGCAATACCGGTTATGGAGAACGTGACTTTAAATCGAACGCCATATTCCTTTATAAGTGACAGAAGAACTTGATTTGCAGGAAGGTAACAATTATCGGCAACTTTCCGCATAATGGATTCATTCAGGTAATCATCGTAATAATAGGAATCATTTCCGATATCAAAAAACCTATAGCGTCGAAGTCGCATGGGTTGATGAACCTGGAAATACAGGCAGATTGTTTTCATCGTCTACTGAATTAGTATTTTGAATAAGAGACTTTACCATACCGATGCATAGATCTCGCGTACCTTTGCAGCAGTATTCTCCCATTTAAGATTATCCACTTCATTTTTACCATATTTTCTGAAAAAATTAGAAAGACCGGAATAGTTCAATATCCCGTAAATTGCATCGGCCATGGCATGTATGTCCCAGAAGTCAATTTTAATAGCATGTTTCAGGATTTCAGATACACCAGACTGTCGTGAAATGATGACAGGTACATTCGACTGCAGCGCTTCGAGAGGTGAAATACCGAACGGTTCGGAAACGGATGGCATAACATATACATCGCTGAGAGCAAACATACGTTTCACGTCTTCCCCTCTCAGAAAACCTGTAAAATGAAAACGATCACCAATTTTTAATCTGGCAATCCGATGAATAGAACGATGCAATAATTCACCGCTACCTGCCATTACAAAGCGGACGTTATTCATTTTATTCAACACCATATGAGCCGCTTCAATAAAGTATTCAGGCCCCTTCTGAAGAGTCACTCTGCCAAGGAAAGTCACAATACGATCGTTCGGTTTTTTAATATTACCCAAAAATTCGGGATTATCGATAGGTTCGACAGCGTTATATACAGTGATGACCTTATTGGGATCGATACCATAATTATTGATGATAGTATTTCGGGTAAAGTTACTTACAGCAATAATTTTGTCGGCAGCATCCATTCCGCGTTTTTCAATTTCGAAAACTCCCGGGTTGACACTTCCTCCGCTGCGGTCGAAGTCGGTGGCATGTACATGGATCACAAGGGGTTTGCCCGAAGCTTGCTTGGCGGCAATGCCAGCTGGAAAAGTGAGCCAGTCATGAGCATGGATAATATCAAAATCAAAGTCTGAACCTATTTTGGAAGCGACAATAGCGTAGTTGGCTATTTCCTGAAAAAGATTATAGCCATAACCTCCCGAGAAGGAAAATTTACCACCTAAACGTGTATAAATCATTTCACGGCTATCAGTCCGCAAAGCTTCTATCAACAAATCATATTCTTCAGGAGAGGTGTATGGAATAAGGTTAGATCCAACCTGAATATAACTGATTTTTTCAAGGAATTCCTGGTAGTTGACCATTTTTTTACCCAGGTCAACATCGTTTGCTCCAACAATACGAATAGTCTGCTGATCCTCATCACCATATGCTCTTGGGACAACAAAAATAATATCCATACCTCCCAGAGAAGTAAGTCCTTTTGTTATTCCATAGCAGGCTGTACCCAAACCTCCGGAAATGTGTGGAGGAAATTCCCAACCGAACATCAGTACTTTCATAAATCAGCAGCGGATTAAAATATCATGATTCTGTATTCTCAATTTTTTCAATTTTATCGATTACACTAAGCAATGCAGCAACACTTGATGCAAAAGAAATAGCTCCGCGTGCTGAGTAGGGTGGATCTCCATCATAAATTTCCGAGACTGTACCAATACCATGTTCGCTAACTACAGGTTCGAAATCGCGTACAATTGATTTAACGAACGATAATCCCGATTTCTTATAAAGTTGAAGATAAGCTTCGCAATAATGTTCGATGAACCAAGGCCAGACAGTGCCCTGATGGAAAGCAAGGTCGCGTTGCTGTTGGTTGCCTTCATATTTTCCTATATAGTCGGGATGATTTGGCGCCAAAGTACGCAATCCGCGAGGTGTGAGAAGATCACGTTTCATAATTTCAAGAATATCTTTTTTCATTTCGTCAGGAACCGGTGAGAATGGCACTGAAAGGGCAATAACCTGATTGGGACGTAACGACCAATCTTTGTAATCATTATCAATGTAATCGGCCAGATATTTATACTTGCTGCTCCAGAATGATTCGATAAATGATTTACCGATTTTTTGAGCCAGTGGTTTCCATTTTCTGGCAAAGGATGCTTCATCGGCTTTCTGAGCCATTTCGATACCAAACATAATTGCATTATACCAGAGAGCATTGATTTCTACAGCACAGCCATTACGGGGAGTTACAGGTTTCCCATTAACAACAGCATTCATCCATGTAAGAGCTTTCCCGTGTTCTCCAGTATATAATAATCCGTTTTCGAGCATTTTAATGTTGTGTGGAATTCCGTCCCTGTATTGTTTCAGAATACTTTTAATGGTACGTGAATAATTTTTCCAGATGAATTCACAATCCTTAGTCCGTAAACAATATTGTTGTAACGACCAGACAAACCACAATGATGCATCGACGGAAACATAGGTTACATTATCATCAGAGCCAAAATCGGGGGAAAGTCCATTATCAAGCTTGGCAACCATGGTATCTGTAACTGCTTTGAATGTTCTCCTGTCATTCAGAGGAAGGGTGAGTCCGGGAAGGCTCATAAAAGTATTTCGCGCCGAAGTGCCATACCAATGGAATCCGGTGGCAATTTCTGTCTTTCGTTCTTTGCGCACAACGAATTGCTGGGCACTATTGATTAGGCAATTTTTAAAACTATCACGGACGATGCGTTTGCTCAGTTCAATTGCATACTTTCTTTTGAGTGCTGTAGGTTTTATTTCAACAGTACTGGCAGAGAAGAGTATTGTTTCACCTTTTCGGGCAGTAAATTCAAAATATCCGGGGACAAAAAGGTCTTCCTTATAATCGTAACCTCTGCTTTGTTCTTCGATGTATTCTATATTATAATACCAGTCGGGAGAAGGAACAAATTCGACTTCTTTGGAAAATTGCATGTTGAGATAGGGATATCCATCGTACAACCTTGCTTTGATTCCATTTTTAATGAACTTAACCCTGGTCTGAGCATGAAGGTTCGCTTTACTCAGTTGATGAACATTTCGGAATGCCAGGAATGGAGTAAATTTCAGTGTTGTAGATTTATCCGCTTCAAGAATTGTATAGCTGATCAGAATCTGTTGTTCTTTCTCAACAAGAACACTCTCCCTGAGTATTCCTACTCCTCCGACCCTGTAAAATATACGGAGGGCATTCTCCGCTTGAAAATCCTGGACATATTTATGTCCTTTCGGATTGTACAGATCGCCCTTGTATTTATGTATTCCCAGGTTGAATTCACTCTTCCCCTGAATTATACTGCAGTCCAGTGTGGAGAGCAGTACATGCCTGTCACCATCAAGATGCTCCATAGGACATACAAGCAATCCGTGATATTTTCTTGTATTGCAGGCAATTATTGTCGTACTTGCATAGGAACCTGCACGATTGCTGCGGAGCATTTCACGACTTAGGGAATATTCAAGATTGATTAGTTCTGATTTGTCAAAATTTAGGTAGCTCATGCCATTAAGGTTTTAATCGATAGACGAAAGGGCCATATTAAGTTACCAAATATTATGTTGTATTTCAGAGTTTTTAACAAAGTATTTTCCTTTTAAAAGTAAATTTCTTTAATCATTTCAAACAAATAAATCAGATCAGTAAAAATTAATATAGTAATTTATGACATATATTTTATATTTCTCATAATATGTAATTAATTCAGTTATACAAAACACAAAATCAATTGCCTTCTGGCAGAATTTTGCATTAGCAGAGAAACAATATTACATTCAATGGCATATACAAATTTAGTTCGTTACTGCCAATCTATAAAAGTGCGATCAACTTTAAGGTATCAGAATAATTTCAGAACTTAAGAATTCTTCTGTTTGAGTCAAAAGTACATTTTCTGATATCAACCTAATTGTCCTCCAAAGCTTAAACATCGATAGTTTAAAATAGTTGTAACAGCATATTATTTTTTTTCAATTTTGATGCTTCGATTGGTTATTTCATTCAGATTTTTACAATTTATTAACCTGAGAATTTTAGATTTGCAGAATAATGAATGATTTACGATGAAAACAACTCGTTTTTCGATATTACTTATTCTTATCGTTACATTCGTATTTTACAAATGCAGTGAGGATAAGAAATTTATAATAAAAGGACATTTCAGGATTACAGATCCGACATCCATACAATTATTCTTCCTTTCAGAACAAACCTCTCAACTGATCGACTCGGTTTTTACAAATACCAATAGATTCACTCTGGAAGGAAATATCAATCGATCCGGAATATATCTGATGAAATTCTTTAACGAGCAATCGATTTATCTTGTGATACACCCGGGCGACAGAATAAGAGTTGATATTGATAACACTGGGAATGAGATCACCTATTATGTTGAAGATTCACCTGATTCAAAACGGATAAAAGAACTTACTGATAAACAAGATCTGCTATTGAAACAGATCGATGAACTAAGCAGGGAGTGGGAGAAGCATCAGGCAGATACTACAATGCGATACGGAATTGATTCTGCCTATGCTGCACTTATAATTGAGCATAAACAGTACAGTCGTAATTTCATTCATGAAAACCCCAGATCGCTGGCTAATATTCTAGCTCTTTATCAGAATTTTGGACGTAAATCACAGCCTCTTTTCGATAAATACGATGATCTGGGAATCTTCAACTTTGTCGACTCCAACCTGGTTCCTGTATACCCGGAGACAGAAGCAGTGAAAGTACTTAATCGCGAAGTAAACCAGCTCAAAAAGGAAATTGAACACAACAGATACATTGAAAAAATTATTACTGCAGGCCGATTATTACCAGCTTTTCGATATCCCGATATCAATGGTGATACTTTGAAAGCAGGATTTTCACAGGGTAACCCCTCATTGCTTTATTTCTGGGCAACCTGGAATCCATACTCTGTAAAGGAGTTACTTGCTATTAATGATTTTGCTAAAAAACTTCAATCCAGCGATATCACTTTTATTACTGTTGCACTTGATACTTCCGAAAAGGAATTGAGGACTTTCCTGTCTGCCAACAATATCGGTCTTTCAGTCGTATGTGATTATTCTTATTGGGATTCAGATCTTGTGGGGCGTTATGCCATTAAAAAGATACCGGCAACTGTTATTAGCAACAAGCAGGGTCTGATCGTTGGCATTGATCTTTTTAACCAGGAATTAGTTAACCTTTTAAACGATTTGAACCGATGAGCCTTCATCTTCCTATCTCAATAACTCTTTTACTTCTGTTATTTTCCTGTAACCGGCAGAATAAGGCCGTAATAATAGGTACAATTAATTCAGCGGTGACGGGCGAAATGGTTTATCTCGAGGAACTCAGGATAAATACAAACCATGTAGTTGATTCGATCAGGATTCGGAGAAATGGAAAATTCAGAAGCAGCATCAAATTAGATTCTCCCGGCTTTTATCAACTGGTTTTTTTAAGCGGACCTTCCTTATCACTAATTCTTACCCCCGGAGAAATACTAGATCTGACAGCCGACATGGATAATTTTTATGAAACAAAACGAATTGAAGGATCTGACAATTCAATTCGTTTGAATGTTTTACACGATAGTTTGAGGAGTACAATTCAGCAATTGAATAAAATAAGGAACGAGTATGCAGCTCTGGAGAGCAATAAAAAGGAGGCAACAGAAAAACGAACGGAACTTGGTAAACGATTTGCATTGATGAAAAGTGATTATCACAGGTATTCGATAGGGTTCATTCTCGAAGACATATCATCACTGGCAAATATTGCCGCACTTTATCAGGAATATGGTCCCGATGAATATGTTTTTCACAGCAACAGGGACATTCAGTTCTTCAAACTGGTCTCCGATTCTCTTACAAAATACTATCCCGATGTGCGATATGTTAAAACACTTAGAGAGAACTATCAGTCAATTTTCAACGATTATAATACCCGAAAATTGTTACAGGGAACAACTCCTGTAAGTTACGATATTCCTGAATTGAACCTGCCCGGTCCTGATGGCAGGAGGATTTCTCTGTCCTCCCTGAAAGGGAAAATTGTGCTTCTCACATTCTGGTCGGTTAATCAGCCGGAGAGCATTCAAAATGCGATTGAACTTAAAAAAGTGTATAAGAAACATCGTAAAACAGGATTTGAAATCTATCAGGTATCCATAGACAATTCTATGGATAGTTGGAAAAAAACCATTGCATTTGAAGAAATACCCTGGATAAGCGTATGTGATACTGCTTTCCCGGATTCTCAAACCCGTTTTTTATACAATGTGAATAGCGTACCGATGAATTATTTGCTTGATAAGCAACAGAAAGAAATACTCGCAAAGAATATTTCACCTGAGAACTTGGAGAGAAGTATTTTATATTTTTCTAAAAAGTAATTTCATAAAGTGAATCAGAAGAAGATATACTTTGTTTCAGATATGCATCTGGGTTTACATCCACAGGATAAAAGTATGGAAAGGGAGAAACTTGTGGTAAAATGGCTCGACGATATTAAAGATCAGGCTGCCGAGCTATATCTCATGGGAGATATCTTCGATTTCTGGTATGAATATAAGCATGTTGTACCTAAGGGTTTTATCCGGTTTCTGGGGAAACTGTCCGAACTGACCGATAATGGAACGAAATTGTATTTTTTTACCGGCAACCACGATATTTGGGCCTATAATTATTTTAAAACAGAATTTGGGGCCGAAATTCATCATAAACCATTAATACGCGAATTCAACGGTTCTCGTTATTTTCTGGCTCATGGCGATGGATTGGGTCCGGGTGATTTTGGATACAAATTGCTAAAAAGCATTTTCAGGAATCGGGTTTTTCAATTTCTGTTCACTCGCCTGCATCCGAATTTTGCACTTTGGCTGGGGAAAACATGGTCTAAAAATAGTCGCTATTCAAAAGGAATTGTTGCTGAAGATTTTGCAGGTGAAGACAAAGAACTTCAAATTGTTTTTGCAAAGCAGGTTTTACAAAAGGAACATTTTGATGTTTTTATTTTCGGGCATCGTCATATTCCATTCGACATTCAGTTGAGCAATGGGAGTCGTATAGTGAATCTGGGCGATTGGATTTACAGTTTTACCTATGGTGTATTGGATGAGAACAACTTCGAATTATGCCAGTTTGAAGGAAACGGTGATAATATCCTTCGTTTGAAATATTAATCTAGTAAGTAAAAGTAGTCCCAAAAATGAGTAGGGACAAACGAATTGTATTTCTATCTCGCTTCCTGATCCGGCAGTTGAACAGGCAACCAATATTTGCGTTAAGCGGGCAATCTGCAATATTCAATTAAAAAAGTTTTGAGTATATAGAGCTACTTTAGATTGGTGTGATTTTTAAGATCCAGTACTCACAGCATTGCGAGTGAATTCATTTTCAGGATAAAACACCAAAAAAAATTGATGAAAATAGTAACGAAATGAAAACATGACTCGTACACAGGGAAACACGTAAAGTGATTTGTACCATAAAATCCAACAAATGGAACAGATTAAGAGAAGTACTGACAGGTTAATTTCAACAATTTACGAGTATCAGAAATATATTAAACTGAACAAACAGTTCATAAACGAACTGGAATCAGAAGGTGCTGATACTAAAAAGTTGAAGAAAGAAATTACTGAACTGGAGAGAAAGATAGCAGAGCTTAAATTGAGAGGTGGTTATCCCAGATATGAGTGATTCTCCTGGTTGTTGATTGTTATTAAGGATTTACTACTCTAACGGCAGATTTGTATAATTGCTGATAGATTCATTTTATCTTTTCGGTGACGTATTTCCTTTCGTTAAAAATTAAATCAAATTTCTTTTATCAAGTTTTAATAATTCTGGTGTTATAGGAACAACACCTACTTTTTCACATACAATTCCTCCTGCCAGATTTGCAAGGGTTGCTGTTTGAAATGCATCCAATCCTATGGCAATACTAAGGGCAGCGATACAAATAACCGTATCACCTGCGCCTGAAACGTCAGCAATATCTCTTTTGACAGCCGGTATCAGTTTGTATTGTTCCCCATTGCTAATAAAAACACCTTGATCTGAAAGAGTGATCATTACATTCTGGATCCTATTTTTCTTATGAAGCAGACGCGCAATATTGAATAGACCCTGATGATCATCCTTCTGCACGAACTGGTTCAATCCTTCAATAAATTCCTTATAATTCGGCTTAAATAATGTAACATTCCTATAGGAGAGGAAATTACGCTTTTTTGGATCGACAAGCACAGGAATCCCTTTTTGATTGCCAATCCTGGTTATTTCTTCAATAATTTGTTCTGTCAGGATTCCTTTATCATAATCCTGAAAAATAATTGCGTCGAAATTATGTATTGTAAACAATTGGCCAGCCTTTTGCATCAGTTGGGTCTCAAGCTCAGGATCGAGAAAGGAGGTGATTTCATGATCGACACGTAACAGATGCTGATGATTGCTTATGACACGGGTTTTATTCGTTGTTATGCGTTTTGATGATTCGAGGATACCCTCCCCGGTCATTTCCTGCGTTCCAAGAAGTTCATGGAAGATCGAACCAGCTTCGTCATTTCCGATAACTGAACAAATAACAGGTTCAGCCTTCATTGCCTTGACATTAATGGCAACATTCGCAGCACCGCCCATGCGATATTCCCTTTCGGTGCAAGAAACAACCGGAACCGGAGCTTCGGGAGAGATGCGTGTAACATTACCCCACAGGTACTCATCGACCATGACATCACCTACAATCAGAATTTTTTTATGCTGAAAACTCAGCAGTATATCATCCAACTGTCGATGTAATGTCATATAGTTTCAATTGGTGTTACAAATATAATGTTTTCAACTAAGTGGTACGACAGAACAGATCACGAACTAAATGAATGTTCAAAGCTTCCGATAATTAAAAAATTGTCTGATTGATATATTACAGTAATTCTTTACTTAAAATAAAATGCAGATTTGAAGTTCTTCATGGTTCAACCGTATGATCCAGAGGTATATCAAGCTGCTGATAGAGATTTCGGCGACCGGTTTTATCATTGTCCAGGATGGATTGAGCGTACCTGGCTACTTCAACAGCATAGTCACGCGGTACAACAATAACTCCGTCTCCATCGGCGACAACCACATCTCCCGCACGGATCAGAACACCTCCTATTGTAACCGGTTTATTGACCGATTCTATTTCATTTCGTCCGGGCCGTATTCCACGTCCGCGATTTTGAATGTCGAGGTAAACAGGGATTCCTTCTTTAATGATTTCATCAGTATCACGAATTCCGCCGTTTGAAACAATGCCGACAGCTCCCTTGCTTTTCCAGTATAGTGCATTGTATGAACCGACGGAGCCGCAATCCCCGTCGCCCTGAACATCGAGCACTACTACCGATCCTTTTTTCAGAGAGTCGACAAAAGGTTCCGACGAGATTGCATTATACCAGTTACCTTCCCATTTTTTAAATTCTTCTTCACTCATTGGATTTTTTATCACCCTATTGGTCGGTACATAGCGAGCCGTTATGGCTATACCCCGGAAAACGTGACGGAATTGATCGATATCTTTCCACAATGCTTCAATTTCCTGGCTCAAGAGACCAGCGTCACGCAGACCAACCATATCCATTCCATCCGAAACATCGGCAACACGCAGTTCTTTGTAAAGTTCAAGAATTCCTTCGTCAGATAGCGAATTGTTATTTTGTCCAAAAAGAAACGAAGTACCTGTTAGTACAAGCATTAACAGAATTGATAATATTTTCATACACCTGAAGTTGATTTGTAAATAAGTTTAACTTCGAATTTAACGATTTCTTTCATAATAATAGGATCTCTCTGATGGGGAAGGCTCAATTGATAACTATCTTAACTGGTAACAGGAAGTTCCAGGAAGAACATTGTTCCCTCTTTTTCATTGGAGGTAAATCCGACTTTACCTTTTAGATATTGTTCTCCAAGAAGTTTCATGCTGTAAGTGCCTAGTCCACGGTTCAAACCTTTAGTGGAAAAAGAACGTTGAAAAATCTGCAGTTGATCTTCACGGGGAATGAATCCACCATTATGGACCCAGAAACGGACGATCGATTTTTTTTTATTACAACCTATAGTGACTATTCCGCCTTCATTTGTGGCCTCCAGGGCATTTTTCAGCATATTCATTAAAATGCGTTTCAGCAATGTACTATCAGATTTAATTTCAAATTCTTCAGCTACATTATCCTGAACAATCATTTTATTCCTGGCGATTTCATGTTGTTGCATCTGATCGGTACTATCATGAATGAAATCGAGTGATTGAATGGCTTCCCTGGTAATCATCAATTCACCATTTTCGGCTGCTGTCAGGTCGCGCTGGCTCAGGATTTCATTCGTAAGGTCACGATTTATAGAATCGAGCAGGTCAGCGAATTCCTGAATCCTGGTTATATCAGTTTCTTTTTTCAGCAAATCGATCAACCCATACATACTTCCGGTTATATTAATTACATCATGAAAAAAGATGCGTTCCATCGCCTGCCGTCGCTTTTCACTGCTGATGTCGACCAGCGAGAAGATAAAAAATTGTTTATTTTGCCAATGGAAAGGTACCGTAGTAACAAGAAAATCATACGCGACGATTTCATCATCACTCTGAGCAGTTATCCTGCACTCTTTGACCACTTTTTTCATGCTTCGTTGTGATTCCAGAATACAGTTGACGGCTCCGCAAACTGTATAGTTTTCGCTAGTACCACAGCCTCCAGTATCTTTATCAGCATTCACACAGCGTAATGCATTACCAGGTCTTTGGCCAAGGATTTCTTCTATAGTCTCGATATTCAATACATCCAGAAGTTTTTCGTTTGCATATACAACCTGTCTTTGTTTATTGAGGATAGCTCCCAGGAAAGGCAATGAATTCATTAAATTCTCGATATAATCAATATTCTTCAGGAATAAAAATTCCTTCATTAATTGATTCTTCCCGGCTTTCTCGGCAGAGGCATACTTTGTTCTCATCTTTCCCAATTCTTAGTAGTAATTTACTCATTTTTTATGATTGAGTCATATTGTACAATCATTAATATTAACAGGCTACAGCAACAAATTGTTTCAAATTTCGTATGAACAATATGTTTTACTTATCCGACCTGAAATGAAAATTTTAAGCTTATTTTCATTCATTCTGAGCCTTCTGATTTTATTGGCATGTGAAAAGGACTATATTAACGGCATTTCTTTACCTGAAAATGCTTATATAGCAGATTATACCGTTGCTACTGAGGCATTTCTAAGAAATATTCCGGAAGAATTCATCGATTATGCTTGCAATAATCTTCATGTTGCCTATCAGCATACTTCACATGGCACACATGTTTCCTATGGTATTTTTGGTTTACAGGATTTTAAACCTGGTGATGAGGAATTATTCGGCATTACAAATAACAATCCCACAGCAGATAAACTTGATTTCCGCGATTATGCTTTGGCTGATTATGCAGCATCGGGCGACGATGCAGCTGACCTGAGCCGGAATGAAACAGCATTTATTCAGGCGACCAGAAATTATCTTGACGATCCACAAAATGCCGAAATCAATGTAATCATGTGGTCGTGGTGCGATATTGCCGGGCACGATGTAGCTGGTAATTACCTGCCCGGAATGCAAACCCTTATTGAAGAATATGCTGCCGGAGGCAGTAAAGTTGGACAAGGTTCCGGATTGCGGGAGAACCCGGTCACCTTTATTTTTATGACCGGGCATGCGAATGAAGGCAGCAATGTGGGTAATGGAAATCCGAAAAACCAGGCAGACCTGATCATAAACTTTTGCAAACAGAATCATCAATATTGTCTGGATTATTACAGTATTGACACACATGATATGAATGGCCATTATTGGGAAGATACAGGTGACGATGGCAATTCGGGATCATACGGAGGAAATTTTTATGCCGACTGGCAAATTCTGCATAGTTTGGGACAGGACTATTTTGAAAATAAAACTTACCCCGGAGGAGAAAGCACATATGGTGCACATAATACCCAGCATATAACAGCCAACCGGAAAGCCTTTGCTATGTGGTATATTCTGGCATGCATTGCAGGTTACAATGTTGAAGAAGCAACCAACTAAACTTCCATTACATATATGTTTACTTAAGCCCGGCAGTATTCTGACCGGGCTTTTTGATGCAATCAGCCGCAATTTAATTTATTCATGTTGACTTGTCCGGAAATCAGAATTTCTGTTCAGGGGCCAGTAATACGTTCATTTTACAAATTCATATACACTCAGTAACATTTTAACAAGCTTATCAGATCACCAAGGTCTATTTTCGGAGGTTATAAAAATTCAATAATAATTTAAATCTGTTGTGCTATTATTTAATAGCACAACAGGTATAATATTAATTTATAAGCTTATGAAGTAATGAATCTGATTAACATGCTATTTATATAATACAATGAAAAAGATTTATAGTTAACTTTAAAGAACAAGACTAACGCTAACCTAAATTACTATGAGAAACAATGTACTCTTTTTATTACATTTTAAATTCTCGGATTTCAAGGTCTTGTTGACCTTGTTTCTGGGAATGCTTGCAGCAACACAGATTGTGTTCTCAACCGAAACTGCAACAGTCAATTTGCAGGATGAAAAAGTCGTTACCGGTATGGTAACTGATGCTACATCGGGGGAAGCATTACCCGGTGTTTCCATCCTTATTAAGGGGACTTCAACAGGTGCCATTACAGATATAGATGGCAATTATTCGATCACGATATCAGGTACTAATATTTTGGTATTCAGCTATGTTGGTTATCTTGAAGAAGAAATATTGGTTGGTGATCAGGCCGTGATTAATATAGCATTAGCCCCTGACATTATTGGTCTGGAGGAAGTCGTGGTTATCGGATATGGTACGCAAAAAAAGAAACTTTCTACCGGCGCCAACATGCATGTCGGATCGGACGAAATTATGCAGAAGAAAACCATGCGCCTAGAGCAATCCCTCCAGGGACTTGCTCCAGGGGTGTATATTACCTCAAATGGGGGTCAACCTGGTCAGGACCTTCGGGTCAATATCCGTGGAGTAGGAACTGTAGGAAATTCAAATCCACTCTATGTTGTCGACGGTATGGTTACCGATAACTTACGGTTCCTGAATCCTTCCGATATCGAATCTGTCGATATCCTTAAAGATGCTGCTTCCTCATCCATCTATGGTGCTAGAGCTGCTAACGGTGTAATCCTTATCACTACCAAAAAAGGACAGACTGGCGATATGCGGGTATCGTTCGACACTTACTACGGCGTTCAGAATGTTGCCAAACGATTGGAAATGCTGGATGCACAGGAATACTTAATGATCCAGAATGAACAGCGCACCAATATGGGCTTTAACGCATTCTTTGATTCCCTGCTTATTGACACCATCGGGAAAGGGACCGACTGGCAGGACTACCTTTTCAATGAAGATGCGCCGATACAAAGCTATGTGTTCTCCATGTCCGGCGGAAATAATCAGAGTGTTTACTCATCATCTGTTTCCTACTTTAGCCAGGAAGGTATCATAGGGTCCGACGACAAGTCGATCTATAACAGAATTTCTATCCGTCTGAACTCCGAACATAAACTTTATAAAGATCATGTCAGATTCGGTGAGAACTTCGTATATAGCCATGAAAAGCAGAGGGGTATCGGTACTGATAAGATTTACGGT
>Ga0299912_10001589_pt1 | contig 18310 bp, 17 predicted proteins | sample RVTome_2_FD_207667 | JGI IMG/M metagenome (GOLD analysis project Ga0299912, IMG submission 207667) | Soil microbial communities from uranium-contaminated site in the Upper Colorado River Basin, Wyoming, United States - RVT95D214 (version 2) ... | reverse complement strand
GAAGTACGGGGTGAGGTACCTGAGCTTCGATGAGCTCATGAGGTCCAGCGACATACTGAGCCTCCACGTGCCCCTGCTGCCGTCGACGAAGGGGATCATCGGGGAGAGGGCCTTGTCCATGATGAAGCCCTCGGCCGTCGTCGTGAACACAAGCAGGGGCCCCGTCATCGACGAGAAGGCGCTCTACAGGGCCCTCAAGGAGGGCAGGATAAGGGGAGCCGCCCTCGACGTGTTCGAGCAGGAGCCGACGCCCATCGAAAACCCTCTCCTGAAGCTGGATAACGTGGTCCTGTCGCCTCATAGCGCCTCGGCCACGTGGGAGACGAGGCGCAAGATGGCTGAGATGGCCGTCAACAACATCAAGGCGTACCTTGAGGGCCACAGGCCGCCGAACGTGGTGCCCGAGCAGAGCGGCCTAACCTTTTAGCCAGTGCATCTTTTATTACCTCGTAAGCGTATATCCGGGGAACTGTATGGTGGGCAGCCGGGTCGGCGAACACGGCCGCGCCCCGGGTGTGGGCTCCGCTGGTACGTCGAGGTGAAGACTTGGACCTTTGGCTGAACCTCCTGGTGATGCTGGCCTGCTACGGCTACATACTGGCACTCATACTGGTGTCTGGCCGGATGGGTGACAGTGGCAGGGTCAGCAAGAGGACGAGCCGCAAGTTCCTCCACGCCATGATAGGCAACCTGCCCCTCATAATGCCGTTCTTCACCGACAGGGTGTTCCCGTTCCTCGTGGCGTCACCCTTCATCTTCGTCACCTTCCTAGTCTCCCCCTACTCGCCCCTCCCGGGGCTGGCCAAGAAGCTCAGCAGCTTAGCGGACATAACGGAGGAAGGGCACCACACGGGGCTCGTGCTGTACGCCTTGAGCTACAGCCTCCTGGCCTGGCTCTACGGCGTCGAGCCCTACGTGGTGGCCGCGGGCATATTCCCCATGGCCTACGGGGACAGCTCGGCCGCCATCATAGGTGAGAGGTTCGGGGCCCACAGGTACAGGGTCTTCGAGGCTAAGAGCCTGGAGGGAAGCCTCAGTATGTTCGCGGGCAGCCTCCTGTCCCTACTAGGCGGGATGCTGTACTTCAGCCTCATCTACGGCTTCAGCTTCCAGACCCAGTTGGCGCCGTGTCTGGCCGTGGCAGCCGTCGCCACCGTGGCCGAAGCGTTCAGCCCAAGGAGCCTGGATAACCTGAACGTGCCCCTGCTGGGGGCGGCGACGTTCATCTTGATGGGAGGAGGGCCGTGAGTGCTCGTAGTCATCGACGGCCTGGACGGCTCAGGCAAGAGCACACAGGCCCTCCTCATCTGCGGCAGGCTGGCCCGGGGCGGCAAGAGCTTCATAGTGAGGGCTCACCCGTCCCAGGACAACTTCTTCGGCCGCATGGGGCGCGGTTACCTCCTCCTCGAGGGAAAGGGAGCCAGGGCCGCGGCCAGCCTCTTCTACCTGATTGACGTCGTCAGGTCCATCCTGCTCTACATGTGGATGCGGGTGGACTACGTTATATTCGTGAGGTACCTCATGGGTACGGCGTACCTGCCGGCGCCCCTCCACAGGATAGCGTACCTGTTCTTCTACAGGGTTGTGCCCACGAGCAGGCATATGTACTTCATCGATGTGAGACCGGAGGAGGCTTACAGGCGGCTCGAGTCCAGAGCCAGGAGGGAGGTGTTCGAAACCCTAGAGAAGCTATCGGAGGTCCGGGGTAAGGCTCTTGGCCTCGCCCTCAGCGGAGGCTGGACGGTCATCGACGGCGACAAGCCTCCACGGGTCATCCATGAGCAGCTGAGCCTGCTCCTGGGTCTTTGAGCCTGAGTATGAAATACATGGCTACAGTCAGGGTCGCCACCTGGACGTAGAGGGGCGCGTTGAACCCGTACCCCTCCAGCAGCACGCCGGCTAGCCATGGCGAGGGTATGGCCCCTATCCTCCCGTACGCGTCCAGTTTGCCCATGACGCTGCTGCGCCTCTCCTTGGGGAACATCTCGGTCAGGAGGCTGGTCCAGCTGGGCATCCACAGGCATATGTCGATTGCGGTTACACCGTTGAGGATTATGTAGGCTGCGGGGGACCTGAAGAGTATGAAGCCGATGACTGTGACGTACGCCACAACGAGGCTCCCCACCAGCATCCTCTTCCTGCCCAGCCTATCGCTGAGCTTGCCCAGCGGTATGCTGCCCAGAGCCCAGACCAGGTTGAAGCTGGTGCTCATGAAGCCCAGCTCAAGGGTTGTGAAGCCCCTGTAGTCGGTGAGAGCCCCGTAGAAGAGGCTGTACGCGACAGCGTACCCGAACCCCTGGATCAGCATGATGGCGTAGAGGCTCAGGCTCCCGGCCTCGGGCAGCAGCGCCCCCTGAAGCCTGTGTTTCAGGGAGAAGGCTTCGCCCCTGCCGGGCCTGTGCGTCTCTTCGATGAAGAACAGCAGTACGAACCCTAGAGCATCTGACACGAGTACGACGTATAGGATAGGCGTGTACCCCATGGTCAAGGCGATGTAGCCTCCGGCCGAAGCCATGAGGGTGCTCACGCCCTGGCTGACGGCCAGGAGGGTGCCTAGCGCAGTCGCCCTCTGGGCGGTGTCCACGCTCTCAGCTATCAGCGCGTTCCTGCCAGGGTTGCCCATCTGGAACATTGCCGTGAAGCCGACGAGGAACGCGAAGGCGAGCAGCGCCGGGTAACTCTTAGAAGCAATCAGCACAACCATGGCCAGTATCCTCAAGGCGTTAGCGGCAATCACCACGGGTCTTCGCCCATAATTGTCGCTCACGTAGCCCCACGTGAAGAGTCCGAGGCTTGTGCTCACGTTTATCATAGTCTGGATGAGGCCCAGCTGGCTCAGGGTGATCCCCGTGCTGAGCAGGTAGGGCTGCCAGACCACGTAGAACATGCCGAACCCTATCTGGCTTATCAGGGTCTGGGCGGCCAGCACCCGTATGTTGCCCTCCAGCGCGAGGAATCGGCTTATGGACCTCATGGCTCCCAGAACCTAAGACTAGTCATACTGTCCGAGATAAAAACGAGGCGGATTCTAGCCCAGGGCCTCTCTGAGCAGCTTCAGGTTCTTCCTCACGTCGGCGGCGTCGTACATGCCGACGTTCCACGCGTCTATGAACTCGTGGAACTGGAGCGCGTACCTGATGGCCGACTCTGCTTCTCCCCTGAGCCTCCCCGCGCTCAGTATCTTGATGACGTAGACGAACCTGCCGTCGTCGTGCAGCGCCCTTATGGCGTCCAGCCTGTCCTGCTGGGTGCCGTCGTCCACATATGCGCCTGCCACGTTCAGAGGCGCGCAGACTACGTCAATCTCCGGGACGTCTAGGACCTGCCTGAGCGTCTCGGTGCTGTGGGTGGAGAGGGCCGTGGCCTTCACCCTGCCCGTCTCCTTCGCCTCCAGAAACGCCCTGAGGGCCCCCGTCCTGGCGCTCAAGGGCCCAGAGACGTATGGGTGGTCCGCGGCATCCAGCCTCTCCACGGCTTTAGGAGGAACTATGTGCAGGAACATGATGTCCATGTACTCGGCGCCTAGATCGATGAGGCTCAGCTCCACGGCCCTCAGCCCCTCCTCGTAGGTATGGGCGTTGGATTTATCCGCCACCACGACCTTGCCGCGTGGTACCAGCTTGAGCCCCTCCGCGACGTGCGGGTGCGTACCATAGTCGTCGCTGGTGTCCCAGAAGTTGACGCCGAGCCTCAGGGCCTCCGCCAGCCTCCTCCCACCCTCGGGCGGGTCCACGTCTCCCTGGGTCTTCGCGCCCTCGGGACCCTTCTTGAAGGTGAAGGGCTCCGTGCCGTAGCAGAGGCGGGACACTGTGAGGCCGGTTCCGCGTATCCTTGTCTTCCTCATGGAGACACCCGGGCCCCCTAGTAGTTACTGAACTGCGCGTGGGCTATCCTGGGTCCGCCGCCCTCGTCAACGTAGACTATGGTGACGGGGCCTCTTTGGTCCCTGTCCGAGCCCCTGCGCCTGAACAGCCAGTCGGCCTTAACGACGGACACGGGGCCGAAGCCCTGGGTCTCCACGTCCTCCAGCCACAGCCTGTTGCCAGTGTCCTTGCCCCCCTCCACGAACCCGAAGCCCCGGTGGTGCTGCATGAGCGCCTCGTACCCCTTGATGAGGCCCCGCTTCTCGGAGCTGAAGTAGGTGACCCTGTCGTCTGTGAGGAACAGCTCCTCGACCATGTTCAGGTCGTACGTGTTCCAGAGCTTAACCCACCTGTCTAAGGCCCTCTTAACGGCGTCCATGCGTCATAACCCGTATCGATGGCTTATAACATCCACCGGGTGGGCCATCCCAGTGTTTATTAAAGCTCCCCCAGATTCAGACTGAGAGCGACCATGTACCCCATAATAATTGTGAGGCACGGACAGGCTGAGCACAACGTGAGCGACCTCAACGGCGGTTGGTCCCAGACCAGCCTGACGGAGCTGGGCAGGGTACAGGCTCATGCGGCTGCCAGGAGGCTGTCCGAGGAGCTTGAGGGGAGTAGCGTCAGGCTCGTGTCCAGCGACCTCAGGAGGGCGCGGCAGACAGCCGAGATTATAGGGGAGGACCTCGGGGTGGCGCCCGAGTACGTCGTCGGCGTCAGGGAGTTCAACAACGGCGTAGCGGCGGGCAAGACCAAGCAGGAGTCCCGGGAGTTCTACGTGGAGCCCCACGAGCCTCTGCTCGACTGGCAGCCCTACCCCGGCTCGGAGACGTGGCGGAGGATGTACGCCCGCGTCTCCGAGGCCATGAACGAGCTGATGGAGACCCACGACGCCCCAATGGTGATCGTGACACACGGCGGAACCATCATAAGCATCGTCTCGTGGTGGCTGCAGCTGTCCCCCGAACAGTTGAAGAGGGTTTCATTTCACTGCGAGCCGGCGTCCATCACGGTCCTGAACCTGACCGAGCTGGGTGAGCACAGGCTGGAGCGGCTCAACGACACTCAGCACCTGATACAGGTGGGATGTTATAACCCGTTGCGCCTCTAGGTAACGCTGCGTGCAGCACCGGAAAACAATAAAACCCTCCGTTGTCAACCCTTCCACGTGGACGCAGCTAAGGCACGCAACTTCCTTGGGCTCCTGTCCATCGTGCTCGCGTCGGCCTACTTCGCCATGTTCCACCTCGACCTGAACAGCGGCACGGTTGTGGTCTTCCTCAAGCTTGTGTCAGCCGGCGTGCTGCCGGGCCTCCTCTGCTTCAGCTGGCTCTACTTCTGGGCAGACGCCGCGGACCCGTTCAAGTACCTAAGCGTCTGGAACAGCTGCACCCAGGCGCTCTTCCTAGCTGTGAACCTCCTGAGGATACCTGCAGCGTCGTGGGGGGTATTCGGGTGGGCGTACATTGGCCTATCGGTCGTCGTCATAGCCTTCTACCTCACACGCTTCCACGACACCAGGTGGGGCTTCTTCGCGCTGGGCGGCCTTATACTGGTGAACGTGGCCCTGGCCTTCGCGTTGACCCTGACCACCTATTCGCTCACCCACCCCGTGATCGCGGCCAGCGAGCGTGAGGCTGTACGCTACCTGGGGGTATTCATCTCGGAGCTGGCCGTCATGGGCGCCCTTTTAACGTCCAGCAGCCAGCTGTACTGGCACGACGTACTCGGTAAGCGCCAGGAGCAGGCTATGGTGGAGGGGGTGTTCAAGCAGCTTGAGGAGGAGGCTACGAAAATGAGCCCTGACAACGTAGCCAAGGCTTAGTGAGCCGTGGCTCACCTAAAAAATCACGAGATACTCCACCATGGTCTATACAAGCTATCTAGGTTGCGGCGGTGGCTCCGTCTTGAGGCTGGCCATCATCCTCGACAACTGGAACGTGAGCCAGTCATCTCCTCTGCTCAGACTAAGACAGTACATGACGAACACCCTGCCCTCGGGGCTGACCCAGCCCGCCATGAGGCCAGGGACACTCACCTCGTTGACGAGGACGTTGAACCCGCGGACGGACACCTGTTTCCCGCCGAGCGTCATGTCCACATCAACGCCAATATCGGTTATTTGGTAGTAGTCACTGGCCGCATCGATGATCTCATCCATGGTAGCCGGCACTCCGCCGGCCCGCTCCGCCTCCCACACGACGCCCATTACGGTCGCGGCCTCCCCGGATGACTCGCCCTGTAGGTCGCCGAGCCAGTATGACGGCAACCTGAAGAATACCACGGCCTCCCTGAGGCTGCACTCCCTCGGGTAGATGAAGCTGAACCCGCTGCCGCTGTATAGCTGGTAGCCTACGGGCGTGTCGCCCCTGTGCTGCCAGACGTTGAACCCTGTCACGGCGACGACCACGACGAGTATTATGGCGGCGTCACGGTACCTGGGGGAAATGGGGGTAGCCATGTGTATCACTAGATGTACTGCAGTATAGGCTTAGGATACTGGCGCTTCAGCTTCTCGTACCAGAGGCACAGCCTCCAGAGGACCACGAGGCCAACAGCCCAGAAGAGCAGCGTCTCTGGGAGCCCCAGGTAGAAGGGAGGAGCATAGGCTCTGGGATAGAAGTCGGGGAGCTGAGCCCTGTACAGCCAGAGGTGCACAAGGTAGAAGAAGAGCGGGTTCCTGCCGAAGGACGTGATCATGCCCGTAAGGCCTCCGTGGAACCACTCCCTACCCTGGATGTGGATGCCCAGCGCCAACATTAGGCACATCCCCCCCAGGGTCCACAGCAGGAAGGCCAGGTCCGGGGGGTACTTGGACACGTACAGCCAGTCCACCAGGGTGTTACCCATGCGGGCCACCAGGTTGCCGTACCCGTTCAGCCACCGCACCACTATGAAGGCCGTGATGGATGCAACGCCCGCGAGAGCGAAAGGCCTCTTGAGCCCATTGATCTTCTCAGTGGATTTCCCTGAGAGGTAGTTGCCCAGGCTCCACCCTAATCCCATGACGGCCACCCAGGGTATTATGGGGTATAACCCCACGTACGGCCACCTGTCGAAGCTGGGCTCATGGAGTATTACGCGGAGGTACCAGCCCCAGTTGGGCCTGGTCGGGATGAAGCTCAGGTCGAGGAAGCTGTGGTTAAGGATGATGACCAGCGACAGCGCCAGGATCACCTTCGTTGGCAGCCTGCGTGCCAAGCTGAAAATTATGAGGCAGACGCCGATGCATGCGATGACCCCGAAGTAGGTCCACGGGTTGGTGAAGGCCGGCGCCTCGATGGCCGCAACGAAGAACAGGAGCACAAGCCCCCTCTTCACCAGGTGCAGGGTCACGTCTCTCTGGCTTTCACCCTTCTCAAGCCGCCTCTTCACAGAGATGGCGAGCACGGTCCCCGCGAGGAAGATGAAGATTGGCGCGCAGTAGTGGCTCACGAACCTGAGGAGGAACCAGGTCGTGTCCACGAAGGGGGGAGCCCGCCCAAGAATGCCCTCCCCGCCGTGGTGGAACTGGTTCCAGAAGCCGGAGACGTGGTCCCAGGCCATTATGGCCATCACTATGCCCCTGGCGAAGTCGATGAACTCAAGCCTTGATGCGCCTGTGACCGTCTTGACGGTCTCCTGAACGCCTGACGCCATGCTCCTCACTAAGTGATCCCTTTCATAGATAAGAAATGTTCAAGCCTGATGATGGGCAAACATGAGCGATTAGGGAAACGCTCACCCGCCGGGTTTCGACAGGTACTCAACGAGGCTCTTCTCGCACAGGTCGAGCCTGAGGACCCCGTAGGAGCCCTTCACAACCAACACCCTGCCCTCCACGAACTCGACCTCGAGGATATCCCCCAGGTCCCCCTCGAGGAGGACCTCGCCGTGGGGCCCCCCAGGAATAGACACCTGGTTCAGATGGTCCTTGGATTTGATCTCTACCGAGAAAGAGTGCCTCACTGTGTCAGCCTCAATAAGAACTCGCCGAGGACAATCATAAGGGCTATTAGTGTACGTTATAGTGATTTTAATATCCATGTTGGGAAAATAGGATCAAGCATACTGGTGATCAGGGTGGAGAGACTGTGCGACCTGTTCTTCGAGTTCAGCAACGAGGACCGGCTGAGGATACTCTACAAGCTAATGGAGAGCCCCTCCACGGTGACATGCCTCTCCAGGGACCTGAACCTGACGACCCAGGAGACGAGCCGCCACCTCTCAAGGCTCGGAGAGATAGGGCTCACGGTGAAGGACCCCAACGGGGACCACAGCCTGACCCCCTACGGAGAGCTGGGCCTGGCCCAGATCAGAGGGTTCCGTTTCACGTGCAGCCACGGCGAGTACCTCAAGTGGCACAGGGTCACGGTGTTGCCCAGTGAGTTCGTCGCAAGGATCGGGGAGCTGGAGAAGTGCGTGTACACCGATGATATCATGGTGCTCTTCCACAGGATAGAGCAGATGATCAAGGAGGCGGAGGAGTACGTCCTCAGGCTGACGGACAGGTACATAATCACGGTCGTACCTACCTGGGAGGAGGCCCTCAAGAGAAGGGTGGAGTTCAGGCTGCTTGACCCGAAGGACATGGTCGTGCCTCCCGAGTTCAACAGGGGCCCGGTGCTTAGCGACGCCCTCAGGACTAGGCAGTTCGTGAACCACTCCCTCGCGTCCGTGGACGTGTTTCTGGCGCTCTCGGAGAAGGAGGTGGCGGGCATATGCTTCCCGGATTCTGGAGGTCGAATGGACTACAGGGGCTTCCACAGTGGCGACCCCGAGGTCCACGGGTGGGCCAAGGACCTCTTCGAGCACTACTGGGCCAAGTCCAAGGCTAAGCCGATCCCTTAGTGCTATGGTTGAGTCTCCCCGGGGGGAAGGAAAAACTATGGCGTTACCATGAATTGATTCATGGAACCAGGGAGACTCTTTTCTGGAGCCTTACGGCTACTTTTAAACCCTTAGTAAGCTTCAACGGTGGCTACGGGTCATTGAAGCAGCTGACCTGGGCTTCAATCGACTCTGAGGCGGGGAGACTCCGCTGAGCCCAGCATCTCTCTACCCCTGAAGACGAGGGCATAGCTATAGACCCCGGGTTCGCCTACGGGCACCTGGAAGAAGTAGCTTCCCTCGCTCCCCGCCGCGAGAGGCGTCTCCTTGGATACCGTACCCACCTGGACGCCGTCGCGCAGGACCACGCATGTCACGTTGTCCCTGAAGCTGTGAACCCGGGCCGTGTTCCTTAGCCTGACGTAGACGACGGCTACCTCGCCTACCTCGGCCGACTCGGCTGGTGAACCGTCGAGGCTCCTCCACTCTGAGGACACGTAGACGGGGGACTGAGTCTTAACCAGTGGGTACCTGGTGGTGGCGAAAGGCAGCCAAGTCTCCAGGAACCAGAGGTGGGCCTTGACCCTACCCATCGCCTTGACCTCCACCTCTCCCCCGTGGGCCGCCGCCCCCTCCTCCACTAGGAGCCTCAGCCTCGACACGTCCTCCACATTCAATTCGACGACCCTGTCGATGAGGCTCAGGTAGGGGACCTTCTGCTTAGGGAAGCTCATGGTCTCCGAGACCACCCGCTCACCCTCCACGTAGAGCTCCAGCTCCACATCGGAGACGCTGGGCTGCATCACCACCACCGGGCTCAGGGCGACGCTTATGAGCCAGCGGCGGGCGTAGGGGGGCACCTCCGTCACCGTCTTGGTCTCATCGATTACCGCTGGCAGCGTTATAGTGATACCTACGTCTAGGTCGGGTGAGCCCCCCTCCATGACGCCCCTGAGGTAGTCTGAGAGCTCCTCCTCCTCGACCCTGAAAAGCACCTTGAGGCTCTTCATCTCCTCGTAGCTGGCGTAGAAGTTGCCAGCCTCTCTACCGATCATGATAGCGGCGAACATCAGAACCAGTATGAGAGCCCCAACGATCTCGTCCCGCTGAGCAGGCTTTGTCTCCACCATCCCTGAATGTTTGGGCATCCGTGGGATATAGTAGTTTACCGGCTTCCCCCTGAAACTTATTTGAGGGAGCCCACGAAACATAGTTATGATATAGTCATGAAGATGGGCTCAGTAATAGTGGGTAAGGTGGCGGACGCCGGTGACCTGAGGAGAAGCCTCATAGACTCGCTGCCCGCCTCGGACACCGTGATCGTCAAGCCTAACTGGTACAGCCCGCACCCGGCCAACTTCACAGACGCCTACGCCCTGGGGCTTCTGTTGGACGCCGTGGACGCCAAGTTCATCGTCGTGGAGGGCCATAGCCTGGACAGGCAGGACGGTTCACTCACGTACACAGTGGACGGTGAGAAGGTGGACTGGCGGTGGATCATGAGGAACCCGGACTGGGGCTGGATCATGGAGGGAGACCGCCTCGACCTGCTCAGAGCCCAGGAGAAGTGGTTCATGGACACGTACGGATTCACGGACCTGCTGGCGGCCCACGACACCGAGTACGTCAACGTCACCGAGGAGATATGGGCCGGGAGAGCCTTGGACCCTGCGGAGGCTAAGAGCGCCGTGGAGTCCATCTACCCGCCTGTCCACGTCGACAAGGTGTACGGGTTCATGCCGAGGAGGCTCGCCCGGCATAGGGGCTCCACGCTGATAAGCCTGGGCAGGATGAAGGGCTACGGCGGCGCGTACCCCAGCCTCACCGTGAAGAACGTCTTCGGCCTCATACCCGACCCCATGAGGAGCTGGTGGCACGGCCCAGAGGACTCCAGGCTCAGCGACAGCATCATAGACGCCCTCAAACTGTACGCGTCCTACTTCAGAATCTACGGAGTATGCGAAGCCTTCAGGAACCTGACCGTGAGCAACCCGCAGGGCGAGGTGAAGACCTCGTGGGGCTGCTACGGCGTCCGGGAAGTGAAAGGCTTCGCCGTCCACGGCCCCAGCCTACTGGACGTGGACGCCGTCACATGCGGCCTCATCGATGTGAACCCGGACAAGGTGGGCTACCTATCGGAGGGCGAGAGAGTGTTCGGGCCCTACAGCAGAGAACAGTACAGGAAAGCGGTGAAGAATAGGCGCAGGTTCACCGGTTCCTGCCAAGACTTTACCTAAGACTTAAAAATCGTGTTGAGTATGGAGCCTGATTCGGAGAACCCAGCATGTGGCAGCTAGTACACAAAGGCGTCATGGTCCCGCCTCCCTACGAGGCCCAGGGGCTTTCAGTGAAGATCAGAGGCAGGGAACACAAGCTAACGCCAGAGCAGGAGGAGCGGGTGGTGGCCTGGGCCAAGAAGATAGGCACCCCCTACGTGGAGGACCCCGTCTTCGCGGAGAACTTCCATAGGGACCTAGGCGAGGCCCTGGGCTTCCAGGTTCTGCCCGGCGACGTGGACTACACCGACATCCACAGGGTAGTCCTAGCTGAACGCGAGCGCCGCCAAAACCTGCCCAACGAGGAGAAGAAGCGGCTCAGGGATCAGAGGAAGGCGGAGCGTGAGGTAAACAAGGAGAGGTACGGGTACGCCACTATAGACGGGAAGCGCTGCGAGCTGGGCAACTACACGGTGGAGCCGAACAGCATATTCATGGGCCGCGGCCAGCACCCCTATAGGGGTAAGTGGAAGGAGGGGCCACGCCACGGCGACATCGAGCTGAATCTGAGCCCTGAAGCGCAGAGTCCGCCCGGCGACTGGAAGGCCAGGGCCTGGGACCCGGAGAGCATGTGGATCGCCCGCTGGAAGGACAAACTCACAGACAAGATGAAGTACGTGTGGCCCCACGACAGCAGCCCCATCAAGCAGCGGAAGGAGATAGAGAAGTTTGATAAGGCCATAGAGCTCCGCCGGAACCTGGGCAGGGTCCAGCGCCACATACTGGAGAATCTCACCAGCCCCGAGCTCCGACGCCGCAAGACAGCCACCGTCTGCTACCTCATAGATGCGCTCAAGTTCAGGGTGGGCGACGAGAAGGACGATGATGAGGCCGACACAGTGGGCGCCAGCAGCCTCCGAACCGAGCACATCACATTCAACCAGGACGGCACAGTCACCTTCGACTTCCTGGGCAAGGACAGCATCCCCCTCAACCTCACTGCCACGCTGGACCCTAGGGCCGCGGCCAACCTCAAGGAGTTCGCGGAGATGAACAGCGGGGGCCCCCTCTTCGAGGAGGTTAATAGCAGCGTCGTCAACGAGTTCCTGGACGAGGTCATGGAGGGCATCACAGCCAAGGTCTTCAGAACCTGCCACGCAACAGGAGCCGTGGAGAAACGGTTCCGGGAGCTGGATGTGAAGCCAAACGAGCCAGAGTACAGGAAGAGGCACGTCGCCACCCTAGCCAATCTGGAGGCCGCCGTCACATGCAACCATAAGCGCACCATACCCAAGACCTGGGAGCAGGGCCTCCAACGCCAGAGGGAGCGGCTGGACCAGATGAAGCGGAGGGCCCGCGAGAACCTGAGGAAATACAAACAACGCATTCAAGAAGCTACCAAGAAATACGAGGAACGGACAGCCAAGTTAGAGTCCAAGCTGGAGGAGGACAAGGCCAGCCTCCAGAAGCTCAAGGAGGAGCGCAGGCATAAGGAGGAGCAGGGCGAGCCCACCGGCAGCTTGGAGAGCCGGATAGAGTCCAAGCAGAAGAGCGTCAGGGGCACACGTGAGCGTAAGCAGCAGATAAAGAGCAAGCACCGTGAGTCCGTGGAGAAGCTGAAGCAGCAGACTGAGGAGTGGTGCCGCAGGGACCAGGAGGCCGTGGAGAAGCTGGGGCTGCAGCTGGAGGCCAGGGAGCTGACCCGGGACTACAACCTTGGCACCAGCCTCAAGAGCTACGTTGACCCCCGCGTCTACTACGAGTGGGGCCGCAAGGTGGACTACGACTGGAGGAGCTACTACAGCGACACCCTGGCTAAGAAGTTCAGCTGGGTGGACAAAGACGAGAAAGAGGAGGATGGATAGTCCTCTGCGTAGGTTAATATGCTCACAATTCATGTCCATGCCATGAGAAAAGGGGTTATCTGCGCCTCGTTTCTACTTCTCGTGATCCTAGCGACGCAGCATGCAGCCTCATACCACTTCTCTCCTCAAGTCTACTGTTCGATCAACCAGGGATCATCAGGAATCACGGACCCGCTCGGCGACGTGCCTCCCATCTATCCTTGGCTCGACTTGTTCGAAGCCAAGATCACGCAGGTATCCAAGAACAGGATCCAATTTGATATCACTGTAAAGGATCCCCCGCCAGTGAAGCCGCCCTGGATTAAATTTACCTGGTACCTTGATACTGATTTCAATAAAAATACTGGGGAGCAATGCACCTATGTTGGAGCAGAGTATTATATCCAAATCTATTTCATGGAGGGGTATTGGCAAGGAAAATGCGAGAAGATAACCCCTTTTTCATCCCTCAATGCCCCAATATTCATCGATGGGAACACATTGTCGATAAGCGTGAGCAGGGATATGCTCAGTGGAGCTACAGGGTTCCGTTGGGAGCTGATAGCTTACGGTGATTATGCTTGCGACACTACGGACGCGGAGTCGTTCTACTTCACGGCGTTCTCAGGCGAGGAGAAACCCTCGATCATGACACCTGCGTCGCTCTACCTCACCAACGGGAACACTGAGGGACAGGTAGGCGTCACGCTTATCGACGGCGAGTCTCTTCCCCAAGACGTACGATTCTACGCAAGCGCCTCCGATCTTATAGAGGTCTCTGGTACCGGAGCCGTAAAGGCTTTGAGCGGAGCATTCGGCACCTGCACTATCTCGGCGAAGATAGACGGAGTGCTTTGCGCGAGGGGCGTCGAGGTTAAGGTGGGTTCAGCTGAGCTCACCCCCCCGATTATGCTCTTATCCACATCCGGGACCAAGGAGGGCGTCCTCACGGTAGAGGCATTCGACGCCTTCGGTTCGAGGATTCAGAATATGAGCCTTCAGTTCGTCAGCGGGAACCCTTCCGTAGCCACCGTTGATGACTCAGGCACCGTTACCGCCGTTCAACCCCCAATTCTCTTCTGGGACACACCCTACATCACGGCGTACATCGATGGATATCAAGTCGATAACGCTGCAGTTATCAGGGTGACCACAAGCGACCTCGGGCTCACGATGAAGGGGCTAAGGGGAACCCATGTCGCCTTCTATGTACCTGAACAAAAAATGCACCAGTGGGTCGTCCCGCAGGGATACGATTATGGAGAGATACTTACAGAGGGAGACGCGATCCGCCTGTCTGATGCAGCGTACGAGTTCCAGCTAGAGGCAACAGGATACACGCCTTTTGGAGGCGGGATTCAGTACTTAGTAAATGATCCGGGTCATGGCACAGACGGCACTGTCCCATGTGGGTTATCAGGGAATCCGATACGGCTTGGAACTGACCTTGATGCCCCCTGGCAAAGCACCGCAGTTATAGTTGGGGATACTCCTGCTTTTCCCCAGTACTGGATTTTCTGGCATGAGATGGGACACAACTTCCTTGGACCCCAGAAGAAGCTCTACCAGCTCTACTGGAGTAAAGGTCCACAATACGGGGAAGCCTTCGCATCAATCCTAGGTCTTTATACACGAATAAGACTTGAGGAGCAGGCTACATCTCTTCGAATCCCTAACAATATTCTAGCCGAGATCCAGAAGACCATTACATATAAGACAACCCAGCCACTCGATGCGTACCTACGGAATAATCCAGATTACTCCAAGGTTGATGTTCCCGTCGTCTACGATACAATCAACTATCTCACAGCCAAGTATGGTGAAGAGTTGATCCCCCGCCTCTTCTCCGCATTCATGCCTGTAGACAGCGTCTTCAGCTTCACGGTAGACTCCGAGGTTAAGCAGTCAACCCTATTCGTCGCGTTAATGAGCGCCGCCACGGGTGAGGATCAGAGAAGCCAGTATCGAAGCTGGGCGTTCCCTGTAGATGACCAGTTCTACGCTAGTATCTACAGTGAGGTCGCGTCGGGGATCAAGGAGAACTATGAGGCGGTCAGAGGCAGCGCGTGGCGCAGTTCACTCATAACGCTGACGGGGGAACTAGAGTGCACGGTCGAGTCGCCGATACGGGTCTTAGGCGAGTTGACACCCGAAGCTGAAGGGTTGCCCCTGATACTGGAGTACTATGATGGAGAGTGGAAAAAGGCGGTGGACTTCGTCAGCGGCGCGGGCGGGTCTTTCATCGCAGAGTGGGTGAGTGATGTGGCCAATGTCGGAACTTTGAGGTTGAGGGTGGTCTTCCCAGGAGGCTCCACCTTCCTCAGTTCATCCGTTGAAACGGAGTACACCGTCAGGAAGATGGACTCGTTCCTCACGCTCCGCGTCGAGGACCCGGCAAGAATAGGTCAGCCTACAGTAACCAGTGGGAACATACAGCCCGCCATCACTGGGGTGGGCGTATCAGTCAAATACACTAATCCTGATGGATCATCGGTCACCCATACGGCCAATACGAACACAGGTGGAGCCTTTACAGACTCTTTCACGCCTACGATGACAGGCGTCGTCAAAGTATCAGCCTCGTTTGAGGGAGACTCAACCCACCACGCTTCGTCCGCGGAGATAAACCTCGTCGTGAATCCAAGCGAGCCGTCACCGGGCGTTCCTCTACCCTTCGCATTTATTCTAAGCGGATTTGTCCTCGCTCTTCTACTCGTCAGAATATGTAGAAAGAACCCTGCTTAGCCTGATGATTTTTCCTACCCTTATGAAGCCACTTGTAGCTAACCTCCCCCGATGGGGGGCATCACCCTCACGGTGTCCCCGTCCCTCAGGACTGTCTCGAACCCTCCGAGACCCACTATGTCCACATCGTTGACGCTGAACATCAGGTAGTCCATGGGCCGGCCCTTGTCGTCGAACACGTAGTCTCTGAGGGGGCCGTGGAGCATAACGAGGGCGTGGACCAGGCCGAGCACCGTGGACCCCTCCTGAAGGGAGATGACCTCGTCCCTCCTGCCTACCGCGTCCCTTGCCATGGCGTAGTACCTGACCCTGACTCTCACAGATCATCAATGGTGCCCGGCCGTTAATGGGTTTTTTCGATAACGTTATTGGACGCCGCGACCTGATCATACACGATTTCATTGGCAGGTAAACTGAAGGGGTACGCGGGAAGGTTCCTGGACGTGGACCTCACCTCTGGTTCCCTTTCTGACAGAGTCTTCGACGAGGAGACCCTCAGGAGCTACCTCGGCGGCACAGGTATCGGAGCCAAGATACTGTACGAGGATGTTCCCAGGGACGCCGAGTGGAGCGACCCGCGGAACGTCGTGTCCATCGCCAGCGGGCCCCTGGGGGGGACCGCGGTGGGCGGCTCAGGCACAATCAGCCTGGTCACCAAGGGAGCCCTCACGGGGGGCGCCACAAGCGTCCAGGCCAACGGCCTGTTCGGGGCCTACATGAGGTTCAGCGGCTACGACGGCGTCATCGTCAGGGGCGCCTCAAGGGACTGGAGGTACCTGGTCCTGAGGGACGTCAAGGCGGAGCTAAGTGACGCCTCACCCATCCTGGGGCTGGACACCTATGAGGCGACGGACAGGCTCAGGGAGATGCACGGCGCCAAGGGGCGTGAGGCAAGCGTCCTCAGCATAGGGCCCGCCGGGGAGAACCTGGTTCGTTTCGCAGGGGTCTTCGTGGACCACGGCCACAGCGCCAGCCACAACGGGCCGGGCGCCGTGCTGGGCAGCAAGAAGCTGAAGGCCATCGTCGCTTTCAGGGGCAGGGGCCGCGTGGAGGTCCACGACCCCAAGAGGCTCGCTGCGGTGGCCCAGGAGATGTATAAAGATGTTGAATACTTCAGGGGCACCATCGGCGGCGTCGCAAACATGTACAGGGGCGCCAAGGGCGACCTCCCCATAAAGAACTACATGACCTACGAGTGGGGCGCGTCCCCGGAGGAGGTGGACTCCTTCACGGAGAAGAGCATACGCGAAAAGTACCAGACCGAGCGGGTGCCGTGCTGGGGCTGCAGGCTGCTCCACAGCACCATGATGGAGGTAAAGGAAGGCAAGTACAGGTGCCACGTCGAGGAGCCCGAGTACGAGCAGATGGCCGCCTGGGGCCCCGTCATAGGAAACAAGAACGTCGAGGCGGCCATGATGCTCAGCGGCCTCACCGACAGGCTGGGCCTGGAGAACAACGAGGCAGGCTGGCTGGTGGGCTGGGTCATGGAGTGCGCCGAGAAGGGGTACATAAAGCAGAGACAGCTGGGCTTCAAGACGGGCTGGGGCGACGTGGAGGGCGCAGAGCGCATCCTCAGGATGGTAGCCGGCCGCGAGGGCTTCGGCGACGCCCTAGCCGAGGGCGTCAAACTAGCCTCAGAGAAGGTGGGAGGAAAAGCGGCTGAGTGCGCCATCTACACCATGAAGGGCAACTCCCCCAGGGGCCACGACCACAGGACCAGGTGGAGCGAGATGTTCGACACCTGCGTCAGCAACACGGGCACCATCGAGACCCACATGAGCGCCATGAGCCCCCAGTCCCAGGGCCCCGCCAACCCCACGGAGGTGAGCAGCGAGGTGGCCCGCACCAAGGGCCTGATGCAGCTGGAGGACAGCGTCGGCACGTGCCGCTTCAACACAAGGATGGACGCCAAGAAGATAGCGGAGGCCGTCTCGGCGGCCACAGGCTGGGACATGGGCGCCGAGGAGGCGTGGGACGTGGGGCGGAGGGCCGTGAACCTCCTCAGAGCTTTCAACGTAGAGTCGGGCATCAGCCCGGAGCAGGACAGGCCCTCGGCCAGGTACGGCTCGACCCCCACAGACGGCCCAACGGCAGGCGTAGCCATCATGCCCCACTGGGACGGGATGCTCGCCAACTACTACACGCTCATGGGCTGGGACGAGAGGGGCGTCCCCAAGAAGGAAACCCTCGAGCGGCTGGGCATAGGCCACGTCTGGGCCGGCCTACGACGCCTCTAGCCCCTCAACGTTTTATCTTCATAAGCCCCATCATTACCCATGCGGAATCTTGTGAAGCGTAAGCTCAGGGCCGGTAAGCCTGCCCTGGGCACATGGGTTTCCATAGGTCACCCCGACGTGACCATGTACCTGGCCGACATGGGCTGGGACTGGCTTGTCTGCGACATGGAGCACGGCCCCTTCGGGCCCGAGACGTACCACTTCATGGTCCAGGGGATGCTGTACGCCCGGGACCGCTGCATGCCCATGTGCAGGATACCCTGGACGGACCTCATCTGGATCAAGAAGGTGATGGACGCCGGGGCCACAGGCATCGTGTCCCCCAGGATCGAGACCAAGGAGCAGGCCGAGGAGATGGTCAGGCTAATGAAGTACCCACCCTGGGGCGAGCGCGGCGCCGGCCCCAGGCTCGCAGCCTTCCGCGACCCCGACTACTTCAAGACGGCGAACGACGAGACCCTGTGCGTCGTAATGATAGAGACCGCGAAGGGCGTGGAGAACATCTACGACATCTTCAGCGTGGAGGGCGTGGACGCCTGCTTCGTGGGGCCCAGCGACCTGAGCCTGGACATGGGCATCCACAACCAGTACAC
>Ga0299912_10001588_pt1 | contig 18329 bp, 16 predicted proteins | sample RVTome_2_FD_207667 | JGI IMG/M metagenome (GOLD analysis project Ga0299912, IMG submission 207667) | Soil microbial communities from uranium-contaminated site in the Upper Colorado River Basin, Wyoming, United States - RVT95D214 (version 2) ... | reverse complement strand
AGTTCAAAAAAACTTCTCACTAAGCCCGGCTCAACGTTTGCTATGATGTTTATTATTTACGGCATCACACGATTTTTTCTGGAATTTCTCCGAGATGACAACCCATTTGAATTTGGCTGGTGGGCAATTTACAAAGGCGGGACCGTCTCTCAAAATATCGGTATCTATATGGTGATTTTCGGCCTGATTTTGATGCTGATTTTCCAAAGCATGAAAATCAAATCAATCACCCCTAAGTCCTGGGTCTTGCCTCTGTGATTTTAAGTTTTTTAGATGAACATTTTGCCCTTCTGGCGATATTATATTAGGGAATTGATATTGAGTTAATTATCGAGTATCGAGTATCTAAAATCGAGTATCGAGAATATGGGTCTTTACGATAGAGATTACACTCAGGCAGATTATAGCTCTCATTTCCGCTACGCACCACAGATGCGAATCGGCTTCCCGAAGGTTACCCCCATCGTCAAGTGGCTGCTCATTATTAATATAGCGGTATTCATTGTTTCGCTTCTTACTCCGCGTCTTGGCATCTTCATTTATGAATGGTTTCAGCTCGATGCTACTTCCGTGCCTCGAGCTTTACAGTTATGGAGATTGATAAGTTATCAATTTCTTCACGACCCCAACATTATCTGGCATATCTTTTTTAATATGCTCGGCCTTTTCTTCTTGGGTCCGACCCTTGAACGCCACTGGGGAAGTAAAAGGTTTCTGCCGTTTTATCTCGGTTGTGGTGTTGCTGGTGCACTATTTTATTTCTTTCTTGTCGCTGTAAGGTTTTTGCCAGCCATACCAATGGTGGGGGCATCCGGCGCAATACTTGGTATGTTGGCCGCCTGTGCAATCCTTTTTCCTCAGTTTGTTGTTATCATTGTTATTTTTCCCGTTCCGATAAGGATTGCAGCGGTGGCGTTCACTGCTATTTATATTGTCACCGTAATAACAAAGGGAGCAAATGCAGGCGGCGATGCAGCACATCTGGCCGGTATGGCCACAGGGGCCGCTTATGTCCTCTCCGAACGCTGGCGAATAAGATTGGGTCTAAAAATCCAAAAAAAACGTTGGCAAAAGAAAATAGCCGAACAACAAAAGCTCCAGTTCGAGCTTGACCGTATCTTGCAAAAGGTTCACGATACCGGCATTCACAGTTTAACCTCAAAGGAAAAAAGAATCCTCAAAAAAGCCACACAGGCCGAGCAAATGAAAAACAGATTATAAAAAAGGCCTCGCGAAAAACCGCAAGGCCTCGAAGCAAAAATATTAATCATTTATCGCTACTTGTCCTGAGCAAAGTCGAAGGAATCACTTATCATTTTTTTAGTCCCATTTGAACAATCCTGCGCCGAGCAGTTCCTTGACCCGGCTTTTTACATTTTCGTTCTTGAACTTTTCATCACGCCATTCATCAATCTCTGCCTTACTTTCCTTAAGATGTTTTTGTAGCTCCTCAACCCTCTTGAGCAGCCGCTCGTATTCGATTTGCTTTCGTCTTATTATCAGGTCAAACCTTCTGCCGACCACTTCTTCTAACTGTCCGGTTAGGTCTTTCTTTTCTTTATCATCTGTTGTGCCTTTGATTTTTCCAGTAAGCTCATCGCATCTCTTTCTAAGTTCCAAATCCTCTTTAAGCACTTCAGCTAACTCAGGGTTTCGTTTTTCTTCTTCAAAAATCCGCCAGTATTTTTCTCTGATAAGGTCAAATTTTTTCCAGTAAAGGTCAGGGTCTTTTTCTTTTAGCCCGCCCAGCTCATTTGCTTCCTGGCGGTAATTCTTTGCAAGCCATTCAAGAAATTCTGCCTGCACTTTTTGTCTCCAGGTCTCTATGCGTTCTTTTATTATCTTGTCGAATTCCTCCCCCCCATGTCTTCCAAGCTCGAATTTGAATCTGTTCGGGTCTTCACTGCGAAGTTTTTCTAATTCTTTTGCCTTTTCAGGGTTGTTCTCTTTCAAGCTCTTCATAATCCGCCCGATTTCCTCATCGGTTAGTTCGAACCTTCCTGGTCCCCGCCTTGGCCCTCTTGGCTCTCCTGGCTCTCTTAATTCCCTCGGGCCCCTTGGACCTCTTGGGCCTTCCTCAAGCCAGATGTTTGGTTCGTCCTTCTGCTGCTTTTCTGCTGCTGCACAGGGCAGGATAAAGAATATTGTAACTGCTGCTATCGCCAAAACTAAAATGATTTTGCCTCTTGTCTTCATTTTTTATCCCTTCCAGAAGTTACTATCGATTTCTATCAGTTCCATCTCCAATTCTGTTACAGCTCTCTGGCTGTTACCACCATTTTCATCCGACTGTAAAGCCAGCATTTCACCTTCAATTTGTTCAACTTCAGCGTTAAGAATTGCCAAATCCGTATCGTCAGTTGCAATATCATCACTTTCCCAAATCGATGTTGGTATTATGGACACATATTCAAACTTTACGGCCTTATAGGGTTTATCAACTTTTGCAAAGAATTTTATGCTTATCGCTGCCAGGATCATAACTGCTGCCGCCACAGCAGCTATCTTATAAGCCGTTTTTCTAAATCCGGATACATCCGTCTGCCTTAACAGCAGACCTTTGGCAATTTCAAATTTTATTCCAGCTATAAGCTCATCGCTGGGTTGTGGCGCAGGGTTCTCTCGCAGGATTTGTTCGCCTTTGCGGATATCCTCGACGGCCTTTTCTGCCTGTTCGGCTTCCATAAATTTCTCGAACAGCTTCTTCACATTTTCCTCTTTTCGCCGATTCATCTGATAACCTGTTTCTCTGATAATCTGATTTCCTGATAACCTAAACTAACACTCCATCACCTCTCGCAGTTTCTTCAGTCCTCGATGCAGCTTTGCCAGCGTCGTTCCTATCGGCTCAGCCCGCATCGCCGCTATTTCCTTAAAACTCATTTGCGAATAAAAACGCAACATTATCAGTTCCTGTGTATCTGTATCTAACTTCTTAAGCTGTATCTGTAACCTGTCAAATTGTTCGCCTTCGGACCTTTTTGTCTCTGTCGGCTCTGATTCCAGTTGCTTTTTGTGGACTTCGAGCAATTTTTTCCGTCGCTGTTTACCCCTTAAATAGTCATGAAATATATTGGATGCTATCCTGAACAGCCAGCTCTCGAAGGAGCCACCCTTGTAAGAACTGATTTTCTCCACTAACTTGACAAATAGCTCGCTCAGCAAATCGTCGCTTACGTTGCTATTGCCCGTTAAGCGATAAAAATAGCCGTAACATCGGCTTGCGTATATATCGACTATCTGCGAAAAACACTCGCCATCACCTTTCTTACAGCCGATTATTATCCGGGCTAAGCCGTCGCTTTCTGCCATTTTTAGACTTTTTCACATAAATAAAGACGGTATTCGGCTTCGATTTATTGCGTAAATGAGAAAAATCGCGTATTTAACCCCTAATTTGTTTCGGGCTTTTTGGGGCACAAAATAACAAATTTGGGATATTACTTAAATGTAACTTACACAGCAACTGCCTATGCTATGGGGTATCGCTCTTTTCCTCGTCCTCGTCTTCGTCCTCGTCAACCCTCCAGCGTTCGGATTCGTCTATATCCTCCAGCTCTTTCTTCATATACTTGAACAGCTTATCTTGAACAGGGGCTAATCTATCATACCACTTGAGCATACTCTGATAGCTGGCCACAAGCATATCCAGGCGGATTAGCTGCCATTTGGCTATGCACTCCGGCTCTTTGATATTGGAAAACGGGTCGCACTTGAAGGTCCTTTTGCCGTCCGGGCCACGTTCGCATAACTCGCAGTCTTTACATTGTATCATCTTCACACCTCAGTATTTTCTTCGCACCCCAATCTTAATATTTTCGCTTTAGCTAATCTTTGATAGCAAGCTAATCAAACTATTGACTGTTCGCCGAATACTTGATACTTTTAATTTTGTTCTTGTATAGTATTATACAATCTAAAGTCCAAAAAGTATTTTATAATAAAGTTTTTTTATCTGTATTCAGGAGAAATAGATGGCAAAACCAAGACGCAGGCGTAAAATTGGCAGCAAAAAAAGACACACCAAGTGGAAAATAAGGCATAAAATAAGATAATTTTCAATAAGTTCACATCATACAGGTAAATGCGTGAGTAAAGTAACGATTCTCCACACAAATCACGATAAATGAAGTATTTCTATGTAACTTTTAAGCCGGACGGAAAGCAGGTAGCGGCAAACGCAGATGTCACGATTACTGAAGCAGCTGCAAAAGCTGGAATAATCTTGAACTCCGTCTGCGGCGGCAGGGGCATCTGTAAAAAGTGCATCGTAAACCTTGAGCCGGATGGCCGGCAGGTTCTGGCCTGTCAACACCGCATCGAAAGCAACCTCACTGTAACAATTCCTACAAGCTCAAGATTTTTCGAGCAGAAAATCCTTGCTGAAGGCGTAGAGACTAAAGCACAATTTGAACCCGACATATATAAAAAATATCTCAAAAACGCAAAAGCCGGCAGGATATTTGGCGTAGCGGTCGATATCGGCACAACTACAGTCGTCGCCAAACTAATCAATATGAAAGATGGAAAGTGCCTGGCAACGCAAGCCACGCTGAATCCACAGACCCGATACGGGGATGATGTTATATCGAGAATCGCTTACGCCCAAACAGATGAAACATTGGCTCAACTGCAAAAAGCAATAATCGACTGTATCAATGACCTAATCGCAAAGCTCTGCGACGATGCCTCCATAGACACAAAACAAATCTACGAAATATGCACCGTCGGCAATACGACAATGAATCATATTTTTTTGAAACTTCCAGTAGTTCAGCTTGGCCAGGCGCCATATAAACCATTTTCTGTTGATGCTTTTGACCTACCGCCTGAGAAGCTCGGCTTGCATATAAACCCACAAGGAAATATCCACACCGTTGAAAATATTGCCGGCTTTGTCGGCTCCGACACCACCGCCGTTGCGATTGCGACAGACATTGATTCAGCCGAGCAAATGACACTCGCAATCGACATCGGCACAAACGGCGAGCTTATTCTCGGCACAAAAGAAAAACTCTATGCAGCAAGCTGTGCTGCAGGCCCGGCCTTCGAGGGTGCAAGGATATCCTGCGGCAGCAGGGCGGTTGATGGGGCTATCGAAGGCGTTATTATAAACGATGATGACATCGAGTTGGATGTCATAGGAAATCGTCCCCCGCATTCTATATGCGGCAGCGGTCTGATTGATGCCGTGGCCGCAATGCTCGACTTGGGGATTATTGACAAAACCGGCCGATTTGTCGATTCCAAAAAGCTGAAGGGTAAATTATCTCCGGCTATTTTCGCAAGGATCATCGAACAGGATGGACAGCGTGCCTTTGTCCTTGTAGATACCGATGAGAAGAAGCTGGTCTTAACGCAAAAGGATATCCGCGAAGTTCAGCTTGCCAAAGCCGCCATTCGAGCTGGAATAAAAATTTTGCAGAAAAAATTTGGTCTCAAAGATTGCGATATTGAGCGAATTTTATTAGCCGGCGCTTTCGGTAATTACATTCGACCCCAAAGTGCTCTAAAAATTGGCCTGCTGCATGAGGTTGACCTTGAGAGGATTCGTTTTGTGGGAAACGCCGCTGCCGCCGGTTCTCAAATACTCCTTTTGAGCAGTCGGGCAAGAAAAAAAGCCCTTCAGTTAGCTCGAAAGATTGAATACGTCGAAATCGCCCACCAGCCAAACTTCCAGACCACCTTTGCAGACTGCATGTCATTCTGAATCCCGACTTGTCGGGACGAAAAATCTCACTTCTCTATTCGATACTCCTTGTTTAATATTTGCTCGTCCTTCTCCTGCTTTTAAGTCCCTACAACTTAAACACTTATGCTCTTGTGAAAAAATTTTCTTGACAAAAGTATAGATTTTTGGTAGTATTAAAATTCTACGGGGCCGGGGATTTTCCTCTCTTTCCTCTCCCTCCGCACCCGGCCCTGTTTTTTTATCGAATGATTTCATCATCTCTTGAGAACTTATCTTGAAATTTCTGGTTAGTGGTTAATTGTAGCCACAGAGAAAAATAGCCACGAATCAACACGAAAAAGAATTAGTGAAAATTCGTGAGAATTTGTGGTTAAAAAGCTACAAAGGTCTTAGCATTATGCCATTAAAGCCCCCAATAGCTTCTTCTGCAAGCTCGGCGACGGTCTCTTTGCAAATACTGTGGACTTTTTCGCAAAAACTGTTACAGCGGGGCCAATGGGGCCATACAAAGACGGATTAGTCGGCCCAAAAACAGCAATGGTCTTGATACCCAATGCGGCAGATAGATGAGTAATACCGCTGTCATTGCCTAAAAACCCATCCGCACAGCTTAAAAGCCCCAACACCTGCGTTAAAGACAAATCCGCAAGATACTTTGCAACGCTGCTTATTTTTTTTATCGTTGTTTTGCTAAATCTATCTAATTCAGCGGGCCCAAGTAAGAACATCACCTCCACATCCTTTGAATAAAGCTCTTTAGCCACCGACAAAAAGTTATCTAAGTGCCAGCATTTATTCAAGCCGCCGCTGCCGGGCTGGATGATTATCAGCTTCTTGCCAGAAGCAATATCTATTTCCCTCAGCAGTTCTTTGCCGGTGTTTATGTCAACTTCGGTTGCTTTTATCAGGACCTCATCAGGTTCAATTTTCCGGGCTTCTAAAGACAAACCGCTTTGCTCGATAAATTGTTGTATATAAAAATCAGTTAAATGACCGGAGAAATCCCTTGGTGGTTTCGTCGAAAATGTTATAACTTCTGCGCTATGACTGCAATTGGCAGTGAAAATTAGGTTTTGTTCAAAGTCGCTGTTCGGCTCACCCAGAAATGTCACAATCCAGGTATAATCAGCAAAAGCATTTATCAGAGGGTCCCCATCCGCAAGGTCAAACGTCTTTGTTTCAGCAAATAATCGATGCAAATCCATCGAATCTATGGAGCGGATACTATCAATACAACTTCGTCCCGGCAAAACACCGATATATTCAGTGTGCCCGAGAACGTCAATACATCCCAATCCGAGAGAATCTTTCATAAATTTAGCTAATGGAATGGTCAATATACAATCACCTACTGCACCCGGCTGCAATATCAGGCCACGCTGCGTTTTCTTCGCTACCTCAGCACTCTGTTCTCTAAGCAGATTCAAAATGTCATCATTTGTCTGCATAATAAAAATCGTGAGCAGTCTTCAATATTTAGCCCCCAGTTTCACTGAGGGTTTTGCTGATTTTAGCGTGATTATTTCACAAATCAATAGCAGAGGGATTTTACTATAAAGTTTGTGCTGCCCAAACAAAAAGGTGCGGTTCTATTTCAAACGGCTTTTGATAGCATTAAGCTGGTCTTCCGTAACGTTTACGCCCAATTCCTGGGCAATTTTTATGTGCTTGTAGGCCAATTCATACTTTTTTAACTGATAAAATCCAAAGGCAAGGCCAAAATGAGCATCACCTATATCCGGTTCAATCTCAACGGCCTTCAGATACGCAGCCACTGCCTGTTCATACAACTGTTTATTGGAATACGCAGAACCCAGATTATAATAAAACATACTTTCATCCGGCTTTATCTGAACGGCTTTTTCATACTGCTCAATAGCTGCATCATAGTTTTGTTTTCCGAAGTATGCGTTGCCCAGATTTATCAAAGCAGGTAAAAAATCTGGTTTAATTGCCAAAGCACTTTCGTATGCTTGAATTTCATCGTCAGCCAAACCCAGTTTATTGTAGCAAAAAGCCAGACTACAATAGGTCTCAATTAAATCTTGCTTTATCTGCAGGGCCTTTTTATATTGGGATATTGCTTCTTCATAATTTTCCATCTGGCTGTAAACATCACCTATTTGGCTGTATAAAGAGGCGTCTTTCGGCTCTAAACTGACCGCTTGTTTCAATTGAGTTATTGCAGGCATAAAACTTCTTTCTTTGCAATAAGCTAAAGCCAGATTTTTGTAAGCATCTATAAAGTTCGGTTCCAGCGCCAGCGACTGCTGGTATTGCGGAATCGCCTTGTTCAACAACCCTTGCTGGGTGTATGCGTTTCCCAGGTTATTATATGTCTTTGCATCGTTTGGATTGATACTCAGAGCCGCGAGGTATTCGGATATCGCTTCTTGCACCCGACCAGTTTTCAGGTAAATGTTTGCTAAGTTCGACCGGGATTCGGATAGTGTCGGATTTATCTCCACCGCTCTTTCCAGCGCAAGTAGCGCAGAGTCTGTGTTGCCAATATCCTCATAGACGTTCCCGAGATTGTTAAAAAAACAGCCCAGCGTCTGAATCTTGTTCAGATTCTTCATATAGATGCTTTCATTATCACCTTCCGGCACCTTGAACTTATCTATGTAGTGCTCATCCGGGGCATTTCCACCTTTGCTTGTCGTTTCGATATTGAACCTGACCTGTTTGTCATCGTATCTGATAAAAAAGTGGCCTGGTGCAACCACCCCATACAAAGGCAGTCCTAACCGCTCGCCGATTGAAAGATACAGAATGGATAAGCTCAGGCAGTACCCCCGTTTTTTGTCAAGCACAGTATGCAGAAACAAATCGTTTGGGTCGTTCGCCTCCGGAATCGATTCAAACCCCAGCTCATCAAATAAATACTTGTTTATCACCGCAATCGCTTGATAATCCATACCCAAATGCTCTTTGTCGAGTCTATCGCGAATTTCCAGCGCCATATCATCTAATGCTGATAGATGTCTTCGGCCATGCACCAGGTCGCTCCAGTTCTCGGAGATAATTAAAGCGGCGGTGGCCAAGTCAACCTCATCTTCTTCCAGTCGCAGGACTTGTTCAATTGACTTTACATACAGACCGTTTTTACCCTCATTAGCCAAAGGCCTGTATCGGCCAGCCGGGACCGCAGAAGAGAGAGTTAAAACACAAATCATTATCAAAAAAGTCTTTTTCATTAGTTCTTTAGTCGTCTTTAACTGGTCGTTGGTGCTGTTCTCGCAAACTCTTTTACGCAATATCACCTGCACAAAACCGGATACGATAATAAGTATCAATATCTTATGAATCTTATCGTCAGATAGACCCTTTATATTTTATATTTTCGATTTGCTTTGCAGAAAAGAGTTGAGAATGTCATTTCGAGCGAGCCGCAGGCGAGTCGAGAAATCTGTTTTTGAATGGATTTCTCCACTTCGCGTCCCTTAGGGACGCTTCGGTCGAAATGACCCAGGGGCTTTTCTACAGAGCCTTTTCGATTATTATGATACCAGAAATCGGCCTGATTTATAAATAATTCTTGAATAACTTAGAAACGTCTAACAAAATGACCTAATGTCATTCCTGCGAAGGCAGGAATCCAGTAAAAGATATGGATTCCGCGTCAAGCACAGAACGACAATGGTGAAAGTGTCCTTTTTGTTAGAGGATCTTAGACTCCAGGATTCTTTTTTTAAACGGAATTTTTAATGTTGGGATAAACATAATGAACTCAAACCACTCTTTAATTGCAAATACCTTATTACGTCGTATGCTGCCAGTTGTGCTCTGCGTCCTTGTGCCGGCGGGTTGTCACACACCACGCCAGATAAGTCTCTTCGATGGCAGGGCGTTGGGGCAATGGAAAATAACTGATTTCGGCGGCCAGGGAAAGGTCTATGTAAAAAATGGCAGCATTTTCCTCGAAATGGGCAACGATTTGACTGGCGTTACCTGGACCGGTCCGCTCGAACGAATGAATTACGAAATCACCCTTGAGGCAATGCGAGTTACCGGCAGCGATTTCTTCTGCGGACTGACCTTTCCCGTCGATAGCAATTCCTGCTCGCTAATCCTCGGCGGCTGGGGCGGCGAGGTCTGCGGCCTGTCAAGCATTGATTACTATGATGCCGTTGAAAACGAGACCACGCGAATCATCTCGTTTGAGAATAGCCGATGGTATCGTGTCCGTCTGAAAGTTACGCTCAATAAGATTGAGGCCTGGCTCGACGATGATAAGCTTGTAGATGTAGTAACGACCGGCCGAAAAATCGACATCCGGTCGGAAGTTGACTTATCTCAGCCGCTGGGTATCGCCTCTTGGCGCACGACCGCAACAATTCGTAATATCCGCCTGCAAAAGTTTGATTAGTAATGTGGCTTCATAAAACGGAACACGAAACAACTGCTGGCTAAACCTCTACGGGCACACCAGCAGGGCGGCGCTTAAATAAATCTATCCGCATCCACCTGTTGCTTTTGAATCTCCAGCGATTTGCCAGCCCAACCGCAATAATACTGATTGCAGCCGCAATCCAGGGACCCACGGAACCAAGAGAAGGGAAAAATTTAACTATAAGTGCACCGCCGACTCCCAATATTATCACGGCCCCCAAAGTCGATACCGTTGCCAGCCAAACTGTATCACCTGCGCCGCGCAAAGAGCCGCTGTAAATAGTCCGTGCTGCGTGGAAAACCTGGTATATAGCTGCACAAATCAAAATTTTAACGCCGACTTCAATCACCCTGGCATCGGAGGTCCAAAATCGCATCAGTGGCTCTCTAAATATAAGAAAGCAAATCCCAACCGCCCCCATATAAACCAGCGCAATCCTCAAACAAACACTTGTTTGCTTTGTTGCCAGATTTTTTTTGCCCTCGCCGATTGTTTTACCCACTGCCGCTGTCAACGCCGTCCCTATCCCTACTATCGGCATAACCGAGACATTTGTGTAAGAAAGCACTGCACTTGTCGCCGCTAACGCCTCTTTGCCGAATCTGCCAACTAAACTGAACAGAATCACTCCCCAAAAGGCAATATTTACCACCAGTTCAAATCCCGCAGGAAGTCCCACCTTCAGCAAAGTATACATCTTGCCAAAATCGATATTTAACGACCGTCTGGACTTAAAAGTTGCGTTTATATTACTACCTAAAAACACAACCATATTTATGACAGCCCCGACAGCCATCCCGATAAATGTCCCCCAGCCGGCACCTGCTATCTCCAGCCGTGGAAAACCAAAATTTCCAAAAATCAATAAATAGTTACATACGACATTGACCACCTGCCCGCACAATGATGAATACATAGTAATAATAGGCCGATGGATACCCATAAAGAATTGACTGCTTGCCCAGTTAATAACCGCCACTATCTGGGTATAAAGCATAATTCTTAGATATATTACTTCCATAGCACAAACAGCTGGCGGCTGGCCCATTATTTTGAATATCCACGGTGCCGCCGGCCACATAATCGCAATCACTACCACCGAATACGCAAGACCCATATACATCACCTGCCAGTAATAATTCGAGCTGTCCCTTTTGTCGCCTCTACCCAGGCTTTGACTTACGAGTGTGTTTAAGCTCGCCATCACCCCTATTGCGAAAGCACCGGGCACGAAACTGACAAAACCAGCCGGCAAAATGGCCGCCAATGCCTCCGTCCCAAGGCGGGAAACCATAAACCTGTCAACAAACTGCATAATAGTAAATGATATCGTTGTCACTACCGCCGGTGCTGCCAGCTTCAGCATATATCCAAGTGAGGTCTCCTCCACTGTAACTTGAATTTCATTTGTTGGCTTATCGTTCATTTACTTAGGCCCTGCTTTATTTAAGTTCAGCTTCTTCAAAAGTGTCTCAGGATTGAGCCCCTGAACCTGCACATGCTTGACTGGGATGGTTTGCCCGGAAATTATACGAATAGCGCTCTTTTTCACACCGAGCTGTTTAGCTAAAAACTCAAGCAGGCATTTATTGGCTTTTCCCTTCTCAGCAACTGCTGAAACTTTAATCTTAATCTTTCCGTCAAGCAGGCCGCAAACCGCCGTCTTACTGCTGCCGGGAACAACCTTTACCGCAAAAACAATGCCCCCATCAACTTGTTGTAATGACAGATTCGCCATAGAAAATTCAAACAAACAGCAAGCATCCTCCAGTATCCAGAATGTTATTCAACGATTTCCCTGAGGTTGACCCCAACAGCCAGTTGGACATACTTTTCAATCTGCTCGGCAAGTTCGCCTAACGACTCAAGCTGAAAATCTTCATAATGGCCGGAGATAAACTCGCCGTCGAGTGCCTTTTTGAATATTCTAATCCTTATAACAGATGGCTCATCCTGTGCCTTACTAAAATCGCTGTCTTTATGCTCGGTAAGCTCAACACGCCATTCCTCGCTTATGAAAACCAGGCTTCTGCCCGTAAAGACCGCCATCGGAAAATAATCACGCAATAACTTAAGAATTTCCATCTTTTGGGTCCTTTTGTTGCAGAGTTTGCAGATTGGAAAGCTGACGCCATGCATTTATTGAGCGATTCAGGTTCTCGTGCACATCACCTGCTATGCCGTATCCCTGCAGTCCTATCGGACCTGTATAGCCAACATCATTCAGCATTTGTAAAAACTCCCGAACGTCAAAAGACCCGTGGTCCAATGTCTGAATCAGGCCTTTCCAGTCTTCTGCTTTGCTGTCCGCACCGTTAATCGTTACCACGAACAAATAAGGCATCGCCAATTCCATCACTGATTTCATATTTTTCTCGTCATCGACTTTCAGCCAGTGACACAAATTGAAGGTAACTCCTGCATTGTTCCGGTCCACTTTCTTTACCACCCGAACCGCATCTTCCACCCGCTCAAGCCAAAATCCGTAATGCGGGAACAATGCCACCCGCAGCCCTGATTTATCTGCCATATCTGCAATCTCCCGGATAATTTCCACTGCCTGTGCATCACCTTCAGGCGAAGATGGCTTGTGCTTTTCGCTTTTTATACAGAGCCAGAGTATCGTATTTCGCCCTTTTAATATCTTGATTGCTTCTTCCAATCGCGGGTCATATTTCTTCTGGCCGGTATCGATGTTTACGTCCAGATAGACTGTAAAAAGTCTCAAGCCGTTCTTATCCAGTTCTTCGAGCATCTCAGCCAGTCCCTTGCATCCCGTGTAGCCGATGCCGTCGTATCCCAATCCTTTTAGCATCTCGACCTGTTCTTCCGCACTTTTATGTTTGGCGTCTTTTGTTGCGGTGTCCATCGCAAAGAAAGGATTTGCTCCCGCCGGTTCTATCCAGATATTACGGTATGCAACCGGCCCGTGGTCGCCTTGAAACATGAATGGCCCAACTGACTTTTCATCCGGATATGCGCTGGACCGCGTCGGCCCGGTAAGCTCCACATCTTCATGGACTACAGTTCCGTTGTGGACTATCTTCTCGAATCTGGCTTTGGAAATCTTCCGACCCTCATTATCAAAACGTGGGGCACGGAAGATGATATCGAACGTTTGCCATTGTCCAGGCGGTAAAGAGGCGTTGATTCTCGGAGCATGGCCTTCGTAGCCCTCGGGGTGTCTGTTATCATCCCATCGCTGATAGATGCCGCCGCAGTCGGAGTGCTTCGGCTCTTTTACGCCCCAACTGTCGAGCACCTGAATCTCATATAGCCCCATAAAATATATGCCGGAGTTGGAACCTTTGGGAACCATAAACTCGATATGGGCCCTGACGTCGCCGAATTCCGCCTTACTGAGAAGATGTGAGGTCTTTCCGACCGCTCCGTTGACAATCACGCCGGTGCCCGGTTTGCTCCCAAGGAGTTTTTCATTCTCAGGATTCATAAAGACATCTCCGACGATTTCCCATTGTCCCGTTTTCCCCTGCCAGGTGGAAAAATCATCGCCTATCAAATAGACTCTCTCATCTTGACATTTGTGGATGTCATTGGCAGCAGCGCTGCCCATAGAAAGCATGCTGAAAATCCCGACAAGCAACAAAATTGCACCATTTATCTTGCCTCGAAATATCACAATTTCTACCTTCCTTTTCACAAGAGTTATTTGATAAATAGTCAATAATAAATAATAAATAGCAAATTTTACAAGTGCCAGGGACTTCGCATTGAGCGTGACAGCATTTTGTTTGCCTGCTCATCATTGATGAATTGCTCTTTTTCCGGGTCCCATCTGAGTTTCCTGCCTAACAGCATTGAGATATTACCTATATGGGCTATTGTAAAACATCGCTGGCCTGCATCAGGAGGGAAGTAGCACTGCTGGCGTGATTTCACGCAATCGAGAAAATTACGTTGCTCGCCGGCAAGGCAGGTATAAAGGTGAATCTCATTTGGCCCGATGACTGAATCCAAAACTGATGCGGGCTCTGCCTGCAGCTTTCCTCTCCAGCCGTAATTGCCGACCCATCCCTCCGACCCCTCAAATCGTATGCTCGGTGTTCCGGAGGTTACTATTAACTTAACGCCATCTGCATATTTGTATTCAATTCTGTATTCTTTTGCGGTGTTGTAGAGCCCATCCTGCCGGAAATCACCTTTTCCCTCGACCTCCACTGGTCCTGTATGTTCGGTGTCACTTCCCCATTGTGCAACGTCCAGAAGGTGTGCTCCCCAGTCGGTCAACTGTCCGCCGGAGTAATCGAGAATCCACCGAAAGTTGTAATGACAGCGGTCCGTGGTATATGGTGCCCACGGTGAAGGGCCCAGCCATAAATCGTAATCGAATCCATCGGGCACCGGCATAGGCGTTGGGTCGCCCGGCACGTGTGGGCCGTTGGGCAGTCCTACCCGTATGGTGTGGACCTTCCCGATTCGTCCATTGCGAACCAGCTCACACATTCGATGGTACACCTCTACCGACCTGTCTTCCGTTGACCATTGAAAGACGCGGCTGTAGCGATTCATTGTCTCGCAGAGAATGCGCCCTTCCCGGACGGTCAGCGTTGGCTTTTCGCACTCTACATCTTTGCCTGCTTCGGCTGCGGCTATCGAAATCAGAACATGCCAGTGGTCAGGCGTTGAAATCATAACAGCGTCGATGTCATCACGGTCAATGATTTCTCGAAAATCGTTGTAGGCAGCACAATCTGTGTTGCCGTATTTTTCGTTTACCATATCGCGGGCTGTATTGCGGTGGTTTGTATCCACATCACAAACAGCGAGAATCCGAGCATCTGCATTGCCCAGAAAGTTCTTCAGGTTGACTTTTATGCCGTGGTCGCCGGTCCCGATTAAGCCCACCGTAACCCGCTCGCTTGCAGCGACACTGTCGTCTTTGCCCAGAGCTGACGACCGAACAATGTATGGAAAAAATGCTGCCATCCCACCGGTAACGCCCGCGGCCTTTTGCAAAAATGTGCGACGTGTTATATTCTTTGCTTTGCCCATAAAGTATGGCTTTCAACTCTTCATTTAAAAATCAGAATGAGAGCAAACACTGCCAGATATACATATATCCCAGAGCATCAACGTCTTCCCATATTTTCCGGACAAGTTCTTTATCTCCGGAAATCTTGGGTATTTCTTTTACCTTCTCTTCCCAGGGGATGCAAACACCCGGTTTTCTCTTTGTCTTTGTTTTCTTAGCCATCTGTCATCTCCAAAAACACTCGTTAGTAAATAATAAATAGTAAATAATAAATAATAAATTTAATAGGTTCCGTATTCACGTGTAAAATCAGTCATCGCCTTTATATTTTCAATCTTGGCGTCATTCTGGATAATGGCGCTGGCGTCCATAATGTAGCCGCCGTCACGTGCCACACCGTCTATCACCTTCTTGCAGCAATCACGCACCTCGTCAGGCGTTCCTACAGACAGCAGGTAATTTGGTATGCCGCCGCTGATGCAGAACTTCTGTCCAAGCACCTTATGCACCTCGAAGATATCTGCATGGTCAACGTGATAAACAATCGCCTGGTCTGGAAGCTCTGCGAAGGATTTCAGATGTGCATTCCAATTTCCCTCGGCGTAGAACAGGACCTGATGTCCATTGGCCCAGATTTCCTCAATTATCGGCTTTAATGTCGGCCAGTAAAACTTATCGAAATGCTTCTGTGACACGAACGGCACACAACCTCGATGCATCCAGAAACCTATGGGCACATTCTTATCCGGGTCGGCACCAGAAAGGGCTACGTGGGTTAAATGTGGCATAAGCGCCTCACACGCAGCGAGAACCTTATCCGGCCGCTCCATCACATCAGTAACAAGCCCCAGATATCCGCGCAGCTTGTCAGCGATAATATCAAACGGTGCCTTCAGAATCCCTGATATGGCCGAAACCGTTCCTGACTCTCTGCGAAGACGCTCAACCTGCGGACCACATGCGTTAAAATAGCTCAACATCGCCATCCCACCCTTTAGAAAGGACAAGTTGTTGCGGTATGATGTCGGTTCCCCCATCGCCGCCACGTCAGCCGATACGCGTGGAAGCCACACGTTGAAAAGATAACCTGTCGGGTCCTCGATAAGCTGGTCGTATTCGTCCGGCTTCATAAACGCCTGCTCCTCAGGCGGCTCACGGTATTGAAAGCCAGTATCAGGTGGGATGTGGATACCGGGAACTGCATAATACTTCGTCCCGATGGCCTCTGTCAGCCCAGTCCATACCCAGACCATGTTGATCACCACCGCATCCCAGTCAAAATCGGCTGCACATTTGCGTGTAGCTGCAAATGCCTTTTCGTAATCGTGTGTCACCTCCTGGCAGGTATAACCGGCATATTTGGCAACGAATTCAGCAACAAAAGGACGTATTGGAATCTTATCGGGTTTGCCGTTTCGCATTGCGGTAACATAACGTTTGAGCCGTTCGGCGTATAGTTGTTCCATATCTTTAGCCATTTCAGTCTGTTTCTCCTTTATTAAAACCTATTCCTGTAATCGATATGCTCTGTAGAAAACAGTTTAGAATGTCATTTCGAGCGAGCACCCGTGTCTTCTGTCGAAGACAGAAACTGGTGCAAGTCGAGAAATCCCTCGACCCTGCTCGGGACGAGTCTGTTTTTGAATAGATTTCTCCACTTCGCGATGTTTCGCATCGCTTCGGTCGAAATGACATAAGTTCTTTTCTACAAAGCATAATCAATAATAAATATAACTCTAAAACCTACACAAAAGTTAATCAACGGCACAATTCTTTTTCCCTGACGGCAGTTTACCTGTCACACGTCCCAGAGTGTCGGATTGTGCTATCTGTTCACCGTTTACAAGGACCTGCAGTCCTTCTCCTCTTCCGTATTTTTGGCCGGTCTTGTCCCAGATGATTGTAATAATCTGGCCGTGATACGGCACATTGTCAAGACAGAACCACTCCCACGTCTCTGCTGGAAGCAAAGGGCTGACCTCGACGATATCATCTGCCCGAGGCCGAAGCCCAACAAGCCCCGAGATAATCAAATCACAGTAGCCCGAGTGATTATAATCCTTACCGCGTTCTTTGCCGCCTTTTTTCGGGTCCCATGTTCCGTTAGTCCATACCTTCAATCGTGACCGGGCAAGCCACTCACCGGTGTAGGGATTCAGGTTCTCATCTATCCAGGGCACTACTTTGCCGTCGTCTCGCTTGAGACGTTGACTTTTTGTATAGATTTTTAGTGTCTCGAAGTAATCGGCTTTGCTCATAACATTCTGGGAGTAATTGTTCAGCAGATTGGCCAGTGCCACGAGGGTTTGCGTCGTGGCGAAGGGCCAGCTTGGCCCGTTCCATTGGCACTGGTCGCCTTTATAGGCAATGATAAACCGGGGGTGGCGCTGCTCTGCGGTGGTTGGGCCAAACGGGGCATAAAAACCATTCGGGTCCATCAACTGTTTCCAGGCAGATTCGCAACCGGCGTCTGGCAAATTGAAGCACCACGGTGTATAGCTGAGCTGTTCGCGAACATCGACCAGACTGTTACTATCGCGGGGCAGTGTCTTGAAGAATTGTGCCTTTTCGTCCCATAGCTTGGTCTGGACGAGCTTTTTGATGTTCTCGGCTTTCCCCTTATACTCATCCTCGATATCCTTGCGGTTACACAGCGAAGCGATTTTTGCGATTGCGACAGCATCACCATACATATAGGAGTTTATCGTTGCTCGCTTACCGGTTCCGCCAATGGATTCTTCCATCCCGTCACGGGTGTCGATTTGCCAGAACAGGCCATCCGGTTCGAGCCGGGTCTTTTCCCACTCCTTGTAATTACCAATCAGGTCAGGCAGTAGTTCAATAATTAGACTCTTATCCGCCGTCACGAGATACCTGGCCCACATTGCATCAGCAATCCAGAAGCTGTAGCTGCGGACGCTACCTCCTTTGCGAAGCCAGAAGATAGAATAGTCATTCAGGTAATTCGGGTCGTGCAGCCAACGACACTCATAATAGTGGTGGCCGGCAGAGCAGCTGATGGTATTGTGTTTGCCTGCCCACTTTACCTTCGGTAGAAACTCGGTTATTACATAGCCGTCTTCTGTGAGTTTTATGTGTTTTCTGAATGTCCACCAGCGGAAGTAGTAAGTCTGCTCGAAGTCCTTGTCGGGACATTCAAACAACGGAATGTTCACTTTGAGAAACTCCCACGAATTAGCATCAGGGATATGCTGAATGTATATTTCCTCGTCGTTATTGTTAAATGTGTC
>Ga0299912_10001587_pt1 | contig 18331 bp, 22 predicted proteins | sample RVTome_2_FD_207667 | JGI IMG/M metagenome (GOLD analysis project Ga0299912, IMG submission 207667) | Soil microbial communities from uranium-contaminated site in the Upper Colorado River Basin, Wyoming, United States - RVT95D214 (version 2) ... | reverse complement strand
GAACTTCATGCAGGTACAACACATCGGTGGCGGCGTACACCAACTGATCTTCGCTGAGCGTGTCCGCGCCCCAATCGGAAGATTGCTGCTCTTTGGAAATTTCCACCCCCGCCAGCTCTTTACACACGTTTTTATACCCGTGCCCATCGGTGTAGGTGCGCGCCAGCTTGGACGCGATCTTGGTGCAAAACAGCGGATTGACGTGAATGCCCAGCGCGGCCTTCAATAGCATGATATCAAACCGTGCATAGTGAAATATCTTTACGACGTTGGCATCTTCCATCAGGCGCTTGAGGTTGGGGGCCTGGCTTACGCCCTTGGCGAATTTCACCAGATGGCACACCCCATCGCCGGCGGAAAGCTGCACCACGCACAGCCGGTCGCGGTGGGGATTGAGGCCCATGGCCTCGCTATCCACGGCGACGGCGCCGGTGAACGTCAGGCCATCGGGCAAATCATTGTGATAGAGGTGTATGGTCGGAGTTTTCATGCAGCGCCATCCCAGTCCTTTGAACTTCCCATTTCCGTTGGGCCGCTCGGTTGGGAAAACCGCCTACCCCCCTCGCGAAGAGCCGACCCTCTAGATACACTATAGAGGATCAAAGGAATGGTGCCCAGGAGAAGACTCGAACTTCCACGACCTTGCGGCCACAGGTACCTGAAACCTGCGCGTCTACCAATTCCGCCACCTGGGCACGACGACCAACGGCCTTGCGGCCCTTAACGTCCGGGGATCAAGTATCCTTACGCGCCCTTGATGTCAACCGGATAAGGTAGGGGCGTTCTTCTTTTTTCCTGCGCTTAAGCCCAAAGCCGCGCTATCGTCGGCGCATGAGCTTACGCGATCATTACGACCGACACGTCTTGCCGCACCTGATCGATTGGGTGATGCGCTCGCCCATGGCCACGCGCGAACGCGAGGAGTTGATCCCCCAGGCCCAGGGCCGGGTGCTGGAAATCGGCGCAGGCTCGGGGCTCAATTTTCCTTATTATGGCGGCGCGATCGACCATCTTTACGCCCTTGAACCCAGCCGACACCTCATCCGCAAGGCCGCGCCGCGGGCCGCGCGCACCCCATTTCCCATCGAATTTTTAAATTTGAAGGGCGAAGCCATCCCGTTGCCCGACGCCAGCATCGACACGGTGGTGAGCACCTGGGTGCTGTGCTCCATTTTGGGCATTGAGGCGGCGCTGGCGGAACTGCGCCGGGTGCTCAAGCCCGGCGGGGTCTTGCTGTTCATCGAGCATGGCCTCGCCCCGACGCCCGCCTTGGCCGCCTGGCAAGACCGCTTGACGCCGATGTGGGCATGCTGCGCCGGGGGCTGTCAGCTCAATCGCCGCCCCGACCGCTTGATTGAAGCGGCCGGCTTTCACCTGGAGCGTCTGGAGCAATCTTTTTTAGACGGACCGAAACTGCTCACCTATCACTACAAGGGGCTTGCCCGGCGCACGTGACACGTTAACAATGATCAAAGCCTTCGGGGGCGTTCATCGGGGGCCTAAAAAACATCAAAAAAATAGTTGGGGAGAATAATCGCCATGAAGCAACAATTGGTCACCGTTTTCGGCGGTAACGGCTTTGTCGGCCGGCACATCGTGCAGCGCTTGGCGCGCGACGGCCACCGCGTGCGCGTTGCCTGCCGCGATCCGGAGTCCGCATTATTTCTCAAACCCTTAGGCAATCCGGGACAAATCGTCGCGGTCAAGGCCAACGTCGCGGCTGAAAACGAAGTGGCGCGCGCGCTGGAAGGCGCCGATTGGGCGGTGAACTGCGTCGGCATTCTCGCCTCAGGGGGACGCAATTCTTTTGCCCGCGTGCATGAAGCGGGAGCGGCCAACGTCGCCCGCGCCGCCAAGGCGGCAGGGGTCAAGGCATTGGTGCATATTTCCGCCCTGGGCGCATCCCAGGACGCCAAGTCGAAATACGCTCAGTCTAAGGCGCGGGGCGAAAGCGCCGTGCTGGAAGCCTTTCCCGAAGCGACCATCCTGCGGCCTTCGATCATCATCGGCCCTGAAGATAGCTTCTTCAATCTGTTCGCCGCCTTGTCGCGGTGGAGCCCGGTGGTGCCCATCGTCGGCTGCCCGATTTTGCCCAAATTCAAAATGGTGCGCGGCCTGCAAACCCAGTGGCTGCTCCCTTCGTTTGAGTTCTGCGATTTCGGCGGCACCCGGTTTCAACCGGTCTATGTCGGCGACGTGGCCGAAGCGGCGGCGCAAGCGCTGGCCCAAGAACCCCACGAAAGCGCCACGTATGAGCTCATTGGGCCCAAGGTCTATACCTTCCGCCGCCTGATGGAGCTGATGCTGCGCGAAACCGGGCGTTCGCGCATGATCGTGCCGTATCCGCTGCCGTTGGCTTATTTCACGGCGCTGTTTGCCGAATTGATCCCCGGCAAACCGTTCACCCGCGATCAGGTTTATATGCTCAAAACCGACAACATCGCCTCCGGCAAGCTCAAAACCCAGGCGCATTTGGGGGTGGAACCGCGCGGCATCGAATCGGTGCTGCCGACGTATTTGCGCACCTATCGCCCGCCCAGCAAACGCCGCCTGCGCATGGGCGCGCCTTGAGCCGAAGTCCACAAAAACTCGCGCTCCACTTGGCGCTCCACTTGACGCTCCACGTGGGGGAGGCGCAGTTTTCGATGATCTCGGCTCAGTGCTTTGGTTAACCGTTAAGCGGGCGTATTGTACCCTTGCGCATTGGCGTGGCCCCGGGCCGCTGCGACGATCAGCTCGCCATATTCGCGCAAAAACACCGATCCACGCACGGTGCGCTGAATCAGCACCGAACGGCGGTCTTCTTCGTCGGTTTTGCGGCGCACCAACTCCATGTCGCTCAAGCGGTCGATGGCGCGCGTCACGGCGGGTTTGGAAATTTTCAAGGCGGTGGACATGCCGCGCACCGTGTGCGGCGGCGGCGTCAGATAAACGGTCAACAACAAGGCCATTTGGCGCGCGGTCAAATCCGGCGCGTCCAAGCGCACGGAACTGACGACGGCGCGCCGCCACAGGTCCAAGGCCTCCAACTCGGTCAATTCAAAGGACATTTGGCCAGCAACCCCCTATACTCATCCCGTTCGCCGTAACGATTTAATCGATTCGATACGCTAAGATAACGATCTATTGTTAACTAAGCGTTACGAGAGAGGCAACCATTTAGTTGCCCACACGGAAATATCCCGGCGGGCTAATTTCCAAACCGGCTTTGCAACAGCGCAAAAATAGCGCGCAGCCCCATGGCTTCCCCGCCTTCGGGACGGCCCGGCTGGCTCGATACGTTCCACGCCATCAAATCCACATGCGCCCAGGGGATGCCTTGGCCGACGAACGCTTCCAAAAACAGCGCCGCCGTGATCGCCCCGCCGTACGAACTGTCGGTATCGTTTTTCAGATCCGCGACCTTGCTTTTGATCTGCTTTTTATAGGGTTGCCATAGCGGCAAGCGCCACAAGGGATCGCTGGCGCGCAGGCTGGCGTCTAACATCTGCGCCGCCAAAGCCTCGTCGTTGCAAAACAGCGCCGGAACTTCCGTGCCCAGCGCCACCCGCGCCGCCCCGGTCAGGGTGGCGAAATCGATCAGCACGTCGGGATGGTCCTCGCTGGCCAACGCCAGCGCGTCGGCCAAGATCACCCGGCCTTCGGCATCGGTATTGCCGATTTCCACGCTCAGGCCCGCGCGCGTCGCCACCACGTCCAAAGGGCGCATGGCGGTGGCGGAAACGGAATTTTCCACCGCCGCGATCAATACGCGCAGGCGCACGCCCAGGCCCAGCGCCATGATCATCGACGCCAGCGCCAGCGCATGCGCCGCGCCGCCCATGTCTTTTTTCATCAATTTCATGTTGGCGGTGGATTTGATGTCGAGCCCGCCGGAATCAAAACACACGCCCTTGCCCACCAGCGTCACCTTGGGTGCGTCTTCGCGGCCCCAGCGCAGGTCCACCAAGCGCGGCGCGCGCCCGTCTTCGGCGCCCCGGCCAACGGCATAGATAGCCGGATATCCTTCACGGATCAAATCCACGCCGACGACCTCGGCATAACTGGCCCCGGTCGCTTGAGCCAGATCCTTGGCCGCGCGCGCCAATTCGGCGGGACCCATATCGGACGCGGGTGTGTTGATCAAATCGCGCGCCAAGCGGGCCGCACCGTGGGCGGCGCGCACATAAGCGCGATCCGCGCCCACGGGCCACACCAAGCGGGGTTTTTCGCCGCCGCTTTCTTCCACATCGGGTTTGCGATAGCGCTCAAAGGCATAATCGGCCAGCGCAAAACCCAGCGCCGCGTCGGTGGCGGCCTGCTCGCTCGGCAATTGCGCCAAAACAAAAACGCCGCCCTTGGGCAACTGGCCCTGCAACGCAGCCCATGCCCAAGGCCCGCCTAGGCCTTCGTCATCGAGCACATAAACGACGCACTCCAGCGCGCCGCTTTCACCCGGCAGCAACAGCGCGCGCCCGCGCTGGCCCTTAAAGCCTGAGCCCGCGATCCACGCCTGGGTGCGCGCGTCTTGCCCCGCCAACCAGGCCGCATAAGCGGCTTTAGCGACGGCGTGAACGGGAACGGCGGCAGGGTTTGCATCGACCAGACAGGCGGGCATGGAAAACATCCTTACAGACTAAAGGGGCAGCGCCTTCAATGTAGTCGTGCGACGGGGCTTGGCAAGGGCAACGTATTTGTTAGACATGCCGACGCCCAAAGCAAGCTTATCTGCGGCGAAACCATAAAAAAGTGACGGAACGAAGCCAAATTGTTCTTTATTTTCAATAGCCGGTTATCCATGTATGCGCCCCTTTCGCCTCACGTCCATGTTCTCGCGCAATCCGGCCTGCCCCGCGATCCAATGTAGGAATATATAGCATATTTGGGAAAAATTATCAATCGGTAATTTTGATGAACCGGATCGCACATTCAAGTTCCATCGCCTTTTTTGCGCACACTGAAAAGTGCTTATCCGTCATTGCGGATACCTGAGCGAGCCCCTGGGCGGCCGTGATTTCGGCGACGGTGAACTTTATTGCATCCGTGTTTCGCTGTTTGAAAAGTCATGAGAACGGACCATCTAACCGTTGGCAATTGTCCCCATATTTGCGACAATATTGACACTTATAGCGACAAATGCGGCAATAAATCGATTAGTGAAGGAGAATCCCATGCTTTCCACCCGCATCAACGCCCGGCTGTCTGGCCCTCTCGCCGCTTTCGTCGAACGCATGACAGGCGCCAAGGGGCTTTATGAAACGCCGAGCGAATATATCCGCGACCTCATCCGCCGCGACATGGAACGCCGTTCCACGCCCGAACAGGATGCTATTCTTGAAGGCTACCGGGATTTGGCGGCAGGGCGCGTCTTTGCGTCTTCCGATGATTTCGATCAGGACATGAAGGCCCTGCGTGACTTGAAATGACCCAATCTAAATTCCGCCTGACCCGTCGTGCGGCAACAGATTTGCGCGACATCTACGACCTTTCCGTAGAACGGTGGGGCGTGAAGACGGCGCGTTCCTATATCGATAAACTTTATGCCGCAATGAGAAGCCTGAAGGCAAAAGACGACCGCGCTAAACAAAGAAAAGAAAGATCGATTCCATTCAGCATGATCCCCGTCGAAAAACATTTCATTGTCTATGAAATCATCGACAAGACTCCCCTCGTCATCACCATCCTGCACCAGCGCCGCAATATCGAAACCATCATCCGCAACTTTACGCCGGAGGTTTTGGCGGAGATTGAAGCTTTGCGCGACAAAGGGCTTTAAAATGCACCTGTGTGGGCTTTGCAAAGAAACAGTCCCTCCTTCTCCAGGCGATGTAGATGTTTTCTCGCGGTCAAGCGCAAGGCTCTCGATTGATGGTTTGAAGGCCGGGTCACGAAAAACGCTGGCAACCGCCCTTTTCGTATGCTATTGTCCTACGATATACAGGAGTCCATGATGGCCCATCTCGCCCCCGTCAGCGTCCGCATTTCCCCGCGCGAGCGCGAATTGCTCGAAGCCGCCGCCGGGCAGTCGCGCACCAATTTGAGCGACTTCATCCGCCGCAAAGCGGTCGAGGGGGCGGAGACGGATTTGTTCTTCCGGGCTCTTGTCACCATTCCGGCGGCGAATTGGAAGAAGTTCGAAGCGTGGGCGAACACCCCAGCTCGGGAAATTGACGGTCTCAAAGACCTCGCGAAAACCCGCCCCTCATGGCGGGATTGAAGCCGCCACGCCCGCTTGAGCCGGACGACGTGATCGATGATTTTGACTGCGGGCGTTCGTCCATAAATGACTGGTTTCGCCGTCATGCGAAACAAAACCAGGAAGCGAGCGTTTCCCGCACCACGGTTTTCACCGACGACGAAAGCGGTCGCATCGTGGGTTATGTGACTCTCGTGGCCGGGCAGATCGAGCGCGAATACCTGCCCAAGGCCGCGCGGCGCAATCGGCCGGAAGCCATTCCCGTCATCTTGCTCGCTCAACTGGCCGTGGACCGGCAGTTCCAGGGAAGGGGTTTTGCGCGCCAGTTTCTCTTTTATGCTCTGAAAACCTGTTTTGCCCTGTCCAAAGACATCGGCTGTTTCGGCATCATCACCCATCCGCTTGATGAAGACGTGCGCGCCTTCTATCGCCGCTTCGGCTTCGTGGACCTGCCCGGCGATCCCCGGCGGGCGATGATCGTACGCATGGTTGATCTCGGATGCAGCGGGTTTGGGGCGTGAAGTCATTGAACCGAGGGGGCCCTTGTTTATGGCAAAGAGAGTGGGATTGTGAAAAACACGCTTTGGCGCGTTTTTCATCCTTGGGGCTTTGCCCCTGCGGACCGCCTGCGCTGCGCTGGGCGTCGCAAAACACCCTGCGGTGTTTTGCCGAACATGGGGCCGTTCACCGCACCCTTTCCCCCATAAACAAAGGCCCCACAAGGGGGGCCTCTGTTTATGGCGGAGAGAGTGGGATTCGAACCCACGTTAGGTTTTCACCTAAACACGCTTTCCAAGCGTGCGCCTTCAGCCACTCGGCCACCTCTCCTTAAATCGTGGCGCAACCTAACCCAAGGGCGGGGGGCAATTCAAGAACTACCGTAGCCCCGGCGCAAAAAACCCGATTTAGCGCCTTTTGCCCGCGAACCCGGCTGGCGGCAGGGCGCAGGGCGGCGTATGATCGGCAGCATGATCGGTATTTTAAAACGTTTGCTGTTTGTCGTTGGGATTGTGCTCGCGGGCGCGGCGTTTTTGGCTGCGGGCACGGAAATCGCCGCTTACGCCATGAATCCCGACTTAGGGCTGATGCCCGGCGCGGCGGACGTGTGGCGCACCGTTTCCCCCGAAACCTTCGCCGCCGTGCTGGCGCAGTGGCCGGCCATCGTGCTGAACGGCTTGGTCCTTCCCGGCTGGCTGGTGCTGGGCGCGCCGGGCATGGCCTTGATCATCACCTGCCGCGAAAGCAGCCCTGACGCCTCGCCGGAGCTTGAAGAATCCCTGTTTTTATTCGACGAATTGACCAAACGCGCGCGCGAAGAAGGTTATGACGACGCCCACTTGGATAGCACCGCGCTGGATTTCCAGCCCGCCGACCCGATTTACGCCCGCGACGACGTGGCCGACGATTTGATCGGCGAACACGACTTTCTGCTGGACGCAAAATCCTCAGCCAGGGAAAACGAAGCTTCCGCGAAGGGATAGGCTCAGTCGTCGCCCATCTTAAGCGCATTGATGAAGGCGCTTTGCGGAATTTCCACCTTGCCGAACTGGCGCATCTTCTTTTTGCCCTTTTTCTGCTTTTCCAGCAGCTTTTTCTTGCGCGTGATGTCGCCGCCGTAACATTTGGCGGTCACGTCCTTGCGCATGGCGGAGATGGTTTCGCGCGCCACCACCTTGCCGCCGATGGCGGCCTGAATGGGAATCTTGAACAACTGGCGCGGGATCAAATCCTTCAAGCGTTCGCACACCTGGCGGCCGCGATTTTCCGATTGCGAACGGTGGCAGATGAACGCCAGCGCATCCACCGGTTCGTTATTGACCAAGATGGAAATCTTCACCAGATCGTTTTCGCTGTAGCCATCCATTTCGTAATCGAATGACGCATAGCCGCGCGAGATGGATTTCAGGCGGTCGTAAAAATCAAACACCACTTCGTTGAGCGGCAAGCGGTACACCACCATGGCGCGGTTGCCGACATAGGTCAGCTCGACTTGTTCACCGCGCCGGTCGGTACACAGGCCCAGCACCGAACCCAGATATTCATCGGGCACCAAAATGGTGGCTTTGATCCACGGTTCTTCGATGGCCTTGATCTGGGTCGGGTCGGGCATGTCGGCGGGGTTGTGCAGATCGATCTGCCGCCCGTCGATCAATTGAAGTTTATAGGCCACGCTGGGCGCGGTGGTGATCAGGTCGAGATCGAACTCGCGCTCTAGGCGCTCTTGAATAATTTCCAGATGCAGCAGGCCTAAAAAGCCGCAGCGAAACCCCTGGCCCAAAGCGGCCGACGTTTCCGGCTCGAACTCGAAACTCGCATCGTTGAGGCGCAGCTTGCCCATCGAATCGCGCAAGTCGTCATAATCGGCGGCATCAACAGGAAACAACGAGCAAAACACCACCGGCACGCTGGGTTTAAAACCGGGCAAAGCCTCGGTGGCGGGGTTTTTGTCGTCGGTGATGGTATCGCCGACGTTGGTGTCGGCGACGGTTTTAATGGATGCGGTGAAATAACCCATCTCGCCCGGGCCCAACTCATCGAGCCTCGCGATCTTGGGCGTAAAGATACCGACCTGTTCGACCTGATGAGCGCTGCCCGCGGCCATCATGCGCACCTTCTGGCCGCGCTTCAAAACGCCATCGACCACGCGCACCAAAATCATCACACCCAGATACGAATCGTACCAGCTATCGACCAGCAGCGCTTTTAGGGGCGCGTTGCGGTCGCCCTTGGGCGCGGGCAGACGGTGCACGATGGCTTCCAAGGTCTCGGTGATGCCGATGCCGGACTTGGCCGAAACCAACAGCGCATCCGAGGCATCCAGCCCGATCACGTCTTCGATTTGTGCGCGCACCTGTTCCGGCTCGGCGGCGGGCAGATCGATCTTGTTCAACACCGGAATGATTTCCAGATCGTTGCCCAGCGCCAGATAAACGTTGGCGAGCGTCTGCGCTTCGACGCCTTGGCTGGCGTCCACCACCAAAAGCGCGCCTTCACACGCGGCCAAGGAGCGCGACACTTCATAAGCGAAGTCCACATGGCCGGGCGTATCCATCAGATTGATCTGATAGGTCTCGCCGTTTTTGGCTTTGTACATCAGGCGCACGGTCTGGGCTTTGATGGTGATGCCGCGTTCGCGCTCGATATCCATGGAATCGAGCACCTGCTCGGACATCTCGCGATCGGTCAGGCCGCCGCAATGCTGAATCAGGCGATCCGCCAGCGTCGACTTGCCATGGTCGATGTGCGCGATGATGGAAAAATTGCGAATGTGTGAGAGCTCGGTCATGGCGGGGCTTTTACCACCCCCGGCGACGCTTGGAAAGGGTGCAAACGCCCTACGGCAGCGGGCTGACGCCGATGGTGTAGAGGTGTGCGCCCATCAGCACGGCGTAGAGGACCAACCCGCCCCAGGTGGGCAGGCCCAGTACGCCCGGCCAATCGACGCGCGTGCGGCCTTTGAGGGCGGCCAAGAACGGCACGCTGGAAGTCGGCCCCGCGAGTTCCGCCCAGCGTTCGGCCCCCAGTTGGCGGCGCGCCTTTACGTCCAGGCTTTTCGGCCCGATCACGCCCAGGGCCAAAAACAAGCCGAACATCAACATTGAGGCCGCATCACCGTTGGGCGCGATGTGCGCCACCGCCCACAGCATCAGCGCCCACATCAACGGATGGCGGGTGACGGAGACGATGCCGGGTCTGGCGGGATCGAAACGCTCCGCCCGCACGCCCACCGATAACGCATTGGCGTGGCTCAGACTGCCCACCAGCAGCACACACGCCGGAAGCATCAACACCGCCGGAAGCCAGCGCATCCACGGAGCTTGCGGCCACAGCTCGATATAATCGGCCCCCGCATACGCGACCCCGACCCAGGCCAGCAAAGCGAGCGATAAAATTGAATAGCTAACGATGTATGTGGCCTTGCCGAACGCCGCAATCAAAGTGCTTCGCACCCATGGCGCAGCGGGGATCAGGTGCAGGGCGATGAACACAAGGATGCTGAGCAATAGGGTTTGCATGAAATAAGCTTAACGATCAGTGGGGCGGAAACAAGAATATTCACCACCGAGGACACAGAGGGCACAGAGTTAAAAGTTTTCTCTGTGTTCTCTGTGGTGCAAACCCTTTTGTTTTTACTCCGGCATTTACTCCGGCCTTTATTTAGGTTCTGGCACACCTTCGATGCGGCAGCACGCAGTGACGGTATTGGCGAGCAGCACGGCGATGGTCATCGGGCCGACACCACCCGGCACCGGGGTGATGGAACCCGCGACCTGGGCCGCGCTGGCAAACTGCACGTCGCCCACCAGGCGGGTTTTGCCCTCGCCCCGTTCGGGCGCGTCGATGCGGTTGATGCCGACGTCGATCACACACGCACCCGGTTTGATCCACTCGCCCAAGATCATTTCGGCGCGGCCCACGGCGGCGACCAAGATGTCGGCGCGGCGGCATTCTTCGGCCAGATCGCGCGTGCGCGAATGCGCGATGGTCACGGTGCAGCTTTCGCCGAGCAGCAATTGCGCCATCGGTTTGCCGACGATGTTGGAACGCCCCACCACGATGGCGCGCAGACCCGCAAGGTTATCGCCCAGCGTATCTTTGATTAACATTAAACAGCCGAGCGGCGTACACGGCACCATCGAAGGCTGGCCGGTGGCGAGCCTTCCGGCGTTGATGACGTGAAAACCATCCACGTCTTTGTCGGGGTTGATGGCGTTGATCACGCGCGTTTCGTTGACATGCGCGGGCAGCGGCAACTGCACCAAAATGCCATGCACGGCGGGGTCGGCGTTGAGCCGCGCCACCACCGACAGCACTTCTTCTTCGGAAGCGTCGGCGCTCAACTTATGCTCGATCGAGCGCATGCCGACCGCTTGCGTTTGCTCGCCCTTGTTGCGCACATAAACTTGGGATGCCGGGTCTTCGCCCACCAACACCACCGCGAGGCCCGGCGTGATGCCGTCGGCGTCTTGCAGCTTTTTCACCTTGGCCGCGACGCGGGCGCGCAGGCCCTCGGCAAAGGCTTTACCGTCGATGCGTTTGGCTTCGCTCATGCGTCCCATCCCTTACTTTCGCTCCACGCCGTCAGGCGCGCCGCCAGCTCCAAGCCATCGCCCGCAAGGTGCAGGGTTTTGCTGCGGCTGCTATGGCCTTGTATCACTTCCAAGGTGGTTTTTGCCACCTTCCATTCTTTGGCCAAAAGCTTGATCAACGCTGCGTTGGCCTTGCCGCCTTCGGGGGCTTTGGTGACGCTGGCTTTTAAGGCCGCCTGACCATCGGCGTCCTGCATCAGGCCCAAGACCTGATCGGCGCGGCCCGCCGGTTGCAGGCGCACGCGGATTTTTACGCCGTTCGCTCCGCTCTCGAAAAACGCCCCCGGCACCTAAATCACATCCGATACATGAAATCGCTAAGGATGCCCTGGATCAAGAAGATCGCCAGCAACACCACCACCGGCGACAGATCGATGCCGCCCATATTCGGCAAAATGGCGCGAATGCGGCGATAAACGGGCTCGGTCGCGCGGTAGGTGAAATCCATCACCATGGCGACAAACTGATTTGAGGTATTGATGACGTTGAACGACACCAACCAACTCATCACCACGTTGACGATGATGATCCACTGGTAAATGTCGAGCGCGACGATCACCACTTTGAGGATATTGACGAGAACCACATCCATGCCTGAAACACCGATTTGTTGTTGGGGGTTTTTCAAACTTAAGCTTCCGGCCCGGTCTGTGCAAGTGCGCCCTGCTCAACGCGCCCCAGGCAAACACCGGCCCAAACATTTGTCGTTGCAAGCAACGCGAAGCAATCCAGAGCCATTTCGACGGGCTTAGCCTTTCTTTTTCTGGATTGCCGCGCCCCCTTCAGGGGCTCGCAATGACGAATAAGCACTTTTCAGTTCGCAAAAAAAGCGATGTAGATTAGAACGGGTATCCGGTTCATCAAAATGATCAATGGATGATTTTGCCCTGGCCCCCTGGCGCGTACATCTTGACAAAAGCCCGAAGGCTCGCGCATAACTCGCCCACGCGGCGCTTGTCCCATCAGGCTTGGCCGCAAGTTTTAAGACTTTGGGGCCGTAGCTCAGTTGGGAGAGCGCGTCGTTCGCAATGACGAGGTCAGCGGTTCGATCCCGCTCGGCTCCACCAGTTTTTAAAGCGCCGCGATCAGCGATGATGGCGGCGTTTTTTCATGTGCGCTGCGCGGCTCTGCCGCTTCGCGGTTGGCCCGCTCGGCTCCACCAAATCATAAAACGCCGCGATCAGCGATGATGGCGGCGTTTTTTTATGCGCGCTGCGCGGCGTCGCCGCTTCGCGGTTGGCTGTCTTAAGCCACCGCCTCCAATCCTTTGCGATCCACAAGACTCAAAAGTTTCAGCGACGTCCCGCGAGGATGCTTGAGCCCTTGTTCCCACTGACAAACCGTCGTTTTGCCCACATTCAGATAGGCCGCAAATACGCTTTGAGACACCCGGTGGCGTTCGCGGATCGCCTTGATTTGAGCCGCCGAATAATCGGGCACCGGAGGCAGGCACAAGGAATCAAATTCGCGCAGGGTCATATCGCTAACGAGACCCGCACCCCGTAGGTCTTGAGCCGTTTCGTGCACGGCGTCTAAAATCCGACTGCGTTTAGGTTTTGCCATCGCATTGCACCTGAATCAAAACGCCTTTTTCAACGGCAGTTTGAATTTCCATTTTTCCAAAAGCCAGAAACTGCGTGGCCAGCAGCTTTAGGGCCTGCGTTTCTTTATCGTCGATCGTTGCCCGCTCGTTCTTGCCAAACCCATACATAAAGACGGCATGACTGCCGCACCGAAAAGCAATCAACGTCCGGTAAGACCCGCGCTTGCCCCGGCATCATTGATGATTGCATCATAGACCGTTCGATCTCGCGTTACGAGCTTGTCGTCACAAGCCCGCCCCTTGAACGTCTATGACCTGAACACGGCGATGGAACGGTGATGGCCATGGGTTGGGCGCGGACGTTAAGGCTTGCACATCTGCTCACCCAGGCCATTCAGGCCCACGTCGCGGCGCAACCGTCGCCGCCCCCGCAAGACGGCATTTTGGAGAGCATCATGGACGACACCGCACCCCTTCCAGCAACGGATTCCACGCAAGCGGCGGCCCCCGCCGCGCCAGCCGCGCCGGCGCCGAGCGACGCCGCGCAGACGGGCCTCATCGGCGGCATCGAAACCAAACTGGACCGCGTGATCGATTTAGTGAAAATCCTCAACGACAATCCGGCAATCCATAGCTTGCTGTGCGCGTTGCTGGGCATTGAGCAAAACAAACCCGCCGCGTGAGCCGCAAGCGGAGTCTCAACCCTTGGAGTCTCCCGGCGACGGCTGCACCTTGATGACGGTATGGCTCGTACCGTTTGTCGGCGGCATGCCGAAAGCGTGCAGCTTTTCCGCCACCTGACGCAGGCGGCGCGCCACCGCGCGGTTCACCGAATCGATGGGGTATTCGCCCTTGGCGTCCATTACTCCAGCCGGTATGCCGGTCAAAATTTCGATGCCTTCATCGATGCTATCCACCGCCCACACGTTGAAGCGCCCGGCCTTCACCGCATCGACCACGTCGGCGCGCAACATCAAATGTTTGACGTTGGCGGCCGGAATCATCACGCCTTCGACACCCGTTAAGCCGCGTTGCTGGCAGATGTCGAAAAAGCCTTCGATCTTTTCGTTCACGCCGCCGATGGCCTGCACGCGGCCTTGCTGATCGACCGAGCCGGTCACCGCGATATGTTGTTTGATGGGGATTTCCGCAATCGCCGAAAGCAACGCATAGAGTTCGGTGGACGAGGCGCTGTCGCCATCGACTTCGCCGTAGGATTGCTCGAACGTGATGCGCGCGCTTAAGGCCAGCGGCCCGTTCTGCGCAAAGCGCGAAGCCAAGAAACTTTCCAAAATCATCATGCCCTTGGAATGCAAAGGCCCGCCCAATTCGACCTGGCGCTCGATGTCGATCAGTTCGCCCTTGCCCATGCTCACCGAGGCGGTGATGCGCGACGGGCGGCCAAAGGCGAAGCTATCCAACTGCAACACGGCGAGACCGTTGATTTGCCCCACCTTCGCACCCGCCGTTTCGACCACCAAGGTGCCGCGCTGAATTTCTTCTTGCAGGCGTTCGCGGTAACGGTCCGAGCGATAGATTTTTGCGTCGATCGCTTCTTGCACGTGCTTGGCGGAAATGATTTTGGCGCTTTCCACGCCCGCCCAATAATCGGCTTCGCGCACCAAATCGACCAATGAGGCCATATGGGTGGTGAGTTTCTGAGCATCCCCCACCAGCCGCGCGCCGTGTTCGACCACGCGCGCCACCGCGCTTTTGTCCAGATGGCGAAGATTTTCGCGTTCCACCTGCCCCGCCAACAGGCGCGCATAACCGCCCAGGCCTTCGGTGTCGCGGTCCATGCGGTCGGCAAAGTCGGCGGCGACCTTGAACAGTTCCTTAAAATCGGGATCGTAAAGCGACAACAGATAATAAATCATCGGATCGCCCAACAGCACCACCTTGACGTCGAGCGGCACCGGTTCCGGTTCCAACGATACGGTGGTGACCCAGCCCATGCTTTCCGCCGGGCCTTCGATGCGGATATGCTTTGCGCGCAACGCGCGTTTCAACGTTTCCCACGCAAACGGCTGCATCAAAATGCGCCGCGCATCCAAGATCAGATAACCGCCATTGGCGCGATGCAGCGCGCCCGCTTTGATCAAATTGAAATCGGTGAGCAAGGTGCCCATCTGGCTCACATGCTCGATGCGCCCCACCAAATTGGGCTGCGTGGGCAGCTCTTCTTCCACCACCGGAGCGCCCCCCGGAGCATCGTCCGCACCGTCCGCATCCGCGCCTGCTACGCCGCCCGCCGCATCGGATACCTTAGCGGAATTGTCCACCAGCACGTTCACCTGATACCGGCGGAACGTGCCCGAACCCATCGTCCCGCCCTGCCGTCCGCTCGCCAACGCAAAGCCTTGTTGCGGCTGTTCGGCGGAAGGCAGAAAATCGGCGGCATGCGCCATCACGTCGGCGCGGACTTCTTCCAGATAAGCCTGTACCGGCTTTAGGTCCTGCCACTTTTTTTCCAGCTCTTCGATCAAGTGGCCGACGGCGCGCTGGGTGACTTCGCGATTGAGCTCGCGGATTTTTTCACGATGCTCTTTTTCCCACTTCGGGATTTGCACCAGAATTTCTTCCAATTGCTGTTGCAGCAGGCCGAGCGCTTCTTGGCGTTTTTTTTGTTCTTTCTTAGATAAAGTCTCAAAATCCTGCGGGCTCAGCACCTCGCCGTCTTTGGTGGGCGCAAGGCCCAAGCCCATGGGCGTGCGCACCAACGCGACTTGGCTTTCGGTTGCGCGTTCCTGCAATTTGGTGAACGCGCCTTCGTGCTGCTTTTTCAATTCCTCTTCCAGCGCTTCTTTGCGCTGGCCATATTCTTCGCTTTCAAACGCTGCGGGCAAAGCTCCTTGCAGTTCTTCGACCAGATGCTCCATATCGTCGCGCAGCGGACAGGCCTTGCCCGCCGGCAGCGCCAAAGCGAGCGGCTTGTGCGGATCGGCAAAATTGTTGACGTAACACCAATCCGACGGCACGGCTTCCTTTTTGGCTTCACGCGCCAAAAAACGCAGCACCGTAGACGACTTGCCCGTTCCTTCCGGACCAAAGGCGAACAGATTGTATCCATCGTGACGCATGCCGATGGCGAAGCGGATGGATTCCACCGCGCGCGCTTGGCCGATCACGCCATCCAGCGGCTTGACGTCATGGGTGGTCTTAAAATCGAACGCGCCCAAGGGGCAGGCGGTGTAAAGCTGTGCTGCTTTTAATCGATGCATATCGCCGCTCACCGTTGTTCCTCCTGATGGTTCGTTCTTAAATCAGCCGCGATTGATCCGCCGCCGCTTCGATGGCTTCCATATCTTCGTCGCTAAAACCGAAATGATGACCGATTTCGTGGATCAAAACATGCCGGATCAAGTGCTGTAAATCTTCGCCGCTTTCACACCAGTAATCCAAAATGGGGCGGCGGTAGAGATGAATCATATCCACGTCTTGCGGCGTATCAAAGATGCTTTTATCGCCCAACGCCACGCCGCGATAGAGCCCCAGCAGATCGAACGCGCTATCCAGCTCCATTTCGGACTCGGTCTCAGGGTCGGGAAATTCATCGATACAGATCACCACGCCTTCAACGTGCGCGGTCAATTCCGCCGGAATTTGCGCAAACGCCCGGCGCGCCATGTTTTCCATGTCGTTCAAGGTAGGGGCTGTGGTCCACGGATCGCTCATAACAAAAGCGTACTCCGCCTTGATCATCAGGCCAAGAGTTACCACGTAGAATGCTACAGAAAAACAAGGAGATAAATATGACCCCTCTCAATTCGGCAGAGGCATGGGCGCGTTTGGCCGAGCTAAAGGGCTGGACCCTCGCCGCAGACGGCAAGGCCATCGAAAAACTATTTTGCTTCGACGATTTTTCCCAAGCGTTCGCGTTTATGACCCGCGCGGCAGTGGCGGCGGAAGAACTCGACCACCATCCGGATTGGAGCAACGCCTACAACCGCGTCGATGTGCGCCTTTGCACCCATAGCGCCGACCTCGGGCGGGGCGGACTGACGGACCTGGATTTCGCGCTGGCCAAAGCCATGGATGCGTTGATGTAGAATCTCTTCGCGCGCGGCGTTATGGCGTGCGTTCATGCCCGACCGCGACCACGCCCGGCTGCGGCGGGGCGGCGACGGCGCGGCTGACCTTGGCTTCGCGGTGCGCGGTATAGACCCCCGACCCCATAATCACCAGCGAGCCCGCCACCGTCCAGCCATCGGGGCTTTCGCCAAAAATGCCGTATCCCATCAGCGCGACAAAAGGAATTTGCGCAAAGCCGAACGGCGCGATGAACGATGCATCCGATGTCGCAAAAGCGCGATTGATGGCCAGATGGGCAAACGTCGCCACCACCCCCAGCGCCGCCAACCATACCCATAACCAGCCCGTCGGCCACGTCCACACCGCCAGCGCGGGCGGCAGGGAAAACAAACTCATAAACACCCCCATCCACAACACCATGGCGTTGGGGGATTCGGTGCGCGCCAGCGATTTGTTCGACAGCATCGATCCGGCGATCAACACCGCCGACAACAGCGCCACCAGTTGCGGCGTTTCGACCGCGTGCAATCCGGGGCGGATGACCATCATCACGCCCATAAAACCCACCCCGGCGGCGGCCCACCGGCGCGGCCCCACTTTTTCGCGCAAGAACAGCGCCGCGCCCACGGTGGTGAACAACGGCGAGGAAAAGCTGATTGCGGTGGCTTCGGCGATGGGCATTTGCGTCACCACCCAAAACCACGACAGCATCGCGCCGATGCCAAAACAAGACCGCCGCACATGCGCCCACACCCGGCGCGTGCGCACGTATTCAATCCCCGCCAATACCGCCCACGGGATCATAAACGCGAATTGACCGAAGTTGCGAAAAAACGCGATCTCAAACGGATGCAAATCCGCGGCGATATGGCGCACCATCAGGCTCAACGCGCCCAACAAAAAAGCCGCGCCCAACATCCACAACGCCCCCGCCGTGGCGGAGCTCATCAACGAAATGTTGGGTCGCTTGATCATCGCATGCGATCAGTCTTTGTCGCCAACGTCATGGTTATCGCTGCTGCGGGCAAGACCTGACGCAACGCCTTCGGCGCGCACCTGACGTTCGCGCAACACTTTCATGATCACCAAAGCGCCCGATCCGCCATGCAGGACGATGTCGAACCAATCGATGGGGACAAGAGGAACGCCATCCTTGATCATCATGGCTTTTTGCCACAGGTGCGGTTCCGGCACGATGGGCATCAGCGCAAAAACCACGCCGAGAAACATCACCGGACCAAAAGGCAGTTTATCCAGAATTTTATTCACGTTTAGACTTCCCATGTTCATCATATGCCGAAGCGGAGGTTTCAATCTTAGGGTCCGGACCCTAATTATGCGTAAGCGCTGAAACCACCAATGTCAAAGGGCTTTGCCCGGCCAGCGGCCGCCCCATCGGCAAGGCCCACATCGACAAAACAGCGGGCGGCCACCGTCCGGTTTGCCGCCCGCCAATACTGCCCCCGTTATGTGCCCCGTTGATGCGCAAGG
>Ga0299912_10001585_pt1 | contig 18332 bp, 18 predicted proteins | sample RVTome_2_FD_207667 | JGI IMG/M metagenome (GOLD analysis project Ga0299912, IMG submission 207667) | Soil microbial communities from uranium-contaminated site in the Upper Colorado River Basin, Wyoming, United States - RVT95D214 (version 2) ... | reverse complement strand
AGCCCTCTCGGTTTTTTAACGAGCTCATTCATCACTTCCGGAAGCCCCAGGTCCTTGAAGGTTTTTATCTCGAAAGGTATAGTCCTGAATGCCCCTGCAACAGCGCCTCTTTGCATAAAAACGTTGCCCCTGAATCTGCTGAGCCCTTTTACACCGAAAGAAAGGTCAAGCTCACTGTGCTCTTCGAACTTGTGCTTTTGGGCATCGGTCAGAATGCTGTAACACAATGATTTGGTCTCTACCGGTGTCAGCGCAGGATGGTCAAGCGGAACAAGTTTTCCGTCTACCCTTAACCTTGGGGGACTGGCTGTTGTTATATGCAGGTCGGAAGCGCCTTTTTCAATCATTATTTTCAGCAGGTCATAGATGCTTGCCATTTAAATCTCCTTAATCTCCGAAAGATACGCGTAATACTTCATCTATTGTGGTTACTCCCTCCACTACTTTTGTCAAACCGCTCATTCTCAAGCTCTTCATCCCCAGGCGTATAGCCGATTTTTTTAACTCTGCTGAAGATGCACCTTCAAGTATCAATTCTTTTAACTCGTCCTTTACAGGCATTACTTCGTAGAGCGCGACTCTGCCTTTATAACCTGTGTTATTGCATGCAGGGCAGCCCTTACCCTTGTAACAGGTGACCTTTTCTGCCTCTTCCTGTGAAAAACCCAGTTTTAAAAGGGCGGCAACGGGAACTTTCTCGACCTCCTTGCATTGCTGGCAAATTCTTCTTGCAAGTCTCTGTGCCATGATAAGTACCACAGCGGATGAGACCAGAAAGGGTTCTATACCCATATTAAGCAGTCTGCTTACCGTGCCTGGTGCGTCATTTGTATGCAGGGTACTTAAGACAAGGTGTCCGGTCAGCGCTGCTTTGACACCTATTTCAGCGGTTTCGAAATCACGTATCTCTCCTACCATGATGATATCAGGGTCCTGCCTGAGAAAAGACCTCAAAGCCGCTGCGAATGTGAGGCCAATGTCTTCCCTGACATGGCACTGATTTATTCCCATAAAGTTAAATTCAACAGGGTCCTCAGCGGTCATAATATTTGTGTCAGGTTTGTTCAGATAATTTAAGGCGGAATAAAGTGTCGTAGTCTTTCCGCTTCCTGTAGGGCCGGTAACCAGGATCATCCCAAATGGTTTGTTCAGTGCCTCCATAAAATCATCGAGCGCGCCCTGCTCGAATCCTAATTTGGTGAGATCTACCTGGAGGTTGGCTTTATCCAGTATTCTTAAAACTGTTTTTTCGCCGAAAAGAGTAGGAAGTACCGAAACGCGAAAATCGATATCACGCTTTTTCCCGAGTTTAAGCTTTATCCTGCCGTCCTGCGGCAGTCTTCTTTCAGCTATATCAAGCTTTGACATGATCTTAAGCCTTGAGGTAAGGGCAGCCCTTATCTTTGTCGGCAGGTTCATGACCGTGTACATGACACCGTCAACCCTGTATCTTACCCTGAGAGAGTTCTCGTAAGGTTCAACATGAATGTCACTGGCACCGGACTTAATGGCATTGACAAGTATGCCGTTGACAAGCTTTATAATCGGGGCCTCTACATCTTTGACAGCACCTTCGTCCTTTTCTTCTTCAAGTACATCAACATTGTCAAGGGCGCTTCCTACGATCTTGTCAAATTCCTCAACATTTACGCTCGGGCCTTCTTCATCAAATCTCCCTGTATCGAAATTGCCTGCATTCAGGTCCTCAGCCCCAAGGGTATAATCCTTTGCCTCAAGGGAAACCGTTGACTTGGAAGATGCAGTTGATGCGGCTACCATGTCCCCTTTGCCCAGGTAATAGCTCGAGATTCCATTGATAATTGCAGATTCGCTTGAAACTACAACCTCGACGTTGTAACCTGTCATGAACTTGACATCGTCGATTGCGAAAACATTCGACGGATCAGCCATAGTGATTGTTAAAGTCGCACCTACCCTGGCTACAGGCAGGATAAGGTATTTTTTTGCCATATCTGCAGGTATCAACTTCAGGATAGAAGTGTCGATCTTATATTCGGAAAGGTTTATGGCAGGGACTCCGTACTGTTTGCTTAGAAAAGCTACCAGTTTTTCATCGGTAATGAACCCCAGTTTTATAAGGTTTGTGCCGAGTCTGCCGCCTTCTTTTTTCTGAACATTTAAAGCCTGTTTGAGCTGTTCTTCAGATATGACACTTGAGGTAATTAATAATTGTCCCAGCTTAGCCGCCATATGATTAAAATATATCAAAAGACAAGTAAAGTCAACAAACACAAATAATATAAATTAATATGTTATACCCCTTAAGCTAAAGTAAATTTAGCATAAAATCAGTCTTTTAAGTTATTGTAAATTGTACTGTTGTTAAAGGGGTCAGCTAGCAAATATATGAAAAAAGTATACCTTGCATTGAGGTTCCCCGTGTTTTGCAGGAGGGGGGTCTTCAATGTAAAGCTTGCTTGAGAAAGGCCTATATCAATGATATATCCTTTAAGATTGACTGCGGATTAGTTTTCCACAAATGCTCAATACACAGAAAAATATGCCTTTGCCTGAGGACATCGAAAGGGCCGGGAGGCTCAGGGAGGTCTTAACAGCGCTATATGAGGTGAACAAGCGGTTCCCTGTTATTGTAGAAGGCAAAAAAGATGCGATTGCTCTTAGAAAACTCGGCTTGGAAGGCGATATAATAAACCTGCATAGCGGCAAAAACCTCTATGATTTTTGCGAAGATATTATGGACAGGTTTCCAAGGGTGGTTATTCTGCTTGACTGGGATACAAAAGGAGAGAATCTTTACAAAGCAATAGGCAAAAATCTTCTGGGACACTGGGAGGAGTTTTCGGTGTTCAGGGATTTGATAAAGATCCTGTGTCAGAAGGATATAAAGGACGTGGAAGGTATTCCAAAGCTGCTTTTAAGGTTGGAGGGCAATGAACACTCTGGGTAAAGATGGTGAGAATATTGCTGCAGCCTTTCTGAAAAAAAAAGGGTTCAGGATTATCGAGAAAAATTACAGGACCGTATTCGGGGAGATCGATATCATAGCCCAGGACAAGGGTGTAATTGTTTTTGTGGAGGTTAAAGCCAGATCTGATATAACATTCGGTTATCCCTTTGAGGCAGTAAACCCTAAAAAAAGGGAGAAAATCCGTAAAGTGGCCCTCTGTTTTATGAAAAGACAGAAAAAGGAGTCCCCTGCCAGATTTGATGTTCTGAGCATCACTAAAGACAGAGGGGAAACCAGGATAGAGCATATTCAGGACGCCTTTGAAGTATGAATATTGTCATGGCAATCAGGAATATGTTATTTTATATGCCCGTGGGGCTGTAGCTCAGTTGGGAGAGCGCTTGAATGGCATTCAAGAGGTCGTCGGTTCGATCCCGATCAGCTCCACCATTAAAAATCAAGGACTTACCTTTCAGTAGCATCACTAATTACCTGCCACAGGCTGCTGCTCCCGTATGCTCCTATATTATCGAGCCATCTTCACATGCATAGTATCGTTTTTTGATTTGAAAAACGATATAATCGCAGTATGCGGCTCGGTTACCCAAACATCAATCTCTCAGGCATGGGCCTCAAAGTAGCGCTTTCGGGATTTTAAATGGAAAACAAAATAAAACTGGGCATAAGCTCATGTCTTCTCGGTGAGAAGGTCCGTTATGACGGCGGACACAAGCTTGATCACTATCTCAAAGAGACGCTAGGTCAGTATGTGGATTGGCTGCCTGTCTGCCCTGAGGTAGAATATGGACTGCCTGTACCCAGGGAGGCCATGCATCTGGTTGTAACTGAAGAAGGGCCTCGTCTTGTGACATCCCGCACAGGAATGGACCATACAGAGGGCATGAGAAGATGGGCAGGCCAGCGGCTTAATGAACTGGGGAATGAGGGCCTGTGCGGATTTATCTTTAAGAGCAGATCTCCGAGTTCAGGGATGCGGGGAGTGAAAGTATACAATCCTTCGGGCATTCCGGTCCGGAGAGGTGTCGGGATCTTTGCAGGGGCGTTCATGGAACATTTCCCTCTCATACCTGTCGAGGATGACGGCCGTCTTCAGGGCCCGGCCCTGCGGGAGAACTTCATAGAAAGGGTCTTTGTTTTCAGGAGGTGGAAGGAATTTCAAGGCAGCGGAGAAAAGATAAAAGACCTTATCTCTTTCCATGCAGACCACAAACTCCTTATCCTTTCGCATAGCGTGCGGCATTACAGGACTCTCGGCAGTATGGTGGCAGGCGCAAAACAATACCAGCCGGAAAAACTTCATTCAGAATATATTTACAATCTTATGGAAGGCCTGAAGTTTCTTGCAACCGCCAAAAAAAATACAAATGTGCTGCATCATATACTGGGATACTTCAAAAAGATGATTTCATCCGGCGAAAAACAGGAACTTCTTGAAGTAATCGAAAATTATCACAAAGGGCTCGTGCCTTTGATAGTCCCTGTTACTTTGATCAAACATTATGTCCGGAAATACGGCGAACAATATCTTTCAAGGCAGCATTACCTTAACCCTCATCCTGTTGAACTCATGCTGAGGAACCACGTCTGAAAGAAAACGGGCAGTGTATGATATTATCTCATGCGCCATGCCGACATTTTCCGGAGCGAGACCTTTTTATCTGACTGTTATGTCCGGCACCCTGTCGCCGATAAGGGGCAGGATATTGTCCACGCTGAATATTACAAGGTGTTTAGGCCCCTTTGCCTTGACCTCCTCGGCGTATTCATTGCTTTTATTATATTTTTTTCCGGAGTTCTGCTCAATCCGCAGAGTATTTGTTATCAGAGGAGGGGAGGAGGCCCCATACCCCAGTCACCTTCAACTATTTTTATCCTGAAAAAAGAGACCTCAGGCTCATGTTATAATAGTGCATGTTTCAACAGGGGAAATGCATAAAATTATACTGATTATAAACGTAGGGATCAGCTGGGCCGCCAATACGATGTCGCCGGGCGCTATATGAAAGCCATTAGTTATTTCATGATTACTTCCCTGTTGCTTGCTCTTGTATTTATGCAGGCCCCGATAACTAGCGCCTCGGATATTTCAGGCCTTCTGGAAAAGAAGGGCCCCAGGGCGAAAGAGGTAATAACCAGGCCAACCATTTCCCGCGTGTCGGAACTGCCTCGTCTGCCGGTCAGTTTGAGGCAGTATGAGTTTCTGATAGACCACCCGCGCCTTTCCATGGTTCTCGCTCACATCTATGACCCTTCGTTGGACTTATACAAAATAGAAATCAGGCCTAACGGCTTAATCCATGTCGATGACCCTGCCGGGTTGGCGGGGGACATGGAACTCGTTAACTCTATCCCGGGCAGGAGAGTCTATTTTATTTCAGGTCATTTCGACATTCTTAAGATGAGGTTTAACGGTCGTATGGTCATGAATATGTCGTATTCCGGTCGTCCCAGTGAGTCTCCTGCCTCAGTAGACTCAACGACTACCTGTTATATCAAGGTCGACAGCGCTTTTGTTGGGTTTTTCGCAAAGTTAATGGCTTTTCTATTTCCCAAAAAAGTGGACGAGAGAATAGGCCGCTTTGCAACAGCTGTCAGGAAAGTAGCAATTGCTGTCCATGACGACCCGGCCGGTGCATATGGAAAGCTTGCAGCCTCGGGCGAAGCCGGCCCCGGGGAGCTACAGGAGTTTTCCGGAATGTTTTTAAAAAAGCTGTAGGCACCAGAGGCCAGCACGCATGATTTTTTCTTCTGCTCGGTCTGGAGTCCATGGTCTGAACGTTCAGTACAGGAAGCAGAGTAGGGTTTGAGAGTGGGGCGTTGCGGCAGGTACTCAAAGAAGTGGAATGCCTGGGGCGGGTCCGGGAGCGGACAAACTCAACATTGATATCGAATAAACCGTCCCCGAAAAAATTGCTCTAAACAAAGAAATATCCTGTGGAACTGGCAAAAGACAATGGAGTTAAGTACAATAAACGCTGATCTGAGAATAAGATAATTCGAGAACCTGTCACCAAACATGAACCAAAACAAGATATGTCCTCATTGCCAAGCCGAGTATCTTCAGCATATTGAAAAATGCGCGGATTGCGGAGCGGTCCTGCTTTTGCCCGAGGAGCACAGAAAGGCACAGGAAGAAAGAAAGCGGATCGAGGAGAAGATCGTGGAAAATGCAGTGGCGGTCCGGGAGGGCGACCTGAATTGGATGACTGAACTGAGGACAGTTCTCATAGATTCCGGTATTCCGTGCACTATCCATTTCGATGCCGGCTGCAAGAAAGGCTGCTGCGGGGACAAATGCCGGCTGATGGTCCAGACTGAGGACCTTGAAATGGCACAGGAGAGTATCGAGGAATACCTAATGGAAGTAAACCCTGAGTTCCGGGCTTCGAAGGAATTGATCAGCGAGGGAAGGTGTCCGGCCTGCGGCTCTTCTGTGGGCACAGATGAGCGGGAGTGCCGGGATTGCGGGCTGCCTCTGCTCATCGTTGAGGAGGAGTGAATAGAAAAAGTGGAAATTGAGACCATCGCACAAGCCGCAACCGTCAGAGGCCAGCTTCTTTAGCTGAACGCTCTTTTTTCTCCCCGGCTTTTTCTTCCTCTTCCTTTTTTGCACCATCTCGCTCAGACGAGAGGCCCTTTATAATGCCGCTGATGACTGCAATCCCCATAATGCCGGTTATGAAGAATAACTTGATCCTCATGGTATTATGCTAACACGCAACAGGACCTTGTGCAATAAGGCTTTTCATGTGTGTTCAAGGGATTTTGTTATTTTTTCCTGAGGGTGTCCCTGATATAACGCGCAATCGTAGTCATGTCCCTCTTTTTTTTCCACAGAGCGACCGTCTCTGCCTGCAGCCTCTCTGCCCTGTGGTAGCCGGTCTTTCGCGCATCTTCCAGCACAGACCAGTCTCCTGATTCCACAAACTGCTGGAAGGCGTCCCTGATCTCAGGAAATATCTCTTTTCTGATTCCGTCAAGAAAGGCGGCGAAAAAGGTGATTCCAGAACTGTCCCTTCTGTCTGAAATCATCCGCAGTGGGCCCATTACTGAGGTGTCGGCAAGGACATCTTTTATGCCTCTGAGGAACAGTTCAGTTGCCTTGTCGCAGCCTTCAGAGAGGATCTCGTGCCAGTCATCGGAATATTCATCTTCATACGCTTCGCCAGCTTCATGCAGAACAAATACCTCAGAGGCATCGCACACCATATCAATGATTTTTTTGTAGAGTTCAGGGCATTGCCTATCGGTGCTCTGTATGAGGTACTCTGAGAACATCCTTTCCGTCAACAGGCTGAATCTGCTGGCTTTGAGCTCCTGGAAACGGTCCCAGATAAATATGGAGAGCACCGCCGGCCGCACATAAATACAGCTGCCCTGAAGCATTGCCGGTGACGCAGCAAGGTCTCTGCAGAGTTCAGTACCTGTGTAATGTACCCGGTAATCGAACAGGTCTCTGGCAGAATCGAGCTTCGCTATGAAAAATGTTGGTTTGTTGAAGGTGCCGTATCCGCCGCTGTAGACAAGGCCCTCAGCCCGAAGGACTGAGTTCAGGCTTGTGACGTCAAAGGGATCATAGGATCTGTTGTCAATGATGATCTTCTGCAAGTCAGCATCATCGAGATCAAGCCAGAGCTTCTCCCTTTCCTGTACCCATTGGCAGACCTCTTCATTGTCTATGCTGTCCCAGGGCATGAGGGAATGTTCGCTTCTGTAGAGTTCCCGGTAACGCATGAGCAGACCGCAGATCGAATAGTAGCCCCAGAATTTTGCATCGGGAATATTGCAGTTGAGCTTGACCTGTTGTATAAAGGCATCAATGTCCTTCATTCACTACAATAAAATCCTCTGCCAAAAAAGACAAGAGGACCGGCGGCAGGACCTTGTCCTGCATGACAGTTGGCAGGGCTTAGCATCCTGACGTCAGTAACTGAGGAGTGTGCCTAAGTCCTTTTCATGAATGGCTGCTTCTTGCCATCCAATTATAGCCGGACAGTTTATGTGCTACAGATACGGACAGTTTACGTGCTCGCTACAGAGGCAATTCGTGGTCTTGACGAACTGGTTGAGGTATGCTATTATAATAATTGAATTTTAGAAGTTTTTGCGATTACACAAGCCACAAAGACTTTTTGACTTTGTGGCTTTTTTTCTTGAGTCCTTCTGAGATTTAGTTTATAGAGAAGGAGGTAAAAGAAATGGCACAAGGAACTGTGAAGTGGTTTAACGACAGCAAAGGTTTTGGCTTTATTACAAGTGAAGACGGAAGTGATGTTTTTGTACACCATACGTCTATCCAGGGCAATGGCTTTAAGAGCCTTGCCGAAGGTGACAAGGTCAGCTTTGATACTGAAAAGGGCCCGAAAGGTCCCAAAGCGATCAATGTCGTGAAACTGTAATTAACTGAAAAGGGCCCCTTCCTTATGGAAGGGGCCCTTTCTTTTTGGAGGATTATGAACAACAGAAAGAATGCAGCAAGGACGGAAAGGCTGCAACAGAGAGTTCAAGCAGGTTTTGTTTCTGCGCACTTCCCGGAGGTTAAAAGTATTGTCATTAGTATGATGTACAATCAAAGTGGCATAGCAAAGTCATTGCCCCGAACCGTTAATTTTTCTCCAGACAGTTCTGCTTTTTTCAGGATAGACTGTTTAAATAAGGACTGTGTTGATGGAGGTTTCGACCTTTCTCAGGTTTTAAGCTCGATGATCAGAAACCGCAGAGAGGCTGCAAAAGGACAACTCAGTTGTGAAGGCAATGGTGCTTCCGCTGACCACTCGGATATTGTCTATAAAGTTGCCATAAAATACGCATAAAAGTTTTCTGCCTTCATCCGCAAAATTCCTGATAGCAAGATTGCGTTATTAACCTCAATCCATTCCCTGCGTTAAGTGTAAAGCTGGCATTGCAACCCCGTTACCTGTGCCCTGGCCCTTTTGCCTCCTGATTTTTATAAAAACATGCTGCTGGAATAATAGCAAAATCGCCTGTGGAGTAGTTCTGCCGGAATGTTATATCCTGACTTCAGATATGATCTTAAACCGGTTTTTATCCTGATCGATAATTTTTTGAGCACATTATCGCAATCGCCATAGACACTGAACTGTGCAGGCATTAAGAACCAGCTTTTTCTAACCCTGCATTGAGATTGCCTGCTGTATTACCGGAGGGGCAATACAGAGAATGAGTATGCCTGAGTGACGGCTACTCGTTTTTTTCAACAGCCTTCTGGCGCTGCTGAGTCTTTTTCCAAACGCCTCAGCCTTTTCTTCTCCTGTTTTTTCTGTCTCGTTAGTTCCTTTTTTCTCTTCTCGCTTTTAAATGCTCCTGGTCTTGCCAATGTTCCTCCTCTTGGTCAAATATATTTTTATGCTTATCTGAGCTTTATAAATCCTGCATTTCTCTCTAACCAGCGGTTTTCAGCGACTGTTTTTTTGACTTGAAGTATACATTTGCGATTAGTATATCACAGATGTAAAGTTCAGCAGGAATTCTTTCTTTATGGACCAGGGAAAGTTATTTCAGGTGAACTAATAGGCGGGATGCTATTTCTTACTCATAATCCGGTTTTTTGAATTGACCATGACGATCTTCGGCTTGTAGTCTTTTAATTCACTGTCGTCAAAATAGCTGTAACAGAATATGATGACCTTGTCTCCAACAACGCCTTTTCTGGCGGTAGGCCCGTTCAGACATATTTCTCCTGAGTTTTTTTTGCCTGGGATGATGTAGGTCTCGAACCGCTCTCCGTTATTGACATTGCTGATCATCACCTGCTCATAGGAAAGCATGCCGGCCTCTTTCAAAATGGTTTCGTCTATGGTGATACTTCCTTCATATGCTATATTCGACTCGGTCACTGTAGCCATATGTATCTTGGCCCTTAACATGCATCTTAACATGCTGAATTCCCCCTGTTGCCTGCCTCTGCAATGGTAAAAAAGTTTTGAGCTTCGTGTTCAGATATGCGGCAAGTATTCATTCTATTATCTTTGGTACCCGGTAAAATTTATCCGTCCTGTCCGGAGCGTTCCTCAATGCATCCTCCCTTTCGAGCGAATCCTTCGGCAGGTCTTCCCGTACGACATTGCTCAGAGAGATGACATGCGACGTGGGTTCGACATTTCCCGTGTCCAGCTCATTGAGTTTATCCATATAACTCAGGATGCTGTCTATCTGATCGGCGAAGAGTCTTTTTTCATTGTCGGAAACCGACAACCTGGCAAGCTGGGCTAAATGTTCAATCGATATCTTCATCTGCAGGCTGACCTATAATTTGGTCAGATTTGCGAGCTTCAGGGAAAGTCTTTTCAGTCCGATAGTCGGGAAGTTTACCATCACCTTCTGGTCTTCTCCGTCACCATAACAATCGCGGACAACGCCCACTCCCCATACAGGATGCTTGACCCTGCACCCTGAATCAAAATAGGGTCGCACCTTCCTTGGTTCCGGCTTATTTTTGGAATTCTGGATACATCTGATTATCGGTGGCTCTGCAACTTTTTCGATCCACTTACAGCATGTTCTAGGTATGTCCTGTAAAAACCTGGAAGGTTCCTGATCCTGTAATTTGGCATAAAATCTTCTCTTATGGGCCCCGGAGAGCACAAGGAAATCCTTAGCCCGTGTCATTCCAACATAGAGGAGCCTTCTTTCCTCGGATATCTCGTCATCATTTCCGTTTGCCTTGAAATACGGGAGCAGCCCTTCTTCCAGACCTGTCACAAATACAACAGGAAACTCAAGACCTTTTGAATTATGCAACGTCATCAGGGAGATATAATTACCATCCGAGGTGTGGTCAAGATTAGTCAACAATGAGGCCTTATCAATAAATTCCTGAATATTTTTTCCATCAGCCAAGCTGATCAGTTCAGCGATGTTCTGCCTCCTTTCCTCATCAAGCATCGCCATATACTCTGACTTTTCTGCGACGTTCTTCAGTATATCGGACGAGCTCTTATAGTTTACAGAAGACAGCTTTTCGATCATATGGACGAATTTGTTCAATTTATCCCTGGTTGAAGTCACCATGGTATTGCTCTTAATGCAGAACTGAATAGCATCAAAAAGACAGAGCGACTTTTTCTTTGCCTCATTTTCTATCTTTAAAAGGGTGGCCGCCCCTATCCCGCGTGATGGAACATTTATAATCCTTCTGAGGCTCACATTGTCCCCATGGTTTGTGACCAGGCGAACATAGGCGATGAGGTCCTTGATCTCTTTTCTCTGATAAAAACTGATGCCGCCAACAACGTGATAGGGCAGTCCGGCCTCGCGCAGGGCATCTTCTATCGCCCTTGACTGGAGATTCACGCGGTATAATATTCCGATATCCTTATAGGTATGAGTTCCCTTCAGGTAGAACTCCTTAATGATCTTTGCGATATGTTTCGCTTCTTCTTCCTCTGTGTTTAGCCAGCAGAAACGGACCATTTCTCCAACTTTCCTGTCTGTCCAGAGCTTCTTTTTCTTTCTTCCGGCATTTGTCGAGATAACGGCATTGGCAACATCAAGGATATTCTGTGTAGAGCGATAATTCCTCTCTAGTCTGACTACCTTTGTGCCCGGGAAATCCTTCTCAAAATTCAGGATATGTTTCACTTCAGCCCCCCTGAACTTATAGATGCTCTGGTCATCATCTCCGACAGCACATATGTTTCTGCTTTGCAGGGCCAGCATTTTTATCAGGTTGTATTGCGCAAAATTTAAATCCTGGAATTCATCCACAAGAACATAGGGGAACTGTTCATGATATTTTTTCAGGAGGTTGGGTTTTTCTTCAAAAAGCTTCACCGTCAGCATAATCAGGTCGTCGAAATCAAGGGAATTGCTCCTTTTCAGTTCGTCCTGATACCTGACGTAGACTTTGGCCAGTTTCTCATCAAAGCCGTATCCGTCGCCTGAAGAAAGGAAATCCTCTGCGCCTACCAGAGATGCCTTCAGAAAGTTGATCCGTGAAGAAACGCCTTTGTAGAGCGCCTCATATATCTTGAATTCCTTCAGTATATGCCGTATGAGATTGCAACGGTCGTCTTCGTCGTATATAGAAAAATCATTTCCATATCCTACTGCCTTTATTTCCTTCCTTAATATTCTGCTGCATTGGGAATGCAGAGTGCCTATCCAGAAGGATTTCATGTCCCTGCCTACAAGGTTTCCGATTCTGTCGCTCATTTCTCTGGCGGCCTTGTTCGTAAAGGTCACTGTAAGGATCGATTCAGGGGAGAGCTTTTTGGATTTAACCAAATATGCAAACTTGTGGGTGATGACCTTTGTCTTGCCGCTTCCGGCGCCAGCCAGAACCAATAGCGGGCCATCCATATATTCAAGGGCTTCTTTTTGCTGGGGATTCAGATCTTGCATTAAACTTTCTTTTGATACCTATTTACTTCAAACTGTTATTTACAATAACAGATTTTAGCATTTTAAATCTACACTTGGGCCTAAAATGCAATGCCGTTACTCCACAGTAACGCTTTTGGCAAGATTCCTCGGCTGGTCGACATCGCATCCCCTCAGCACTCCGATATGATAAGCAAGCAACTGAAGGGGTATCGCCAGAAGCATTGGTGTCAGGTACGTATTGGAATCTGGGACCAGGATACAGTTTTTTGCGATTTCGCAAACATCACCGTTGCTTTCATTTGTTATTGCTATGACATTCCCTCCCCTGCTGTTAACCTCCTGGACGTTACTCATCATCTTTTCAAACAGGCTGTCTTTAGGCGCCAGCATGACCACCGGCAGTTCCTCATCTATAAGAGCTATCGGCCCATGTTTCATCTCGCCTGCAGGATATCCTTCAGCGTGTATATAGGATATCTCCTTGAGTTTCAGTGCCCCCTCAAGCGCTATAGGGTAATTGATACCCCTGCCGAGATAAATAAAGCCTCTTGCCCTGAAATAGTCTTTTGCCATGGTTTTGATTGTTTCGTCAGTTGCCAGTGCCTTTTCGATTTTGCCCGGCATCAGGAGCAGCTCGCTGAGCAGCTCACGCGAGTCCCCGGTGCCCAGAGTACCCTTTAACTGCCCAAGGGCTATTGCCAGGAGATACAGGGACATGACCTGGGTGAGAAAAGCCTTTGTGGATGCAACCCCTATTTCAGGGCCTGAGTGCGTGTAGAAAACTGCGTTGGCCTCTCTCGCCGAGGTGCTGCCCACGACATTGCATATAGTGAGCGTCTTTGCCCCGAGTCTGCTTGCCTCACGCTGTGCTGCAAGTGTATCGGCGGTTTCACCTGATTGTGTTATGACAACCATCAGGTGCTCCGGGGTTATAAGAGGCTTGCGGTATCTGAACTCGGACGCGACATCTACCTCAACAGGTATCCGCGCAAGATCTTCAATCATATATTTACCTGCAAGGCCGGAATGCCATGAGGTCCCGCAGGCCACGATAAAAATCTTTTTGATTCCCTTCAGAAAATCCGCTGACAGTCCGAACTCATCCAGATTAACCCGACTGTCTTCCATAGAAAATCTTCCCCTGATGGTATCGCTGACAGCACGTGGCTGTTCAAATATCTCCTTGAGCATGAAATGCCTGTAACCGCCCTTTTCAGCCATCGAAGGACTCCAGGTTATGGATTTTACCTCTTTATGCACAGGCCTTCCGTCGAGGTCTGTAACAACCACTCCGTCGCCGGTAATCACAACCATCTCGCCTTCATCGAGGAACATCACCTCTCTGGAATAATGCAAAAATGCAGGCACATCTGATGCCAGAAAATATTCGCCGTCGCCAAGTCCTACAACAAGAGGGCTGTCTTTTCTGACCCCGACGATCTTATTTGGTTCTTTCTCGTTTACAACAGCGATGGCATAGGCCCCTTTCACCTCTTTGAGGGCTGCCCTGACCGCATCTTCCAGGGGAAGCTTTTCAGCATAATCCCTGATGAGATGACACAGGACCTCTGTGTCAGTATCCGATTCGAACGTATACCCCTTGTCCGCCAACTTCTTTTTCATAGGCAGATAATTTTCGATGATGCCGTTATGAACAATGACAATGCCGCCTGAACGGTGAGGATGCGCATTTTCTTCAGAGGGCCTGCCGTGGGTTGCCCACCTTGTATGGCCAATTCCTCCTCCGCTCACCAAGTTCTTTTCCTCTACTATTGTCGCCAGGTCCTTTATTTTCCCCTTGCAGCGTATGACATCTATGCCTTTTTCAGAGAAAAAAGCGATTCCGGCCGAGTCATATCCCCTGTATTCAAGGCGTTTGAGCCCTTCCAAAATAACGTTGACAGCGTTCCTGGCGCCTATATAGCCGATTATTCCGCACATATCGTAGTCAGCAGACAGCAGAAAGCATGTAGCCTAACTCCTGAGTCACTGCTGTTTTTCCTTTTACTTTGCATGGTTTCCTTTTTGTCTTTTGCCCTTATGCTTGGTATCTGCATTGAGTATAGCCTGTCTTTTTTTTGCCCAGCCTTTTATTGTCTTCTGTTCAACTCTGCTGATAGCAAGGGCAAAAGGGGGAACATTTTTTGTTATTGTAGAGCCGGCGCCAATATACGCTCCTCGGCCTATGTTGACAGGAGCAATGAGCTGTGAATCGCTACCTATGAAAACACCTTCTTCGATCACAGTCATGGATTTCTTTTTTCCGTCATAGTTGCATGTAATGGTGCCTGCGCCGATATTCACGCCTTGCCCGATCCTCGTGTCACCGAGGTAGCTTAGATGGGATGCCTTGCTGGCTTTTCCGATAACAGCCTTCTTGAGTTCAACAAAATTTCCTATTCTGGCCTCTGTCCCGATTTCAGATCCCGGTCTTATGCGTGCAAAAGGGCCGACTGTTGCCCTGTTTTTTATTGTTGAGCCCTCTATTACAGTTGAATCCTTTATGACGACGTTATTGCCTATTTCGCTGTCCAGGATCCTTACATTAGGATATATAGTCGTTCTTCTTCCTATTTTGGTGCGTCCCTCAAGATATACGTTGGGATATACAGTAGTATCTTTTCCGATGGTGACACCGGCATGTATGAAAACTGAATCCATGTCGAGAAAAGTCACCCCTTTGCCTGCCCATTTCTCTATCAACTTTTTTTTCATAAACATAGAGGCCCGGTAAAGTTCCTCCCTTGTGTTTACGCCCATAAATTCATCTTCGGCGCCTATGCAATAAGCCGATGTCTTTAACCCGCTTTCCAATGCAGCAGCAACTATGTCCGTAAGATAATATTCGCCTTTTTTTCTGTTTATCTTTATATTGTCCAGAAGAGGCAGAAGATCATGATTTATGGCATACACGCCGCTGTTGACCTCGTGAATCTTTTTCTGCATTGCGTCAGCGTCTTTCTGTTCCACAATCGACAGGAGCTGTCCTGAAGCGTCCCGTACGATCCTGCCGTAATCATCAGGGTTTTCAGCCCGAAAGGAAAGCACTGATACAGCGTCCTTGTTTTTCATATGCAGTTTAAGAAATTTTTTTATTGTTTCAGCTCTTACGAGCGGGGTGTCACCATTGAGCACTATCAGTATCCCCTGAAAACCCGTCAGGTCCTGTTTTGCACACATAAGGGCATGGCCTGTGCCTTTTGGTTCTTCCTGCAGTGCATAGGAAATATCCGGTGAATCAAGGGCCTTTTTTATGAGATTACCATGTTTTCCGGTCACCACCACAATCTTCCCGGTTTTCAGTTTCCGGGCAGTATCTGTAACACTCTGAAGAATCGGTATTCCGCAGACTTTATGCAATACCTTGGGAAGGTTTGAGTCCATTCTTTTTCCGAGGCCAGCTGCAAGTATTACGCACACGGTATTCATTCCTTTGTCTCACCTATTCTGAGCGGAGCTGCTATGCCGCCCGAAAGGATAATTTTAATCCCTTCGTCAATAGGCAGGTCAGTGTAAAAAACATCTCCTTCTCCCACCAGTACGATGTCGCCGAGATACAGGTTGTTTGTCGGCACATAGACAGCCCTGAGGCATGTTTCCCTGCCGCATTTTTCCGCCTTGATCGTGCATTCATTAGTGAGAAACCCGAATGCAAAGACCCCGTCCCTCGGGTATTGGACGATGACAAATTTTTTGAAAGAAGCAGACTTGTTGTCAGGAGAGAACGCATCGACAAGTTGTTTTATCGCTGTATAAAACCCTTTAAAAACAGGGATATTCATCATGATACGCTCAAAAAACTGAATTATCTTTTTCCCGAAAACATTTGTGGACACAATGCCGACAATAAAAATAAGCACTATGGCAGAGACAAAACCAAGCCCGGGAGTATGATAGCCGAGGATTTGAAAATAAACCGGTTCAAGTATGCCATCGACAAACCTGAAAAACCAGCCGAGGACCAGGAACGTTATGACAGCAGGGACCGTGACAAACAAACCTGCTATGAATCTTCTCTTGAAGGTAGCGCGAATAGAAATACCCATAGATTTTTTTATGATATAGCCGCTGCCATAATTATTTCAATACTTCTATCTGCCGATCTTCTCGGCAACTTCATCAGGGATGTCGAAGTTGGAATAGACATTCTGGATATCTTCATGGTCTTCAAGCGCGTCTATAAGCCGCAGCATCTGTTCCGCCGGTTTTGCATCCAAAACAACGTAATTCTGGGGAATCATGGATACCTCTGAAGACTCAATGGGGATGTCTGCTTTCTCAAGTGCGGCTTTTACATTAATCATATCTTCAGGAGCAGTAATGATCTCATAGTTATCTTCCTGAGGTTCGTTTTTCATGTCTTCGGCCCCTGCCTCAAGCGCTACTGACATTACCGAGTCCTCTGAAGCCTTTGTTTTATTGACCAGGATATATCCCTTCTTGTCAAACATCCATGAAACGCATCCTGTCTCACCGAGACTGCCGCCGCCTTTTGACATAATCATGCGTATTTCAGGAAGGGTCCTGTTTTTATTGTCGGTCAGGACCTCCATCATAATCGCAACACCTGCCGGCCCGTATCCTTCATAGACAAATTCTTCATAGGACACTCCTGGAAGTTCTCCTGTGCCCTTCATTACTGCCTTCTTGATATTGTCATGGGGCATGTTCGCTTCTTTTGCCTTTTCAATTGCAGTACGCAATCTAGGATTGCCACCCGGATCGCCGCCGCCAAGCCGTGCAGCGATAGCGATTTCTTTTACTATCTTTGTAAATACCTTCCCTCTTTTTGCGTCTGTATTGGCCTTCTTGTGTTTTATCGACGCCCATTTGGAATGTCCTGACACAAATTCCTCCAGATTTAACTTGATTTAGCTTTTTATTGATCTCTTCCAGTCTTATTACGGAACTGGACCCGGGTATTAAGTCTTTTTAATAATAATTGCAAGTGGTTTGTACTGTCAAGGCAATCATCCAATAATCAAAATTCACCTGTCAGAAAATCTCCTGCTTATAATCGTAAAAAATAACAAATGTTAACTGAATGAGATTTTTTGAGGATCAGGATTCTATCTTGTATTCCTTTATCTTAGTCAGAAGGGTTTTGTAACTCACCTGCAAAAGTTCAGATGCCCTGCTTTTGTTGCCTTTTGTTTCTTTTAATGCCTTGCTTATACGCTGCGTTTCCGCAATTCTCACAGCCTCCCTGACAGAATCCTCAAGGGGGCCATCCATCGGCAGGTTGCTCAGAGAGCTTTCAAGCAGCATCTGTCTGTTCAGGACGATATTGTCAGGGGTGATTATGTCTCCCTCACATAGGATTATAGCCCTTTCAATACAGTTTTCGAGTTCCCTGACATTCCCTTTCCACGGATAGTTGATCAATAGTTCAATGACATCGGGCGCGACAGTCTTTTCCCCTGATTTCAAACTAGAACAATATTTATCTATAAAATAGTCAACAAGCAGCGGGATATCATCCTTTCTCTCCCGCAAAGGAGGTATTATAATCGGAAAAACGTTAAGACGGTAAAACAGGTCTTCCCTGAACAATTTCTCTTCGGCCGCCTTCTCAATGTCCCTGTTGCTTGCAGCAATGATCCTAACGTCAATACTGATCGACTTTACGGCCCCAACACGTTCGATCTCTCCCTCCTGAATTGCACGCAACAGTTTTGCCTGAAGTGAAAGATCCATCTCCGCGATTTCATCAAGGAATATGGTTCCTTTATCAGCCAACTCAAATTTCCCGAGTTTCCTCGCGCCTGCGCCTGTAAAAGAGCCTTTTTCATGCCCGAAGAGTTCTGTCTCCAGGAGTTCCCCTGGGATTGCAGCGCAGTTTATGGGTACAAAGGGGGATTCGCTTCTATTGCTCAGATTGTGGATCGCCCGTGCAAACAGCTCCTTCCCTGTGCCACTCTCTCCAAGCAGAAAAACCGTTGTTTTTGCAGCAGCCACCTTCTGAACCTTTTGGGCAACTTCAGAAATCGCCGCACTTTTCCCGATTATTTTCGGGGTACCGTATTTCGAGGACAGT
>Ga0299912_10001584_pt1 | contig 18336 bp, 16 predicted proteins | sample RVTome_2_FD_207667 | JGI IMG/M metagenome (GOLD analysis project Ga0299912, IMG submission 207667) | Soil microbial communities from uranium-contaminated site in the Upper Colorado River Basin, Wyoming, United States - RVT95D214 (version 2) ... | reverse complement strand
CAGCCGGCTGCGGGCGGTGATCAGCGAGATCACCGAGGAGAACCTGGGGCTAAAAAAAACTTTTGGGGATTAGGTAAAAAGAAACGCTATTCGGCAGAGCTTAAAGTGGAAATACTAAACGAGATCAATAAGACTAACTGTCGCAGCGGCTGGTTGGTAGCGCGGATTTTATTGATTTTGGGCTTAAAGCGATCGGTATATTTTGCCTGGAAGAAGCGGGCGGAAAGAGCCGACCTGGAAGATAAAGCAACCGGGCGGGAATCGCTTTTAAAGATTTTACCGGAGGAGGAGCAGGCGATAGTGACTTACGCTCTGGCTCATCCTGAGGATGGTTACCGTCGTTTGTGCTGGATGATGGTCGATGATGACACGGCCTGCGTTTCACCGGGCACAGTGTACAATGTTTTGAACAAGCATGATCTGTTGTACCGTTGGAAACGGAGCCAATCTTCGGGCAAGCCGCCGGCCAAACCGACAGGCCCGAACCAGCGCTGGCATACCGATATCATGTATCTCTGGCTTTCCGGTCGCTGGTATTTCTTTGTCGGAGTTATTGATGGCTATTCGCGTTATCTGGTTCACTGGGAGCTGTTGACCACGATGAAAGCCGAGGACATAACCCTGGCCGTGCACCGGGCCCTGGAGAAATATCCCCAGGCTAAACCCGCCATAGTTCACGACAACGGCAGCCAATTCACCGGCAAAGAGTTCAAGAAATTGATCCAAAGATTTAAACTGGCCCAGATCAGAATCAGGCTGCATCACCCCGAATCCAACGGCACAATCGAAAGGTTTCACCGAAGCCTAAGAGAAGAAACTTCAGCTAAAAATATGCCAGACCTGGGCCAGGCCAGAACCATAATCGGCCAATGGGTCGACTACTACAACCATCAAAGGCTCCATGCCGGTATCAGATACTTACGCCCTGTCGATTACCATTTTGGCAATCCCGATCAATTGATCGAAATCAGAATAAATAAATTAACTAAAGCCAGGAGAAATAGAAAATCGGAAAATCAAAGAAGGCTAAAACAGGAAAATCGCTCTAAACTAAAACAACCCAAAAGTCCAATTTGTGCTTGACTAATACACGATTCGATAAACAACATTTATCTTTTTCAATTTGGTCGTAAAGAATTTTATTTCGAAGCAACAATGAATAATACCCGCCTCAGATTTTCCGGCTGGTATGGCAAATTTGCGCATATATTTGTTTTTACAGAATTCGATTCTAGGCAAAGCTTTATCAAGCAAGCGGAACGCTTTTTCAAACTACCTTCCCTTGAGTTAGGTAATGTTTCTTATGATGAAGAACGCGTTTATGATAAATGGAATGATTTCTTCTATTCATATGACGATAAAGATGCTGGATTTAAACTATATGGTTATCCTTATTTGAAAAGAAGAGCGTCAGAAGACTCTATAGATTATTATTATGATGCTGTGATTTTAGATTTAACTGTCTATCCCGGGGAGGAATAAAATGAATAAATTAAAGCTAATAGCGGTTTTTGTTTTTACTTTAAGCTTGTTATCAATAAATAATCTCCAAGCTCAGGAAGTTTTTACATATTATTCTTATCCTAACTTACCTATACCGCCTGAAGGGAATCCCGGTGTCTGGGATACGCTTAACTTCCCCGATGATGTCATAATTGACGATGCCAACTTCTATGTAGGCATAACTACAGTTTATACATGGGCAGGTGTCCTTATAATTGACCTTACTTCTCCTTGGGGCACAGAAATTACTTTACATAACCGCAATCCCAACAGGTTATTGCCAATATGGTTTGATACTGAGGATACGGTTGACGGTCCGGGTAATCTCGATGACTTTATAGGCTATAACGCCCGCGGTGAATGGATAATGCATGCGTTGGTATACGCCGGTACCTTCCCGTTTGTATGGGATAGCTGGGCAATTGAGGTATATGGTGACGCTGTCGGCATTAAAGACGAAAACCTGCCGCTGGTAACTGGATTAGATAGTAATTATCCTAATCCGTTTAATTCAAGTACAATTGTTCATTTTTCTTTGGCGGACGAATCCGAGATTGAGATCGGGATCTACGACATAGCCGGGCGTATGGTGGAAAAGCTGGCCGCCGGCAAATTGGTCTCCGGCCGCCATCAGATTAAATGGGATGGTAAAAACACTGCCGGCGAGGATGCAGCCTCCGGTATATATTTCTGCCGCATGCGAGTTAGTAGCGAAAACGCAGACGAAACATTTGTAAAAGAGATAACGCTTTTAAGGTAAGAATTAAGAATAAGATATCTTGAATTTATCCCGTGTCGAAGGCTGAAAGCCGTGACTTAAAAGCCAAAACGGATAATCTTAAACCAGCGTTTGTAACTATAAATTTTTAGCCTATCAATAAGCTCTGGGCGGCCGGGTTTTCTATGGCCGGACTCGCTGTTACCGGCATGCCCATCATTGGCCAGATCAGCCAGACGAATATCGCCAGGACCAGCATGAGCATGATGCTGGCGGGAATGCCATACTTAAAAAACTCGCCCGAGGTGAATTGCTTGCTCTCATAGGCGATAGCATTAGGCGCGGCGCCGACAAGCAGTATGAACGGCATACCGGCGGTTACCAGGGATGAATAAAATACCACTTCGGGCGCGACCCCCAGATAGGGGGCAATCACCAAAGCCACCGGTAAGGATATGGCTATAGCGGCGACGTTCATGATAAAATTGGTCATGATCAGCACGAAAAGCGAAACGCCGAGCACGAAGACGAGCCAGTGAGCGTTTTCGAGTATGCCCAGCCATTTGATAGCCAGCCAGCCGGCCGCGCCGGTTTGCCAGAGGCAAAGCCCGATACTCATCGCGCCGCCAAACAGAAGCACGATATTCCAGGGAATTTTTTCCAAATCTTCGATAGTCAGTATTTTCAGAAGGAAAAACAAGATGGTCGATATGAGAATCAACGCGCTTTTATTGACTGCCTCCAGAGCCGGTATAAACGAACGCAAGGACATCGAGGCGATACAGGCTAAGACGATAATCAGCGTGATTATTTCCGTTTTAGTGATCGGGCCAAGATTGACATTTAGATCGTGAACCCGTTCTTTCAAACCGGGAATAGTCTTATGTTCGGGTTTGAAAAATACCATGAAAAACGCCCAGAGCAAAAGCACCATGGCGATACCGATTGGCGCCAGATAATAGGTAAATTCGAAAAATGATATTTCCCGGCCGGAGATATCTTTGAAAAAACCGACCGCTACGGCACCGCGCGCCGACCCCAGAAGCGTAATAATACTGCCCGCCCCGGCAACGAAAGCCATCCCCATGAATAAACCTTTGCCGAATCGGGTTGGCTTGTTGGATTCATCGTATAAAGCGTAAATGGCCACCAGAAGCGGGTACATGGCCGCCGCTACGGCGGTGTGCGCCATAATCAGGGTCATAGCGGCAACCATCAGGAAACTGCCCAGATAGATCATGCTGGTACGTTCGCCTACCATCTGAAGCATCTTGTAAGCCATACGCCTGGTCAAGCCGGTCTTGGAAAAAGACATGCCGATCACGACCGAACCGATAATGAACCACACCGAGGGATCCATGAAATTACTGAACGCGACTTCTGCTGACCTGATCAAGAACACAGCCTGAATTACGCCGATAGCGATACTGGTGATACCGATAGGCACCACCTCGAACACCCACCAGGTCGCGGCCAAAAGGAATAATCCCAGCGCCGCCTTGCCCTCACGCGAAAGCACGAACACTTGGCCCTGAGGATCGATCGCGTCCGGCCAGCCCGGTGAAAAATAGACAAGGCAAAACAGGGATATGCCGAAAAGGATGAAGAAAATCCGTTTATAGTCGAATCGGCGCGCGCCGCGGGTGAGGGAAATTTCCTGAGGGTTTGGGTTCAGGCGGACACCTCCATTTTGACAATCAGCCTCTTGATAATTTAATCATTGTTAAAATATTCACAAGCGAAAAGAAAAATATATTTATTATTCCGCCAGCAGGTGAGCCACCTCATGAAAAACATCCACGCTTCTGACCACGCCGATAACCTGGCCCTGTTTTATCACCGGTATAAGATTCAAGTCCTTGCTGATCATCAGGTAGATAATTTTGGCGATATGTTCGTTGTACTCGACTTTATCCTTGACCGGCTGCATGACCTCCTCGACCGGCGTTTCCGCCTTGGCTTTCATCGACTTGATTATCGTACCCGATGATAAAAGCACCAGGTTGGGATCGCCTTCGATATCGTTCAACTCTTTCTGATGGTGTTGCGGGATATGTTTCATGAAATTCGGCTCGAGGCCCTGAAGGATATCCCGGCGGCGGACTACGCCCATGAGATTGCGGTTCTCATCGATAACCAGAAGCGCCCGGGGTAAAGATTTGTAGCCTTTGAAATCGATCGCGGCGCGTTCGAACTCGGTAATCGCCTCGCGCAGAGTGGCCTTGTGGGAAATATTGGGGTAGCTATCGATAGGGATCATTACGTCAAGAGCATGTTTGCCAATCATCGCCTCTCCTTTGCTTGGGCCATTTGGCCTTTTAAAAGCAGGGGGAATATATCGCTAAAGGCGGGGGATTGTCAAGAGGCGGTTTATAGACATTCCGTCGCACGGGTCGGCGGGCGAAAGGCGTGGCTTAATAGCCGGTATGAATTTAATTGTTCCGTCATGTCGTAGCCTGAAAGGCGTGACATGACGGTCAGGTCTCCCTGGCGGACGACCTGACCGAACGTTCAAGCCTTCTGAACCTGATCTGCCGGACCAGTGCCCACACGATCAAAGAGAATTTCCTGCCGCCGGCTGATTACAAGTATCCGTTTATGGGGTAGGGTGTAATATACAGAGTTATACTGTCAAGTGATGAAAGCCGCCCGGTTGGGCGGCTTTTTGTTGGAAAATTAAACTATATTTTCTTTTCTTATGAAGTCAGCAAAATATATAAAAACTAAGCCTAAATTGATTATGGAGACCTTAAACAAAAACTCGCACATCCCCCCGACTTCAGAATTAATAATATTGCTGAATGCTTTAATTTTTTCACTATCTGAATGAAAGATATTACCATTAAACCAGATATCTATAAGTTTTTCGGGAGTCAGTTGCACGTTGTTAAATTTAATGTTAAATTGCTTTCCTATTAAAATATTATCTACTGACTGCCTGATTGATTTCATAAAATCTAATCTATCACTATTCTTCGTTGATGATAAAAATCGCCAAATAATATTATAAACCTTATAGAAATTTATTTCTTCCTTTTGGGCATATAGTTGTCTAATAACCGTAACCAATGCAATAACAGATTCTTTATGAGGCGATTCCTGCGAACTCTTTAAGTAGCCATCACTTCCGGCTTTAATCTCTAATTTAAAACTAATTTCCTTACAATTAAATACAGAGGAATTTTTTATATCATCCGCTTTTTTACAGAACAATTTAAGAATTTCTTTATGTTGGATTGATAAACACATAACAAAATGGTAAATTTTAATTATGCGACATATCTTTTTTGTAAGAATCTTTTAACAAATCATTATTAATAAAATTTTTTGTTAATTCGATGAGATTCTTAAGATCTTTTAAATCTTTATCTTTCCAAATACGAAAGTAATGGGTCTCATCGTTACCGATCCATGCTGCGCGTTTGGCCATATCCTTAATATCTTCATCCTTTATATGCTCACTAATACATCTTGCCAAGAGTTTATTCTGAATTTCCTCTTCAGTTCCGTACTTTTTATAAATAATGTAATCCTTCACTAAAAATTCAAGAGCTCGCCTATAGCCAGCGCCGCAAATATCAATTAAGCTGTTTTCTTCACCGATGAAAGCTTGATTATAAATTTTAACATAATTAGGAGATATTTTAGTAATTAGTTCGGGAAATTCTAATTTCTTTTTATATAACTTTGCACCCCATTTTCGCAACATAAAATATCCTGGAGATTGGTCGTTTTCATAATAAAACCCTTCAAATAACATCCTGCAATCTGAGTTAGTGCATTGAAAAACCAACATAATGTTGCGCTCTAATTGGAGACTATCTTGGACTTGCCTTGCTGCAACCAGATCTGGATCTATTAGGCGCTTGCAATATATGCATTCATTAGGAAATTCGGAAACAGATGCAATAAAATATTCTTTTTGCTTAAAGGTAAATATTTTTATGTCATCAATCATTTTTTATACATCCTTTTTTACAAATATACACGTCAATCATCCATTATGTCAAGTAAATATCTTTGAATGCCTGGCATCCTATCCCCGCTACTGTGGCGTGGGTTAGGTAGCTAGCCCATTTCCCTCATTGAAATTGCAAATCATAAATGCTATTATCAAATAAATTATTATGAAACCAGCGCTCGTTTTATGTGGTTTCAAGGATATGTTTCGCGCTGTCAGGCGCCCTCGCCTGATAGCTATTTCACTCTTTGAGGAAAGAGAAATCGTCGGGTGAGGGCACCCGACAAAACGTTTAAAATAAAGCGAGATAGCCAATGGCCAATTCACTAAACCGCACCATCCTTCTCTGGGGTTTGACAATATTAATCACGCTCGGCTCGGTAGTTTATCAACGTCTGACCGGCCCGACTCATCCGGTGCGCGGCAGTGTTGAAATAGGCGGCGAAACCGTTAAATACAGGCTCTTGCGTTCCTATGATACAACCGACGACGCGGTGATGAAATTTAACGCGCTATCACCCGCCATAACCGGCGAAATGCGCTATCGCCGTTTCAAAAGCTATGACCAGTGGTCTACCGTGCCGCTTGTCCGCGATGGCGCCAACCTGATCGCTTCCGTGCCCAAACAGCCGGCCGCCGGTAAGGTTATGTACCAAATAAGTCTATTCGATAATGAGGGCACACGTCATGATTTGACCGCGGAGCCGGTTATTATCCGTTTCAAAAACCCGGTGCCGCCCGGCGCGCTATGGCCGCACATATTGTTTATGTTTACCGCTATGCTTCTATCCACCCGCGCCGGCTTGGAGGCGTTAACCAACGGCCCTAACACTTTTCGGATAGCGCTGTGGACTTCGGTACTGCTTTTTCTCGGCGGGCTTATTTTCGGGCCGATTGTGCAGAAATTTTCGTTTGGCGAATTCTGGACCGGCTGGCCCAAAGGACATGATTTGACCGACAACAAAATCGCCGTAGCCATGATAGCCTGGATTATAGCGCTCTGGCGAGGCCGCAAACACCCCCAAAGCCGCGTTTGGTATATCATAGCCTCGGCCGTGACTCTGCTGATTTTTCTGATACCTCACAGCGTGCTGGGTTCGGAACTGGACTATACAAAAGGCAATATGCAGTAATTCCGGGCGAATTGTATTGTATTCTTTGCTCAAATCTGATTGCTCATTTAAGATGTTTATTAATCTGCAAAAGTATTAGAAAAGGCAGATTTTGAGGCATTGCAGCCAGTAGGGACACGGCATGCCGTGTCCCTACTGGTGCCAAGAGTACTCGACAGACAATAAAAATATATGTTATTCGGCCAACGTCGAAGTTCGGAAGCCAATCCTGATTTTTGAAGGTATTTATTAAATTATCTAAAACCCGCCGCCCAATTTCCGATAATCTATATAACAATTGAATAATACTTCAATTTGAAGGAGAGGATATTATCATGAACGCAAAAATCCGGGAAATTGGCGTGCTTAATCTGGTTATAGTGCTAATTGGCTTGTCGGTCACTTGCGGCAGCGATAAATCAACCAATAACGGGCCGGAAAATTCGATCGTGTCAAATCATCAAAGTGCTTTGGCATTCGCCAATATTCCTGAAAGTTATATCAATCAGATAAAGTCGGAATTCCGGATATTCTATATGCACACTTCGCATGGCAGTCAGGTCGTATCCGGCATGACACTACTGGAAGCGGATGACGAGCTGTTTTCCGTTAACGAGGGCGACAGTTCGCTTACGCTTTTTGAATACGGCGGCGATTTGGGGCATAACGGTGATACCGCCTGGGTGCCGATCACTCGAGCGCAACTCGACAGCCCCGAACATGATTATAATATGGCGTTCTGGTCGTGGTGCGCCGGAGTTTCGGACAATACGGAGCAAGGGATCAATACCTACCTTAACGCTGTCAACGGGCTGGAACAGGATTATCCGAATGTGACCTTTATCTATATGACCGGCCATCTCGACGGCACCGGCGCGGATGGCAACCTGTACGAGCGGAATAATCAGATCAGAGCTTATTGCCAGGCCAATAACAAGTATCTGTTCGATTTCGCTGATATCGAAAGCTACGATCCCGATGGCAACTACTATCCCGATGCCTCCGATGCCTGCGACTGGTGCGATGCTTGGTGCGCCGAGCATGATTGCCCGGATTGCAGCTGCGCGCATTCACAATGTTTCAACTGCCATCAAAAAGGCAAGGCGTTCTGGTGGCTTCTGGCCCGTATAGCCGGCTGGAATGGGAATTAACAGCAAGAGATGTTTATACACGGCACGCCGTAGCGGCACAGCATGCTGTGCCGCTACGAGCTAATCAATATTACCAAATTAATTATAGAGCCTTATTTAGCAAACACTGAAATAATGAGCGCTTTGTGCGGGTGTTAGTTACTCATCAGTTCAACTGCCGCCATAGCCGCGCGCCCGGCCGCGCCTGTTTCGCCCAATTTCGATTTTATCCGGGCAAGTCGGTTTTTAACATCGTTATAAAATCCGCTATCGTCGAGATATTTTCGGCTCATGGCGGCAATAGCGCGGGCATTGCATTCGCCCTGAATCAATTCCGGCACGATCTTTTCACCGGCCACAACGTTGACCATGGCTATATAAGGGATTTTAATTAAGCTTCGGGCAATCCAGTAAGTTGGCGGCGATGTTTTATAAACCACAACCATCGGCGTTCCGATAATCGCGCATTCCAGCGTAGCCGTGCCGGAGCAGACGAGGTTCAGCCTGGCGCGAGCCATCAGGTCGTAGTTACCGCCCTCGTAAAACCTGGCATTGCTATTATGCCTGGTCATGATATTCCGGTAGACCGCACTATCAATCGCCGGCGCCCTGCCGATTAAGCCTTTAATCAGCGGGTTAGCCGATGAGATCAAATCAAGCGCTTGCAAAAGCTCCGGCAATATCCGTTCGATTTCCTGAATGCGTGAGCCGGGGAATAAACCGAGCGCGATGTCATCCTCTTTTAATCCGGCAATCCGGCGGAATTCATTTTCCGCTACAGGAGCCTGTATCTCATCCAAAAGCGGATGGCCAACCCAGCGCACCGGCACGCCGGCTTTTTCGTACACCTCTTTTTCAAATTCAAATATCGTAGTCATAAAATCGACACTGCTTTTAATCTTGCGTATTCGCCCGCCGCCCCAAGCCCAGATTTGCGGGCTGATATAATAGAAAACTTTGAGGCCGCGCTGTTTCAGTTTTGAAGCCAAACTCAAATTGAAACCGGGATAATCAATCAGCACCGCCATCTCCGGCTTAAGTATATCTACCTGATATAGAACATCTCGCTGGACTTTTTTTATGAAACGGATATTCTTGACAACTTCCCAGAACCCCAGAAAAGCCAGGTCTTTGATATGATAAGATAATTTGACTCCGGCCGTTTTCATCTTGTCGCCGCCGAGTCCGAAAAAGCGCGTTTGGCGCTGAAGTTTCTGAAACTCCCGCACGAAACCGGCCCCCAGGGTATCGCCCGAGGCTTCACCGGCGATTATCAGGATATTGGTCATAAGCTTTTTTGATAACTGGCGCAAAGCTGTTCGATTTTTATGGCGACCCGCAGAGCCGCCAAGCCGGCCTGACCGGATACCAGCGGCGGATGCTGGCCTTTAATCGATTCTACGAATGAGAGGATTTCGTTTTGCAGATTATCCTCGCGGGGGATTTCGCTGTTTTCCCGCACGATAACCCGGCCATCTGGCAAGCTGAATTTGGAAAATACCCCGGCCTGCCTGGCCAGTGCCGAATCGGGGTCGACCAGCGAATACGATTCAAGTTCGCCCTTGGCTAAATCCATCGAGGTGTACCCCGATTGCTGGAACACGCGCAGTTTGCGCATCTCCTTAACCGATATCCGGCTTGAGGTAATGTTGGCTATACAGCCGTCGGGGAAAGTCAAACGGGCGTTAACTATATCGGCGGTTTCGGTGATTACGCCCACGCCGGCGGCCTCAATGGCTGATGGCTCCGAACCGGTTAAATCCAGAAGCAAATCGATGTCATGAATCATCAGGTCGAGTACAACCGCCACATCATGGCCGCGCCCTTTGAAAGGCGCCAGACGATGAGTTTCGATAAACCGCGGATTGCGGATTCGCTTTCGCGCCGCGCGGAAAACCGGGTTAAACCGTTCGCTATGGCCGATCTGAAAGACTGCCTGGTTGGTTTCGGCGGCGCGTACCAGTTTTTCCGCCGCTTCGATATCCGGCGCTATCGGCTTTTCCAGAAGCACCGCCTTACCGTTTTCCAAAAACGGCAGGGCCGATTGAAGATGATACTGTGTCGGTACCGCGATAATCACGGCCTCGATTTCACCTAAAAGATCGCCGGGCGACTCATATGCGACGCAGTTATACTGATCGGCGATAGCTTTCGCTCTGGTAATATCCAGATCGCTGCAGCCGATAAATTTTATTTCCGGTATCGCGGCCAGTTTGGAAGCGTGGAATTTGCCCATATGGCCGCAGCCGATTAAGCCGAATTTGACTATTTAATTACTCCTCTTTTGGAAGCGCGAATGAAAGCAAGCACGTTTTTGATTTCGGGTATCAGCTCGATTTCATTTTCGATTTTAGCCAAAGCGTCCCGGGTTTTTAATTTTTTTGAAAGTAAAAATTTGAAAGCCAATTTGAGTTTCGAAATAGTGTCATCCGAAAATCCCCGCCGTCTCAAACCGATTGAATTTAGGCCGAGGCATTTGAGCGGAAAGCCCGCAGCCAGGCAATAGGGGATAACATCCTGAGTGACCCGAAAACCGCCGCCGATCATGGTGTGTTCGCCGATTCGGCAGAACTGATGAATAACCGTACCGCCGCCGATAATCGCCAGATCGCCGATTTCCACGTGACCACCCATATTGACCGCGTTGGCTAAAATCACGTTCGACCCGACCACGCAATCATGAGCGGCATGCGTGTAAGCCATAAACAGGCAATTATCGCCGATCACGGTTTTGCGATGTGCCAGCGTGGCGCGGTTCAAAGTCGTATATTCGCGGATAATGCAATTGGCGCCGAGTATCAGTTCGGTGAATTCGCCGCCGAATTTCAGATCCTGAGGTGGCCCGGCAAGAGCCGCCGCATGGTATATTTTACAGCCCGGCCCGATACGCGAACCGGCCTTGATCGATACATGCGAATCGATCCAGACGTTTTCGCCGATAGTGACATTGTCCTCGATTATCGAATAAGGGCCAATAGTCACGCTTTCGGGTATCGATTGCGGGTTGGCGACTATGGCTGTTTTATGTATGTTTGGCATTAAAATTTGTCCTTTATTTCAATTATTATTTCAGGTGCTGTCGGGTCAGGGGACCCGACAGCACGGAAATCTTCACCTCTGGAGAATCACCTTGCCCGTGGCCCGCCGTAAACGCCCATATCCGAGACCGTGCCGTCATTATCGGTAATCAGCGAATCGCCGCTGTTGATACAAGGAGATTCAGGTTTCAGATGGTAATCATCCTCACCGGCAAACATCGGATCAGCCGAGATATTGCCGAGTGTGTCGGTGAAATCCGGCATATCGCGATATTCGCCTTCTTTGTTATTGAAAATATTATTGTGCGAAACAATGAAATTAGCCAGTTGCCCGTAATTCCAAAATCCTACCGGCGGGCAGACCCATTCCTGCCGCCAGCCGTTACCGGTTGCTATATTATTGGCAAACCTCCCGGAACATTCATTCGACCAGATTGCCAGCCCGCAATTGCCGTTGTTGATAACCAGATTGTTGGTAACATCCATGTAAGCCTCGCCGGTTACAATGATGCCCCAGCCGAGATTATCCTTAACGATGTTGTTAGATACCACCGCCCGGGTCGCGCCAAACGTGCCGATACCTTTCCAGTAATTGCTGATTTCGTTGCGGTAAACTTGTGCGATAGCATCCCAGGTGATACCGATACCCGCGCCCCGGCCGCCGTTGATCACGTTATCGGCGATCACCGCGGTTGCCCCCCGATAGAGCGCTATTCCATCCCAACCATTGTTGAAAAGTTCGTTGCCGGAAATAAGCAGTTCGGCCCCCTCCCGGCCAAATATGCCGCCGATACCAACTACTACATCTTCCGGTCGGTCGGTGTTGTCGGCAATCAGGCAATCGGTGACAGTCACTCGTGACTGGCGGGCCACGATAGCGGCATCGGTGGCGTTGCCATCCAAATCGCGCTTGCCGCCGGTAATTTTCAGGCGCATAATAGCGGCATTCGGGCAGTCCAGAAACAGCACGCCATAGCCGGCATTAGTGACCAGTGTCGTCGAATCAGCTCCAGATCCGATAATTACCAGGCTTTTGCCTTGCACTAAAAAGCCGCAGGTAGCTTCCACCTCGGTGACAGGATTTTCACAATTGCCGCAGAGAGTTTCCGGAAACGGGTACTGTTTGGCTCGGAAAACACCGGGCGATAGCCTGATTGTGTCGCTGGCCGCCGCCTTATCGATCGCGGTTTGCAAATCGTTGTAATAGCCGTTAACATAGCCGCCGCCTCGATGACGGGCGTCATCATCGCCGACATAGATTGTGCCGGCGGATACGGTAATTATGCTGAAAATTACTATCAGAATACTCAGGCGCATGGAGAATATATATACATTTGGCGCTTGCAGGTCAATTTTATTTTAAGTGCAAGAACGCGCGGTAAGTATAGCCCCCGACTGGAAAGTTGGGAGCTGTTAATTTTAGTACTATTTTCTTTTAACCATAACAGTCGGGGCTTTCCAGCCCCAATGATTTCGATATCAACGTGATAAAATGATCAAATTATATTTTGTTAATATCTTTATAATTATCATAATATGATCTTGTTTTATCAGCCATCATCCCTATAACTCTCAACGTCTTAACTAATTGCTTGACTAAGTTGCCATTATCCATATTATTACGGAACCGCCTATAAGGCGGATTTAGTTAATAAGTTAAATTTTAGCAGCAATGCTTGGCGCAAATCCTGATGTGCCAACTGAAATATTAGGAGGTCAAAATGGGAAATTTCCGCGTCCCGATACCGTCAAACGAACCGATTTGGGCTTACGCCCCTGGTTCACCTCAGCAGGCAAAACTTAAAGAAGCTATCGATAAATTAAAGCAGACACAAATAGAAATACCGATGTATATCGGCGGCGAAGAGATTAAGACCGAGGCCAAAGTCGCGATAACTGCGCCGCACGATCACAGCCTGAACCTGGGCTATTACTACAAAGGCGGCGCCGATGAGGTGCGGGCGGCTGTCAAAGCGGCACTCAAAGCCAAGCCGATGTGGGAAGATATGCCCTGGGAACAGAAAGCCTCGATATTCCTCAAAGCCTCCGATCTGATTGCAGGGCCGTACCGCTATGAATTCAACGCCGCCACCATGCTCGGTCACAGCAAGAATGTCTTTCAGGCCGAAATCGACGCGGTTGTCGAACTGGTCGATTTCTTCCGCTATAACATCTATTACGCGCAGCAGATTTTCGATATGCAGCCGGGCAATCAGCCAACGATGTGGAACCGCACCGAATACCGCGGGCTGGAGGGTTTCGTATTCGCCGTAACGCCGTTTAATTTCGTGTCAATCGCCGGCAACCTGCCGACCGCGCCCGCTATCATGGGCAATACCGTAGTCTGGAAACCAGCCTCCAGCGCCGTTTATACCGCTTATTTTATCATGAAAATTCTTAAAGAGGCCGGTCTGCCCGATGGCGTAGTCAATATGGTCACCGCCCGCGGCGCCGATATCGGCAATGTGATTCTGAAAAACAAGGATTTGGCCGGTATCCATTTCACCGGCTCGACCGGCGTGTTCCAGGAGATGTGGCATACTGTCGGCGCCAATATCAAACGCTATCGCAGTTATCCGCGTATCGTCGGCGAAACCGGCGGCAAGGATTTCATCTTTGCGCATCATTCGGCCAACCCCCAACAGGTAGCCACCGCGATCACGCGCGGCGCGTTCGAATATCAGGGTCAGAAATGTTCGGCGGCCTCAAGAGCTTATATACCCAGATCGCTTTGGCCGGAAATCAAGGAAACCCTGATCGCGCACGCCGGTGAAATGAAAATGGGCAGCACCGAGGATTTCGGCAATTTTATCAACGCCGTGATCGACAAGTCCGCGTTCGAATCGATTACCGCCTATATCGATTTCGCCAAGACAGCGCATAACGCCCAGATCGTGTTCGGCGGCAATTACGATAGCTCCAAAGGCTGGTTTATCGAACCGACCCTCGTGGAAACCACCGAACCGACTTTCAAGCTGATGGATGAGGAGATATTCGGCCCGGTGATGACCGTGTACGTGTACGAGGACGCCGATTACGTGAAGACCCTGAATATCTGCGACCAGACCTCGCCTTATGCCTTAACCGGCGCGATTTTCGCCCGCGACCGTCAGGCGATTGTGAAAGCCACGGAAATTCTCCGTCACGCGGCCGGCAATTTCTATATCAATGACAAGCCCACCGGCGCGGTAGTCGGCCAGCAGCCGTTCGGCGGCGCCCGCGGCTCCGGCACCAATGACAAAGCGGGCAGCCTTCTGAACCTGATCCGCTGGACCTCCGCCCGCACGATCAAAGAGAATTTCCTGCCGCCAACCGATTACAAGTATCCGTTTATGGGGTAAGGTGTAATATACAGAGCTAAACTGACAAGTGATGAAAGGCCGCCCGATTTGGGCGGTTTTTTTTGATTAAATGTTCTTGTTAATAGGCATATTAGATTATATAATATTAACTTATGGATATGTTATATTAGTAATTTGAGAAATTTAAAAATTAATATTATGAATGAAGATAAATTAGAAAAATACTTACCAGATAAATATAAAAAAAACCTAAAGTTATGATTACTATCTTTATTGTCATATTTTTATTTAGTCATATAGATAGAATATTCTTGATTATTGAAAAAATATTCCCACCAGATAATATACATACTAACATTTCATTAGATGAATATAATTTAAGAAGCTTAAATGATGATTATAATAAATTAAAAATAGTTTTTACTGATTTCACATTTACTGATAACCAGAATATAAATAAAATAAATATTGCTTCTATAATAAAAAAATTAGAAGGAAGAATAAAAGATTTAAATTATTCCCAATATGTAAATTTTGAATATTTTGATAAAATATTTCTAACTGAAAAGCAAATAGATAGATATTTTAAAAATGTCCAGACTAATATGTTCGTCATATACGGCTCTACTTCATATAAGAATAAAGAAGTCATTGTTAATCTTAATTATCAAATTAAAAATAATTATGGTGTTAATTTTGATTTTGGAGGAGCCGTCTTTATTTCAAAAACTGATACGTTTAAAGATTTGGCAAATACATATGATGAAATAAATAAACATATATTTGAAAACGTGTCATTGATTCTTCTATTTCAGTTAGAAAACTTTGAAAAACCGGATATTTCGATTAATTACATTCATAAAATCATCGAGTTGTTTTACAATGATATGAAAGTTTCAAACATTGCTAAGTTTTATAGTCATTTGTCGAACTTATTCTTAGAGACCGAACAACTTGATAGTGCAATTTATTATGGCGATATTGCCTATTCTACGGATACGACATGCGTCGAAACCTATCTTCCCAAGGCTAATCAATTGTTCAATACATTCAGATATAATAATGATTCTATGTTTGTATGTTTGAAGTTATTGAAGATTTCATTGAATGATAATGAAAATGATTCATTGAAGATTTCTGATTTTATATGTAGAGTTTATGCTTTTATTGCACAAAATTATTCAAATAAAGATAATGATGATAGTACGCTTATTTACTCAAAACTGTCAATTAAATTTAACCCCGATTATTATGTGCCTTACTTCCTTATAGGTTCAGTTTACCTTTATTCATATTCAACTAGCCATGGCAGTGAATATTTAAAAACCGCTTTTGTAAAAGATAGTACGGATTTTTATACTAATTATTATTATGCTGTATCACTTACACTATGTGGAAAATTTGTGGAAGCAAAAAAATATTTTAGTAAATCAGTAGAAATTGATGTAAAATAATTCTTATTAGAATATAATAAAAATGTTATAAACTTTAAATACTGCAATTATGAATATTTTGATAGTTTAAGGAATTTTACATCTAGTGTTCCAATATTTATAGAATGATATTACGGCAGGAAGTAGGTCGGTGTTCCGAAATGAGCGAAGCGAATGAGAAACCCGACATTGCCGGATGAGAATTATGGCAATTCTCTATTAGTCTTAATGACAGGTTTAGTGAATGAATAAAAAAACGTCAAGATCACAGGGCTACGAGGCTATTCCGATGCGCTCCATAGTGGCAGTTGGGCATGTTGTTATCCGAAAAAAATAAAATAATATGAATCAACAAGACAAATTAAACGCATTATACGAAAAATATTGGCAGCAGATTACAGATTGTATTGCGCAATATCCAGGACTTTCCCAACCCATTTTAATGAAAGTTCCAGAAAGATATATTAATTCAAGCACAAAAATAATGATTATTGGTCAACAGACTTTCGGTTGGGGCGCAGGCGGGATATGTGAATTGCTAAAATGTTATGAGAATTTTAATTTAGGTGAAAAATATTATTCTAGCCCATTTTGGGATATTATTCGGAAGATAGAAATAATATTTCAAAATCAGCCTTATTCATGTGTTTGGACAAATATCAATAAATGCGACTATAATAATAACCGGCCACCAATGGAAATTGAAAATAAAATTAGCACTTCTTTTCCAGTTTTAAAACATGAAATTGAAATTCTTAATCCAGACGTTATAATATTTTTTACAGGTCCGAATTTTGATAGAAATATTCTGGAAACATTTCCTGAAGTTAAATTTATTGATTTATTTGATTTTAAGAAAATAAAATTGGCAAAACTAGAAAACTTAATACTCCCTGAAAATACGTTTAGAACCTATCATCCGAAATATTTGAGAATTAAAAAGTTTGAAGGCATATTTTTGGATTTTATAAAGAAAATTGACGCATAATATAAGTACCCCACCCAACGGATGGATAAATAACGAGTCAGTGAGCCTAGGTGCCCCAACCCTGCGGGCTTGTTGAAAAACTCCCTTCAGGGAAATATCGCTTAATCAGGCAGTCAATTATATTTGTCATTCCCGCGCTGGCGGGAATCCAGAACGTTATTTATAGCATACGGTTAGAAATTCTGGATACCCGTTTTCACGGGTATGACACAATAAAAATCTGATTGTAGCCGCCGTGTTTAACACCCTTTCAACATTCCCTCAGATCGGGAATAACTGCGGCGGCTTTTGTAAGGGCGTGACCTTGTGTCCGCCCAGGGAAAGGGGATAGGGTACATGTAGTAGCTCAAGCCTACTTGGGGCTTGAGCCGGTTTCAATATGTCAGGCCTCAAGTAGGCCCGACCTACCTTCCTTTTACCGTGCTGTTGGGTACTGTGGGCGGCAGATGTCCCCGTGTGCCCCAGCGCTTAATTTACAAAGGGACGGGCAGACAGGGAGGTCTGCCGCTCACTTAGGCTGCGAAAGGAGCAGCCCGACAATGACGGTATAGCGCTGACTACACCAATCACTTGACAAGGTCAGGGAATGGCATTATTAATATTGTAGATGGCCGGAAGCGAAATCGTATCAGGCCGGTCGTAATATAATAATTGAAGCAAGAAGTGAATTAAGCAAGTAATTTTTTAGCGAGGTCGATTTTGAGAAATGACAATGGCCGCTGTTTAATCTATATCGCGGGTGTTTTTGTTGCCACATTGATTACCTCGAATATCATTGCGGTCAAGCTGATTCAAATTGGGGGCCTCTATCTCGATGCCGCCGTAGTGCTGTTTCCGATTACTTATATTATCGGCGATGTGCTCACCGAGGTTTATGGCTATGCCCGGGCGCGCAAAGTGATCTGGCTGGGATTTTGCTGCAATTTTATAGCCGTTATCGCTATCTGGATTGGCGGACATCTGCCGGCCGCGCCGTTCTGGAATATCGGCATCTTTAAATCACCGGCGGAAACACAGCAAGCTTATGATGCTATTCTGGGTTTTACTCCGCGTTTGCTGATCGCCTCATTTAGCGCTTATCTGGTAGGCGAATTCCTCAATTCCTATATCCTGGCCAAATTAAAGATTTTCACCAAAGGCCGGTTCCTCTG
>Ga0299912_10001582_pt1 | contig 18347 bp, 15 predicted proteins | sample RVTome_2_FD_207667 | JGI IMG/M metagenome (GOLD analysis project Ga0299912, IMG submission 207667) | Soil microbial communities from uranium-contaminated site in the Upper Colorado River Basin, Wyoming, United States - RVT95D214 (version 2) ... | reverse complement strand
CCTTGCGTGCAAGGTGGGTATGAGTTCTAATGCGAAGCTACAGCCTCACTTCTTGCGACCATAAAAGGGTCACACTATGAGAAAATTGGAGGTCTGAAGACCTCCGCTACGATTAAATATTATGCATTAACCCCGCCAAAGGCGGGACACTCCAAAAAATAAAAAAGGAGCTTTATGCCCTACTGTCCCAAATGCAAAACAGAATATAATCCCGGTATAGAAAAATGCAGTGACTGCGACCTGCCTTTAGTTGAAAAACTTCCGGAGGAGTCCCCAGAAGAAACGCCAGGGGAAATAAAATATAAACTCCTGCGAAACCTGCCCAGCCGGCTCTATGCAGAAATGCTTAAAGAATCGCTTCAGAATTCAGGAATTTCCACCATAATCAAAGGGGATGATATCGGGATAATGTTAGGGAGCTATTCAACTACTTCACCTGTAGAAGTTAGCCTTTGGGTTCCAGAAAAAGACTGGGAAAAGGCTAACCAGATAGCAGATGAGATGCTGAATCATATCTGAAAATACAATCTAAAAAGTAGACAACCATTTTTTGTCACCCCCTACGGGAGGAAGAATCTATTCTTTTTGGTTTTAGATACCTCGCCCTACGGGCTCAGCATAACAGCTCTGGTGGTTTCACGTGACCGTCAGGTCCCCCCCGACCTGACGGAAGAATCTTGACTAACCAGGTTCAGTCCGTCGCAGGCGGATGGCAATCACGAGTAGGGGTTCAAAATTTTGAACCCCTACTTTCACTCTCATACCTTCCTTTCTTCTCTAAATAGCTTCTTAAATCTGACGATAATTAATAAGAAAGGCAGAAATCCCTTTAAAGGATTCGCCGCGTGAGTAATTATGCTTGAAGAATCAAGAATTGTTAAAGCGGAATCAGAAGAGCTCCAGAACTTCTCAGTTGAGCTCCCCAAAGAGGTTCAGGAGATAACCAACCTTTTGATCAAGACTCTCAAGATCTTCTGCATCTATCCAGCGGATAATCCTATACCTAAAGAGTTCAAGAATAACCTGTTCAAAAAACTCTCAGTTTACCTGCAGGAAAACGAGGAGCTTAAATTCAGGGTGGCTCAATCTCAACTATTATATAAAGATAAAGTTGTCGTAAAAGAGGAGAAAAAAGATGAAGGGATCTCCTTTGCCTTTTACCGGGATGGGATCAGGGAGATCGCTTTCCAGAAAGGAATGGACCAGGAAGAGCTTTTTGCTTTTCTGGAGATAATAAGCCGTGGTCTGAAATCTACTCTGCCAGAGGACGATCTGGTTACCCTTTTCTGGGAAAAAGAATTAGCGCATATAAAATTTTTAGTGGTGGATGAATTCTTAAGCGAGGAACTTGTCGATTTACCTCAACCGGTAGGGGAAAAAGACTTAAAGAAGCTTTATTATTCTGAGGTAAATTTAGAAGGAAAAACTGAAAATTTGAAAGAGCTACCCCATAAAATTGAAGTTGATAGGTTCCTCCGGGATTTAGACCTTGTTCCGGAGAAGGAGTTAGAAGAGCTAAAAACCCTTTTAGAGAAAGACGAAAGCTTCGAGCCCTTAAAAGAGAGCTTCGCCGTTTTAGAGGAAATCCTTTTCAGCGAAAAGGAATACCACGAGTTTTCAGAGACAGTTAAGCTTTTTGAAAAACTTTTGGACTCCCTGATCGGTCAAGGGGACTTCTATTTAGCCTCAGAGTTATTGCTTCTTCTTAAAAACTTAGAGAAAACTGAAGCTGATACAGGTCAGTCAAATAGAACCATAAGGATTAAAGAAGCGGTTGACCGGGCTGGAGATAAAGAGAGGATGAGAATCCTGACCCAGATTTTGAATCAGAAAATAAGTTTAGACCTTTTCTCAGTTAAAAAATATCTTAGCCTTTTAAGCTGGAACAGTATCCCTGATTTTGTAGATATGTTAGGTGAACTGGAAAATTTTGCCAGCCGGAAGATGGTCTGCTCGATTCTGGAGAATGTAGGGGAAAAGAATATCAATCTTTTAAGCAAAGGGATTTATGACCGCAGATGGTATGTGGTCAGAAATATCGTAGGTATCTTCGGAAGAATCAGCTCCCCCCTTGCCCTCCCCTATCTGAAGAAAACCATTGCCCATGAAGATATAAGAGTAAGGAAAGAGACCTTAGAAGCTCTCTCTCACATCGAGGGAAAAGAGGGAACTTCCATTCTTTTGAATGTCTTAGCGGATCCGGATGAAAGGCTCAGGCTCAAAGCAGCGAAAGTATTAAGCCAGAGGTTACCTACCCAGGAGGCTCTGGATTACGTCTCGGCTCTATTTTTGAGAAAAGATTTCAGAGATAAAAATCGTGTGGAGAAAGAGACCCTTTTGGAAACCTGGGCCAAGATAGGTAAAGATGAGGCTATCCCCTTGCTCAAGAAGCTGATCCTGAAAAAAGTCTGGTTCAAAAGAGAAAAACAAACGGAGACTTCCTCTCTGGCTTTAAAATCTTTAGCCTCCATCGGTACCCCTTTAAGCCAGGAGAGTCTAAAAGAGTTTAGTTTAAAAAGTAAAAAGAAAATCCAGAAACAAGCTAAAGCTTTGTGGGAAAAAGTCTCCACCCTGGAGAAGACCTGAAAAGATTTCGGTAAATAACAGGAGTATGAAATTTGAATAAGTTAGCTGAACAGGTTAATGCTCAGGAAAGAAAAGAGAAGAAAGAGGCGTCTCTGCATCTTTTAGAAAAAGGGAAGGTGTTTATAAATCTATTCTATTCTACCCTTAAGACCTCCCTTATATACGAACCGAATAATGCCGCTTTCCAGAAACAGATCCATCCCCTGATGGATTTAGTCAGGGAGTTAATTGAAAAGGAGGGTGAGCTTAACTTAAGCACCCAGGAAGGTTATCTGTTTTTAAATCAAGCCCGTCTGAGATTCGATTTCGAAAATTATGTTGCCAGCCGATTTATCCTGGAGTTCTTGAAAAAACTGAAGATCTATAAACTTGCCCTGGAGGACGGATTAACTCAGAAGGATTTGCAAAGCTTGATCTATATTCTGGCCCAGATAGATACTGAGGATATGGAGCCATTTGAAAGTTTGGAGAAAAAAATCTTTGAGGAAAATCTCCAGAACCTTCACCTGGAAAAGGAAAAAGAGTCTTCCGTTTTAGAAGCTGACCAGATCTCTTTAGACCAGAAAAAGATTGCCAAAAAAACTTTCACTAAAGCTTTCTCTATGGTGCGAGAGATCAGCCAGAGAGCTCAGGCAGGTAAAGAGATAAATCTGGTTAAAGTGAAAAGGGTAGTTCAATCCTTAGTAGATCAGCTCCTGCAGAACGAGGAGATCTTCTTAGAGCTTTCTTCTTTAAGAAACTACGATGAATATACTTATCTCCATTCTACCAACGTCTGTATCCTCTCCTTAATCCTGGGATTGAGATTGGGTTTAAACAAAAAGATGTTAAGCGAATTAGGCCTGGCCGCCCTGTTTCACGATATTGGAAAAACAAATTTACCCCTGGAGCTTTTAAACAAACCTTCTGAATTCAATGAATCCGAATGGACGAGGATGAAAAAACACCCGATCTGGGGAGTAAAAAACCTTTTAATCAGCTTAAAGTTCGATCCCTTTTCAATGAGGGCTATGCTGGTTAGTTTTGAACACCATCTGAACCTCGACCTTTCCGGCTATCCTAAGGTTAAAAACAAAAGAGAGTTAAACCTGTTCTCCCGTATAGTAAGTATTGCCGATGCCTATGATGCTATGACCTCGGGTCGGGTATATATTAAAACCCCTTATCTGCCGGATGAAGCTTTGAGGAAGATGTTTTATGCCCGGGATAAAGTTTATGATTCCTGCTTGTTGAAACTTTTTATAAATATGTTAGGGGTTTATCCGGTGGGCTCCCTGGTCCTTTTAAATACCGGGGAGATAGGGATAGTGATAAAAAATAATCCGGAGAACCTCACTCTACCCAAACTAAAAATTATCGCAGACCAGAATGGGATTAAAAAAACACCTGAGACTCTGGATTTGGGCCAAAGCTCAGAATATCCTGCGGAAATGGAGGAATCTAAGATACCGGTGAGGTGCCTGGATCCCCAGAAATATAAGATAGATCTTTCTGAATTTATACTCTAAGGGTTGACTTTTTCCTGTTCTTTTTTATATTTCCTCTGAGGTTAAGGTTATGGACTTTAAGAAAAAAGAATTCTGGATAGTCCTGATCCTTTTTGTTCTAACCGGGATACTGATAAATATCCTGCGCTATTCTCGAGTCGAGTCGAAGATACTCCCCCTCTTTTCCTCTCTCCCTCTGCAACTCGGAGACTGGGACGGTCAGGAATATTTCTTTTCTGATGAGACCAACCAGGTCCTTAAAGCCGATACTTATGCTTTCAGGAAATATACCAGTTGTGAGGGGCAAGAGCTCTGGCTTTTTGTCGCCTATTTCAAGAGCCAGAAATATGGCTCCCAGATTCACTCCCCCAAGAACTGCCTGCCCGGCAGCGGCTGGAAGATTATGAGTCGAAAGAAGATCCTGATTAAAACAGATACAAGCTCAGACCTTAAGGTAAATAAACTTTTAATCTCTGATAAGCTGTTCAGAGAAGTTATGTACTACTGGTTTCAAACCCGAAGCGGGATAATAACCAGCGAATTAGGATTGAAACTGGATCTGGTTCTTAATTCCCTTAAAAGAGCACCAACTGATGCCGCTTTTATCCGCATAAACCTGCCTCTAAACCAGCTCTCGGAAAAAGAAGCTCAGCTTGTGCTCGAAGATTTTCTCAAGGCTTTTCTGCCAAAGATAAAAGAGATTCTACCTTTTTAGATAAATAGGGATGTAATGCAAAACGCCCCTGCTTTTATAATTTAGATTTTATCCACTCTTGGTTCCAAGATTAAGGGAAGCTGTTCCGGGGTTCTAACATTCCACAAAGCCAAGGCTAAAGCCATCACCGCGTCACAATTTTCCTTAGTATCCCAGGTAAAATCCCTTAATTCATCCTGTAAAGACCACAGTAAACCGTCTTCTTCTATAAGTTCAACATAAGGATAGGCAACCTTCCCCCAAGAATGTTCCTTTTGCAGATTAACAATTAACTCAGATCTTGCCTTCCCTCCTTTTTCTCCGAAATTAAACCCTCTAACATTTATATCTTTCAACTCTTCTAAAATCACATCCCCTAAACCAGTTGAATCTATCAAAACCTCTCCCCCATAATCCTTCTTTCTTTTCCTGATCGACTCAATCGTTTCTTTCCAACCCCTTTGAAATCTCTCCAGGGAGACCAGCTGGTATGGCTTGCTGGAAATGTCTAAAGTTATCCCCACGGTATAGTTTCTTTTTCGCGCTAAATCCCATCCAGTTGAATAGCGATGTCCTTCTTTAGGAGAAGAAAGTCCAGAAGAATTTGAGGTTGCCTGACTGATATATTTTTCCTCTATAACCTGATCCGGGTCATCTATAAAATTTCCCATTATATTCTGCTCGACCTTGGAATTTGACATCGTTTTCAATTTCCTTTGAATATACTCAGTGGAGATATGAGAATTTTCCCGGGTGTCGCCTCCCTGGACATATCCATATTCTAGATGAGATTTTAACTCTAAGCATTTGCGATAGAACCAGTTTTTACCCTTAGGGGTAGAAGTATAATCTAACATCCCGGCTCGATCACAAAGTCTCATCATAATCACATTATTAACCACATATTCAGGATGAGGCTCAAAGGCAACTTCATCGAAATTACAATAGTCATAATCATATCCTAAAAGATATTCCCCTTTTCTCTGAGTGGAGCGTGCCCAGAAAACCGCAGAATTGGAGAAGACGATATGTGGAAACGGAGTTGACCTTATATCCTGAACCAAAGGCTCTAATATCTTTTTCCCTTTTAAAAGACCGACTGCTTTATCGAAGATTATCTTTGCTTGGTCAAGGGTTACAGATACATTTACTGCCGTATATTTTTCTGTGGTATTATATCTAGTCTTGCGGATTTTAAAAATCGAGCGATGAACGATTTTTATCGCCTGGCAAAGGCTTTTCCCCCAGCGATTCCCGGTGTGCAGTGCGTTTTCTGGTTTGATTGAGCTCTTTAGCCAGAGGGCCTGACCGGGATGAGGCTCAATCTCTAAGAACTCACGGGCAAAATAGAGCGGGTCTTTAAGCGCTTTTCTCCAGAGATATTGTTTATCCAATAAATCACCTGCAAATAGAAAATAACGAAAGCAAAATAGAAGATGACAGATTAAAAAAATAACTACTAACGACGGATGCCGAAGGATGAAAAATAGATGTGAGCGAAAAAATAACCTCACTCCGACCCTCTCCTTAAAAAGGAGAGGGGATAAATCCCCACGATATTTCTACCTCCTAGGAACTGATAAGCACTGAAACATTTTAACTTCTATGTTTTAATCTTCTTTTTTCATTTCCCTTTAAACCCTTGAGCTTTTGAACCTTTGAACCTTTATTTATCTGTCATTTGTCATCTGTTATTTTTATTTCCCTTTTCGCCTCTTCTTCATCTATCAATCCGGCATTCTTTTTCAAAATAATATTCTCCAGAGCGATTTTCTCTGCCTGTCTTTGTTCTAATAGACCAAAAGTCTTTCGGTTATCAAAATGATGCTCGTATTCTAAATCTAACCCTTGAAGCGCCAGCTCTAAATTGTGTATCCATTCCATAAAGCGTTTAGCGGAAGCCTGGATGGAGATTATGTTCCTTTGAATCATCTCATATTTTATCTGTGCCCAGCTATAGGGCGCTCCATAAGAATATCCTAAGATAAACGGGTCTAAGTGAACACCTGCACAGATCTCCTCAATTAAGGCTTTATGATTAATATACCAGGAAGTGGTGGCAGCATAACCCCCCTGGGGTCCGATATAATCTATCTGCACATCATTCCAGGTTATCGGATTATCTTCCACCGAAATTTTTCTCATCATCTCCACAGTATCCTCAAAATAACGATTAGCTCTACCGATATAAACCTCATTTGATTCAGAAGGCAACCTTTCTGGTGGTTTTAGCTTTACATGCAGACGATGATACCCGGCATTATGCATACTTTTCTGCATATCCGAAAGCAATCTCTGTTCAATCCTGGTAACAAAAGGGATAGAGGATAAAATGCTTCTCCCACAAGGGTCTTCCGGATCAGGGTCCAAACCATAATAGTAAGTTGAATTCTGATTCAGTCTAATCATTTCCCCATCAATTTCTTGATAAAGCTCATAGTTTGTTCTGGATAACTTGAACCTTATGGTAGAGGGATCGATAAAATAGAACTTATCTAAACGATTTTGCGAAGGGTTTAAAACTAATTCTCCACATACCGCCCCATCCGTGAAAAGGGAGTAGAAGAATTGAGTAAGCAAAGCTTCAATTCCACCAAATTTGTGGAAGGAGTGCTGGTAGACTCTTCGGTCTAAGTTCGAGATTATTTTTGAAGCCTGATTTAGAATATCCTGGTCCTCGCTCCCTTTTAGCTTGTAAGAAGAAGGAGCAGAGGAGAGCCTGGTCCAGGTCCAGATAGCTGAATTTATTGCAGGAATATTATCTCTTAATAATCTGTAAAGCTTGATTTTAAAGGTACGATCGTAAAGTTGCCGGGATGGAAGAATAATATCATTATCCTCAGAACTAAATGAACTTTTAGAAAGTGGTGTTGATGGTAGATGTCTGTATGAGCTGAGAACCTTTTCCTGAAGGGGAAAAGATTTGTTGTTTTCCTCTTTAGATGGAAGGCTTCCTTTTATTATTAAATTTTTGAAAAATTTTTTGATTTTCATCTTCTAAATCTGGTTATTTTTCATCTTTTCCATCATAAAAGTAGATTTTTTGAATTTGTTAAAGGTGAGTTTGTCAGGTATAATATTATTTATTCTTCTATTTTATAGTGTAGCCCTATTCAAAATCGCCCAGGCGAGGTTAATCTGCCTCTGACAAAAACACTTAAGATGTTTTAGTGTCAATATAATTGACAAAAAAACTATTATGTAACTTTAAGATAGAATTAAGGATATAATCTGTAAAGATCTAAAGTGTCTAAAAATTGAACATTTTTAAATTAACATGTTACAGCAAAGAAAGAAAGTTAAAGTCAAGTATCTGTAAAACATAAGGTTACAATTGTGTCCTTTTTATATACAACTGGCATAAAAGTTGCTTATATTTTTTGAGGATAACTTTTTTTGGGAGCGCTGCTCTTTCGAGGACTACGCACAGGTAATTCCGCTAAGTGAAGAATTAGACATAGACTTGTGCCCCCGCCAGATAGTCTTCTAAGCAGGCTCCCTTCTTTTATTATAAATTTCTTTAGTTGATGATGAATTTAATTCAGAGACAACCCATGTTGTTGTCCTTATTAGGATTAGGACAGGGACAAACCCTATCCTTAAATAAGATATCTCCAAAAAAGAATTAAGCAACAATCCTATATAGCATATATTGTTATACCACTAAAAATCTTAATACTAAAAAAACTATTGCCTTACCCAAACTCAAGTGTTAATTTCTTTTTTGACTTAGTTCAGGAAATAAACTTACCAAAAGCGAGTCTTCAGATAAAAGAGAGGTAGCTTATTCGATGGAAAAAGAAGAGCTTAAAATAAGAGTAGTGGAAAACAAAAAGGACTTAAGCGACTTCATCCAACTCTCTTGGAAAATCTATAAAGATGATAAAAACTGGGTCCCCCCTTTGATCTCCGAAAGAAAAGATTTTTTCAACCCGGGGAAAAATCCTTTTTATAAACATGCTGATGTAGTTCTTTTTTTAGCAGAAAAAGATAAAAAGATAGTCGGCCGAATAGCCGGGCTGGTGAACTTCAAACATATAGAGACCCATCAGGAGAAAGCTGGATTTTTCGGCTTCTTTGAGTCAATCGAAGATTTTGAGGTGGCAAAAAAATTGCTGGACGAAGTTAAAGATTGGCTTAGATCTAAAGGTATGGAACTTATACGCGGACCGATGAACTTTTCCATAAATGACGAGCTCGGCTTCCTCTCGGAAGGGTTTGATTTTCCACCTGTTTTTATGATGACCTACAATCCTAAATATTACCTGGATTTTATGGAAAAATATGGGATGTTAAAAGCCAAGGACCTGTATGCTTTTTACATGGAAAAAAGTATCCAGCCCCCTGAAAGGTTCAAAAGGATAGCTGAGCTGGTGAGAAAAAAGAAGAATATAGTTGTTCGTAAACTGAATTTAAATGATTTTGAAGGTGAAATAGAAAAGATTAAAACGATCTACAATTTAGCCTGGAGTGAAAACTGGGGAGCGATCCCTATGACCGATGAGGAGTTTGAGCATTTAGCCAGAGATTTCAAAAAGATAGTTGACCCGGACTTAGTCTTTATTGCTGAGGTAGATGGAGAGCCGGCTGGTTTTTCAATGGCTTTGCCTGATATAAATCAATTGTTAATCAAGCTAAATGGCAGGCTTTTCCCTTTTGGAATTTTCAAGCTTCTCTGGTTCACCAAATTTCATAAGGTAATCGATGGGCTTAGACTTTTAACTATGGGAGTAATTCATAAATATCAGAAGAGGGGGATCGATACCGTATTTTATATAGACACCTATACGAATGGGGTGAAGAAAGGGTATAAATGGGCAGAGATGTCCTGGAATTTAGAGGACAACTTTCTAATCAATCACGCCCTGGAAACCTTCGGGGCTAAGCTCTATAAGAAATACAGGATCTATGAGATGAAAATTTAATAAAAGCAGGTAGCAACAAATTTTAGTCTATGTTAATATCTTTACACGCAAACAAAAACAAACCTTAACCGAAAGGAGGATAAAGATGAAAAAAGTAACACTTCTTCTTATCGCTCTTTTTCTACTGTCCACAGCATTCTATTGCCAGAAACAAAACGAAGCCAAGAAAGGAAAGATGGCTGAGCAAGACTCAACAACTACTGCTGAAAAAACTCAAACTTGGGAAGAGGATTCCCTTCCTTCCCCGGATGATTTTGTTCCTTATGATGAAGAGCCAAAGCCAATAAAAACAGTCCAACCAATCTATCCTGACTCAGCTAAAAAAGCAGGAATAGAAGGGGAAGTCTGGGTTCAGGCATTAATCGATAAATATGGAAAAGTAAGAGATGCTAAATGCATTAAAGGACCAGGAAGTGTTAACCAAGAAATTTTCTGTGAACTAGCAACTAAAGCAGCTCTGCAGTACGAATATGAGCCAGCTCTCATCGCAAGTAAACCAGTAGCAGTCTGGGTGCAGTACAAAGTTAAGTTCAGCCTGAAATAATCAATCGATAGCCGCAGACTTTAGTCTGCGTTATTATTTTTCGCAAACTAAAGGTTGCGGCTACCATTCAAACAAAGTCCGCATTGAGGGCAAGGCGGGTTTACCACACTATTTGGTAAACTTAAAGGTTTACACTCCTGATAAAAACAACCTCAAACCATCTTCCTGCTTCCTGGCTTACCTAAAACTTTACCTTCTTTACACAAGGGACACTCTTCAGGTTTGAAGGTTTTGGCAACAACAGAGGCTAAGGGTTTTAAAGGATAGGCAAATTGAACTTTGCCTCCACTTCTATCTAAAAGGACTCCGATCCCTATTATTTTAGCTTTATATCTATTTACCAAATCTATAACTTCCTGCACTGATTTGCCGGTTGTCAGAATATCATCCACAATCAAAACCCTCTCATTCTCTTGCAAATCAAACCCTCGCTTGAAAACCCTTTTTCCTTCTTCCATCTCAGCGAAAATCGACCTGACCTTCAAACTCTTTGCCACTTCATAGGCGATAATAATCCCGCCGGTGGTTGGTCCCACTACTACCTGAACCTTCTCCTTCTTAAAAAGCCTGGCTAACTCTTCACATAAAAGCTCAACATATTCAGGATACTGCAGCACCTGAAACTTTTCAAAATAGATATCGCTGTGCAGACCCGAGGACAATAGAAAATGACCATTTAGAAGTGCTTTTGACTTTTTAAAGATACCTAAGATTCCCTTTTGTTCCATTTTATAACCTTTCCTTATGTTTGTTATTATTTTTTAGATTTTATTTCCCTCCCTTGACGGGAGGGATAAAGGGAGGATGACCCTTACCCTGTCCCTCTCCCCAAAGGGAGAGGGAACATAAATAACTACTTTATAACTATCGCCTGGGCAATAGCATCCTCTTTAGTATGAGAGATACTAATAAGAATCTTTCCTTTACCTAAAATCCTCTTGGTCTTCCCGCATAAAAAAACCTCTGGCTTGCCTTTTTTATTATTCACAATCTCTATATCCTTCCAGCTCACGCCTGAGGAAAGCCCGGTTCCTAAAGCCTTCATCACTGCCTCCTTTGCCGCAAACCTGCCTGCCAGAGAGCCTTCAGGATACCTTTTCTTTAAGCAGTAGGCTAACTCCTTTGGCGTATAAACCCTCTCCAAAAACCTTTTCCCCCATTTTTCTAAAGCTTTTTTTATCCTGTTTACTTCAATTAAATCTATCCCTAAGGCTTCTATCATAAATTGAACAAATTTTCTCAAAAATTTTACTTGCTTTTTTACTTTTAATTCATATTATAAAGCTGGAAAGGGATCATTTGAAAAACCTTTAACAGCGATGTGATGAAGGTTGTCCCCTGGGGTTGCGCGTACGCGATGACCCTGCGGGAGAGCGAAAGCAAAAGATCCCGGGTGGCTGTAAAAATCCTTTATTGTGTTTTTCAGAGAGTGTTTTTTCAAATCCTTATCCCTTTCCGGAAAACCCCTTTACCCTTCGGGTGGAGGGGTTTTCTATAAGATCTAACTCTTTTTAAGCTTTTCATAGGTTTCATAAAACCCCATCTGCTCTAGGTTATCCTCTAACCCTTTAGTAAGCTCTTTTATATCAGTTAAAAGCTCCGGGCTATGGCTGCAACAAAAATGGATGAAAAAACTGATCCAGATGGCAAACGCTTTGATGCTATCAAAAGGGAGATCCTCCTCCTCTTTTCCCCGGATTATGGAAACCATGCCATTATTATCCACAAAGAAATTGTGCAGTAGGCTGAATTTAGGCAGAAGCTCCTCTTTTGACCTTCTCAAATTCTGGGTAACCAGATAGGTACCCAATTTCTGTTTATAGATTTTGGCAATCTGGTTTAAAGCTAAAAGGAGATGCTCTAAATAGATTTTATCTAAGAGAAAAGACCCTTTCTTTTCTTCAATTGTTTGAGGCTCTTCTTCTCTTTTGGCCAGTTTTCTTTCAATGGCTAAAAAGGAAGATCTCAAGACCAGATTCAAGATTGGCAGATTAATGCCTGGACGACCGAATATCAATATAGCCCCTCGCTCTAAATTAAAGAAGAAAGCTGTCCCGTTTTCAAACTTCAGCTCCAATTTAATCTCAGTTGATAGAAGCTTCACCAGCCTTGAAAGTCTAATCCCTAACTCCTTTAACCCCTCTGTGGGAAAAGAAGCCGGGGTAAGCTGGTAGGTTATCCCTTCTTTCTTATCTAAAACTAAGACTCCGGTTACACCCTGAACTGATTTGATCTCCTGAAGGGTTTTATTCATTGCTCCCCTGGATTAAACTCCCCATCGTTTTAATGGTATCATCTATAGGTGAACCTTTTTTCAGAAATACACCCCAGAGCTTTTCATTATAATAAACCCAGATGATCCTATGTGGTGGATATTCTAGAACTCCAGATCTTATCTCCCCAATTTTGGAGGAATCAGTCAGGGCTTGACCGAGTCTCAAGGCCTGAGCTAAGATTTTGGAAAGTCCTTTCAGAAATTCATCCTCTTTCTTCTCCGGATAGAGAATAGAACCATTATACCTTAAGATGAAAGGGTTTTCTATCTCTTTCAACAAAGAGAGTTTCTCTATCTGATCTTTAAACTCCCCTTCCTCTCCGGATAGAAAATCAAATGGATTCTTTTTTAAAGCCCGAGTAACTGATTCGTGTTCTTTTTTTAGAAATTGCTCTAATTTCTCCTGATTCTCTTCATTTAGTTTCCCTTTCCACATCTTCTCCACTTTATGGATCAGCTTTCCATCTAAGATGATCGAGGAGACTACCTTGGGGTTAGGTCGGGTTACAAATTCAGTCTGAACTTGAAAGATCTTCCCTTCAAAATTAACTGAGGAGGTTCTACCTGCTGGAGCGATAAATCCCATCTATTACGATAAAAGGTTTAATTTTTATGAAGAAGAGTTAACACTTTGAAAATCCACATTCCTGACAGAGGATACATCCTTCTTTATATTCTAATTTAGCCCCACAATCCGGACAGAACTCTAAGTTTATATCTCTATCTGAATTAGGCTTCCCGTTTCCAAAATGCTTCTTTAAAACTTTAGCAATTGCATCTGGGATTGACATTATAAGCTCACCATTCCCGAAAACTGGAGAAGAACCACCTATCCCTATTAATTGCTCTATGATCTTATCCACTGCCACTCCACTTCGCAAAGCTAAGGAGACCAGTCTGCAAATAGCCTCAGTGTCTGCCATAGTGGAATAACCAGACTTCCCTATTTGAGCGAAAACCTCAAACGGTTTATTATTTACACTATTAATTGTTACATAAAGGTTACCGTAGCCAGTTTTTATCTTTTCAGTTATTCCAGTAAGAGTCTCTGGACGGTCTTGAACTATTACCTCACCTTCGCTTTCCCTTTTGGTAGTTAAGACCTGCTCTTTTCTACTTCCATCCCTATAAATTGTAATCCCCTTACAGCCGGATTTATAGGCTAAAATATAAGCTTTTCCTACATCCTCTAAGGTAGCTTTATTAGGTAGATTTATGGTCTTTGAAACCGCATTATCAGTATATTTCTGAAAAGCAGACTGCATTCTCACATGCCATTCAGGAGAAACATCATAGGCGGTTACGAATATTCTTTTTATCTCCTCCGGTATTTCCGGGAAGCTCTGAATTGACCCTTTTTGAGCTATTTTTTCCATAAGATCTTCACTATAAAAATCTTCTTCTTTTGCCCTTTTTTCAAAGAAAGGATTTACCTCGATCATCCTGGTCTGGTCCATAACCGTTCGAATATAGGAGACTGCATATAAGGGCTCAATTCCAGAGGAACAGCCAGCGATGATACTTATGGTCCCGGCTGGAGCAATAGTGGTAACTGTTGCGTTCCTCATCGGAATCTTTTTATCGTAAAAAGTACTCTTCTCCCAATTAGAGAAATTTCCCCTATTATCTGCTAACTCTGAGGAGCACTGGTGAGACTCTTTCAGGATAAAATCCATAACCTTCTCCCCTAACTCTAAAGCCTCTTCTGAATTATAAGGTACTCCCAGCTGCAGGAGCATATCAGCCCAACCCATAATCCCCAGACCTATCTTCCGGTTAGCCAAAGTCATCTTCTCAATTTGAGGAAGGGGGTATTTATTAGCATCGATAACATTGTCTAAAAAGTGAACTGAAAGCCTGATAGTCTCTTCTAACTTTTTCCAATCTATACCCATCTCCCCCTCTTCGAGCTTTATCATCTTTGAGAGGTTAATTGAGCCTAAATTGCAGCTCTCGTAGGGTAAAAGTGGCTGCTCACCACAGGGGTTGGTCGATTCGATTTTACCCAGTTTGGGGGTAGGATTGGATTCATTTACCCGGTCTAAGAAAATAACCCCGGGCTCCCCACTACCCCAGGCATGTTCTACTATTAAGTCAAATACACCTTTAGCTCTGTATTTTATCATCTGACCATCTTTTTCATAAAGTTTTCCAGTGCGTGGATCGAAAAGATCATATTCTTCATCCTGTTCTACCTTCGCCATAAAATCCTCAGTTACTGCCACAGAGATATTAAAGTTATTCAGCTCCTTTAAATTATCTTTACAGGAGATAAACTCCAGGATATCCGGATGGTCCACCCTTAAAATCCCCATATTAGCACCCCTTCTGGTACCTCCCTGTTTGACCGCCTCAGTAGCCGCATTTATCACCTTCATAAAAGAGATAGGTCCTGAGGCAACTCCAGAGGTAGATGCCACAACTGAGTTCTTGGGTCGGAGACGGGAGAAGGAAAAACCGGTTCCTCCACCACTTTTATGAATCAAAGCTGTATTTTTTACCGCATCGAAGATTGACTCCATACTGTCCTCAATTGGAAGAACAAAACAAGCTGAGAGCTGACCTAAGGCTCTCCCGGCATTCATCAAAGTGGGTGAGTTAGGTAAGAACTCTAAGTGGCTCATAAAAGAATAGAATTCCTGGGCTAACTGCTCAATTTTCTTATCACTTGCCCTGTAATTTTTTTCTGTTTGAGCAATAGTTAAAGCTACCCTCCAGAATAGTTCTTCTGGAGTTTCCATCACCTTCCCGGAATCATCTTTCTTCAGATACCTTCTCTCTAAAACTTTAATAGAATTGGGGGTAAGGTCAACCGTCCCTTGCATCTAAATCCTCCTCTCCTACGGATCCGCAGGACCTGTGTGCTATTTTATTTTCCTCATCTATTATAAAGTCCCAGAAAACTATGGGAGCTACTTTTTTCATTATCTTAAGTATTTCCAAACAAATTTCTCTTATCTCCCAGTGTGCTCTTTCCACGCATCTTACCTCAAAGATATGCCTTAATTCCCGGAAATTGGCAGATACCACTATTTCGGAGACAGTGGCATTCGGAAGAATATATCTGGCATCTTCCTTTGGAATTCCGGTTCTCACCATCTCCTCATAAAAATCTTTAAGCTCTAAAGCTACTTTTTTAAATCTATCTTTAAAAGAGGTTTTCTCTACGGATAGTGGAATTACAAATTCAAACTCTTTAGTTTTTCCATATTCCACATATCTCTGGCTCTCCTGGGAAGGGGACATAAGCCGGTGCCTGACCATCTCATGGGTAAATACCCTTGAGCCACCTTTGATCCTGAAGGTGGCATAGGCATGTTCTAAAACCGAGTGATGCCCTTTCCTGATAACTTTTTTTATCAACTCTTCAGTGGATGAAGGAGGATTATAACGGTGAAAGGAAAGATAACAGGTGCGACAGGCTTTTTCAATCACATCTTCAGCCTGAGGAGTTATAGCCATCAATTCTACTTTCATATTTATACCTTTTTAGACGATAATTTTCCTTCAAAGAATTTTATTCTAAAGAGCAAAAATTGGATAAATAATTGGTGGGATACCACCAAAAACTTCTGCTAACTTTCTATAATCTATTTTAACTAAATCAGAAAAGATGTCAAGGAAAAATTTTTATTTTATTGAAAAAAATCACAATATATTGTGTTTCAATGAAATATAAAGCTCAAAATATAGAATATCTATTGTCTCAAACTGAAACAGGTTTTTCGGGTAAATAATTCTTCTTTGCTTTCATAGCTTCAGAGACTACAAAGAGCAATTGATTCTCCTTAAAAGGTTTTGAGATCAGATAGTCAATTCCTTTGAGCTTTGCTTCTTCCTTTTCTATCTGAACTCCCCAGCCAGTCATCAATGCCACTTTGACAGCAGTGTTTATAGATTTGATTGCCTTCGAAACCTCCCAGCCTGTTATATCGGGCATAGTTAAATCAGTTAAAACTAAATCGTAATCTTTTCTTTTAAAAAATTCTATCCCTTGTGTCCCATCCACAGCTAAGGTAACAGAATGTCCTTGTATGGTTAGCATCTCTAAGACCATATCTCGTATATTTTTCTCATCATCGATGACTAATATGTTAGCCGGTTGAAAATCAATAATCGAGATCTCTTTTTCCTCCTTCTGAGTCAAACTGGCAAGTGGAAACTTAAGAACGAAGTTAGTCCCTTTACCCGGTTCTGATTCTACATTTAAACTACCTTGATGTTTTGAAACTATTCCGTAAACAATAGATAAACCTAAGCCGATTCCCTTATCTCCTTTCAGGGTGAAAAAAGGTTCAAAGATATTTGCTTTAACCTCCTCATTCATACCTATGCCATTATCCTTTACTGAAGCCATAACATAGTCATTTTCCATCCAGGTGCTCAGGGCTATATTCCCTCCATTAGTCAGAGCTTCAATCGCATTGAATATTATATTGATAAAGATCTCCCTTAATTCCGAAGGGTTTCCTGCAATTGGACTTGTCTTTTTTAAATCCATATCAACATTGATCTTAACCCCTTTAGCTAAAGACTCATCTTTCCACTTGAACCGGGTTATCTCCACTACCTGCTGGATTATTTTGTTTAAATCTACTTTAACGAAAATTGCTTCTTTACCGACTTTAGTGTATTCTTGCAATCTTCTAATTATCTCTGCCCCGTCATTCGCTACCTGTACAATCAGCATCAGCCCTTTTTTAAGCTCGTCCTCGTTAGACTGTCTTAAAAGCAGTTCAGCCCGGCCTGTTATACTCCCTAATATATTATTGAAATCATGCGCTACCCCTCCCGCTAGATCCCCTAATGCTCTCATTTTCTCAGATTGAACTAACTGTTTCTGAGTATTTTTCAAATCCTCTACGGTTTTTTTCAAAGTCTCAGCCTGTCCTTTTAACTCTAAGTATAACTCTCCCTTTTCAATGGCAACTGCAGCGTTTTGAGCAAATATCGAGAGTAATTTCAAATCAACCTCATTGAATTCCTTTCCTTCAGTCACCGAGCTGACATTTAATACCCCGATTATCTCTTTTTTCACTTTTAAGGGGACGCTTAAAGAGGAAAATATCTTCTCCTCTTTGGGAATGAAGTTTTTAAACTTATCCTTTTGCAGCTCTTCTCCCAAGAGGAGTGGCTCCCCGTGAGTCATAACCCATCCAGCCACACCTTCATCTGGATTCAGCTCTATATATTTTATCTTATCACTTGATTTTCCATGGGCTGAGACACAGACCAGTTTGTTTTTCTCTTTATCAAAAAGTAAAAGTGATGACCTGTCAGCTTGCAGGGAGTTCAAGACTGTCTTGGAAATCAAATCCAGGACCAAAGTAAGTTCGATCTCAGAATTTACCAGGGTGCTCACCTCAAACAAAGCTTTTAGTTCTTGAAAATGATCTTCTAAGGATTGAGTTAAAATCCTTTCTTTTATCAATTCATCCCGGAGATTTTTTATAGACTGTTCTTTGAGAAGGATATAGGCTAAGAAGAGTAGAGATATGCCGGTAAATCCAACGAAAAGGATATTAAAGGTACTGCTGGAAAACTCCTTCTCGTAAAAGTCTCTGAGATCTGAATAGAAGATTAAAAGTAGAATAAAAGCCGCGAAGATTAAAAAGACCAACGAAATCAGAATCCAGAGGTACCAATCTTTTCTCTCGATTCTTTTCATCTCACTCTGAATATTTTTCATATGGGAATTCCCCCTATTGTGTTATTTTCGGAAAAATTGACTAAAGCTTAATCCCTGGAGAAGTTAAGAAAAAAATATCTTTTTAACCTTAAACTTAAAACCGGGATCAGGACTAACTGCAGGAGTATACCAGGGAGTCCGGTGATA
>Ga0299912_10001581_pt1 | contig 18354 bp, 17 predicted proteins | sample RVTome_2_FD_207667 | JGI IMG/M metagenome (GOLD analysis project Ga0299912, IMG submission 207667) | Soil microbial communities from uranium-contaminated site in the Upper Colorado River Basin, Wyoming, United States - RVT95D214 (version 2) ... | reverse complement strand
GAAATCTATAAAGGTAGACCGATTCTTTATTCCACGGGAAATTTCGTAGATGACTATGCAGTCGATGAAACCGAGAGAAACGACCAATCGTTTATCTTCATAGTTGAAACAGACAGGAACGAAATCGTTAGACTCAGACTGTATCCAACGGTCATCAGGAACATGCAGGCAAGAAAAGCAACAGGCGCAGAACTGCGAGCGATTACCTCAAAGATGATAGAACTTTGTAGTGAATTTGGCACCCAAGCCATTTGGCAAAGTGACGAAAAATCTCTGTTGATCGATCTAGGAAAATAGTCTAGCCAATGCCTTAGCCAAGTTAGGGCTGGGCTGAACAGCGGTAAATCCTTCTTCCGAGCGCTCAGCAGACTCTCGTTAGCTTTACTTTGAACCCCAACTAAAGTAGAATATGATGGCAATGCCCCTGTAGCTCAGAGGATAGAGCAGCGGTTTCCTAAACCGCGTGTCGGGCGTTCGAGTCGCCCCAGGGGTACCACCAAAGCCAGAACTGCCCCAAAGGAGAGGTTATGAAACATACCATTAAAGCCTTCATTCACAAGGGGGAAAAGTACTATGTTGCCGAGTGTTTGGAGGTGGCCGTGGTGACACAGGGTAAAACCCTGGACGAAACCATTGCCAATCTCCGGGAAGCAGTTGCATTGCACCTTGAGGGGGAGGATCCGGCGGATTTCGACCTAGTACCAAATCCCTCTTTATTGGTAACCATGGAACTGGAGCCAGCCGTTGCCTCCTAAGCTGAGGCGACTTTCCGGATCTGAGGTGGTAGAGGTTCTCCGCAAATTCGGCTTTGAGATACACTCACAAAGAGGTAGCCATGTCAAATTGCGTCGAATAGGCACCACAGGTGAGAAAGAAACTTTGACTATTCCACTGCACAGCGAACTCGACGTTGGAACATCGAGAGCCATCATCCGACAGGCAACACGCTACATTCCAGAATCTGAACTCCGACCACATTTCTACTCCGACTAGCGGAGAGGTCGCATGCCGAGGTCGGGCGTTCGAGTCGCCCCAGGGGTACCACTTTTTGTGATTAAACTCCTTACTTCGTCCCCAAGTTCACCACTGAGAAGATTTGACAGCATAGCGTTCTCCGATTACATCGGGGCTGTCAATGCGTGAGGGTGTCTCCTTGAAGTGTGCGCAGGTAGATTAGGTTGCGTTTCAGACATTGTCTTGGTGGACCGTCTATCGTTTTGATGGAGCCCAGCGGCATCGTCACGTCAAGGGGCAGGAGCTGGTGGAGGTACTGCAAAGGCGGCGCCAGCCTCGTCAGTTTAGTGCTTCGCCGGCTCGATGCCCAACGTGAGAGTCCAATCTAGCCTATTTTCCTCATTGGCCAGCAACCCCTAGCCTGATGGCGTGACTGTAATATTATCCACTAAGAAACTCGTGCCCCCCGGGGTTTGCGGCAATAACTCCATCGTTATCAGGTTGAAGGGCCGACCACCTGAATCGAATGACAGCGTGCCTTGGGGAAACAAATCGCTTGAAGAGCTTCCGTGTGCGGTCGCCGACCCCACAGCAGTTGTTCCCGTTGAATTCATGTACGCGGTCACTTTGATGGTAGTGGGTGTTTCGACTTCGCCGACACCATGATAATCGGTGGTAGCGAATGTCAGGATGATACTGGTCAGTGGCTGGCTAAACCTTATGTTCAGATTGGTCCTAAACACCTGGTTCTGATACAGATAGTTGCCGGAAAACTGGGACAGTGTTAAGAACGTAGTGTCACGACTCTGGACTGAAAAGGCCGCAGGGTCGGCCGGTGAGCTGAAGTGCGCCGTCATCCCGCCTGACGTCTGATCGAAGGGCGTGCTCTGCCGCACGGACGGAGCCGGCGAGGCGCTATCGAAGTCGAAGGTCACTGTCGCGGGAGGGGTCGGCGTTGGGGAGGCCATGGCCGGCGGAGTTGTCGCGGAAGGAGATGGAACGGTGGTAGTTGGAGGCAGTGTTCCCTCGGTCTTGGCGCACGAGACGGCGAGGAATGCGAAAAGGAGAAGAGTTATAAGCTTGAGGACAGTCTTCATCTTCGCCCTCCGCGCCCACCTGGGGCTTCGCCTCCTCAATATCCGATGACTACTATCGCATCATGCCCGCAAAAGTGCTGCCCACTACCCTCTAGCGTGCCATGTAGACAGGCCCCCGTGTCTCCCGGCTGGAAACCTACTTCCTTGGCCACGAAATGGAAGACTATATCGACAAACCCGTCGCCATCGACATCTGCAAAGGCATATCTCACGGGAGCAACGGCTTGCTCGCAGCGATCCATGGGGTGCAATTGCACCGTGCTGAGTTCAACGTCAATGACGTTGAACTCAGCGCTGCCCAGCAACGCCACCGGAAGCAACCCTTCACTTTTCAGGTTTATGGGATTGGGGCAGCTTCCTGGCTTCACGTCGATGGTTACCGAAATCATTTCGCTCGGCTGAGGGCAGTCCGCAGCATAGACTGGTACAACTGCTACCATAAGCAGGGCGATTATTGCGCCGATTAAAGCCAACAACACAACTACTCTGGTCACGAATAGTCCTCCTTTTGGCGTTAAGGTTTAAAGCCATCTGTCAGCGTATGAAGAAATGCCACGATGTCATCGACTTGTTGGTCAGCCAATCCCAACTGACCGAAGGTTCTCGGCATTGGTGGCGTATGTCGGTGGACGTTCTGCGGCACTTCTGGTACTGGCCAGCCGGCTCCAGGAACATCACGCGTGTTGTTGAACATAACTACCTCCCTCAGTGTTTTGAAGATGCCATTGTGCTCATAAGGCGATGTAATAGCGCAGTTGCGGAGAGATGGTATCTTGAATTTGCCGTCCTCTTTGGCTGCCAATTCCTCAGGGATCCCAATACTGCGCAGGTAATCACCCAGCCCCTGGTCCACATAATTCTCGCCTGCGGGATTAAGCGGTAGAGGCAAAGAATAGTACGGCAGTTCCGGATTGCGCGGTACGCCCACATTTTGATACCCGAAGTTCGTGAATAACGATGGTGACTGGGATTCATCAGATGACAGTGAGTGACAGTTCGCACATTTGGCTCCCATCATAGAAGTATCAGTGAAGAGCTGATAACCCCTTAGCTCAGATTCGGTAAACTGGGCCTCTTCCTTCTTCCAGTAGTCGTACTTAGAAGTGAAAGGGTTAACCTCTGGCGATCGCTCGTAAGCTGCAATAGCCTGTGCCACATATTCGTACGCGCTGTCAATGTTATCAAGTGATCCCCGGCCAAAAACTTGTTTGAATAAGTCGGCATAATCAGACTGACGGATTGTGAGTATTACCGTTTTCTCGCTTGGATTATGCATCTCCAGAGGGTTGAGGAAAGGTCCTTTCGCCTGCTCCTCCAGGGTGTTTACGCGCCCGTCCCAGAACAGGCCACCCACATACATCCCCTCCATGATGCCCGGTCGCGGAGTCGGGTCGTAGTGGAGCAAAGGACTGAACATGGCGTAAGCCGCGCTCGGCGCATTACGGTTGCCGACCCGAGTATGGACCGCTCCCTCAGAGACGGCCTGCTGGGTTGGGTCGGCGAACCCTGCCGACGGGTCATGGCAGGAGGCGCAGGACTGTCCCACCGGCTTCGACAGGTTGGTGTCGAAAAAGATTGCCTTGCCAAGAGCAACAATATCACCAGTGACTGAGCCACGTTGCTCTGCAACTGCCACGCCGGATACAAGTACAAACACCATCAGGACGGAGAGTATCAGCACGGATAACTGAAATTGTTTTTTCATAGATCAATCTCTCCTTGTTTCGTAGTCTCGGTTTTCAGGTTTATGGGATTTGGGTAGCTTCCTGGCTTCACGTCGATGGTCACCGAAATCATGTCGCCGGGTTGAGGACAATCCTCCGCATAGACTGGTACAGCTACAATGACAAGCAGGGCAACTATTGCGCCGATAAAAGCCAACGGTCGTGACATTGTGGCCATGGCATCATTCCTTTCGCTTCTCTTACGGGATTAATCTCCGTGGCTGTTTAAGCCTGGTCTTATTCTCCTAAAGATTCGTAGATGTCTGCCCATTCCTGGAAGGCAGGCAAATGTCTATATCGAGAGACATCTCTCAACTTAATGAAGGTTGAGACAATGTCGGTGTGACTGATCTGCGGAATCATCTCGTCGTAGACTCCAGCATTGTAGGACTCAGCTTCTGCTCCCACTAGGCACGCCTGTTGCTTCGAGGTGAATTCTAGAGCTATATTGCCAGACCATCCATCGGGCGGAACGGGAAGACCATATTTCACAAGCAGCTTGGCTACCCAGTTGACGTGCATCTGCTCGTCCCTCGTTATCCAGGTGAAGGGGCTGATTGGCCCAAAGGTGTCCATCACCTTTTCATATACTGCCTTTGCATAGTATTCTTCATCTATAGCTTTGTTGAGCGCCTGCTTTTCGTAATCAGACAGCGGGGTTTCTGATCCCCCATCCCCACCTCCTCCACCACCACACCCACCTCCGCAATCGCCTCCTCCCGGTCCCCTCGCCATTGCCGGGCTGGCAATCAGAGCGGCATACAGGACAACAGCTACCACCAGAAATGCCCAGAGCCACTTACTTCTATGCTTTGCCTGATTCATTTCTGTTCCTCCTGATTATTTAGGGGAGGGAGCTAAGCTCCCTCCCCTAAATTGCGTCCAGAGCGACAGACTACGGTGTGGTTATGGGGAATGGAGTAGCATTCACCCACACGGATGCACCGGCGTCGTTGAGCGCCTGGATGCGGAAGTAGTAGCCCTGGGGGCCGCGGTCCAGGTTACCGGTAGTGAATGTGGAGACATTGGCACCGACCCCCCATTCGTCCAGGATAGCCGCAAACCCTGCGTCGCTGGCCATCTGGATGAAGAAGCCGGTCTCGTTGGTGGCGTTGTCTGTCCAGGTCAGGGTGACCCTGAACTTCTTTGCGTTCACCACTGAGGCTGATGCCACCACGTTAGAGGGAGCCGCCGGTGTCTCAGGGACGGGAACGGCCACAGTGACAGTGCCGGTGTAACCCGACGAACCTGCCGCATTGACCGCCTTCACGCGGTAGGAGTAGGTGTTACCAGCCGGTACCGTGGCATCGGTGTAGCTCACGTTGCCCGTACCATTTTTCGGTCCAACAGTGGCGAGTTGGGAGAAGGGTCCGGCGCCAACAGCGCGCTCGACCACGAAGTTGGCCTCATTGTTAGCGTTATCCTTCCAGGTAAGGAGAACCTGGGGTCCGGCCTGCAACGTCGCCGCCAGATCGGTTGGATCCGCTGGCACCCCAGCCGGAGCGCCGCTAACCGTAACCGAGTACTGGTTAGAGAGTGCTGAGTCAAGCGACATGGTAGGGAAGTTGGGGGTGACCGTGTCACCGACAACGTTAGTGGCAAACACCCGGTAGTAGTACGTCTGGTTCTTTTTGACGTCGCTATCGGTGTATGTCGTCACGTTTGGCCCCACCGTGAGGGTCGTCAGTCCTGTCGTGAAACCAGCATCTACCGCCTTCTGGATGGTGAAGCTGGTCTCATTCAGGGAGTTGTCCGCCCAGGTCAGATTCACCGCGTTGTTACCCGCCACGGCTGCTACCAAGTTGCTAGGCGCTGCCGGCGGGAGGGCCAAGATGACCGAGTGCATCATGTCCATCTCCTCATGGGCGAGCAGGTGGCAGTGATAGACGTACTCCCAGCCGAAGTTGACGTAGTGGTTGTTGATTTGGCCTTCAGCTCCGTAGAAGACAACCGGATCACCGTTCGGGTCAGCAAATTCACCGAGCGGTGACGGTGGAACTAGCGGGGCACCATCCGGCTTGGTCGGGTCAATCAAGCGAACGCTGTTGGGGACCTGGAAAGGCAGGTTAGTGGGAGCAACCGGCCTCAGGGCGATGATGGTGTCTTGCAACGGGTTCACCCGGAAGGTCTCCTTCCAGCCCAGCTCATTGGCATCGGGCGGTCTGATATTGTTGTCCCAGGCAACCCGGTTGATGAGCTGCGCATTGAACAGGTGGGTATGGATGGTGTGGGTGTCCACGCCGTTGTGCGTGATCTTCCAGATCTGGGTCCCGTCTGCCAGCGCTCCGAGAGGAGTCCCATACACCGTGTTCTTGACGATCTCAACAGGGGGAGACGCGAACGGGTAGAGTAAGAAGTTCTGGTTTGCGGCCCCCGTGAACGGTACCTCGAGTCCGAGACTGGAGTTCTGCCGCCCGTACTCCATGTCGAAAGCCTCGCCCATCTCGTCCTGGATGGCCTTCGGCTGCACTGGCAGCGTCACCGTTCCGTCAGAAATGCTCTGGAAGGTCTTGGAGACGCTGTCGTGGATCCTGAAGTACTGTTCGACGGCGAAACTCTGGTTGTAGGCAGAGTTGTAGCGTGCCTCCGGGACGATTATCTCGTCCTGGGATACCTCAAAGACGCCCCTCTTCGACGCCGTCTTGGCAAACACTTGCTCCAGCGTGGTCACATTGTAGAGGGCCACGGGGCCAGCCACCCGGAACTGCATGATGGTGCGGGTGTTGGGGCCGTAGCCCGGCTGCGTGTTAGGCGCGCCACCCACGTCTGTTTGATCTCCATCGCCGGTGTAGTAGTCGTAGCGCGGGTCGAGCGCGGGGAACGGCGCCGGAGAATCATTGTAAAGAATGATGGTCTTGCCAGCGTAGGCGGAGAAGTCCACAATGACGTCCGCCCGCTCCGCCGTGCCCAGGATGAGCGTGCCGTTATTCACGTCTCCGAAGTCGAAGGTAGTCGGGTCATAGTTCCATTCGACGGGCTGGTTAGGCAGCACCACCGGCGCCGGCAGGAAGCCGCCCTCCGTCCCGATCTGGATGAACTCTGGCCCAGCCAGGGCCGGGTCAGGCACGCCGCCTACCCTGCCATCGGCCGCGGGCACCATGCCCACTTCCGTCAGGCCAGTGTAGATGGCTGCCGTAGCCACAGCGCTTGTGCCGGTAGGATCCGTGATGGTGACAGTAGGGGCGGCGGTGTAGCCGCTGCCTACGGTATCAACGGTGATGCCAGTTATGACGCCGTTGATTACAGTAGCCGTCGCCGTCGCGGGTGTCCCCGCGGTGCCCCCCACGAGGGTGACAGTGGGATTTGTATAGCCGCTGCCTCCGGCAGTAACGGTGATGCCGCTAACGATACCACTGGCCTCGTACATTTGCAGGTTGAAGAAGCGGTCATCGGCGGCATTCAGGATGCGGAAGCGGTAAGCCTTTGGCTCCACGTCCAGGAAGGGGTAGGCCATGCCGTTAACGACGGGTGTATCCTGGAAGGCTTCCATCGGTGTGGATATGTTGGGTGTAGCCGGCCTCAACAGCGCACCGTCCTCCAGGTAGTATTCGTTCGGGACGGGTGGGTACGTTATGTTCGCTGTAGGCGGCCAGAACCAGGGGCCGTAGTGCCAGCGGCCGAAGGTGTTCATCCCGCCCGGATCCCACGGGTTCTGGTTCGGCATGTAGACATGGGGATACCAGAGATTTGACTTGGTGGCGTCCAGAGCAAAGGGCCAGGTCGGGTCCTGCGCCGCGATGGTGGCAGGGTCAACGAAGCTCTTGTCCTGGATGACCAGAGGAATACCGAGGTCGGGGAGAACCTTCAGCAGGCCCGGGTTGACGCCGGTGTCGTTGGTGCCCTCGATCAGGTCCTGCTCGACCTGGTCCTTTATCAGGTAACCCGCCGCCTCGCCAACATAGACATTGAGGCGCGTGATGCCATAGGAATGGTCGTGGTAGAACTGTAGCCGGGCGCTCTGCTGGTTGGTGTAGTAGAAGGTCTGCACCCCGTCGGTTTGATTGCCGACGCCGGCATCAGGCATATCGGGTACGTTGTATACGCTGACGCCCTGCGGGTAAGAGGTCGTCTCTCCAGCGGGGGTAATCCACTGGTGAGGCGTTCCGTCGCTGATCCAGACGCTATTGTTGCCGTGGAGGTGCAGCGTGGCACGGTTCTGTGTGTAGTCTTCACCCATCATCGGCCCCATCCCCGACCCCATGACGGTGGTGTCCACCGGTACGAAGAGGTCGCCACCAGTAGCTGTCGTGGGCAGACTATTGATGAACTTGATGCGCACCGGCTTGTTTCTCTCGGCAACGATCACCGGTCCCAGATAGCTGTAGCTACCAGGGCCACCTGGGGCATTGACCTGCCGGTAGCCGCGTAGTGTCGTCGGAAGCAAGTTCGTGTGCATCTTCTGGCTGTACTGGCCGAGCTCGATTATGTAGTAGTCAGCCCCGGTTAGGTTGATGCCAGTGATGGCACCAGTTGCTGGGTTAACGGTGGCTATCGCTATTGCCTGCGATGTTACTCCAGCGCCGCCACCGGAGAAGGTGACTACCGGGTTCAACGAATAGCCGCTGCCCCCGTTGGTAACCGTGACAGAAGTAACCTTATCCCCTGTCAGGGTGGCGGTGGCAGTAGCGCCAGTGCCGGTGGCGTCGGTGATGGTGACCATAGGAGTAGAGGTGTAGCCCACGCCTCCGGGCGGATACGCTGCGGTATCCGGAACGGCCATGGTGAGACTTGGCAGCGCGTCGACGAACTTCGTGAGTCCGCCCGCGAGCACACCACCTATCGTCGCCGTGGCTGCGGCACCAGTGGCGGTTGGACTAGGGTCAGTGATCACGACCTGCGGAGCACTATACCCGCTGCCTCCGCTAAACGTGATGCCGGTAATGACACCACCTGTTACTGTTGCTGAGGCAGTGGCGCCGGTGCCTGTGCCATAAAGGTCTACGATGGTGACAGTGGGAGCGGTATAGCCGCTGCCGCCGCTGGTGAGCGTGACGCTGGCGACGGCACCCGTCGGGAGTGGGCTATAGGCCCAGTTCGCGTACGGCCCGAAGTAGTGCGGGACGGCGCCCGGGTCGAGCGCGGCCATTGTGAAGGCCCCTTCGAGAAGGGCGGCATCCAGAGCCTTTTTGTTACGCTGGGCCGCCGCTTTCCTCTCGGCAGGTGTTACTTTCCCCTTGTAGTGCAAGCCCTTATCGTCCGGTGGTCCTTGTGCGAACACCGGGTTGACTGCCCAGACAAGGTTGGCAACCACCAGCACCACAATCATGAGGATATGCAGTAGTTTACTTTTGTGCACGGTATCTCTCCTCTTATCAGTTTTTGTCCTTCACAGGTGAAGGATTTGTTTGCCATCGGTCTTCAATCTGTTGTATATTATGTTGGCGTTGGCACTGTTCGACCAAGGTGTTGGCGCGTACCCCACGCTATGCCAGTAGCGGGGGATTACAGAATGATATTGCCGTAAATCTACGCGTTACTTCGCCGACGCAGGACAGTGCCAGCGCCTCTTTGGGATATACTTTTCACATCGGCCTCACCCCTCCTCTATTCTTGTTCGCTGCAACACGATTGTGGAATTGCAGCGTCTTACCTATGGTAAAAAGAAAACCATCAAAAATGCATGCTTTTTGGCGCCGAAAACATTACAAAATCGTGAAACTTTGCGTCTTTCCCGCCCCTATTGACAGAAACCCTACGATGCAGGCGATGCGTGTCTGTAGCCCTACATGCGAAGCGTAGGACGTCAACACAAGAGACGGTAAACTCAATACATCTCCCGCCGGCTTGTCCTCTTCCTTTGTGAAGGAAAGGGAGCCATTCGCTATTAGTTCTGGCTCCTTGCAACCCCCAACAGTTAGCGTGGCTAAGATGGGTTGGTAAAGGGATACTTCTTCACCCCCTAAGCAAGGCTGACCGAAAATGTCATATTTTTTTAACATTTATCCCCCTACATTTTATGACTTGTTTATACCCGCTTTGCTACCATGGCGGTGGCAAACGCTGGTTAGGGCGTTTCATAGGATGGGAGGTGGTTAGATGTGATCATAAGATACAGAGAACCCCATTAGTTGAGCTCAAAAAGCAAAGGAGAAAGGACAAAGAAATGAAAAAAGGAATTTCGATTCTCTTCGTGGCCCTCGTGGCGCTGATGGTGATACTTGCGTTCGGCACGCCCGCCGCAGCGGCACCGCCACCACCGGACCAGACGCACCTTCCGGGTGCCCAGATCCCGCAGTTCGTTGACCCACTGCCGCTCCTCAGTGTGGCCGGCGGTCCCATGGAGACCATCATCGCCGGTACCGACGAGATCACGCTAAGGATGATGGAGTTCCGGGCTGATGTCATGCCATCTACCTTCGTTGCGGCTAAAGGAAAGTACACCGGGACGTGGGTGTTCGGCTACCGGGCAGGGCGGCAGCCGATGGACCCCATGGCCGGGACTTACGTCGGCCCGGTTATTGTGGCAACGCGGGGCGTGCCCACCCAGATCAAGTACATCAACAACCTCACCACCCACGGCATCGCCTGGAGAAAGTGGATAGACCAGAGCCTGCACTGGGCAAACCCCCTCGGCGCTCCTATGATGGTCGACGGCATGGGGAACCCTGACCTCTACACGGGCCCTGTACCGGCAGTGCCTCACCTCCATGGTGGTGAAGTGCCAGCCGTACTCGACGGCGGTCCGGAAGCCTGGTTCACCAGTGACGGCCGCTTTCGCGGGGCCGCCTACTACACCAAGAATGATACCACCGACCCTGACAACACAGCGGTATACCGCTACCCCAACACCCAGGAGGCAGCACCCATCTGGTTCCATGACCATCTGCTCGGCGCTACCCGTATCAATGCCACCTTCGCCGGCTTGGCTGGCGCCTACGCCATCATTGACCCCGACCTCGAGCTTCCGGCTGGTCTGCATCCGGTCGGGTTGCAGAATCTCGACGAGTCGAACTTGCGCTACACCATACCGCTAGTCATTCAGGACCGCATGTTTGACACTAACGGCCAGCTCTTCTTCCCTGTCGGGGGTGACAATCCTGAGCACCCCTACTGGAAACCGGAGTTCGTGGGCGACACCATTGTCGTCAACGGTAAGGTCTGGCCGTACCTGAACGTAGACCGGCAGCGCTACCACTTCTACCTCATCAACGGCTCGAACTCCGTGCCCTACAGCATGTGGCTCGAGGACGAGTCTGAAGTCGCTGGCCCGTCAATGTGGGTCATCGCCACTGACGGCGGCTACCTGGACGACCCAGTAGAGATTGACCCGAGCGCAGGCGAAACGCTGGTAATGATGCCCGGCGAGCGCTACGAGATAATCATCGACTTCGCCGGTGTAGCAGCCGGGACGAACCTGATACTGCGCAATAACGGGGAAACGGTTGACGGTTTCCCAGACCCAGGCACCACTGGACGCATCATGCAGTTCCGCGTCTCAGACAATGCTCCGGAGGACACTAGCTACGACCCGGCGACCAGCACAGACCCGCTGCGACCGGCCGGGAAGGAAATCGTACGGCTGGTCGACCCAGCCACTGGAACCATTGACCTCGATGTGACGGTCGCCAAGACCCGTCTGCTGACTCTTAATGAGGTAGCGACTGAGGCTGGACCGCTGGAGGCGCTGGTGAACAACTCCAAGTGGAACGGCAAACGTCCCGACGGCACCCCGATACCAGATTCAACGCTCGTCAACGGTCTCTGGCTTACCGAGCTGCCCAACGAGGGCGACACCGAGGTATGGGAATTTGTCAACCTGACGGAAGACGCCCATCCCATCCACCTGCACGGCGTCCAGTTCCAGATATTGAACCGCGAGGCGTTTGACGCCGAAGGGTATATTGAGGTATACGACGGGTTGTTCCCAGGCGGAGCCTTCATCGGTGGTTACGGGCCACCGCTGAATTACTTCACGGGCAACCCGCTAGCTCTTGGCGGCAACCCGGACATCACACCATTCCTATCAGGGATAGTTGAACCGCCATTCTCCTACGAGGCTGGCTGGAAGGACACGGCCATCATGCCCCCCGGCGCGGTAACGCGTATCGTCGTGCGCTTTGCACCCCAGGACAAGGCCATCAACGACGGGGCCATGTACTTCCCCTACGACCCCAACGCACCGTCTTCCAACGGGCAGCCCGGTTACTACGTCTGGCATTGCCACATCACTGACCACGAGGACAACGAGATGATGCGGCCTGACCAGTTCGTGCCGGACCCGGACGCAGTCAGAACCTATATCCAGGGGACAGACTACTAGGACGTCGATTTTGGGAGGGGCTGCCAGAAGGCAGCCCCTCCCCTCAACGGCACCTATACATGGTCAGGGGGAGGCTAAACAAGGGCCTTCCCCTAACTAAGGAGACGCAAATGAAATTGAGAGATGCGGCCTAATTACGTACGAAAAGGAGAAATGAGACATGCCTGATAAATTATTTGACAGAAGGGATTTCATCAAAATCGGGGCCTTAGGTTTGGTGGGTGCCTACTTCAGCTTAAAGCCGTCTCAGGTACTGGCCGGTATGGGAGGCGGCGGTGGAGGTGGCATGGGAGGGGGTGGCGGCGGCCCCGGAGGTGGTGGGGGCGGGGGAGGAGTCATCGATCCGCCCATAGGAGCGCTCTTCCAAGACCCTGCGGAAATGCCCGTCAGCGCCAGTCCGGGTTTAGTTGAGGTGAACCTGGAGGCCAGAATAGCACAAATAGACGTGAACGGCACCATGGCCAACTTGATGACCTATAACGGCTATTATCCCGCCCCTACCATAAGGGTTAGGAAGGGTGACATCCTTAAGGTTAACCTCAAGAACTCATTACCACATACGACTGCAACCAATCTTCTGGGCTACCAGAAGAATGCCACCAACCTTCACACCCATGGTTGGCATGTGTCTCCTAAGGAACCTATGGACTATGTAATGTATCATTTGATGCCCGGCGAGACCTACCATCACCAGTATGATACTTCCAGGCAGGAGGCGGGCACCCTCAACTTCTACCATCCTCACAAGCATGGGGTGTCGGCGGAGCAGTACTGGGCCGGCCTGGTAGGGGCATTGGTCGTGGAAGATGAGACCGATCTGCTTACCGGGTATGAGACTCATATCCTGGTACTAAAGGATATTACTCTCAGTGGCTCGGAGCCCGAACCTCACTCCATGATGCGCGACTACATGCACGGCAAGGAAGGCAATGTCATCATGGTCAATGGCCAGGTAAACCCTCGTCTATATGTCGATCGCGGAGAGGTACAGAGGTGGCGCATACTCAATGCGAGTAACGCCAGGTTCTACCGGCTGAGCCTGGAGAACCACGACCTCAACCTCATCGGTACGGACGGCGGCTTGCTCGACCAGCCGTACCCACGGAGCGAGCTACTGCTTTCCCCTGGCGAGCGGGTGGATGTCCTGGTCAAGGCAAACCAGAAATCGGGGAATTACCGCTTGCGGGCCTTGCCTTATTCGCGAATGGGCATGTCCGGTGACCAGACGATAACCCTGATGACCGTGACCTACAATGGGGGCAATCAAAATCAGAGCATCCCCCTTTCGATAAAGGACAACGCCCGGCGCTTAGATCCAGGGTTATTGCCCATCAAGGCAGAGCGAACACTCACCCTGAGCATGGGCCAGGCCAACGCCTACATCAACGGTCAGGACTTTGACGTTGATCCCTACACCATCATGTCCGACGTAGGGACTTACGAGATTTGGACTATTGTCAACCAGAGCGGCATGGATCACCCCTTCCACCACCATGTGAATCCGGCTCAGATCCTGTCCGTAAGCGGAGGCGATGCGGGATACGCCTCTTTGTACACTACCACCCCTGCCTGGAAGGACACCGTTTTGGTGCCTAAATGGGGCAGTGTACGGATGCTGGTGCCGGTAATGGATTACGACGGCATGGCCATGTTCCATTGCCACATCTTGGAGCACGAAGACATCGGCATGATGGGAATGTGGCACTTAATGGGCATGGGTATGTGAGGGGAATGCTCGAAGAATTCAAAGAGGGGCTGCTGACGCAGCCCCCTTGACCTTAAATACCCTATTGGAATTGAGTCATGAAGCAAGAATGCACACTCTCCTCACCCACGGGACGGTGGATACTATTGGCAACCATCCTCGCCGGCGGCACTTCTTTCCTGCTGGGAACAGCGGTGACGGTAGCATTACCAGCAATCCAATCCTCATTTGAAACGAGCTTAGGTACTCTTCAATGGGTGCTGAACGCCAATCTGCTTTCCTTAGCGGCGCTTCTTTTGATCGGCGGCTCACTAGGGGACCGATTTGGGCGCAAGCGAATTTTTATGTCGGGCTTGGCATTATGCGGCATAGGGGCAATACTCTCCGGAATCGCCTGGTCAAGCGGGGTATTGATCATCTTTCAAGCTGTCGAAGGAATAGGCGCAGCGTTGATGATACCCCAGAGCTTGGCCATAATAAATGCTTGTTTTGTTGAAGACCAGCGGGGGCAAGCAATCGGGCTTTGGGCAGGCCTCTCCGGCGGAATCGCCGTGCTAGGCCCCTGGTTAGGTGGCTGGCTGGTCGAGACCTTCTCCTGGCAAGCAGTTTTCTTTATGGCGGTACCCCTCTTCATCTTCACGCTGATAGTGACTTCGGCTTTCGTACCAGAAAGCAGGGATCCGGACACCCGTCGGCTCGATTGGTTGGGGACACTACTGATCTTCTTTGGCCTCTTGGGCCTTGCATATGGGCTCATCAGTGGGCCTGTTGCTGGTTGGAATAAGCCGCCTATCCTCATCGCCTTTCTGGGTGGGGCAATAGCCATTATCCTTTTCGTTGTGGCTGAGCTACGCCAAGCCGAACCCTTGGTACCCCTTCAGATATTCAGGAACCCCCTGGTCGCGGGAGCCAATGCCGTTACCCTTTTTCTATATTTCGCCCTCAATGGTGTAGTTCTTTTCCTTGTGCTCAATCTACAGCAGATCCAGGGCTATTCACCCGCTACAGCAGGCTTGGGCTTGTTGCCACCCATCGTGTTGATCACATTCCTCTCTGGCCCCGCCGGTGCGTTAGCGGACAAGATAGGTCCGCGTTTACAGATGATCCTGGGGCCAGCCGTCGTCGCTCTGGGGATGGCGCTGCTTACCACCGGCGGAGTCAACGCCAGCTACCTCAAGCACTTCATGCCCGGATTGGCGCTATTTGGCATCGGCATGGCGCTGGTGATTGCCCCGCTCACCAAATCGGCACTAGCTGTTGAAACTCGCTTCTCAGGAGCCGCGTCTGGAGTCAATAACGCTGCGTCGCGGGTCGCGGCATTATTGGCAGTGGCTCTTTTGGGTGTGGTAGTGATTTCTACTTTTACCGAGCGCCTAAACGCCTCGATAAGCACTGCCGGTATCACTCAAGAACAACAAAGTCAAATTCTGAAGCAGTCAGACAAGCTGGGGGGTATTATCATTCCAGAGAATTTTGACGAGACAGCTCGTCTCTCCGCCGAAGAGGCTGTCCGAAATTCCTTCGTTTACGGCTTTCGTTGGGCGATGGGAATATGCGCCGCCCTTGCCCTCATAAGCGCATTGATCTCCGCCGTCACAATCCACAACCCGCCCAGACAGCACACATGATGCAGGGGGCAGTATCCCTTAGATACGCGCTGTATCCCTGGGCGTTCCCTTAATCTTGCTTTCGTAGGTCTTGACCATGTTCTCCATGACTGACCTCAAGTCGGGATTCCCTCCCGCTTTCGCCGCCTTTACCAGCTTTTCCGTGGTGAGGTTGTCCGGGCTACCCATTTCGTTATCGGGCATCATACAACCACAATTCCAGCACATTTGAATCCTCCTTTGATTAGTTCATATTGACTCTGTTTCATCTAGGTTATGCCGTAGCGTCTGGATCCTTTATCTCAGCTATTCTTAAGCCGGTGCGAACAGCGCTCAGCTACCTTGATAGTCGAAAGGTTTGCTTGGGCAGAGGGGTGACGGGCATGGCTAAGCATCGACGACGAATAAACATTCGACGCCGTGAAGACATACCGAGAGTCCACCCCAGCCCCATTATCTGGGGCCGGCCCCCATACGAAAGGAATTCGAGAGCCAGGCCGCGGCTTAGTCCCAGCGAATGCCTGCAAAATCCCACTTACCGTCTTGGCTCAAAGGTGTTGCAATCAGCGTGCAAATCGTGACCAGCTATGTTGACGTTTGGTGCTCTGCACTCCAACTGATCATTGAACTTACACTCTGAGGCGAGGCAGGCTCCTATCCCTCCGTTGACGTCGCTGAATCCGCCCTTCCTGCTTCCATGATTATAGGTGTTGCACTCCGCGTGTGAGCCCACGGTTATGCCCAAGGTATGGCATAGATTTTCCATGTTGTAGGCGCAGCTCGACACGTTGCACATCGCGATCTTCGACATCTCCATCGCTTTCACCTCCTCCTCTTTCTATGCAGCCTATGCAGCATTTTGATGAGCGCCGTGGCCTGGCTCTGAATACCACTATGAAAAGTCATAAAATCAAAAAGTTGCAGCCAGTTACTTTTCGACAACAAGCTGGGACGAGAATTTGATCGCTCTTAAAGAATCGCGAGTGGGCGAGAGGTCTTCGGACATTTTGGCAAGCTGCTCCAGTTGTTCTCTAGTAGCCCCGCTTCTAACTCGGTATGTGGCCCGGATTTCCTGGAATCCTGGGGACACAGCCCCCGGCCGTGGTAGTCCTAACATGCCCTGGAGATCAATATCACCCTCCACCTCGACCGTTAAGCTTTCGATGGGAATGTCCATACTGGCACCATACGTAGCCCAACCCGAGGCAAGACAATGCCCAAGAGCAGCCAGCAGCACTTCCACTGACGTAGCCCCCTTGTTTGTCCCCAAGAGTTCAGGCGGGTGGTCCCCCACTATCACGAAGGGCGCCCTTCGAGCCGTATCGTTTTTGACGCCACCGAGTGAGAATGCCTTGATAGCGGCTTCGTTGTGAAATCCAGCCCGCCAGGTGGTATTGGCGTAAAAGACAGCCTGTGCAACCTGGGGTTGCTTTTTGACTGCTTCTACTAGATTTTGAATTTGCTCCACGTCTAATCCGTTGATGATCTTTCCCATGAGTGGCCTCCTATTGCCTTAGTTAACCTGGGTAGCTAATTGGTGTTTACTTCATTACGATTACTTCTACTCTTCACTCCGCTTACTTACCCACAGGAATATTTGATGGCCTCTATCTTTCAACACCTGTTTCTTCCTGTGGGACTACCATCACATCTGCGACAGGCCGAGGATATTACCTTCGGTATCTTTGAACCAGGCACCTTTCATCGAGCCCACAGTTGCAATACTGTTCACCGTCCTGAGGCCGGGCATATCGTATTCTTCAAAGACTACGCCTTTGCTCTTAAGCTCCTTTACGACTGCTTCAACATCATCGACATTGAATGCCGCCACGGTGTGATCGGCTTTGGTGGCCGCTCGTTGATACAGGTAGAGCATGGTCCCCTTCCCGCACTGCAGCATCGCTCCTGGAGATGGATCCCTTTGCGCTACCTTAAGGCCTAGCTTTTCTTCGTAGAACCTAAGGGCGCGCTCCAGATCTACGACAGGCAAAGTTGGTGCTACCATGTAATCGGTTAACATCTTTATCCCTCCTTCATTAATTTTGGTCTTATTCTCCGTCATCCTCGGCTGGCGGAGAGATTACCCCTTTCCACATAGGTTTATTTGAATGCGCTAGCCTTTGTCTGCTCCTCGCGGCGGGGAAGACCCAACTGTCGCAGCAGGCCTAATTCGTCCGAGTTAACCCAGGCTTCGGTGACTTTTCCGTCCACTATGCGGTAGATCGTGATCCCGGCAGCTATTACCGGCTTGCCAGTGGGAGACGTGCCCAAATACTTGCCTTCGTGTTTAGCAAGCATCTTCCAGCGAGTCGCCACCATGTCTCCCGCCGCAATCCTGTCCTCTACTGCATAGCACTGGTCAGGGAAGGCCTTACCGGAGGCAAGGCACACCTGCCTGAAGCTTGCCAGGCCGCGTACCGGCTCTGCAAAGCCGGCAACATGGAGGACGACGTCTACGGAAGCCAACTCGTCTATGGCATCCAAATTGCCCTCGTTGAAGACTTCTTCGAAGACACGGCGTGCGATGGCCTTGTTGTATTCCACTGACATGAACCATCCTCCTTGTGCCCACAGATGGGGAGTCTCACAAGTGCTAGCTGCATACGGCATCATTTTAGCAATGAAGGGATTACGAAGTCATAAAACTAAGAGAGAAAAAGTTGAAAAAACATAACATCTTTACGCAGTGGTTAATTTCCTTCTACGCTCGATTCAGAGGGACTGCTTTTGAGCCTTCTCATCCTTACAGTCAGTTAGTGACGATCTTCTTGATAGCGGCAAAATCGACTGAAGAAATGCTGTCGGGAAAGCTTTGAAAGGCTTATAATATTGGCCGTGGAATCTTTCCGCCGGTGCCGGAAGGCCTTCCGACACCGGTCTAGGAGGTCTTGCCATGGCTAAAGTCGACACTGAACGTAAGGGCCGTTCCTTAATCGTCACCATCAACCGACCCGAAGTCCGCAACGCCGTAGACGGTGAGACAGCGGGGTTACTCTCAGAGGCCGTC
>Ga0299912_10001580_pt1 | contig 18365 bp, 15 predicted proteins | sample RVTome_2_FD_207667 | JGI IMG/M metagenome (GOLD analysis project Ga0299912, IMG submission 207667) | Soil microbial communities from uranium-contaminated site in the Upper Colorado River Basin, Wyoming, United States - RVT95D214 (version 2) ... | reverse complement strand
ATCATGAAAGAGTTTCATAACTCCTTCGAGATCATGGTTGTCCCAGGCAAGATTCCATTGTTTCAAAGCATCCTTAATCTCTTCTCTTGAAAGTGACATACGTTACTCCTTGTCAGGATTTTGGGGACTTGTTTGTTGATTTTTCTCCTTATTGTCTAATCCTTATGTGCATCTTTATTAAATAAACTGATAGGACAACCCTTGCCTCTTCGTTCCTATGCCGGTCTGAATTTAGGACGATACCGCATCCCCAATCTCAGATAAACCAATCCCTTGATGATATCCTGGTCCTGACGGGAAGGGAAGGGAGCGAGGATCCTCACCTAACTATTCTTGTTTTGGGTCACCGGAGGCTTAACCGGTTGGGAACAGCGTTGTCAGGCGCTGGGCCAACATAAGGTCACCCGTGGCCTTGAGCTTGCCAGTCATGAAGGCGGTCATGCCGTTGAGTTGGCCGTTGCACATAGCAATCCAGTCCTTGTCTGCCAATTTCATCGTAAGAGTCGGGCTGGAATGCACGCCCTGGGATACGGTGCAAGTCTGATCTTTGATGACCACATACCAGTCTCCGCCTTCACCGCCTTCGATATTATACTGGATCACAACATTCAGGCCGGCGGCAGCATCCCGCTTAAAGGTTCCGGCCATCCCCGCGAAGATCTCCTTCACTGAATTAAATACCGCCATCTTTGTTCCTCCTTTCTTGGCTGAATAAATTTATTGAAAAACTTACCCTCAAAAAGAATCTCTCTGGAGTTGCTTGCAGCTTGCCATATACTTGTTTCAGAAAGAATTCTACACCTTTTCTCCATAAAGCCTTAAGTCATGAAACAAATCTGCGCTCTATTCGGAAGGTTTGACTTAAGGTTAAATCTACGACCATTCTTATCTGATGTCAACGATAATTTCGATTTTGGTTTGAGCATTGATTTCAGGAGGAAGTCTGAAAAATCCACCTCAGCCTCAACCTTAACCTTGTGCTTTACCCCGTTAGAAAGGCCCGCTGCTCGCAGCGGGGATGACGGCTGTTCCTTTTTCAGCGAACACGGGGTTTAATGCCCCGTGTGAGCCTTCCCGTTAGAAAGTAGAAGACTTTCTAACGGGGTTTACTGTTCTTCTGGCGGTTTAATTGCACGAAAACTACGGTACAATAATAGGTCGTAGATGATCTTCAGGCCGCCGGAGAGAAAGAAAGGAAAGTTTAACAATGCTGCCTTAGCGAGCAGGGGGCCGGCGATGACGGGTGATAAGGATGCTCCCGTTGTCCGGGCAATGCCAGTAATTCCTGCTGCGGCAGATCGCTCATCCGGACTGACCACAGCCATCGTATAAGATTGGCGAGTGGGCACATCCATCTGCGAGATGCTAAACCGCAACAGCAGAACGGCGATAGCTAATGGTAGGTTTGGCATGAGTGGAACCAATATCAACAATATGTTTGAAGGAATGTGTGTGAACACCATCGTTTTAATCAAGCCGATCTTGGATGCCACCCACGCGGCCGTGAGGGCAGAGATACCCGCAAGAATATTTGCTCCGAAGAAGATGATTCCGAGCAACCCTGGCTGTACATTGTAACGAACATGAAACCAGTAAGCTAAGATGCTTTGTAAAACGAAACCTCCTGCAAACGCATCGATCGAGAAAAGTGCAGAGAGCTTGAACACAACACCTCGTGATCGGTGGAGACCCAAACGGTTTTTGATTTTTTGGGAAGGGTCAGCTACTTGCGAAACCTCAACGGCCGACGAAAGTTGAGTGAATAACAAGCCGAGCATCAGCCCTATGGCAGCATAGCCAATCACAACTGCCTGGTAGCTAAACAATGGCTTCGTTCCGAGGCCCTGAAGAGCTTGCACCAATGAGCCGCCCGCCAGAGAACCCAGGGCAGTGGCGAATGAGCCGACCAGGTTATACCAGGCAAAGACCTGCGTGCGCCTTTCATTTGGAACAATCTCCGACAACCCTGCTTGCTCGATCGACAAGAAGGGGCCGACTTCGTAACCGCTTGGGCTGATCACACCTATTGTTGCTGCAATCAAAAGAAGGACGAAGTTGCGAGTTAATGCGAATAATGCCCCTGCGAACACCATGAGGCCGGCTCCCACAATAAGCATCCGCTGCCTGCCGATACGGTCAGCAGAGGTGGTAATCCAGAGCGAGATGATCGTATCTCCGATCAGCGTCAAAGTCAGAAGGAGGCCAATCTGCACTTCGTTCAGCCCAACTTGGGCCAGATAGAGGACGAGGACAACAGAGAGAAACCCATAGGCGAAGAGACGGGCGATGCGAGTAGTGAAAAAGAGTCGGCCATCTTTGGTCAACGTCCGCAGGCTTTCAAATTGAGGTAGTTTCAATACCATGCTCTGGTCCCGAAATCAAAGAGTTTAAACTAAGGATTCAAGGATTCCAGGATTCAAGGGTTCAAGTTTTTGCTTAATAAAGAAATAAAGGATTCAAGAATTCAGGGATTCAAGTGAAGTGCACTTAACCGCTTGAATCCTTGACCCCTAGGCCCCTTGAATCGTTTAATATTCGTTCATTTCCCATACCGATACTTAGAATGAAAAGGAGGTGTCGCAGAGATCTTCCTTATCCCATGGTCCACATTGGCAGATGCATGTTCCAGAATCTTAAATATTGTCTCCGCCTCTTTCTTTGATCCGATGGCAGAAGCAATCTCCTCTGCCGCGAAGGATTTGCCTTTTTCTTTGCGGAGAAAGGCAAGAGTCTCTGTCTGGAGATAAATGACCAGTACTGCAGCTTTCTTTCCGGCCTCAACGCCCGGTTGATCGTAGACATTGACGTTAATGAGCGACCCATAGAAACCCACTGCCCGTTCATAAAGAGCAATTAGGACACCCAATGAGCGAGCGTCTATCCTTTCAATCGTAATGGTGATCGATTCGCGGCCTTTCTCGCTGAGGGCCCTTCGGGTCGCTTGAAGGAAACCGTTCAGGTAATCGCCGCTGGTAACATCGGGATCAACCTGCAAGGATATCCCTTCACGGTCTTTCAGAACCTCAATAAATGTGACAAAAAAGTTGTTCACTCCATCGCGAAGCTGCTGGATGTAGGCGTGCTGGTCGCTTGAGCCCTTGTTGCCGTAAACCGCGATCCCTTGGTTGACGATCTTACCCTCAAGATCTCTCTTCTTGCCGAGAGATTCCATGACCAGCTGCTGGAGGTATTTAGGAAAGAGCTGGAGTCTATCCTTGTAAGGAAGGATCACCATATCCTTTTTGCCCCGGCCACTGGTTGCATGGTACCATGCGAGAGCTAAAAGAGCTGCTGGATTGGTACGGGTCTCTTTTTTCCGGGTCAACTCATCGCAGAGGCGAGCGCCTTCTAAGAGACCCTCCACATCAATTCCTTGTAACGCAGCCGGTAGAAGTCCTACGGCAGAAGTTTCAGAGGTCCGTCCACCCACCCAGTCCCAGATGGGAAACCTTGCAAGCCAGTTCTCCCTCTTAGCGATACGATCAAAGTGGCTCTCTGATTCGGTGATTGCTACGGCGTGCTTTCGAAAGGGAAGCCCTTTCGATTCATAGAGGGCCTTTGCCTCAAACATTCCATTCCGAGTTTCAATCGTGTTGCCGCTTTTGGAGGTGACGATGGTCATTGTCTCCGATAGGCCATCCCCGATCTCAGCCAAAACTCGGTCTATCCCGTCGGGATCGGTGTTGTCGAAAAAAAAGGGAATCATCGGATCTTTGGAGGTTCGAAGTGCATCCGATACAAATTGAGGACCGAGGGCCGATCCACCGATACCGATCAATAGGAAGCGGGAAAATAGCCTGCCGTTTGATGTCACGATCTTACCCTGATGGACATCTCTGGCAAAATCTTTGATGGAGCGAAGGGTATTTTTTATATTAAGAGAAATTTCCGGATTTGGAGCCAGATCAGGAGCTCGCAGCCAGTAATGGCCGACCATGCGTTTCTCGTCAGGGTTTGCAGTGGCTCCTGATTCAAGAGCATCCATGTTCCTGTACGCCTTTTGGATTCGAGGCTCCGTCAGATCGAAGTAATCGTCTGGAAACGCCATCCGGCTGATATCAAGCATCAGCCCAATCTCAGGATGAAAGTCCAGATAGTTCTTGTACCGTTTCCATTGGTCTTTTTTGTTCATTAAACCTTCCCCCAAAAAAGGATTCGAGGATTCCAGGGTTCAAGGGTTCAAGTGGTAATTTCTTGCTCTGGACACCTCGATTTCTTGAATCCCAGAATCCTCTTTTATTAAGACTTATGCCTAACCTCTAATTCCCTAAAATTCTTAAGCATTTATTCACTTCGTTCATCACTTCGTGTCACTCGAATCCCTGACTCCTCGACCCCTTGAATCCTCTTAGATATCACTTTTTTAGAGATCTCTTCAAGAGATCCAAAGCATGAGAAGCAGCGCCGAGAAGGGCTGCCCCATCGTTCATGATGACCTTGACAGGAATACGAGCCACCACATCGGAGAGTCGTCCTTTATCTCTGAAGGCCCGCATAAAAGTTCCTTCTTTCAGTTTCCAGATAATTCTGGGAGCAATTCCGCCTCCGACGTAGACTCCACCCACGGCCATGACTTGGAGGGCAAGGTTTCCGGCCGCAGCACCATAGACCGAAGTAAACATATCGATGGCCGCCACACAGAGCCTGTTCCCCTTTCGTCGAGCCGTTTCCGAAATCACCTGGGCAGGATCTTCCTGAGTCATTCTCTTTGAGAGCCATTCCGGCTCTCGGCCATTGCGCTTTATGTCCCTCAGGAACTGGTAGATCCTAAAGAGACCTTCCCCTGAAAGGATGTGCTCATAGCTGACATGATTGAAAATGCCGAAGAGGTATTCAAGTAATTCCATCTCCAGGGGATTTCTTGGAGCGAATTCAGCATGCCCTCCTTCAGAAGGAGAGGGCACATATCGCTTCCCGTTCCAGAATAGAATGGCCTCCCCAAGCCCTGTCCCCGCCGATATGAGGGCAGCGTTCCCATTCATCTTCTTGCCGGGATTGAGGACTTCAAATTCATTCTTCTTCAAGACAGCGATCCCGTAAGCATTTGCGACAAGGTCATTGATCAGGGCCACCTTTTCGAGAGAGAGCTCCCTTTGAAGCGACCTGCGATCCAAATGCCAAGGAAGGTTGGTAGCGGTCACCCTGTCCTCTATCACCGGACCGGCCATTCCAAAACAGGCTGCTCCGATCCCTTTCTGATCCTTGAGGAAATCTCTAAGGATCGCCTCCAGCTTCGGGTAGTTCTTACTTAAAAAGGTTTCTTCCAATCTGAGCTGGCAGCGGCCATCTGTGACACGGAAGAGACCGAGACGAGCTTTTGTCCCACCGATGTCGCCTGCCAATATCATTTGAGGTTTTTGCATTTTCATCCCGATGTCCAGCCTCAACCAATCATCTCGAAAAGCAGCAACAAGATCCCGAAACGAGTTCGGGATGACACAGAAAGAATGAAGGCCTTGCTTTGGATGTCATACTGAACTTGATTCACCATCTTATTGGCGTATGAAAATCTTTTTTCTTGGTTTATAAAGCACCCCCTTCATCTCCATCCACAGAACAGGATTTTTAGGTACAGTTCTAATCAGTTGAATGTTTGATGCTTGGGTCATGGAAGCTTCTCTTTAGGTTTCTAGCAGCTTCCCGATCGATCAACCAGACGATATTGCCGTTGGAAGGGTTGATGAGCCCTGCAGGATATCGTTCCGTCTTCCCTTCGTTCCCTAAAACATCATGGACAATTTTCGCCTTTGAAGGACCGGAAACGAGAAAGAGTATCTGAGCCGAATTGTTCAAGACCTGGAGGGTCAGGGTGACCCGGTCCCTTTTCGGTCTTTTCATATAGACAGGAAAAGCAAGCCTGATCGTCTCTTCAAGCGACTTTGAACCTGGGAAGAGGGAAGCCGTGTGCCCATCTTCTCCCATCCCAAGGATCATCAGGTCAAACGCAGGTAATCCTGACATGCCGAAGAACTTTCTCAAATCATCCTCATAGTCCTTAGCGCCCTTTTCAGGGTCCTCTTCCCCTTTCACCCTGTGGATATTTGAAGCCGGTACAGTTATCTTCGACAGGAACGCTTCGTAAGCGAGCCTGAAATTACTCTCATCATCTTCTTTGGGCACGCAACGCTCATCCGCCCAGAAGAAATGGACATGACGCCATTCCACTTTATCGCGGTACGGGTCGGAACCGAGAAGAGTGTACAATCTTCTCGGAGTAGAACCACCTGAGAGGGCGACTGCAAACCGACCTTTTGTAGCAATAGAGTTTCTCGAAATGGCCACAAAAAAGGAGGCAGCTTGATGGCTGATGGCCTCCAAATCGGGAAGTATTTGAACCTGGGGATTTGAGGCCTTAGTCACAGTGGCCTCCATGTACGCCCGTCTCTTTCAATCAATAAAGCAGCCTCCTTGGGTCCAGAAGAGCCTGCTGCATAATTGGGGAATTTTTCCACTGCTGTTGTCGACTCAAGCCGGTGAATCACCGGTGTGAGTAACGACCAAGTCTGCTCTACTCCATCTTCTCTGACGAAGAGCAGGTGGTCGCCATGCATACAGTCAAGGAGCACCCACTCATAGGCATCCATCAAAACATCCCTCTGGTATGAAAAGTCCATGATGACAGGTTTCAGACAGACCTTCGATCCAGGCCTTTTCGCTTGAAGGATGAGGTCCATTCCTTCGTTGGGGTGTACCCTCAATATCAGTGTGTTCGGCTCGATCGGCTCGTTCAGGGCCTGTGAGAACATTTGGTGCGGCACGGGTTTGAAATGTATGGAGACCTCTGTCTTATGGGCCGACAGCCTCTTCCCCGAGCGAAGATAGAAGGGGACTCCGCTCCACCGCCAGTTATCAATAAGTAGCTTCATTGCAGCAAACGTGGGTGTTGTCGATTTTTCAGAGACCCCCGACTCCTCCCTGTAGGCCGGAATTGGCTTTCCATTCATCTCACCTCTCCCATATTGACCGATGGCAACATAATCATCCAGCTTGTCCAAGGGAAAGGGCATGATCGAACGAAAAACCTTCATCCTTTCGCTCCTCAGCGATTCGGCTTCGAATGCGACGGGAGGCTCCATGGCCGAGAGTGCAAGGAGCTGAAACATGTGGTTCTGGAACATGTCCCTCATCACCCCGGTTTCCTCGTAGTAGCCAGCCCGATGTTCCACTCCGAGAGTTTCCGAAGCAGTGATTTGAATATGGTCTATATATCTTCTGTTCCAGAGGGGTTCAAAGATGAAGTTTGCGAAGCGGAACGTGAGGATATTCTGAACGGTTTCCATCGCCAAATAGTGGTCGATGCGGTAAATCTCTCTTTCTTGGAAAAATTTCCTGAGGAGGGTGTTCAGTCTTTTGGCTGAGTCGAGGTCCCGTCCAAAGGGTTTCTCGATGACCACGTGGGTCATGCCCCTGTCTTCTCGCCCAAAGTTTGTGGCACCCAAGTTGAGGATGACGTCTTCGTAAATGGTCGGAGGAATGGCCAGGTAGAAGATGCGGTTGCCACCGGTCCGATATCTCTTTTCGAGCCCAAGGATCCCATCTCTTAAAGATTGATGATAGGATTCCACTGCCTCATAATCCATCGGTGAATAGTGAAGTTGGGTGGCGAATTCCTGCCACTGGGTATCGTCGAAATCATTTGGGTATTCGTTTTTTACTGCCGTCTGCATCGAGGCGCGAAATTGATCGGTGGTCATTTGCGTACGACCCGTTCCCAGAATAAAGAAATTCTTTGGAAGGAGATTGTGTTTATGGAGTCGGTAGAGAGAGGGCAGGATCTTCCTTTTTGTGAGGTCTCCAGACGCACCGAAGATAATCAGACCACATGGACCCGGCACTTTGACATCACAGCTGCCAAAGGTTTGGTAAGCCGCTTCGGCCTTGAACTGATCAACCTCTTCCTGCTTCACCAACATCTCACCTACCTTTTCGCGTCTTCGGTTTCGAAGGTCTTCCGTTACTCCCTCCAGCAGATAGAGCCCCACGGGCGAAGTCCCGCCTTCGGCGGGGTTCCCAAGAGACGCCCATGAGGGGTGAACATCCCGTACCAGAGGAGCTATTCACCCACGAGCAGAACCCGTGCCTGAACGCCGGAGTGCGTTACGGCGCGCAGGCACGGTCTTCTTGGTTCGGGATAGAGCGTGCCTCTTTTCCCCGGCCTTGAAAACCTCATGGCCGCCGAATTCATGCCTGAGGGCTGCCAGGACTTTGTCAGAAAAGGCCTCGGCCTGACGGGAACGAAAACGCTGGAAAATTGCAGAGGCGATGACCGGTGCAGATACGGCGGCATCGATGGCCTGCTGCACTGTCCAGCGTCCTTCACCGGAATCTTCAACATATCCAGAGATGGATGAAAGATCGCTGTCTCTCTTAAATGCGGCCTCTGCAAGCTCAAGAAGCCATGATCGGACGACGCTTCCTTGGTTCCAGAGATGGGCAATCTTCGCAAAATCGAAACTCTCTCCGTAAAGTGATGCCTTCAAAATCTCAAAACCCTCTCCATAGGCCGCCATCATGCCGTACTCGATCCCATTGTGAACCATCTTTACAAAGTGTCCTGCCCCGGTTTTGCCGCAGTAAAGATATCCGTCTTTTGGAGCAAGGGTCCTAAAGAGGGGTTCGAGATATCTGTAGATCCTTCTTTCTCCTCCAACCATCAGGCAATAGCCTACCTTAAGGCCCCAGATGCCTCCGCTCACGCCCACGTCCATATAGTGAATTCCAGAAGGCGTCAGTTCCTGCTCGTGACGGATATCGTCCTTGTAAAAACTGTTTCCGCCCTCGACGATGATGTCGGCGTCGTCGAGCAGGTGGCGGAGCTCTTCGATATGCTCATCCACGGGCCTGCCCGCAGGAAGCATCAGCCAGATGGGACGGGGAGGGGTGAGTTTTTCTACCAACTCTTCTAAGCAATAGGCCCCTTTCGCGCCTTCTCGAACGATCTCTTTGACACGATCGGGCGTGCGGTTATACGCAACCACCTTGTGCCCTCCAATGAGCAATCGTCTCACCATGTTCATTCCCATGCGTCCAAGACCAATCATCCCGATCTGCATATGTCCTCCTACAAAAATGAATCCCTCTTCTTTGCAATCTCCTCCAAAAGGGAAAAGAATGAGTCGGAAAAGAGCTTGACGCCTTCCGCCTCCAGTTGTTCCGTCACATCGTTGATGTCGATGCCGACCGACTTCAAATCTTCAAATATCCTTTCTGCCTCTTCCAGATGATCCGCAATGGTTGTTCTTGTTTGGCCATGGTCCTTAAAAGCCATCATCGTTTTCTCAGGCATCGTATTGATGCTATCAGGAGCAATGAGCTCCTCAACATATTTGATGTCACGATACCGAGGGTTCTTCGTTCCCGTGCTTCCCCAGAGTAGTCTTTGGATCTGGCCACCCTTTGCTTTCAAGGTGAGGAAGCGCTTGTCGGAGAAGATGTTCTCATATTTTTTGTAGGCGATTTTTGCATTGGCCACGGCTGCCTTCCCAAGGAGACTTTCAATCTTCTCTTTTTCGGCCTTTGAAGCGGCTAAGGAGAGGCGGCTTTCGAGGAGCTTATCGGTGAGCGTATCGACCCTGCTGACAAAAAAGCTCGCCACAGAGGCAATCTCATAGATAGGCTGACCGCGGCGGGTTCTTGCCTCAAGACCCCGCAGGTAAGCCTCGACTACCTCTTCATACCGATTGACAGAGAAGAGGAGTGTCACGTTGACATTCACCCCGTCACTGACCAGCTGCTCAATCGCCGGAAGGCCTTGGTTTGTCCCTGGGACCTTTACAAGGATGTTCTTCTTGCCTATCGTTTTGAAGAGACGTCTCGCCTCTGCAATCGTCGCATCCGTATCATAGGCCAGGTCAGGGGAGACTTCGATGCTTACAAATCCGTCCAGGCCATTCGTTGATTGATAGATGGGCCATAACAGATCTGCTGCCCTGGAGATGTCTTCAAAAGCGAGACCGAGAAAGAGCTCCTTTTCATCCCGAATCCCTTGATCGAGCATCCTTCGCAGGAAGAGGTCATAATCGCCGCTCCCTAAAATGGCTTTCTGAAAAATCGTTGGATTGGAGGTGATTCCTCTCAACCCGTCCTCGTCGATTAAGCGTTTGAGTTCGCCTGAGTTGATTAGACTTCTGCTCAGATTGTCGAGCCAGACGCTCTGCCCAATTTCATCGAGTCGAATGAGTGCGTTAGGGGTCATCGTCAACTCCTTTTCATCTTCAGATCCTCTTATTTTGAGAATTCTTTTTCTATTTCGCCAATCTTGGCAAGTCTGTGGCAGTGCCTTTCAGCCCCTGTAAATGAGGCAGACAAGAAGACATGGACGATCTCCTTTGCAAGTTCAGGTCCAATGACCCTTGCGCCAAGGCAGAGGATGTTCATGTCGTCATCCTCAACCCCTTGATGCGCAGAGAAGGTGTCGTGACAGACTGAAGCTCGTATCCCGGGAAACTTGTTGGCAGCAACAGAGGCCCCCACACCGCTGCCACAGATGAGGATTCCTCTGTCTGCCTTCTTAAGGAGGACCGAACGAGAGACTGCTCTGGAATAATCAGGGTAGTCCACAGGCTCGTCGCTATGAGTCCCGAGGTCATTGATTTCATGTCCGAGTTTTCTCAAAAAATCGACCATCGCCGTCTTGAGGTGGAACCCTCCGTGGTCTGCTCCAATCGCGATCAACATTTGGATTACCCCCTCTTTTTCGAGAACTCTGAAAAAGTATTTTTCTACTGCATCGAAGATGGCATGAAACAGGCAGGCGGGTTGAAAAAGCTTTAGAACGGAACCTTCGTTTAATTTAGCTGAAGAGATCCAATACCACTTACTGACTCCATTTCCAGTGATAGCGAAGGTTGCCCATAAGATTCTATAATGACCGCAATTCTAAAGCTTTGGAAAACCGTCTGCCTGTTTCAATATCACTTTTTCAGAGATCTCTCTTCAAGAGAGACTTTGCCCTGGTCAGTATATTTTCAGATGTGAAGCCGAGGTTTTTAAGATTTACCGCTCCTGGAGCTGAAGTGCCAAAACGGTCGATGCCAATAACCTCGCCTTCCAGCCCTACATATTTTTGCCAGCCCTGAGTAGCAGCTGCTTCGATGGAAATCCGGGAAGCAACTTCCGGAGGTAAGACCTGATGGCGATAATCTCCCGATTGCCTTTCAAACATTTCCCACGATGGCATGCTGACGACGCGGGCCCGGACACCTTCGGCCCGGAGCTTTTCATACGCCTCAAGGGCTGGATAAACCTCTGAACCGGTTGCGATGATGATGATCTCTGGTTTCGCCGGGGCGGAATCGGCCAGTACGTATGCCCCGTGGGTAAGGCCTGTCGCTGGGCTAAATCTATCTCGATCAATCACCGGAACGTTCTGTCTTGTCAAGATCAGGGCGACTGGCCCCTCTCTCTCCTCAATGGCCATTTTCCACGCGACAGCGGTCTCATTTGCATCGGCAGGCCGGATGACGGTGAGGCCAGGAATAGCCCTTAGACTTGAGAGTTGCTCAATGGGTTGGTGTGTCGGGCCATCTTCTCCAAGGGCAATCGAGTCGTGGGTGAAGACATAGATGACGTGAAGTTTCATCAAGGCGGCAAGCCTGATGGTAGGCCGCATATAGTCTGAGAAGATGAGGAAGGTGCTTGCGAAGGGAAGCAATCCTCCGTGAAGAGCTATTCCATTAATGATGCTTCCCATCCCATGTTCGCGCACACCAAAGGCGATATTTGCCCCTTCATATCCCCAGGGACCGGATACAGAGCCTTGGAGGGTATCATCCCCCGTCCCTGGACATTGAAAATTACCCTTACCCTTTAGTACGGTATGGGTTGAAGGGTCCAAGTCTGCCGAACCACCGACGAGGGAAGGAAGGTGTGATGCGATCGCATTCATTACCTGACCTCCGGCGACCCGCGTGGCTATCCCCTTTGGGTTCGGAGGAAAGAGGGGGATGTCCCTGTCCCATGCCTCCGGGAGTTTTGCGTTCATCATCTGATCCCACTCGGCCATCCGTTCGGGATAGGCCTTTCCATATGATTCCAGTGTCGCTTTCCACTCCGCTTCAAGCTTACATCCTCTATCCAAGGCCTTTCTAAATTGTGAGAGGGCTTCGGCAGGAATGCAGAACTTCGGCTCGAGAGGCCAACCAAGATTTGTCTTTGTAGCCATGACCTCCTCAGGGCCGAGAGGAGAGCCATGGGCTTCAAACGTATCCTGCTTGTTGGGGCTGCCGTATCCGATGTGGGTTCTCACCGAAATGAGGGACGGCCGAGATGTTTCATCCCGCGCCGCAGCGATCGCCTTTGAAATGGCTTTGATGTCGTTCCCATCTTCTACAGACTGAACGTGCCAGCCATAGGCCTCAAAACGCCTGCACACATCCTCAGTAAAATTCAACCTCGTCTCTCCTGCAAGGGTGATCTGGTTATTGTCATAGAGATAGATGACCCTTCCCAATTTCAGGTGTCCTGCCAAAGATGCAGCCTCTGAGGAAACACCTTCCATCAAATCACCATCGCTCACGATGGAATAGGTGTAATGATCCACAATCGTATGACCAGGTCGGTTAAACCTTGAGGCCAAGAAACGTTCGGCAATGGCCATGCCGATGGCGTTTGCAAAACCTTGGCCCAGAGGACCCGTCGTGCTTTCCACTCCTGGAGTTTTTCCATACTCCGGGTGTCCGGGTGTCTGACTTCCCCACTGCCTAAACCGTTTAATCTCTTCTAAGGGTAGATCATATCCTGTCAGATGGAGCAGGGAATAGAGAAGTGCCGAACCATGACCGGCAGAGAGCACGAAGCGGTCACGATCAGGCCATGAAGGATTTTGAGGATGATATCTGAGGAATCTCGTCCAGAGCACATAGGCCATGGGAGCAGCCCCCATGGGCATCCCTGGATGGCCTGAGTTTGCTTCCTGGACCATGTCGACGGACAACATCCGAAGGGTGTTGATACAGAGCTCGTCAATATTCATCGCTTTCATCTAATTCCTCTCCAGTTCATATCGGTTTGTCGCTCAGCCCCTTCAAGAAAGATATTGAGAGATTAAGGAACCCTAAAACTATACTTCTTCTCGAAATCAAAATCAACTTTCTTGAGACTCTTGCCCATCCCCGGTTTTTTTGGCTGCTGCGACCTTTAGGAACAAGACACCTGGCCCGGAGGGGATGAGGAAAAACTGGGGATGGGCAAGTCCCGAGACCGGGTTGACAGAAAGGGATAATACAGGTATCATTTTTTAGGAGGATGAAAATGGAAGAGATCGTCTATCTCGAAAAACCGGATCTTCATAAACCCTGTTTGATCATTGGGTTTGAGGGGTGGCCAAATGCAGCAGAGGTTTCGTCCTCTGCCCTCCAGCACCTGGTTGAGAATCTAAAGGCAAAACAATTTGCCTCTATTCCAACGGAGAGCTTCTATCAAGTTCCTTTCTCACGGCCCGTGGCTACCATCAAAGAGGGGAGATTGATTGAATTGAAATCTCCGGGCAATCATTTCTACTACTCAAAGAGTCCTTCTTCCCAAGATCTCATCCTCTTCCAAGGGGTTGAGCCCCATCTGCGGTGGACTCTCTTTGTTGACCTCCTGCTCGATCTGGCGGAAAGTTTTGGCGTCTCCCAGATCTTTACCATTGGCGGCACTTATGATTATATCCCGCATACCTATCCTCCGATGGTTAGCGCCGTGGTGAGTCACGAAGATTTGCGGGAGAGGATGATCCAGGCCGGCCTGGGATTAACGGAATACACTGGCCCCATCAGCATCCATACCTTTTTGCTGGAGGTCGCAAGGAAGAGGGGGCTAAAGACCATGTGTCTTTGGGGCCATGCCCCTCAATACCTTCAGACGAAAAATGTGCGAGTGGTCTATTCGGTTCTAAAAAGTCTGACCGATCTCTTAGAGATAGAGATCGACCTCTCTGAACTCCAAAGGGCAGGCGATTATTTTGATGAACAGGTCAACCATTTAGTGGAACAGGATCCAAAACTTCAGGAAGTCGTCAAGAAATTAGAAGAACTCTACAAACGGTCTGAGCCGTCCTTCGACTTGTCGAAAAAGGAAGAGGGACTGAAAGAGGAGAAGGTGATCTACATGCACGCCTTTCTTAAGAAACAGGAGGACGGGGATAAGAAGGAGGGGTAACTCACCCCTTAAAGGGTTCGAGGGGTCAAGGATTCAAGGGGTCGAGCGAATTGCAGATTGCAAATCGCAGATTGAAAAATTTAATCTGAAATGACAAATCTAAAATCCTCTTGCCCCCTCGAATCCTTGAATCCTCAAATCTCTATTTTGCCTTCTTTGCTGGCCCTGGCTCTGGCCGGGGAGTAAATTCTGTAACGGTATAGGTCAATGCCCAACGCTCCTTCTCAGAATATTGACTCCATGCGACCATTCCTGAATTTGGAATTCCCTTGGAGATTACTTCGAAGATTTTTCCCGGATCACCTTTTGTATTGGGCCACTCTTTTGAAGGTTTGGTGAAGTCTGTGGGAGCGGGCCTGAGTATGGCTCCGGCAGGGCCTTTCCCATCCCCTTTAGGGCCATGGCAAGGAGAGCACGTCTGCTCATAGATTTTCTTGCCCTGGCTCAGCAGTTCAGGGGTCTTCTTAGGGGGACTCGGGTCTTTCGCGAAAGCCGTACCCAAGAGAAAAAGAAGAAAAGATCCAGCAATTATTAGCCATAATATCTTTCCCATTTTTTCCCTCTTTGTGAATTTTCCTAATCGGAATTGTGATAATTGTGATCTACGTCCCCCTGGACTAAATATTCATAGCCCGTCTCCTTATTAAGAATTCTTTTAGTAATCGATAAAACTTTTTAGTTTATCGGCCCGGCTGGAATGTTTCAACTTCCTTAAGGCCTTATCCTCAATCTGTCGAATCCGTTCCCGGGTAAGTTCAAAGTCCTGTCCCACCTCTTCAAGGGTATAGTCGTGCTTCTCTCCGATCCCGAACCGCATCCTCAGAATCTTTTCCTCCCTTTGGTTCAGTGTCGAGAGGACCCTTTGAATCTGTTTTGCCATATTGGAACCGATCGCTACATCCTGAGGAGAAATCGCCCCTTTATCCTCGATAAAATCCTCTAAGCGGCTATCTTCCTCCTCACCGATAGGGGTTTCAAGCGAAATGGGCTTTTTGGTGATCTTAAAAACTTTCTGCACCTTTTCCAGAGACATCCCCATTTTTTCAGCGATTTCCTCCAGAGTGGGTTCTCTTCCAATCTCCTGAACCAGGGTGCGAGAGGTGCGGTTCAGTTTGTTGATGATCTCGATCATGTGGACAGGGATGCGAATGGTCCGGGCTTGATCGGCAATGGCTCGCGTCATGGCTTGCCGAATCCACCATGTCGCATAGGTACCGAATTTATAGCCCCGCTGGTATTCGAACTTGTCCACTGCCTTCATTAGCCCAATGTTCCCTTCCTGGATCAAATCCAGAAAGTGAAGTCCCCGATTTAAGTATCTCCTCGCAATGGAGATGACCAACCTGAGGTTGGCCTTCACCATTTCACTCTTGGCTTCTTTGGCCTTCGCCTCCCCTTTCTCAATCGCCCTCACTGCCTCTTTGATCTGATCCGAAGAAAGGCCACATTCCACCTCCATTCTGCCTACCTTCCTTTTGACATTCCGGGCGATCCTGTCCATCTCCTCTAAATCCTTCGGTTTCATGCCCACCGTCTCATATTTTTCCATCTCTTTTATAGCCTTCTCCATCCGAATGTCCCACTGTTTCAACGTCTGAATGATTCTTTTGACCTGCTTTTCTCTCAAATTGATCCGCTGCAAGGCATCAAATATCTTGGTTTGTTTCTTCCAAATCTGCTCCCGAATCTTCTTTTTTAAAACTTCCTTATTCGTGGGTCTCAACCCTCCCCAGAGAATTCGAATGCGCTCTTCTCCCCTCTGGATCTTATTGATCAAATTGAGAACTTTCTTCTTCTGGATCTTTTCTTCCTCAACACTTGTCTCTTCATCGCGTACCTCATTGGTGACCTCTCTGATCTCTATCTTTCCAGCGCGGAGAGGGCCTCCGAGGCTAATGACCTCCCTGACAGCAATGGGACAATTAAGCACCACGCTCAACACCTCCCGCTGTCCGCTCTCGATCCTCTTGGCAATCTCCACTTCCCCTTCCCGGGTCAGTAAAGGAAATGATCCCATTTCCTTTAAGTAGATAAAAACAGGGTCCTTTGCCCTTCCAAACGTCTCCAGTTCGTGTTCAACAACCTCTTCCTCTTCCCTCGCCTGAACATTCTCATTCTCCACTTTCAATCCCGGAAACTCGCTGCCCACATCGATGTCCAACTCATCGGACAGGACCAAAGTATCTTCTTCCCGCCCTTGGCGGGACTCAGATCTGTAGGATCTTTTCAGAACCCGTTCTTTCAAACTTCTTGCCTTGTTTCTATTTCTTCGATTTCTTTCCACCTAAGTTTTTCCCATGAAACCCTGTCAGGAAGTCCATCTTATTAAGGTAGTACCTCGAAGTCGGGGCATCCCTGCCTGTTGCGGGCAGGGTGTAGCAGGCCTGTCTAGATCCAGGGAGGATATAACTCAAACCATTCAACCACCGCTCGACTGAGCTCCCCGAAGTCGATAAAAGCCGGCCCTACTGCTTCCTAAATAACCACTGTTACATTGGTGGCTTGAGGACCTTTGGGGCCCTGAGAGATTTCGAATTCAACCTCATCACCCTCTCTCAGGGTAAATCCTTCACCCTGGATAGCAGTACGATGAACGAATACATCCTTTCCGTCTTTCATTTCAATAAACCCAAAGCCCTTTTGATCGCTGAACCACTTGACTCGACCCTTCACCACCACAACCTCCCCTCAAAATCTGATTTATAAGTTGCCATACCATGCCGGATCTTACAAAAAGCCTCAAACCGTAAGGCCCCTTTGTGGTTAATCTGCCAGTTCCCACAAACCGCTCCACGACTTACTTTCTTGTTACTATGCCCCATTGACCTTCAAAAGGCAGAAATCTTTCGGGTCGTCTATGGTATTTTATCAAAATGTGCCAGAATACCCCCCAGCTCTGCTGGGGGGATGAATGGCCTACCCTCTCCCCTGGGGGGAGAGGGTTAGGGTGAGGGGGAAATGATCTTATCATCACCCCCACCTAAATCCTCCCCTCTCAAGGGGGAGAAAAGTTTTTTAGAGAATTAGATGCCCCGCAGCTCTGCTGCGGGGTACTTCACTCTCCTTAATAAGATGCAGTTCATCGTTTTTATACTCGCTACCATCTTTTAAAGACTGAAACGGGAGATGGGCTTAATCTGAAGAGAAGACGTTGCTCCCTTTTAAGACTTTATCATCGGGCCGAATCTTCTGGGAATTCCACTTTTCGTTGTTATCAACCCAATCAAGAGATGTATCGATGTATTTCACTGTGCTTTTACCAGCAATATTAAGTAACAGAAAAAGCAAGGCCCGCCTGAGGTTGATAGGAGAAACCCTTAAAAGAAATGGAATATGCCGAACGATCGAAGAGAAAGAATAAAACTCGCTTTGGACATGATGGTGTCCTTCGGCAAGCTCCTGGGAAGTCATGTTCTTGGGTTGAAATACGACAGTATGGTGGTCGTAATGGCTCCAATCGTGAGATATGATTCGTCCCTGATTTTTGAAACGCTGGTATATTTGTGTCCCGGGATAGGGCGTCAGAACATGTAAAGCCATCGTTGGAAGTTTATTCCTCGCCAAAAACTCCAGGGTATCATCAAAAATGGCTTTCGTATCCGTATCAAATCCCAAAATAATGGAGGGGTGAAAGGCGATACCATTGTCCTGGATAATCTTAATAGCCTTCTCAGTCTCTTCTATAGATTTAAGCGTTTTTTCCATTTCCATCAGGCTTGAAGGCGATACAGACTCAAGCCCAAAGAATAAGGCCGCACAGCCCGAGAGGCGACATAATTTCAGCATATCCTTGTCTTTAGCCAAGGACATGGAACTTTGTCCTACCCATCTGATGCCCAGGGGTATCAAAGCTTCAAATAATTCCTTGGAATATTTCGGGTGTCCGGTGACGTTATCGTCTAAGATCAAAAACGTCTTTGAGCCAGATTGTTTGATATCCTCAACAACCCTGGAAACCGGTCTATGCCTAATTTTCCTCCCATAGAAATCCGTCACCGAACAGAATTCACAGGCGTACGGACACCCTCTGGTCGTCAATAGCCCGACACAGTTAAATAGCGCTTTGTCAACATGAAAATCTCGCCGTGGGAAAGGAACTTTTGAGAGATCAGGTTCTGGTACATGGTAGAATTTCTGGAGGTTTCTCTTTCTAAAATCGTTGATGACATCTACCCAACAACCTTCTGCCTCTCCAATGACCACTGCATCGGCGTGCTGTATGG
>Ga0299912_10001578_pt1 | contig 18379 bp, 19 predicted proteins | sample RVTome_2_FD_207667 | JGI IMG/M metagenome (GOLD analysis project Ga0299912, IMG submission 207667) | Soil microbial communities from uranium-contaminated site in the Upper Colorado River Basin, Wyoming, United States - RVT95D214 (version 2) ... | reverse complement strand
GAGAGCGGCAAATCAATTATAATAGGATTGTCAAACTGAGAGGCGAGCAGAGTTGCACGAAAGTTGCGGCGTGTTCGGTGTTTATGCTCCCAATGAGGATGTAGCTCGCCTTACCTTCTTCGCTCTCTTCGCTCTTCAGCATCGTGGCCAGGAGAGCTCCGGTATTGCTACCGCTGACGGCCAGAAGATTCAGGCCTATGCCCGGATGGGTCTGGTGACCCAGGTTTTCAATGAGGAAGCCTTAAGCCGTCTTACCGGGTATATCGCCATCGGTCATAACCGCTATTCCACAAGTGGTTCCAGTCAGATATGTAATGCTCAACCTATAATAGTGGGTAAGGGTTCAGAAACTATTGCCATCGCTCACAATGGCAATATTGTTAACACCAAACACCTGTATGAGGAACTCTCCCAGCAGGGCTACACCTTCAATAGCTCCACAGACACCGAGGTTATCGCTAATCTAATTATTTCTTCCACTGAGAAAGACTGGGTAGACAAGATAAGATATGCTATGCATCGGCTTCAGGGGGTATATTCTCTAACTATTATGACTAATGACCGGTTGTTTGGGGTTCGTGACCCCCTTGGGGTGCGCCCTCTGTGCTTGGGGACTATTAATGGGGGCTGGGTCTTAGCCTCAGAGAGTTGTGCCCTCGACCATATTGGGGCTAACTTTATGCGAGAGATTGAACCGGGTGAGATAGTTTCTATCGGTGATAAAGGACTTGAGAGCTATCGGGAAGAGTCGGGGAAAAGAGCCTTATGCATTTTTGAGTATAGTTACTTTGCCCGCCCGGATAGTACTATTAACGGGAGGTTAGTCTATCAAGCCCGGCAGGCAATGGGCGCTGGATTGGCCGAGGAGCACCCAGTAGAGGCCGATTTGGTTGTCGGTGTACCTGATTCCTCTACCATCGCTGCCGTTGGTTATGCCCAGAAGTCGGGCATACCCTTAGCTGATGGACTGGTCAAGAACCGCTATGTCGGACGTACCTTTATCGAACCCGACCAGCGCATCAGGGACCTTGGTGTTAAGCTCAAATATAACCCGATGCCTCAGGTGTTGAAGGATAAGCGAATAGTGATGGTCGATGATAGTATTGTCCGCGGCACCACCACGCCTCATGTAATCAAGCTGCTGAGAAAAGCCGGGGCAAAAGAAGTTCACATGCGTATCTGTGTCCCGCCTATCCGTTATCCCTGTTTCTTTGGTGTCGATATGGCTACGTACCGGGAGCTGCTCGCTGCCCAAAAGACCATCCCTGAAATCAAGGATTTTATCGGCGCTGATTCGCTGTGCTACCTCAGCGTTGAAGGGTTGATTAAAGCGGTGGCCCTGCCCCGAAATACTTTTTGTCTGGCTTGCTTCACCGGGGATTACCCTATACCTATCCAGATAGAGATGGATAAACTGGCATTGGAAAGAAGTACCGAGGACGAAAAGCTCCCTTTCGGCATGAAGCAACGCTAGTTGAACCGCACCGCACTTCCTTGACACCATAAGTCAGTCAGGCTAAACTTCCTTATATTTCTAATTCCTCATGTGAGATGGAGGCGTGTTGCCCGTTGTTATTTATTAGCGGAATCTGGAACGAGAGGTATTGACAGTGAGAGTAGATTTCACCAGGTTGGACCGGGCTTTTAATCCTAAGTGCGTGGTGGTGGTGGGCGATAGCCGGCGCAGCAATTTTGAGTGGCTCCAGGCGAATAGAACTTTCAAGGGCAAGCTCTATTCGGTTCAGGTCAGCCCCGAGTCAATTGAGGGCATCAAGGCGATGGGTGTGCCCAACTATCTCAGCCTGCTGGATATTCCGGACCCGATAGACCTGGCCGTAGTGGCTGTACCACGCTCAGCCGCCCTCAAGATTCTGGATGACTGTATCCGGAAGGAGGTGGCGGCGGCCCATTTCTTTACCTCAGGCTTTGCCGAAACGGAGACCGAGGAAGGTATCAAGCTTGAGCGGGCGTTCAGGGAGAAGGCCGAAGCAGCCAACTTCCATATTATCGGCCCCAACTGCATGGGGTTGTTCAATCCAAAGGTTGGCATCCGGCAGGCCGCCACGCAACCAACCGGCGCTACCGGGCCGCTGGGCTTTATCTCGCAGAGCGGCACCCACGCTATCGAGTTCAGCCTGGTCGCCCACCTGCAAGGACTGGAAATCAGTAAGTCGGTCAGTTTTGGCAACGCCACCGTGCTGGACTCGCCGGATTATCTGGAGTATTTCGTTCAAGACCCGGAGATTGGTGTCATCGGGATGTACCTGGAAGGTGTGAAGAACGGTCAAAGGTTCATGAAGGTGTTGAAGGCAGTATCCGCCAGGAAGCCGGTGGTCATCTGGAAGGGCGGGCGGACAGAGGAAGGGGGGCGGGCCATTGCCTCGCATACTGGGTCGCTGGCCGTGTCGCAGGCAATATGGGACGCGGCGGTGAGACAATGTGGGGCGGTTAATGCGGCCAGCATGGAAGAATTGGTGGATACCCTGAAGGCCCTTCTCTACCTCCCGCCGGTTCGGGGTGGCCGGGTGGCGATAACCGGTGGCTCTGGCGGGCAATCGGTGGCTATTGCCGATGTCTTTGGCGAGGTGGGCCTGGAGGTGCCGCGACTGTCCAAAGTGTCCTATGACGAGTTGGCCACCTTTTATAATCTGATTGGCGGGGGGTATCCTAACCCGATAGACACCGGCAATCAGAACCGGGCGGAGATGAAACACATTCTGGAAATCCTGGAGCGGGATGCGAACACGGACAATATCGTATTGCTGACCATGACACGCTTCGGCATTCCCGAGCGGATGCAGACCGAGGTGGACTTGATGGCCGAAATCAAGGCAAGGTCGCCAAAGACGCTCACGGTGATTATCCCTTACTCTACTCCTGAGGAGATGCGCCGGGCGCGAGAGCTGACTCAGAGATTCCAGGGGAGGGGTATTCCAGCCTTCCCCTCGATTGAACGGGGTGCCCGGGCGTTAAAGAACGCCCTCGACTACTATTCATTCAAGAGCGGTGACGGTGCCTAGCTAGCTCACTTCTGCACAGAAGGGCGGATTGTTTAGCCTGGGGTGAGATGTTGATAGTGGACAACCAAAGCATTCAGGCTACCAGCAATCCAGCAAACCTCATCTTTCGTCTATTTTATAAACATCGCCAATGCACTTTACATTATCGTCGGTAACGACAATACCTCCGCTATCTTGGCAAGCATATACGACTATTTGATGATCCCGTGAGTATTTTTGTAACGCCGGAATAGTTGTGGACATTTTTCTGCTTCCGTAATGTGGTGCGAAAGCAAAGTCAACGAGATTTAATGATGAGAAATCAGTCTCAACCACTATCGGTTCATTAATGTACAAAGGGCAAATAGAGATGTCTGGGCTCATCAATATTGAACCTGCGCTAACGCCAATTAATACTCCTCCTTGTTTAACGTATTGGCGTAAAGGTTCCAGCATCTCGCGTTTGCGTAACCAATGAAGAAAATAATAGGTGTTACCTCCAGAAAGATGAATGGCATCACAGGATAGTAGTGACTCCAGCAGGTTTGGCTGATATTCTTTGTCAAGCTCAAAATACACTTGTAAATCCATGTCCATCCGAGAATAATAGGCTTGTCGTTCTTTGAAATATTTGCGTGTTGGGTCGGCATTAGGGGGAATGTAACCTATTATTGGATTTGATTTTGCCAGTAGAATTATTAATTCTCTATCGATTTTATCTGCTAGTGGTGGAATTTGGTTGCTATACAGAACGAGTTTTTTCATACTTGAGCCCTGGTCGTCAAAAGTAAATAATTATATTTTAATCTGAGTTGTAATAGTCTATGCTACTATGACACATAATAAAAGTCTATAATGTTGGTGTGAGAAGAAGCCACCCCTTACCTATCGGACTGCAACCCGAGCTATCTAATAACCAATACCAGATACCAGTACACTACTACGCCGGCAAAGACGACGCTGTCCATCCGGTCGAGGAGACCCCCGTGCCCGGGGATGAGCTTGCCTGAATCCTTGACGCCCATATTGCGTTTGAAGAGAGACTCGGCCAGGTCGCCCGTCTGCCCCAGGACACTGACAAACAGGCCCAGAAGCATGGCTGACCAGGAGCCCACATGGGGGAGATGAAGGGGATTGGACCAGCTAAAGAAGTGACCCGGGATAAATATGAGGCTAATGAGGATGGCTCCGCCGACACCAGCGATGGCGCCTTCCCAGGTCTTGGCTGGACTGATACTTGGCGCCAGCTTACGCCGGCCCCACGCCCGGCCAACGAAGAAGGCCGCCGTATCCGAGGCGAAGGTAGTGAAGAGGGCAAAGAAGACCAGGTTACGGCCATCCTGCTCTCCTCTTAGCGCTATCAGGAAGCTTAACAGCCAGCCAACATAGAGAATGCCAGCCAGTGTCCAGGCCCAGCTCGTAAAAGCCTCGGCTTTCTGCGGACGCAGGAGTAGCCCAATAAGAGGGACTACCACCGCGATGGTCAGGAGAAGCGGTACCATAAGGTTCAAATCAAAGTGAGGCTCAATAATATTCCGTAGACTGGCATCGCCGCTGAGAATGAAGAGCAGTGTCCATACCAGGCCAAAGTAGGTAAGCGGGGGCACTTTGGCGGCGGCCACAAGTCGGTAGAACTCCAGAGCCGCCAGAACCCCCCAGATAGCGAGCAGGACAGTGAACCAGGGCAGTGGTTTGTCAAACCAGATGGCGGCGATGAGAATTGGCAGGCCGCACAGTGCTGTTATAACCCTCTTTTTCAGCATTTAGTTTTCATTTGGACTTAGGTTACAGATGGCGGATGACAGCAGTATATCAGAATTCGTGAGGGAAAGAGAAGTTCCTCAACCCTATCCCCTGTATCCCCTTCCCCTACCAAGGGTCTTGCCTCAAATGTCATTCTGAGGAATCCCGATTTATCGGGATGACGAAGAATCTGTGGGTGGGGATGGTAACTACCCGTGTACCACCATCCCTAGACCCTTCGCCTCGACAAGTCGGGACTCAGGGTGACATGGATAAAGTTCTTTTAGGGCAAAGCCCTTACCAAGAGAAGGGGAATGTTAGGCAGAGAGGCGAAGCCTCTCTGCGACTCTCCTTCACTTATAGGCATTTAGGCGTGGCAAAGGTTTTTATCGCAAAGCGGGGGCGTCTAAGAGGGGCTAATGCCCCTCTTTCTATATTTCTTCCCCTCTCCTTGCGAAGGAGAGGGGGATTTAAGGGGGTGAGGTTAATCCTTACCCGCATTTTAACCGTTAAATTCACCCTCAGCAAATGCCTTCAGCCAGCGGACACTATCTAGCCACAATACTGCCTAAAGGCATATTTACTTAACATAACTATAAAAACAATTCCAGGCTAACTGAAGCTGATTTGTTTCTGTCTAAAAAATTTTAAGTTTGCCAGTTGTCTACAGTGCCCCGAAGCGTCGTTTTCTCTGGCTGTAGGAGAGCAACGCCTTTTCTAACTCTTGTTTGCTGAAGTCGGGCCAGAGGACTTTGGTCAGGTAGTATTCACTATAGGCTGTTTGCCAGATTAAGAAGTTGCTGAAACGGAGTTCGTCACCGGTGCGGATTAGCAGGTCAACATGCGGTAGCCCCGCTGTGTAAAGGTAGTTCTCGAACAGGTTCTCGTCGATAGTCTGTGGTGGGATGCCATCAGCTGCTATTCGGCGCACAGCATCAATAATCTCAGCGCGCCCGCCGTAATTGAAAGCAACATTCAGTGTCATGCCAGTATTGTTCCGGGTCTTCTCCACTGCTCCATTTATAGTCTCCTGAAGGGTTTTTGGTAGCTGGTGAAGTCGGCCGCTGTGACGGAGCCTGATGCCCCGCTCATTAATATCTTCAACATACTTCTTGATAAACTCCTCCAGCAGGTGAAAGAGGCCGCCTACCTCCTCCTGGGGTCGGGCCCAGTTTTCAGTGGAGAAACCGTAGAGGGTCACATACTTGATAGGGTACTCGTTAAGATATTCGACCATCCGGCGCATGTTTTCCGCACCGGCCCGGTGGCCGCTGATTCTGGGCAGTCCGCGGTGTTCTGCCCACCGTCCATTACCATCGGGGACAATAGCCAGATGGATGGGTAGTTTAGTTAATTCTGGTGTGATTGATTTCTTGGTCACTTTATGGCCGAGTCCGCTCTAGACCTGCATCAGTTCCTTTTCTTTATCCTGTCCGATTTGCTCCGCGGTGGTGATGAAGCCATCAGTGATTTTCTGCAACTGACCCAGGAGTCGTTTCTGGTCGTCCTGCGAGATTTCCTTTTTCTTTTCCAGCTCGCGCAGTTCATTCATGGCTTCGTGCCTGAGGTTGCGGATGGCGACCCGCCTTTCCTCGACACGCCGGCGCACTACCTTGATGAGCTCCTGGCGCCTCTCTTCGGACAGGGGCGGGACATTAATGCGTATTATGTTGCCATCGTTGAGTGGGGTCAGCCCCAGCTCAGAGGTCAGGATGGCCTTCTCAATGTTACGGAGGCAACTCTTGTCCCAGGGCTGAATCACCAGGAGCCTGGCCTCCGGGGCTGAGATGCCGGCCAGCTGATTAAGGGGCATGGCCGTACCGGCGTAGTCAACCTTGATGTGCTCGACGAGTGCCGGGGTGGCGTGTCCCGTGCGGAGTGTAGCCAGTTCCTTCTTCAGGCCCTCCGCCGTCTTGCGCATCTTTTCCTCGGTGCTTCTTAAAACCTCGCTGGCCACTTTCTCACTCACTAGAGACTACAGTCCCGATTGGCTTACCAGCCACGGCCCGCTCAATGCTGTTCGGTGCCTCAAGGTCAAAGACGATTATCGGCAGTTTGTTTTCCAGGCAGAGCGAGAGCGCGGTGGTATCCATAACTTCCAGGCGCTTGTTTAGAGCGTCAAAGTGAGTCAACCGCTTGAACTTCTTAGCCTTGGGGTGCTTTAGTGGGTCGGCGCTATAGATGCCGTCGACCTTATTCTTGGCCATGAGCAGGACATCAGCCTGAATCTCTATGGCCCGCAGGGCAGCCGCGGTATCAGTGGTCATATAAGGATTACCGGTGCCACCGGCGAAAATAACCAGACGGCCCTTCTCCAGGTGACGGATGGCCCGGCGCCGGATGTAGGGTTCAGCTACCTGCTGGATGACAACGGCCGACTGTGTTCTAGTGACCACGCCTTCCCGTTCCAGCGTGTCCTGCAGAGCGAGGGCATTGATGACGGTGGCCAGCATACCAGCATAGTCGGCGGTTACCCGGTCCATTCCATCTTTCTCGGCCTGGGAGCCACGCCAGATGTTGCCGCCACCCACCACCACCGCCACACTGACTCCCATTTCCATCACCCGTTTGATTTGCCGGGATACCCGGGTCAGGACTACGGTGTCAATGCCATATTCCTTCTCGCCGCCAAAAGCCTCGCCGCTCAGCTTAAGTAAGACCCGCTTGTACTTGGCAGTAGCCATTGGTCTTCCAGCCCGCTTTCGGTGTAATCGGTTATTCGCCGATTTCAAATCTGACAAATCGGCCAACTTTAATATTTTCCCCGATTCTAGCGATGGTCTGGTCGATGAGGTCTTGAACTGTCAGGGTCTGGTCCCGGATGTAGGGCTGAAGAAGAAGACAGATTGACTTCGGGTCACCCTCGGTACCGGCTGGTACTTCCTGGGGCGAGAGGTATTGCGGGTTCATGGCGGCCACCTGCATGGCCAGGTTGTGGGCCAGTTCCTTGAATTCGCTGGTACGCGCCACGAAGTCGGTCTCGCAGTTTACTTCCACCGCCGCGGCAATACGACCGCCGGTATGAACATAGCACTCAATCAGCCCTTGAGCCGCCGAGCGTTTCTTCTTCTTCTCAACCTTGGCCAGATTCTGTTGCTTTAGAATCTCGAGCGCTTTTTCCATCTGACCCTCCGCTTCGAGAAGGGCATTGCGGCACTCCATAATCCCAGCTCCGGATTGTTGTCTTAGTTCCTTGATTCTCTCCGTGGATATGCTCAACCTCGTCTCCTCGTCTTATGGCGCATCAGGGGTGTAGACTACCGGCTCGGCCGTTTCAGCCGTCGTTGGTTCGGCTGAGCCCTCAGCTTCTTTTTCGGTTACGGTGGGCGCCCGCCTGGCTTTGCCTTCCAGAACGGCATCGGCAATCTTACTGCAAACCAGCTTGATGGCTCTTATAGCATCGTCATTAGCCGGGACGGGGTAATCTATCTCATCGGGGTTACTATTGGTATCGGCTACGGCCACCACTGGTATGCCGACTCTTTTGGCTTCAGCCAGGGCAATATTCTCCTTAACCGTGTCAATAACGAACAGGGCCGCCGGCAGGCTGGTCATTTCCTTGATGCCACCCAACTGCCTGTTCAGGCGCACGACTTCTTCCTCCAGTTTCATGGCTTCCTTTTTGGGCAGGCGGGCGAGTTCGCCCCTCGCCTGCCGGTCTTCCAGCCGAACGAGGAAATCAATACGTGCCTGGATGGTCGCAAAATTGGTCAGAATGCCACCAATCCAGCGCTGGTTGATGTAGGGCATACCACAGCGCTTGGCTTCCAGTTCAATGGATTCCTGTGCCTGCTTCTTGGTGCCGACGAAAAGAATGTTGCCCCCCTCGGCTATCACCTGACGGACATATTCGCGGGCCTTGGTCAACATGGCGGTAGTCTGCTCGAGGTCAATGATATGAATACCATTGCGCTTGGTGAAGATGTACTTCTTCATGCGCGGGTCCCAGCGGCTGGTCTGGTGGCCAAAATGGGCCCCGGCCTCGAGTAGTTCCTTAATTGTCGTTGTCTCTGGCAAGTTGTAACCCCTTTCTAAAGTCTATGGCCGAACAGCCTGATATAAGGTAAAACCTAGAGAAGTATAGCACATCGTTCAGTATACGGCAACAGGAAGTTGGGAGATGGTCTGTCCACCTCCTACCAGCTGTTTCCTTTCTCATTATGTGGCCAGGTTGCGGAGAAGGCCAATAATAGTCCGTTGCAGGGATTGACAGGACGGGGGTCCCTATCCTACAATAGGAAAACGGTTGCCTATGGTAGTAATTTGGCTTTGGTTTTAGATTAGAAGGGATAGCTCAGATAGGTGATTGGGCAGGAAAGCCACGAGGTAGAAAGAAAGGTCATCGCCATTCTCAAAGTCCTTAGCGACTCACCTCAGTCGCTGGGGGCCAAGGTGATTGCCCGCCGTCTCAAAGAGCACGGGGTGGAACTGGGGGAGAGGGCCGTCCGGTATCATCTCAAGTTGATGGACGAGCGGGGTCTGACCCAGCCCCTATCTCGCCGTGACGGCCGGGAGATAACTCCGCAGGGGATTGAAGAACTCAATAACGCCCTGGTGGCCGACAAGGTTGGCTTTGTGCTGGATAGAATTGAACTCCTCGCCTTTCGCACCTCCTTTGATGTGGAGAGTCGCTCCGGTCTGGTGCCGGTGAATGTGTCCCTTTTCCGTAAAGAGAGATTCAAGGAAGCGCTGGAGGCGATGGCGCCAGTCTTTGAAGCCGGGCTCTGTGTCAGTGAACTGGTAGCCGTGGGGCAGGGGGGCGAACGGTTGGGTGAGTTACTGGTGCCGGAGGGTAAAGTTGGTTTCGCTACCGTCTGTAGCCTGATTATCAATGGCTGTCTGCTCAAAGCGGGTATTCCCATAGATTCCCGGTTCGGCGGCGTGCTTCAGATTCGCCACCAGATTCCCTTACGCTTTGTCAATCTTATCAATTATTCGGGCACCACGGTTGACCCATCGGAGGTCTTTATCCGGGCCAAGATGACTGATGTGCGGAGCGTCATACGAGAAGGCGAGGGCAAGATTCTAGCCAATTTCCGCGAGTTACCCGCCCGCTGCCTGCCCTTGATGAAGGAGGTCACGGCTGGTTTGAAGGAAGCCGGGTTGAATGGACTGCTTATGACCGGCAGTCCCAGCGGCATAGTGTGTGGCATATCGGTAGGCTTGAATAGGGTGGGGATGATATTGCTCGGCGGGCTGACTCCGGTGGCGGCCGCGGCGGAGGCGGGGATAGAGGCGGATAGTCAGGCGATGAGCACCTTGCTCGATTATAAGAGCCTGATTAAGTTGCAGGAGCTTATATGAAGGATGAGGGAGTAATTAAAATCATACCCTGTCTTGATATCAGAAACAATCGGGTAGTCAAAGGGGTGAAGTTTGTCGACCTTCGGGATGCTCGCGACCCGGTGGAAGCGGCGGCAGCCTACTGCCGGCAGGGTGCCGATGAACTTGTCTTCCTTGATATCTTTGCTACCGTGGAAGAACGACACACCCGTTTCGACTGGGTGAAGAAGGTGTGTGCCGTAGTCACGGTTCCTTTCGCCGTTGGTGGTGGCATTAGCCGCCTTGAAGACATGAAGGCCCTCTTTGACCTCGGTGTGAACAAGGTCTCCATTAATACGGCGGCGGTGAAGAACCCTGAGCTGGTCAGGAAGGCGGCCAGGGAGTTTGGTCCAGACCGTCTGGTGGTGGCGATTGATGGTCGCAAGAACCCCCAGGGGAGCAACCGCCCCCGACTGGAAGTGGTGGTGAAGAGTGGCAATGAGGCTACCGGTCTGGATGTCGTCGCCTGGGCCAAACAGGTGGAAAAGCTGGGGGCCGGTGAGATTCTGCTGACCAGCAAGGACGCTGATGGCACTAAAGCGGGGTACGACCTGGAGATGACCAAGGCCGTGGCGGAGGCAGTCAGCATACCCGTGACCGCCTCGGGCGGCGCCGGTAAGCTGGAGCACCTATACGATGCCGTGGTCACCGGCCGAGCCTCAGCCGTTCTGGCCGCATCCATTTTTCACTTCGGCGAGATAACCATCCCGGACGCTAAGAAATATCTTAAGGAAAGGGGAATACCCGTAAAAATATAGGAACTTATGGAGGAGGTACAAACTAATGTCTTTCAGCAAACCAAACTATAGTCCCGCCACAGTAACCACCACCAGGGTGGCACCAGCGCCCATCTCCGGACTGTGTGTCACCTGCGTCGATGGCTGCCCCGGTTACTGCGAGGTGGGGCGCTCTGCCTTGAGAGGGAGGGAAATCCTCTATCCCCAACCTTTCGGCAAGGTCATCGCCGGGTCGGAAAAGGACTACCCGGTAGATTTCTCTCACTTCAATATTCAGGGTACCTGCGTGGGGGCAGTCGGAATTCCGGCCGACTCAGACAAGGCGGTCTTCCCGGCTGTTGACATCTCCACCGAGATTGGCTCCGGCAAGAACAAAATCAAGATGAAGGTGCCCTTCTTCACCGGTGCCTTGGGCTCGACTGAAATCGCCCGGGTCAACTGGGAGGGCACGGCCATTGCCGTGGCGATTTGCGGTGCGGTTCTGGTCTGCGGCGAAAATGTCTGCGGCATGGACCCCAACGCCAAGTTCCGGAACGGAAAAGTGGTTGATTCTCCGGAACTGGCCCGGAGGGTGAAGGTATATAAGGACTGGTATCAGGGCTACGGTACGCTCCTTGTCCAGGCCAATGTGGAGGATACGCGACTGGGCGTGCCGGAGTATGCCGTGGGAAAGCTTGGCGTTGAGGGTGTGGAGATAAAATGGGGGCAGGGAGCCAAGGACATTGGGGGTGAGGTCAAGCTCCCGACCATTGAGCGCGCACTACAGCTCAAACAGCGGGGTTACATCGTTATCCCTGACCCGGAGAATACTTTTGTTCAGGAAGCGCATAAGGTGGGTGGTATCGCTGAGTTTGAACGGCATTCCCGTCTGGGCATGGTGGATGAGGAGTCCTTCCTGAAGGAAGTGGCCAGGTTCCGGAAGTTTGGGGCCAAGTATGTCACTCTGAAGACGGGCGCCTATCGGCCAGCCGACCTGGCTCGAGCCGTGAAATATGCCTCGGAGGCTAAGATTGACCTGCTCACGGTGGATGGCGCTGGTGGCGGTACGGGCATGAGCCCCTGGCGTATGATGAACGAGTGGGGTATCCCCACCGTCTATCTGGAGTGCCTGCTGTACAGAATGCTGAAGCGGCTGGATGAGAAGGGCGAGTTCATTCCCAGCTGCGCTATTGCTGGCGGTATTGCCCTGGAGGACCATGTTTTCAAGGCTATAGCGCTGGGCGCACCCTATATCAGCGCCGTCTGCATGGGCCGGTCGACGCTCACCGCGGCGATGGTCGGCAAGACTCACGGTCACTTGATGGCAGAAAGCTATGGCAACAGCAAGGAATATCAGGACATGCTGCTGCGTACCTTCATCGCGGCCGAGCAATTAAAGGAGAAATACGGCGACGATTTCGCTAAAATACCAACGGCGTCCATCGGTGTTTATACCTACTACGACCGCTTGGCTACCGGACTGCGCCAGCTTATGGCCGGGGAGCGCAAGTTCGCTCTGAAATACCTGGAGAGAAATGACCTGGTGGCGCTTACCCGCGAGGCGGCTGATATTTCGGGTATCCCCTATGTCATGGAATCCGATATGGAAGAGGTCGAGAAGATTCTAGGTTAAAGGAGGAGGAAGATGCACAAAACGGTCTGTATCAAGCACTGCGCTGAACCATTCTGTGTACCGGCGTGTCCCTCCGGTGCACTGACGGTGACAGAGGACGAGGTCAATGTGGAATCAGAAAAATGCCATGGCTGCGGAGTCTGCCGCGTCATGTGCATGACCTGGAGCCGCGACCATGTGATGCGGACGAAAAGTCGCTTCTGGCTCGCTGGCCGGCTGTAAACGGCCGAGACTTTCTCCTTTGTTCTTGACCGGACAAGCGAAGGGCTATCCCCGCATGCTGAGGGTAGCCCTTCATAATTGACAAGGCTTGTTCACCGCACTATGATAAGGGCTAGCAAAAAGAAGAGGCGGAATGATGCAAATCCGGAAAACCTATAAAGAAGTCAACCCGGAGCTACTCTACCAGGAGATTAAGGATTTCGCCCAGAAGCAGGGCGCGCTGGTGGGTGAATCGAAACTGGAGACATACTCCCTACCCGCCGATTCCTCATCCTTCATTTCCAGAGGTACGCTGACTTTCAAGGTGCGGGGCGAGTCTGCCACGGCCGAAAGAGAATGCCTGCGAGTCCATATCGTTGGTTCAGCCAGGGGTGAAACCAAGCTGATGCTGGATATCGATGACAAGCTCTTCCCCCCGGCCAAGGTCTCCGCCCTGCAGGATGACCTTGACTTTATTTTCGGCGCGTATGAAGTTAAGCCCCGGTAGAATACCGGCGGTGGTGTTCTTTCCTCTTCAGAATGGATGGCTCAACCCAGACCAGCCGCATATCACTGCAAGATACCTGGTTTAACATCAGGGTAGGCTTGACGACCACAGGCGATTAGCCTATCATGGGTGAGATTACGAGAACGTGTGGGAGGCAAGCACAATGAAGGCAGGCGCTCTCAACGGTATCAAGGTTGTTGAGTTGGCTACAATGGTTTCCGGCCCCTACTGCGGTAAGTTGCTGGCTGACCTGGGTGCCGATGTTATCAAGGTAGAACCACCGGATGGCGACCCGGCCCGGCAGTGCGGGCCTTTCCCGGAGAGCCAGCCCCATCTGGAGCGGAGCGCCCTGTTTCTCTATAACAACACCAACAAGCGGGGAATCACGCTTAACCTGGATGTGACGGCTGGCCTTGATGCCTTCAAGGGACTCATTAAATGGGCCGATGTTCTGATTGACAACTACCCGCCGCAGCGGCTGGAAAGCCTGGGACTGACCTGGGAGGCGATGAAACAGATGAATCCGGGGCTGGTCTACGCCTCCATCACTCCCTATGGTCGCACCGGCCCGCGGGCGGATGTCAAAGGTGACGAGCTGACCCTTATCCACGCTGGGGGTCTGGGTAATCTGATGCCGGTCCGCGTCTTCGATGTCGACCGTGCCCCGGTGAAGATGGGGGGCTATGCTGTCGGCTACCATGGCGGACTCACTACCGCCTTCGCTGTTCTGGGGGCAATACTGGGGCGACTTAAGACCGGGCGTGGGCAGTTGATTGACATCTCGCTTCAAGAAGTAATTTTGGCTCTGATGCGGGTGAATGTGACGAGTACCCGCTACCATCGCACCCGTTGGAGCCGTGTCCCCGACCGTCCCCCGGCCATGGGTCGATTGAAAGCTAGCGACGGCTATATCGTGGTAGGTGCTGTCGAAGACCACCACTGGCGAGCTCTCCGGGAACTGATGGGTACACCGGAGTGGGCGGCCGGACCAGAGTGGGAGTCACTGTACTACCGGACATACCACCTGATGGAAATAGCGCCCTTGATTGACGAGTGGGCGCTAAAGCAGAAGAAGGAAGAGATTCATCACAAAGGAGCCAGAAAGGGCATTCCCATGGGGCCAATTAATTCGGCCAAAGAGGTAATGGAGAATGAGCAGTATGCCGCTCGGGGCTACTTCGTGGAAGTGGAGCATCCAGAAGCCGGGAAGTATAAATACGCCGGTTGGCCTTACCAGATGACAGCTTCACCGCCGTGCGTCCGGCGCCCCGCCCCGCTGCTGGGACAGCATAACCGGGAGGTGTTCTGTGATATTCTTGGCTACTCACCGGTAGAGTTACGGCGTCTCCAGCGCTCGGGGGCTATCCTTCCCCGTTCGGGAGAAGGACTAAAAAGCCGAAAGAGAGGGAAATAATATGCTGCCGCTGGAAGGTGTGCGAGTTGCCGATTTCTCCTGGGTATGGGCCGGGCCCTATAGCACCATGCTGCTGGCTACCCTCGGCGCGGAGGTAATCAAGGTGGAGGGTCACAAGCGGACCGACCTCACCCGTCACAGTGTTGTCTGGTCACTGCCTGCCCCGGCGCCAACGGCTGTCCTGCCCAATCAGGGCATGTCCTATAACTCGGTTAATATGAGCAAAAAGAGCTTAACTCTTGACCTGACCAAGCCCGAAGGGGTCAGGCTGGCCAAGCGGCTAGCTTTAATGAGCGATGTGGTGGCGGATAACCTGCGGCCGGGAGCTATGGCTAGGCTGGGACTGGGTTATGAAAACCTGCGTCAGGAGCGTCCAGACATAATTGTGCTTTCCTCCTCCAGTCGGGGGCAAAAGGGCCCACAGTGGGACTACGGCGGCTATGCTACCATCCACCATGCCATCGGCGGCGGGGCCTATATTACCGGCTACCCCGATGATGCCCCGAGTCATAGCGGCGGTGATGTCGACCTGATGAATTCCACGGGCATGGCCTTTGCTGTTCTGGCGGCACTTTACTACCGGGCACAGACCGGTGAAGGCCAGTTCATCGACTACTCGCAGTGCGAGGGTGTTACCTCTCTGTTCGGGGAGATATTCCTGGGGTATGAGATGACCTCTCAGGTGCCGGAGCGCATGGGTAATGCCCATCCTGTTTATGCTCCCCACAATGTTTACCGGTGCTGGGGCGTAGACCGCTGGCTGGCACTGGAAATACACTCGGATGAGGAGTTCGCCACACTGGCCAAAGTCATTGGTCGACCTGAGCTGGCTCAAGACCGTCGCTTTGCCACCATGGCCGCTCGCAAGAAGAATGAGGCTAAACTGGATAGAATTATTGGTGCGTGGGTTAGGCTGCGCGACCGCGATTGGATGGTAAACGAGTTCTGTAAGGCCGACCTGGCAACGGCACCATCGCGTGATGCCCCGGACCTCTACGCTGACCCTCATCTCAGGGCGCGTCGTGCCTTTGTCACCATTGACCACCCGGAGATTGGCCAACTGGAGCTGGTGGGTGTGCCGTGGAAGATGAGCGATGGTGAGGCCGTGCTTAACCGCGCACCCCTGCTGGGCGAGGACAATGACTATGTGCTCCACAAGCTTCTTGGCCTGAGCCGGAAAGAAATCACTGAGTTGCGGAAGCAGGAAGTCATCATGTAGGGAGTTGGCTGGTTCAGACTAAAATGTGCTCTGACAGTCAACAAACCAGGGTGTCTAGATAGCCGAGTATTGAATGAGGAGGGTATTATGACAGGTACTGAGTTCGTGACGACTATGGTTACTGAATTTCATGGCGCACTGATGGAAGATGTGAAAATACTGAGTCCACAGCATCTCAAATGGAAGCCAGCGCCTCAGGCCAATCCCATCGGTTTTATCTTCTGGCACTATATGCGCACGGAGGATAATATGGTAAGCAGCCTGCAGGGGAAGACGGCCATCTGGGAAGCCGAGAAGTGGTATGCGAAGATGGGGCTGGATGCCAAAGCATACGGTAGCGGCTTCAAAGAGCCGGATGTGGATAAGGTAGCCGCTCTGCCTTTGGCTGACCTCATGGCTTATGCTGAGCGCGTTGCCCGCAATACACAGGAGTATCTCAAGACTCTGGACGACGCCAAGCTGGACCTGGCCCTCGACCCCGCCCGTCCCCGGCGGACAATCGGGGCACTCCTGCGCAGTATCCTGCTGGCGCACGGCTGGTGGCATCTGGGAGAGATTAAGTATATTAAAGGACTCCAGGGCATGCCCGCCCCCCGTTAGTAGTATCTTTTAGCCGGGCCGCATATAGCCCCCTGCGTCTTCCACATTGGTTAATGATAGTTGGCTATCACCCGATGTGAACTGAAATAGAAAATCCCGTATTTAACTGCTAATTATTGGAGGTTAAGATGGCTGATGGTCTGACGAAACGGGTCACGGAATACATGAGTCGGTGCCTCTTCTGCACCCTGGCTACTGTCAGTGCGGATGGCGAACCAAGTGTGGCCACTGTGTATTTCGGTACGGTAGGTATGGATGTCTACTTTAATACGGGCAGAGATAGTCAGAAAGTGCGGAACATTCAGGCTAATCCCAGGGTGGCCATCGCCATGCAAGAGCCATCGGCTCCGAAAACCGACCGGGAGATAAGAGGAATCCAGTACACCGGAAAGGCTAAAATACTGTCTGATGCCGAGATTACTGAAATACCCAAAGCGGTAATGGCCCGACACCGGGCTTTCAACAATTTAACTGCCGGAAATTCCGTGGTGGTCAAGGTGACTCCGGTAAGAGTGTACCTGATTGACTATTCCAGGGGATTCCGTCACCGGGAGCTTCTTCAATTCTAGTCAGGCAGGAGCTTCTGAGCTCTCTTTGGAGAAGCCGTTGCTTCTGGCCTGGTATATTGCCGTGATGCCGTTTGACCTCAAGCCAATCTAGGCTATTATCTTCTGCTGTTTGAACTGCTCAATATCCTCCCAGCTATAGCCGTACTCCAGGAGGACTTCCTCCGTGTGTTGACCAAACTCGGGGGCCGGCATTCTGACGGTGGCCGGGGTCTGGCTGAGCTTGACCGGATTGGCCACGACCTCAATACGGCCGTAGGTCGGGTGGTCAAAGGGGATAAAAGTATCGTTGGCTCGGGTCTGGGGGTCATTGACGACTTCTACCAGAGTCTGTACCGGGGAAAAGGGTATGCCTTCCAGCCGTGGCTTCCACTCTTCCAGCGTTCGGGTGAGAAAGACTTCATCCAGGATATGCAGCAGAGTCGCCCGGTTCTGGAATCGGGCATCGTAAGTCTCGAATCTTGGGTCGTGCTCCAGGTCAGCCCGCTCGATAGCCTGGCAGAACCGCGACCAGTAGCGGTCCGGCTGTAAGACGACCAGCCCGATGGTGCGGCCGTCTTTAGTTGGATAGGGTAGGGCTAGCGGGTTAGGTACTTCCTCCCTGGAGCGAATTCTCCATTCCGCATAGTCACGCCCGGTAACCAGAGCACCGGCAACATCAAAGGCAATCTGGTAAATCCCGATGTGGACCAGGTTAAGGTCTATTTCCTGACCGAGGCCAGTCCGTTCGCGGGCGAAGAGAGCGAGCATAACGCCGAGGGCCAGAGCCAGGCCGGCGACATTATCACCAAAAGCCGGGCGGAAGCCGGGTGAGGCCCAGGCCATGGTGGACATCATGTAAGGAACTCCGGAGCGCCCCCAGTAGGCCGTGGCATCATAAGCCGGGGCATTTTTTTCCGGGCCCTTTTTGCCAAAACCAGTCAGGGAGCCGTAAACCAGGCGGGGGTTCATCTGACTGAGCGTGGCATATTCCAGATGGTACCTTTCCAGCTCAAAGGGTCGGAGGTTGGTCAGGAGAACATCAGCTGTTTCCGCCATTTTGTAGAGGATTTTCTGCCCGCCTTCTTGTGACAGGTCAAGAGTCAGGCTTCTCTTGTTGCGGTTAAAGTTTTCCCAGTTATAGTTGATGTCGGACGGAACACCGGCGGTGCCCCGACCTTGTCCCGCCTGATACGTACGCCAGAAGTCGCCAGTAGCCGGATTCTCAACATGGATAACATCAGCGCCAAAGTCGGCGAGATGTCGGGCGGCTACCGGCACTGCCGCCACCTGTGATACATCAATTACTTTAATACCCTCCAGGGCAGAAGCCATGTTTCCCTCCTATATCCGAGATGGCAGTATTCTAGCATCTCATTGCCCCAGTGGCAAAGTGTTCATCAGGGTAACTTGACTAACCTCACCCCCTGTATCCCCCTCTCCTTAAGAAGGAGAGGGGGAAGAAAAAGAAAGAGGGGC
>Ga0299912_10001577_pt1 | contig 18380 bp, 19 predicted proteins | sample RVTome_2_FD_207667 | JGI IMG/M metagenome (GOLD analysis project Ga0299912, IMG submission 207667) | Soil microbial communities from uranium-contaminated site in the Upper Colorado River Basin, Wyoming, United States - RVT95D214 (version 2) ... | reverse complement strand
AACCCTGCCCAGTGTTTTATTCTTCGGAAGCGTTCTTCCTCTGCAGCGGCAATTAGTTTGCCATCAACTAAGATGCAAGCGGAGGAATCGCCATGATAGGCGTTAAGACCAAGGATAATCATCTAACGAGTCTGTAGAATAAGTCATCGTTTATAAAATAACCGTAATTTTGGGGGTCTCTTAACCCTTCGACAGTCTGCGTTTGTTTAATATAGCGCATTCTACGCATTCATTTTATCCCTTCATAGTGCAAATATCTTGTCAAGTGACTTATTCTACAGGCTCAACTCCTGGATTAAGGCTTATGGATTATGAGTCAAGCTTTTAGGGACTTTATTTAAGATGATGATTACTATAGCTCGCATTAAGCCTTTCCAATTTCATTAAAGAATTCCCTTGTTGTTCTGACTTTGATCACAGCTTTAACTTTATCTGTAAAGAAATGAGAATCACCTGTTAGCAAATAATCCACATTTGCATAAAGTGCTGCAGCCAATATAGGTGTATCCTTTTCATGAGTTATTAGTTCCTTTGCTTTTGAAAGTTTCTCTCTGTATCTTTCCCTTGGCAATATCTCCATATCGCATAATGCCCTATCTATTTCTAATAGCGCAATTTCAGGGGTACGTTCACCAAGATACTTAAGCTTCTTTTTAGCAATCCTTCTAAGTTCATCAACTACATCCTCACTTGTTATTAGATCCAGCTCAATCATATCTAATATCTTGGCTTCATTACCCTCAAAAAAGATACCAGAGATAAGGATGTTAGTGTCCAGGAATATCCTGAATCTCATTTTCGGATATTCTCAAGCTCTTTTAACATAGAAGCTTCAGTAATACCTTCTTTCCTTATAAGCCATCTTAGATATGCCCTGCTTTTTTTAGCGTATGTCTTCTTGAGAGCAATATTTATTGCCTCAGAAACATCCTGAAAAATACCAAGTCTCACCTCTTCCTCTAACTTTTTATACAAATCGTCCGGTATATCGGTGGCTACCTTTGGCATGCCTGTCACCTCCTACAGATTCCAAAATATACTTATGAAGTATATCATAAACAAAGGAAATCCAGCCCAGTGCTTGACCCGTCGAAATCGTTCTTCCTCAACAGCAGCAATCAATTTCCCATCAATTACAATGCCGGCTGAAGAATCTCCATGGTAAGCGTTAAGACCAAGTATTATCATTTTATCTCCAAAGTTATGGATTAATAGTTTTTGGACGAGAAGTCTGTTTCCAGAGGAATAAATCCATTAGGTATGGTTATTCGTGATATGTGAGTTGTTATTCGTTATTGGTTATTTGCTATCCATTTACCCAAAACTGCCTTGAGCAAAAATGGGTAAGATACTTTTCCTTTTTCTTCTACCTTACTTACACCTCGCAGGTGTAAGCTTCCGGTGTTTAAAGTGAAAAAGCTTTTTTAAGAAGATTGGCGGTTGGATTTCGATTAAGTGCAATGTGATCTATATCCTCAACCTTGACTCCTGCCTCACTAAGACAGTATTTAATCGCCTCAGACGGAAACCCAGCCCAGTGTTTTACTCTGCGGAAACGCTCTTCCTCAGCAGCAGCAATCAATTTTCCATCCACTACAATTGCGGCTGAAGAGTCTCCATGATAAGCATTTATTCCAACTATTATCATTTACACTCCCATATTAACCTTGCAATTACTGAGTATTTCTTTATATGCCACAATCAATTTATCTGCTACTTTATCCCATCTGTATTTCTCCATAACTAATCTTTTCCCCCTACTACCCATTTCTTTACATAAATCTGTGTTATCCAATAATTCAATAAGAGCATTTGATAGTTGAACGGTATTCGTATCAATAACCTTACCTCCACCAACCTCACCAACCTCAGGAAAGTTGCATTGTTTTGTAATAATTACTGGAATCCCACAGGCCATAGCTTCTAAAATACTTATACTAAAACCTTCAGAATAAGATGGTAAGACAAAAATGTCCGCTCTGCTAAGAGTTGCAAGCTTTTTATTACCAGTTAACATTCCTGTAAAAGTAGTATTTGACAAAGCATTCTCTCTTTTAAGTATTTCAACTATACGGTTTTTATAATTATAATTATCAGGGCCTGCTATCACCAACTGAATGTCGTTCCTTGTTTTTACTATAGTGTTAAAAGCCCTTACAAGTATATTAAGCCCCTTTATAGGATGAATACGTCCTAAAAATAGTATTACTTTTTTCCCTTTCATCTCAGGATATATATCTTCAATCCATTCTCTATTTGGAAGGTTTTTAAACTCCTCCAGATTTAAACCATTGGGAATAAGCAATATATTCTTGTTGTCAACAAAGTTGGATATATTTTTAACTTCTGTTTCAGTAAAAGCATGAATCCCCGAGGCTTCTTTGAGAATCTTTCTTTGGATCAGGATTGAATAAATCTTTTTCCTAAGAGACTTATAATTTAAACACCATGGTTCAAGCATTCCGTGAATCGTTACAATAAAATGTTTTTTAGAAAACCTTGCTGCCTGATATGCTGCGAAATGTGGATGATGCCAGATTTCGTGAATATGAATTAAATCAAAACTAGAGGCTTCTTTCATCAATGCTTTCGCCAAAGGTGAGGAATAGGAAGTCCAAAATCTAGAAAGAAAACCCTTCGGAAAAAGTTTAATATGAACCCCTTTTGAGTCTCTTCTATTTACATTTTTAGCATTTTCTGATGGGGCATAAATTGAGACTTTAACACCTTTTTGGGCTAAGGCTCCTGTCAATTCTACAACTACCTTTGACGGCCCTCCCCATTCTGAAGACAAACTCGAAGCTACATGTAGTATATTCATTTCCTACTATTTAATAATTGGTCAATATCTTTAAGCAATTAATAGAAGCAATTACTATCGGAAAACTATTTGATTATTTCTAATGAAAATTTCTACAGTAATTTCTGAATTATTTTTCCTAACTACTTCTTTTTCTAAGTTTTAAAAGCTCCTCTTTGTAAAGAGATTAAAGGAAAATCATTTATCTTCTCCCCTGATAACATCAGTCTTTTAAAAAATCATAGTTGATAACTTTGAAGGCCCTTATAATGTAATTGTTTTTTTACAAATCATAGAACAATTATAAGTCCAAAGATTGGTTGCTAAACTCGGAATAGTTCTTAATATTAATTCTTTTACAAGGTATCTTATAAATCCTTTTTTGCCATATTGATATTTGTAAACCCTACATGACGAATTAGTAATTATTTGAAACATTATTTCCAAGTTACATGTCTGAATTAATCTTCTTATTGTTTTTGGAGAATAGAAATTGATATGTCCAACTTTGTCAAATGTAAAGTCCTTTTTTAACCTAATATTATCCTCTAATGGCACCTCCACAAATACATAATTCGCAACTCTACCAGCCTCATACAATATCTTTCGTGGATATTCAAGGTGTTCAACTGTATGACTTAGGATGACCAGATCAAATTTTTTGTCCTCATATGGAATGTTATATCCATCAAAAAGATTACATTCAATTAATGACTTGATATTTCTTTGATAAATGGTTTCAACCGCTGTCTTTGATATTTCTATCGAATATAGAGCATCCCCGAATTGTAGATCAGATAATCTTTTCAAAATAGACCCTTCACCTGATCCGATCTCCAAAATTGACTCATGGGGATAATCATTACACAGATTTATAATATTATTTACCTTATCAATTGCACCTAACCACCGCCAATCTGATTCACCTTTGTAGTAATTGTTGTAGTTATCCTTCAGTCTTTCATTTACATAAATATTTTTCATATACTCTCTGTCCAGGCGTAATTAAATATATCTTTTCTGATATTTCAAATTAGGATAAATATTCTATAAATAAGCTTGTATATACCCACTCCAAAACTTTGAGCTCATACTTAAAATATATCCCTCTGCACGTAGAATAATTCTATCTCTGTCCAGTCAATAGGTTGTAGATTCTCGGAAAATTTTTCCTGAGTATCTCAGCAAGCCATAACGTGAAGAATATGGTTACAGCAGGTGTTGATAGATAAACTGCAACAACTTCTAATGAGCTAGAAGGAGAAAGTATTCTATACATTACTTTTTTTAGACCTGATAAAAATGGCTCGAAAGCTGCGAATACAAAGAAGGAAAAACCGGATAGTTTTACTAATAAATTATTCACTTTTTTATTTTTTGAGGCTTTTCCAACCAAGTACCATGCAGATAGTATTCCTGGAAATATTAAAATCCTGTTTATTTGGTTAGCAAGCGAAAAACTTTCTATCTGAAGTAACGATTCAATTACTGCCAACATTAAATATGTTAGTAATATCTTTCTCCCATGCAAGTCCACCCAGTCTATCTTAAAATCTTTAATTGCGGCTAATACACCTAAGTAGAAGAATAAGACTGTATAATAATAAAATAGAAAATTAACAAATTTCATGTTAGAGTCAATCAGCCATAGGCTAAAAAACAACAAAATTCCTGTTCGGGGAATATACTTTGCAATCAACCAAAAGATAGGTGCAAAAAAGATCATAATCATCAGATCTCGAATAAACCAAAATTGGCCAGCGACAGGATATCTACTAATACCAATGATCGAATCTAGATAATCGTATAGCTCATAATCGGAAACAAATTTATTCTGACCGCTAAAATACTGAGAAAACCCAGCAAATGATTGTACAATTAGAAAAAAAACTAGTGCTGAAATATTCCATATAATATAAGGTATAAGAAGCGTCCTAGCCCTGCTGTGCAACTTATTTTTCATAATGCTATGCTTTAGCTCAAAATTCCTAAAAAAAAGAAACCCGGATATCACAAAGAAAAAGGGAACAGATATATTAGCGAAAACTTTAGAAATAATAATTTGAAAGAATGCCGCGTAGTAGTTTAGATTTGATACCCCTATATGACCATCGGAGAAGTTTAAAGTTGTTATGTATGAATGAATCATAACAATTCCCAAAATTAGAGGGAACCTGAGTAGCGTGATGCGGTGAGAAATATCCCGATTTATATCCACAAATTTTTCGTTGTCACAATAAGTAACTTTTGCTAACTTATAATTTCAAGTCTGCTAACCTGCTATACATATACTTTTATAGAGGTAAGCCTTGATAGACCTTTTCAAATCTTTTTGCAAGCACATCCCAGTTCAATTCTTTTACAATCAATTCTCTTGACTTTTTCGCCATTGTTTCTCTTAAATTCTTATCTTTAATCATGCAGATAAGGAATTTATATAATTCTTCAATACTACCTCTTTTGAAAAAGATAGCATTTTTATTTGAAAGAGTCCCAATATTATAAGGATCACTACAAACTATTAAAGGCAACCCTACAGACATAGCCTCAAAAAAGGAAATTGTTGGATTACCTGGCCAAACTGCTATATCTGCTGCACTATAATAACCAGCTAATTCAGAGGTTTCTACAAAAGGATGAAAAATTATACTATTTAAAATATCCGCACTTTTTGCCAATGCTTTTAGATAATCCAAATAGTCTTTGTCTCCTTCTCCAATAATTAATAGTTTTATGTTATTGCATTGTTTTGCAACTTTCAAAAATGCTTTAATTAAAATATCAACGTCTTTATTAGGGGATAATTTTCCAGTGTGAATAATTAATAATTCATTTTCTTGAATACCAAGATATTTTCTATTTTCTTTTCGAGCATTAAAACTAAATTTAAACATTTCACTATCAGCGCCCATCCTAATTATTCCAACTTCATTAATAGCAAGACCCATTTCTCTGCATATAAAAGTGCTCTCATTTTCTCCGATAGCAATTATAGCATCTGCCCTCTTTCTAATAATATTCCCAAATGTATGACGGTATAAAAGATACAACAGTCTTCTAATCCAGTTGCTTCTAGCATCTGTGTTGAAATCAGCAGCATGTGTATCAAAAACCAAACGATACCCTAACGATTTCTTATATACGGCTGCTAAAACTGGGAGAATAGAAAATACATCATGGCAATGAACCACATCAGGATTAAACTCCTTAAGAGCCTTTTTCAATCCTTTAAGCCATACCCTCGTTCCAATTTCAACAATAGTCTGTAATCGGACAACGTTAATGTTATTTTCAATAAAATTACCACTTCCAACAATCCTTTTCTCATTAGTTTTATACAATTTTTTCAATCCACTGTTATATCGATCTGAGGTTATTATTATTACTTGATGACTCATTTCATGTTGTTTTTTAGCCAATAAATTTTCTTGATAGGCCAGTGGTTGGTAGTAATTTATCACATGAGCAATTTTCATTTTCAAAGTTTATAAAAGTTTAGTATTTTGTTTACTACATATTTTATCTGATCTTCCGTGAGTTCAGGATAAATTGGAAGGCTTAATATTTCAGATGAAACACTCTCGGTGACTGGATAAGTACCCTTTTTTAAGTTGAGGTATTGATAAGCACGCTGTAAGTGCAATGGTATTGGGTAGTGTATCCCTGTACTAATCCCCTCTTCTTTTAGCATCTTTTGAAGAGAATTCCTTTCCTTAGCTCTGATAACAAATAAATGATAAACATGCTTAGCGCTAAAGTCTTCTTTGGGGGTTAGAATACTGTCAATGCCTTTAAGAAGTTCACTATAAATTTTCGCATTATTACACCTATTCTCTGTCCATTTTTCAAGATATCTTAACTTAACTGATAGAATTGCTGCTTGAAGAGCATCGAGCCTAAAATTAAATCCTTCAAAATTGTGTTCATATTTTTTATTCGAAGATCTACCATGATTTCTCCACATTGAAATTTTCTCTGCAATTTCTCCATTATTAGTAACAATCGCACCTGCATCACCATAAGCTCCAAGATTTTTCCCTGGGAAAAAACTAAAACATGCAATGTCAGCTAATGTTCCTACTCTTTTTCCTTTATACATGGCACCATGAGCCTGAGCAGCATCTTCTATTACCTTCAAATTATACTTTTTTGATATTTCCATGATTGGATCCATATTTGCAGGGTGTCCATAAAGATGAACAGGAATGATCGCTTTTGTTTTAGAATTTATATAGGCTTCAACTTGATTGAAATCCATCGTATAAGTATCCTCTCTAATGTCAACAAATCTAACTGCTGCACCTGTCATTGTGATAGCTTCTGTTGTTGCAATAAATGTATTTGGAACAGTGATAACCTCGTCGCCATCTCCAATCTTAAAGGCTTTCAACGCTAAATAAAGAGCGTCTGTCCCGCTTCCTACACCAACAGCAAACTTAGCGTTGCAGAACTTTGCAAATTCTTTTTCAAATTCCTGAACATATTTCCCACCAATAAATGCTGCATCTTTTAAAACACTTGCAATCGCAGAATCTATCTCTTTATTAATAGCAAGATATTGAGATTTTAAATCCACAAAAGGTATTTTCATCTATTTCCTTATCTTTATTTATTTCTATAACTCTTTCTACTTTTTAATTGCGGTTACAAAATAACCTGTTGTTGCCTGATCACTACTGACAACTTTTGAAATCAAATATATAAATGGATAGATAAGTATTGTTAATAAAAATAAAACTATACCTATTAATTTATCCTGTTTTGATTTTGTCATTAACATCCTTGCAATAAGGACAACAATTGAGTTGATATAACTATTTTTTCTTATAATTATGATTTCTTGAAACTTATTTAATAAAAAAAGTAGACCATATTTAGTATACCGATAATAATCACACGGTTCATCATGAATAGGCAAAATAAAAGGAGTACTTAAAATTAATTTGCCATCTGTTTTTAGAACTCTATATATTTCGTCCAAAGCTTTTTGAGGTATTTGGATATGTTCTAATACTTCCATTAAAAATACGGCATCAAATGAATTATCTTCAAACATTTTCATATCACATGCATCACCAACTATATCTGGATTTCTGCTATTATCGATATCTAAACTGATGATATTAGCATTTCTTATCTTTGTAATATACTTGGATATTTCCCCACCCGCACCAATGTTTAGTATTTTTAAATAACTATCGTTTTTGTTTTTTCCAAGCTTAATTATCTCTTCTCTTAAAAACTTGTAAAGATTCTGTCTGCTGAAACGTTTAGATAGATTTATAAGTTGTTTAAAAAATAATTTTAATAAATTTCTATTTTTCATGAATAAACATAAGCTTTAAACTGGCCTTTTTATAAGGAAATGGACCAACGCAGACCTCTTTTTCGACCTCAATCGTAACTTAACACCCTTGTCTTGTCTGATTTTTTAGGTCTATTATATGGTATGGAAGTTCTGAAATATTTTTTATGACTCTCGCCGGATTTCCAATAACTACCATATTAGGAGGAATGTTTTTTGTAACAACACTTCCGGCTCCTATCAGGACATTTTCCCCTACCACAATCCCAGGTACAATAGTGCTATTTGCACCAATTATTGCACCTTTTTTTATATGTACACCCTTTAACTCATCCTTTGCATTCGGAGAGTTTGGATATTTTGCGTTAGTTATAACAACATTAGGTCCTACCCAGCATTTATCTTCGAGTATTGTATATTCAGGGATAAAAGCTTGTGTATGAATCCTTACGTCCTTTCCAATTTTCACATGATGCTCTACAACTGATAATGTACCTATACTTACATTATCACCAATTTCATTTAGTTCTCTGACATTCGCTTTATTACCTGTTTGAAAGTAATTACCTATTTTATTTCCAGCATATATAACAGTATGTGACCTAATTATTGCATTATCTCCAATAACTGTTTCTAATTCTCCTTTTTTAAATCCTCTTGGAGGTACTCCTATTATTACAAAATCCTCTATAGTGCAATTTTTACCAAGTCTTACATTAGGATATATAACTGCTCTTTTACTTATCATTCGATACTCCAAGACGACATTTCTTTGGGGCAAATCTTAGAAAAACTTCCTTACCTGTTTCCGCAGATTCATAAATAGCATTTATCAATTCAACAGACTTTCGACCTTCCAATCCGTCGATTAATCCTTTCCTATTATTCCTTAGACTATTGATAACATCTTTAAAAAACTCGGTGTGATTCCATCCGTGTTCATTAGGGACTTTTGCAAATTTATCCCATATATCAATATCCATTTCATCAGGTTCAATAAAATTCCAGGTTTTAAGCTCATTCATAAAGAAACCACCAATTTCAACCGACCCTTTTTCTCCAAGTATGCTGATAGACCCTTCTAAATCTTTTGGTCTTGTTGCGGTAGTAGCCTCGATAATGCCTAATGCGCCATTTTTAAATTTTAAAATAGCTACACCAGTATCCTCTGCCTCTATATTAACTAATCGTCTGGCTGTTTTTGCCATAACACTTTCAACCTCACCCATTATCCAAAGCAACATATCAATATGGTGACTTGCCTGATTGGTCAGTACACCGCCATCAAATAACCATGTACCTCGCCACGATTTTTGATCATAATAATTTTGATCTCTTCTCCATCTAACTCTTATTGTTCCAATAACGAGTTCCCCAAATCGACCTTTATCCAACGCCTCTTTTAATTTTTGTATTGGGGGATTAAAGCGATTTTGCTGGACAACAAATATTTTTAATCCTCTTTTATCGCATTCTTCCAATATCTTATCAATATGATCCAATCTTAATGCTAATGGTTTTTCAACAACAAAATGCCTATCAAAATGCATTAGTTCGAAAATGTTTTCAGCATGAATACCTGAGGGTGTGAGGATATTTAAAACATCAGGATTTGTATTTTTTATCATTTCTTCGATATTCGAAAACGCTGGAATTCTATATTTATCTTCAAAGGCTTTTGCACGTTTATGATCAATATCATATAATCCAACTATTTCTGCATTATTAAGCCTATTAATAGATAACACATGCTTATTTGCAATAGTTCCATTCCCAATAAGAGCAAACTTTATCTTTTCCTTTGTCATTTTGCTATTTTACATTCTCTTTTTGTAATAGTTTTACTATTGGTCTTAAGGTGTATATTTATTGATGTGACGATAGTTATGAACCCTATCATTTTGAATATAGCTTTTATCATGTTGTTTAATATAATACAAACTAAGAAAACCAAATAACCATACATATCTATTAATTTGTACGTCCCCTGAAAAAAATGATGATATAAAATATAAAATAAAAGACATTAATATAAAATCAGCCGCTAAATTATTCTTTGATTTTGAATCATATTTTAATAATAAACCACGAACTCCTTTAAACATCATAAATAGGGGAATAAAGAATATTAAACTTCCAATAATTCCTGTTTCAGATAGTACCTCTAAAAAAATGTTGTGAGCATAAGTCTGTATATCTTTACGTCCATAATATATGCTTTCAACAGATGGTATATAGTAAAAATTTCCTAAACCAATTCCAACAATAGGTGAACTAAGAAAACTTTCTATACTTTGTCGATAGATCTCTTTTCTTATATGGGTGGAGGGGTCGATAGGCGCCATTTCCCATCGTTCTCGCACATGAATTCCAATATTTGGAATTATTTCCGTAATGATAACTATCACAATAAATACAATAATAATTACTGCAAAAATACTCTTTCTCACTTTTAAAGACAAGCTCTTAAATTGACCCTTCCTTAATAAAATCTCCCGTAATATCACAGCAAAAACAAATGATACCATTATACCCTTACTCATGGAAGCTATTGCCATAATTATCATTATCATAAAACCAAATAATAGAAATAATCTCTTCTTTTTTGTATTTAATATTAACGCATAAAATGCCAGAGCAGTCATAGCGTATGCTCTTCCGCTGACTATTCTATTTTCATTAAATGAAGTTATCCCTCCAGGTTCTGCTATTCCTCCTAAGACCTTGACAATCCCTGTAACTGCAAGAATTGAACCTATCACAGCAATTGCTATCACAAAATCATCCATTTTCTTTCTAGAATCAAAATGGTAATTTATTGCTAAACCAACTATAGAGGTAACAACGAATATTCTTACAACCTTTTCATAAGGAAATGATGTCGTTATTTCTTTAAGATATAATACTGATACACAGTATAAGCAAAATATCATTTGTAAATACGCAATTTTTAAAATATTTCTGTCAAAAACATGTTGTTTTCTAACAGCCTGATTCATAAGAATTACAAAGAGGATAAAAAATATCAGAATAGAGGAATAGAGACCGGAATGCTCTATTAGAGGGTTCATTGTATTCCAAACACCAGAAAAAGAATACAACGCAAATAAGATGGCAACAAATTTAGAATAGTTAATAACCATCAGAACGTGTCGCTATTTATTATCTTTCAGAGATAATAGTATTAATGGCTTGCATTATTGTATCCTCTGGCATCGGCAAATTAAACTCTATTTCTGCTTGTTTCCTTCCATTAATAATTATTCTTTGTCTAAGTTCCTGATTTGATATGACCCGCTTAATAGCATCAGATAGTTCCTTATGATTTCCCGCTTCAAACATCAATATATCGCTGTAATTATTGAAGCGATCTTCCACTCCCTCAGTTTTGCTAGCAATCACCGGTAGCGATTGACTCATGGCTTCAATAATTACACGTGGGAAACCCTCAGAATAACTGGCTAAAATAAAAATATCTGAATTTCTAAATTCACATAGCAATTTCTTTTTATCTTTTACAGGGCCTAAGAAACAAACTTTATCGCTCACCCCTAAAGTATCTGCAAGAGCTCTTAATTCATCTATATCCTTTTTATATCCCCCGCCAATATGTTTAAATATGACATTGCTATTGTATTTGGATACGACTGCAATCGCCTTAATTATGTCATTTATTCTTTTATTAGGTAAAATATGACATACGCTTACGATTACAATTTTTTTGCCCAGGCAGGTATCAATTCTCTCATATATATCTGACGCCAAAAACGGTGTATTTCCTCTTATATACTTGCAATTATTTCCATTTACAACTGGACCTCTTACTAATATTAAGGGTGAGGATTTCATAACATAGGTTTCTATATATTTTTTAAAATTTAACCTAAGTTTTCGAATGATGTCAGATTTAAAAAGCTCTATATGTTTTCTATCCTTAATCCAACTTGAGCCTTTATAAAGAATATATCTGTGACGCATGATTTTGCTCGCAATTATCGCCATCACACCTAACGTGGAAGGATAATAAATTAATAATATATCGACTTTAGATACAAAACGAATGCATCTTAAAAACCAAATAAAATATCTAATTATTTTCCTAATTATGTTTTGTTTCTTTTGAAACTCGCCATAAAAACCATGTACTTTAATGGGTCCATTATTAAGACGTGCTTTATAAATTTTTTTAAAATGTTCAGCACATTCATCTCCCTTTTTTACAATGATAGGGCCATAAATAATCTTTGAACCATTTGAAGTTAATCTGTCCAATAACCATATCTCATTCTGAGAACAAATATAACCAGTGCTATCTTCAACTGCAATACCACGACCAATTACCCCGATTCTCAACCCCAAACTATTCATTTTATTATGTTTGTTTAAAATCAACTAAAATCTAAAATCTGTGATTCACAATTTATTAAGTTCTGCGAACCAGTTTTCTAAATCAGAAGCTAATTTTTCATAATTTCGCTCCCGAATAATATAATTATATCCACTGACTCCCATAGAACGTGTTAATTCGGGATTTTTGAGTAACTTAAGTATTGCATTGGCAAATTCACCTGATTCATAAGGCACAATAATTCCGCCTCCTGATTCAGATATTAATTTTGACTGGTCTGGAATGCGTGTAGCAATGACAGCTTTTTTCATAGCCAATGACTCAACAGCTTTTGTAGGAGATGCTACTTGAAATAATGGTATTTCAGGATAAGGAGAAAGAGTAAACTCAGACAAACTAATATAATTAGGTACTTCTATAAGAGGAACTCTTCCAATAAAAATAATGTTTTTAGAAATGCCAAATCTCTCTGAAAAACTCTTTAATCTATCTACTTCTTTGCCATTATGATCTGGCCCCAAAAACATCAGAACCACATTTGGAACTTCAGCTATCACTTTTATCATTGATTCGATTATTGTTTCCATCTTTCTACTTGGGTCTAACACACCAAAATACAAAATTACACGTTTTCCTCTGATTCCGTATAATTCCCTAACGGATTTAATAAATTCTTCGTTAATTTTGGGATTAACGTCTACTCCTAATGGAAAGACTCTTACATGGCTAATATGCGATAAATTAGGAGCTATCTGCCGAACCATCTCATCACTGATCATTAAAACCATATCTACTCTATTTAGCAACCATGTTCTGACTTTTATAACCAATTTAGCATAAGGCCTCTGAAGTGTTGGTACTTTAATCCTACCTTCGTCAGCAGAAAGCAAAAGACTTTCTGGTATAAGAAAAGAAAGCTGGAATATTATACGGGTTCCATGACACCATCTTAAAAACAAAGCCATCATTCCTGCAAACACTGAATTCCTCACGAATAAATAATCAGGTTTTATCGAAAGACATGTTTTAAATGCAAATATTATATATATTATTTGCCAATAGAACCCTTTTAGAAACTTGCCAATTGTCCCTCTTCCTATCTTCTTTTTTACTAATACTGCCTGAGTATTTCCCCACGAAACCCTATTTATCAATTTGCTATGCGAACTCGATTGCACAATCCATGTAACATCATAATTTCTGTCAGGAAGTATCTTCCCAAAGATTCTAGATAACATGGGATGTTCTAAGGGCTTTTCCTTTTGTGGAAAAACTACAATTCTTTTCTTATATTCTGTACGCTGTATGTTCATATTTGACTTTAATTCAAAATCACTTCCATATCTCTTTAAGTTATTCTTCAATTCTGGAAACTATCCCTTTTATTGTTTTATCCCAAGACATTTTCATTGCATGCTCTCTTGCATTTTTACACATCCAAAGATATTTCTTTCTATCCTCTATAATCAGTTTCATGCATTCTATTAATTGACCTATATCTCTCTGCTGACAAAGAAACCCCGTAACACCATCTATTATTACATCCTCATTACCGCATTCTAGCGAACCTATAGTGGGGATACCACATGCATTTGCCTCAAGATGCACTAAACCAAAGCCTTCGAAGGCATCTCCTTCATTTACAGATGGTAAAACATGGCATTTTGCTTTGGACATATACTTAAGTAGCTTTTGGTCGTTAAGAGGACCTGTAAAAATTACTGCTGAATTCAACCCTTCCATGTTGACATAATTTTTTATAGCTTTAGTATAGGCTGACTCTTCACACTTCCCGATTATATAAAATTTAATATGTGGATATTTTTGGTAAACTTTTTTAAATGCTTTCAATGCATAAATAAGCCCTTTTCGTGGTTTCACTGCTCCAACAAAAATAAAAATATCTTCCTTTGTAGAAATATCGTTACATGCATACTTATCTATGTCTACCCCCAAAGATAAAACATCAACTCTATCAGTATATTTATTGTTCTCCAAGAACTTTTTTGCAGTATACCTGCTAATTGCGAAAAACCTTTCAACATAAGGCAGGACTTTCTTATTTAACTTTCTATTGATTCCCTTACTAAAAGGGAAACAGGAATAGGTTCCTACCAACATTGCCATTATCCTGCTATGGTAACCAATCATTGTTGCCAAAGGAATATAAGGTTCAATCATTGATAGCACAACATTATATGATTTAACATTCAAACGGCTCTTTATTTTAAGAGTATCTAATATTGCAAATGGAAACTTACGCCAGTCTTCATCAAATCGATTTAGAATTGGTAATATTAATACTCCATCTACATAACTGTTATCCATTCCTTTTTCAGTAATAACAGTTATATCGTATTCCTTGGCAAGACCATGTATTATGTAGTAAGACATTTTAGCCCACCCATTTTTCAAGGATAACTCACTTGTAAGAATAAGAATTTTTTCCATTTCTATTTTCTTTTTAAGAATCTAATTTGATAAACACAATTAATCCCATTCCAAACAAACTGCCCCACAAATTATTTAATATAGGAATTCCTTCATAAGCCTTTACAGTTGAACAGTCGCCAAATCCCAATTGGTTTAACCACCATATTAGATCTTTGTAAGTCCAAAATCTCAGATGCTCTCCAGGATGCAATCTCCATTGCAATGGGAAAGAACCAAGACAAAGTCTCAACCTATGGGCAAAATAACCTGAATTTGGGACGCTAATAAAGATACCTTTTTTTACATGATGAACAATATTTTTTAATATATATTCTGGATTTGCTAAATGCTCAAGTATCTCAAACAATATTACATAATCAACTTTGGGAAGTTTATCCAACGCTACAACACTATTGATGTCCATTTTTAAGACTTTGATTCCACATTTTTTAGCATGCTCCAATGCTAACTCAGATGCATCCACTCCCCAAATATCTGAAATAACCCTTTTCGATTTGATATATAAAATAGTAGCGCAATCTCCGCAACCAATATCAAGCACACTTGAACCATTATCAATGAATTGCAAAATCCAATCTGTCCTCTTACGTTGAAAGTCAGATAGGAACCCCATCCTATTTCCTCGTTTTTTTGTCCAATATTTGTTGTAATCGGGTGACGCTAAAATCAAGTCAGGATAATGGAATAATAGGTACCGTGTTTGCACAATAAAAGTATAAATATTTTTAAAAAATCTGTACATTATAACCACTACTATTCTTTAAGTAATATTTAAATGCCCCTATGCCAATGCAATAGCTTGGTATATAGGCTAATAAACTTGTTGTTGACATTAAAAGAACAGGGGAAAACTCTGTTATGTGTTTTAAAAAAAACATAATCCATATCAAATTTAAGGAAAGAAGTATATTTGTTGCTATAGGAAGAAGAGGATTAAAGATATTTGTGAAATTTCGCCCCCACCATATTGTTCCTGAAATGATCCCTTGGAAAAGGATAATGCACATACTTATTAAAATATCCCTACTTGATGGTATCTTCATGTATTGAAGGATTGGAAATAATGCAAGAATAATTACAAAAGAAAAACCTAAATTTACTATAGTTAATAACTTTGTTGAATGAATTATCAGCCGCTTAAGATCATCCAATTTACTATTGGTTTGAAGTCGTACCATCTTCCCATAGGTTAATATAGGCAATGGAAAACCTACAAAGCCTAATATACTTCCAATTTTTTTTAAAGCATCATAGATACCAACACTTGTAGTATTAAAAAAGTAACCGAGCAATAATCTATCTATATTATTATAACCAGACTTTGTTAAAGTTGAAAAAAAACTTTTGCAACTGAATGTAATAAATTCTTTTATTAAAATAATATTATATTTTAATTTTTCCATCCGAAAATCCATACGAAAAAGAACTAATAGCATTAAAAATAAAGATATGATTGCATTCAATCCTCCAGCTATTACATATAATAAAACAAGAGATGTAATTTTAATGTTCAGTTGCAACACTAAAATCAGAATTAGTCCTAATACTCTAAATATTGTTTCTTGACTATACAAATAATTCAAAGTCTTAAATCTTTCTATTGATTGAAAAAAACCAAGAGGTGTTCCACTGATAAAACGAAAAGATATTACTAATCCGAAAATACGAACAACATTTTCTAAATCAAGATTCTTCAGGAAATATTTTGAAATTATTGGTGCTAAAGTTAAGAAAAATACGAAAACAAGAATTGCAATAATAATATCTGCGAACAGCCCCAGAAATATCACTAAATACGCTCTATCCTTGTGTCCGGTAGTCATTTCTCTAACAAAAAATCTAAGAACTGCTTCGTTAGTCCTTAACTCCATTATTGAAGAAATAACCGCGCCAGTTGCAGCTAACAATGCAATTTGTCCATAAATGTCTATACCTGCATTTTTAGTAATTATTAAAACAATTAAAAAAGATAATCCAATTTGAATGAATTTCATGAAATATATAAAACTACTTTCATTTATATTCTTTCTATGTTTATTAATAAAATTACTAAAGAAATTTATTATCATAACAATCTATAGGTTAAGAGATTTTAATCAAGTAACTTATCAAATATTTTTTAATAACTTGTTTTAGACTTACGAATTTATTAAAACATTTTACTTTTTTCTTGATTTAGTTCCCATTCAACATATTGAATTTCATCTTCTACAAGTCTATTAATTAATTGCTCAAATTTTTTATTATATTTCCAGCCTAATTTCTTTTTTGCCTTTGAGTTATCTCCATATATTACTTCTAATTCTAAAGGTCTATATAGACTTTCATCTATCTTAACAAACTTGTCAAATTCCAAATTTAACTTCTCAAATACCCTTCTACCAAACTCTTCCAGGCTGTGCGCTTCTCCTGAACAAATAACGTAATCATCCGGGCTTTCTTGCTGTAACATCAACCACATGGCCTTGACATATTCAGGGGCATAACCCCAGTCCCTGTATATCTTTAGGTTACCGAGTAACAAATCGTCTAACAAACCCATATTTATTTTGACAGCAGTATTAAGAATTTTCTTTGTAACAAAGTTTCTACCTCTCAATACAGATTCATGATTAAAAAGGACTCCACAGACTGTAAACAATCCATAGGCTTCTCTATAATTCACAGTAATCCAATGGGCAGTAGCCTTGGATATACCATAAGGACTTACAGGATGAAGTACAAAATTTTCATTTACAGGTAGATCTTTTTCTTTTACTCTACCAAACATTTCACTGCTTGAAGCCTGATAAAACCTTATTTTGGGACTGATAATCCTGATGGCCTCTAAAAGGTTTGCTGTACTAATTATGTTAAACTTAAGGGTTCCTATTGGCTCTTCAAAAGATAAACCCACAGAACTTTGAGCAGCAAGGTTATATATTTCATCAGGTTCATTCTTTTCTATTACCCGCATTATGTTTGATAAATCTAATAGATTTACTTCTACCAAGGTGACCACTTGATCAACACCTAAATATTTCAGATTTCTAATGCTACTTTGTGATGTACCTCGTGTAACACCTATAACCGTGTACTCTTTGCCCAACAATAACTTTGCTAAATATGCCCCATCCTGCCCTGTAATGCCTGTTATCAATGCTTTTTTCATATTTTAATCATTCAAACCACTTAAGCTAAGTGGTTCTCGGGGTCACCCATTAAAAGGCCCTTTGTCAAGAGACAAACGATCCGTAACAGAAAATTTAATAAAATAGGTCAGTCTTGGGGTCTCAGTCTTGGGGTCAAGTCTTGAAATATCAGATTTCATAGATAGCAAGCTCTCAAGCTATCAAGCTCACCAGCTTGCAAGGGTCACGAAAATGGGGTCAAGTCTTGAAATATCAGTTTTCAAGGTTTTATTCAAGCTAACAAGCTCTCAATGCTTTTCTGCTCTTATGATATTCAGAATATGTTTTTTCAAAGAAGGAAGA
>Ga0299912_10001575_pt1 | contig 18396 bp, 18 predicted proteins | sample RVTome_2_FD_207667 | JGI IMG/M metagenome (GOLD analysis project Ga0299912, IMG submission 207667) | Soil microbial communities from uranium-contaminated site in the Upper Colorado River Basin, Wyoming, United States - RVT95D214 (version 2) ... | reverse complement strand
GGAATTAGGTGTCGGTACTTATGACATTACTTTTTCGCATCCCGGCTATTATGATACAACAATCACTGATGTAATTATTTATTTGGATAGCACTACTGTTAAGGATGTTATCATGAATCCCATACCGGGAGGCTATATCAGCGGCACGGTCGCGGATACATTAGGCATTCTTATAGAGGGAGTGATCGTAGCCGATCTTGATGGGATCGATACTTATACGACTGATTTTTTAGGCTATTATATTCTTGGCTTGCCGCAAGGTGTCTACAGCATATCATTTACTCATGATAACTACCAAGATACAACGGTTAATAATGTTAATGTTACCGTCGGCGACACTGCGGATTTGAATATGGTAATGATTTCCGGTATCGACTACCCTGATGATACCCCGAATATTATCGATGTCCATCAAAACTATCCCAATCCCTTTAATCAAGGCACTATTATCGAATTCGAACTCGATAGACCGGCTTTTGTAACTGTGGAAATCTTCGATATTTTAGGTCGAAAAGTCGCGATCGTCGACTCGTTTTTAGGGCAAGCCGGACTAAATCATGTCAGCTGGCATTCGAACGGAAACGCGTCGGGAATATACTTTTGCCGGGTGCGAAGCTCCCAATCGGATGACACGCGGGCGATGCTTTTAATCAAGTAATTTTCATTAATTCCGTCATTATTTCATAAAATAAATTGACCCATAAATGGATTTTTATTAAATTTATTTAAAATTGAAATCGGATTTTTATTTATTTAAGCGAGGCATATCATGATACCTATCGAGATGATCGTTGACCGCCAGATCAAACGCTGGGAACTTGAGCGTAGAATTTCAGCGGGAACGAAAGAGGAGCCTTCAAAGCCCGGCCCGATTATTACTATTTCGCGTCAGCGCGGTTCGGGAGGGTCTTTAGTGGCGGCTAAGTTGGCGGAATTAACCGGTTTCAGCCATATAAACCGCGAAATCATCGACCAAATAAGTCTGGAGATTGGCACTCAGAAACGCCTCGTCGAATCATTGGATGAGTCGGTGCAGTCAAATTTTCATTTATGGGTCGATGGCATCATTCGGGGCAGAATAGTTGATGCCTCCGATTATATGCAAAGTCTGGTTAAAATCATCGGCGCCGTGTCGCATCATGGCAAAGCCATACTGGTTGGCCGAGGGGCTAATTTTATCGCGCAAGGTACAAACGCGTTTCATGTCAGAATTGTCGCCGATTTTAAATTTCGCGTAAACTCACTGGTCAATCGGCGCGGGCTTAAAGCGGAAGATGCGGAACAGGAAATAAATGAAAACGACAAGCAACGCAAAAAATTCATAAAAAGCCATTTTGAAAGAGATATTGATGATCCGATTGCCTATGACCTTGTCATAAATAGCACTTACCTGGATGTTGACAAAATCGCGGGCATGATTTTAAACGCCTACCCGCTAAAAATACATGGCTGATAATTTAATTAATTTGGCTAAATATGTTAATAGCGGGTAATTACAGCTTGTGTCAAATTTGCCGGCGTTTATTCATAATTGTCAGATATAGCTGTATATGATGTTTAAATTTTGAGATATTTACGAAACGATTAGCCAAACTAATTAGTTTATGATAAAATAACAGATGAGTATTAAATACCGATAGAGGAGAATTTTATGAAGGTATCTGATTTACTAAGGGTAAAAGGTTTTGCTGTTAAAACTGTATTAGCGGGCAATTCGATGCGGCAGGTTCTTAAAAGCATGGTCGAAAATAAAGTAGGCTCTCTTGTCGTTATCGATAACGGAAACCACCCGATAGGTATTATCACGGAACGGGACATAGTACGCCTGATATATAATCAAGACTCGCAGGAATGGCAGAACAAACCGGTCAATGAGCATATGACAAAGGATATCATGATCGGCTTTCCTGATGATGATGTTGAATATATCATGGCTCTGATGACCGAAAACAGGTTCCGTCATGTGCCGATAATGGCGGAGGGGAAGCTGGTTGGGCTAATATCGATTGGAGATATCGTTAAATCGCTACTTAAAGATATCAAATCGGAAAACCGTCACCTTTCCGATTACATTTCCGGGAAATATCCGGCCTGATTTCGCCAAATTGTCGATAATTCTCTAATAGCTTGTTGGCTTATGGTCTGGCTTAATAAAATGATCCGGGTTAAAATTCTCTATCTTGAAATTTGTTTTTAAAACTCCTATAATAATTTTAAAAGCAATGGAGGAGTCATGCTCAATTTTGAATTTACCTTACCTACGAAAATTATTTTTGGCTCGGGTGAAGTTTCGAAGCTGGGCAAGGAAATTATAAAAATCGGGAAAAACCCGCTATTGGTCACCGGCAAAACCTCGATGCGTAAAACCGGCATTCTGGATAAAGTTCTGGCAATTTTAGATCAAGTTAAGATCGAACCGGTCCTGTTTGAGGAAATCGAGCCCAATCCCCGCGCGTCAACAATTGATAAGGCGGGTAAAATCGCCCGCGACCGGGACTGCGACATGGTGATCGGTTTGGGCGGAGGTTCGTCGATGGACGCGGCCAAAGGAATTGCCGCCGTGGCGCTATCAAAACGGCCGGTCTGGGATCATATATATTCCGGTTCGGATGAAACGCATATACCTGTCCGCACGGCGTTGCCGATTATCTGTGTACCGACTGTCGCGGCCACCGGCAGCGAAGCTGACAGGGGAGGCGTGATTACCAATACCGATACCAACGAGAAAGCCGGTATTTTCGGCCAGCCGCTTTTCCCCACGGTTTCTATTGTCGATCCTGAGCTGACTTTTTCCTGCCCCAAAGACTATACGATTGACGGGGGAATAGATATTATTTCGCATGTGATCGAGACCTATTTCACCGGCACATCAAAAGCTTTTCTGCAGGATAGAATGGCTGAGTCAATAATCAGAACCGTGATGTATTACCTTCCGATAGCGGTTAAAAATCCTGAACATCTCGAAGCCCGAAGCCATCTGTCCTGGTGTTCGACCGTGGCGTTATCGGGTCTTATAAATTCCGGTCGAGGGGGCAATTTCCCGCTTCATGCTTTGGAACACGCCGTTTCCGGACATTACGATCTATCCCATGGCCGCGGCCTGGCTTTGCTTCTGCCGGCGCTTATGGAGTATACCATGCCGGCCCGCCCGGAGAAATTCGTCGAGATGGGCATAAATATGTTTGGTATTCAGTTCGCTACCGAATCGGTAGATGTCGCCGCCAAACAAAGTATCGATGCCATGAATGGATTTCTATCTTCTGTAGACAGATACCTGCATTTCACGGATCTGGGAATAGGCGATGAGAAATTCGAACGGATGGCTGATGATACGATCAAGGTGTACGGCCAGGGCAAGGGATTTTTACAGAATCCGCGGCCAATAGATAAAGCCGGTATATTGGAAATTTTTCAAAATACATTGTGAAAATCAAGGTTATATTTATTGTAAGGTTAAATATTAAATTGGGTGAATCGATTGATTTATCAGTCTTCTCTGGCCCATAAATAGCATAGAAAACCAAACAAAACCATGCCTTGGCCAATGGCGGCAATTTTCAGATTGTCACGCTTATGAAAGCTGCTGATGATGCTGATTTTCGCCGTGAACATATTTTTTAATGGTCGACTTCAACTCGGATAAATCCGGCGATTTAACGACATAGTCATCGGCAATCCAGGTCGAGAAATTGGTCTTATAAGTCGAATAAGCGGTATTAAGTATAACCGGAATGCTTAAATCGTAATTCTTGATTTGTTCCAAAATTTCAAGCCCCTCCGCGTCATCCAGCCGAATATCAAGAATAACTACTTCCGGCTTATTCGTTTTAATGCTATCGAGCACCTGTTTTCCCTTGGCCACCGGAATCACCGAGTAGCCTTCATCTTCCAGTTCGTTTTTATATAATTCCAGAAGATATTTTTCATCTTCCACGACCATTACTTTGAACATAACTACCTCCTGCTTATTTTTTATGCCCCGTTTTTGTCTTAATTTCATTGTTGTTGGGCCGCCTTATTGAATAGCCGGCAGGCGGATTGAAAAAACCGATCCCTTCCCCGGGGTCGAATTGATTACTATATTTCCCCCATGATCATCAATAATCTTTTTTGAGACCGGCAAGCCAAGTCCCGTTCCCCGATTTTTTGTTGTATAGAACAGGTTGAATAAATTGTCAAGATCGTTTTTATCAATTCCTTCTCCTGTATCGGAAATTTCAAGAACGACGTATTCCTTTTGTCTTGATGTTTTTATCTTGAGTTTTCCGCCTTCATTCATCGCGTCAATAGCGTTATCAATCACATTAAGGATCACCTGTTTCAGCTTTTCAGGATCTACTTTTATTATTAAATCTTTTTGGCTGAAGTTTTGTTCCGTTTTAATGCCCGATGCCGCCAATTTCCCTTCCAGGTGGTTTAACGATTGTTGAATAATGTTGTTCACGTCGCATTCTTTGATATTGAGTTTGGAGATTCGCGAATATTCAAGTATTTCCGATGTTATATCTGCCAGGCGATCAACTTCCTCAATGATAATTTCGACCATCTTGGGATCGAATTTATCCGTACCGATAGTTTTCAGAATTCTTCGGGCGTAACCGCCAATCGCGACTAAAGGTATCCTGAATTCGTGAGCGGTTTTACTGGCCAGGGTACCGATATCCGCTAATCTTTCGTGTTGCATCAGATAAGCCTGATTGGATTTGATTAATTCGTTCATTCTTTCCAGTTCCTGTATCTGGGCGCGAAGTTTCTCTTGAAGTATGGCGTTGTTTAAGCCCGGCGCGCAGGCGTTGGCCAGCGATTTTAAAGATTCGACGGAATCAACTGTTATTTCCTTGCCGGTTATAGCGTTGTCGGCTAAAATAAAGCCCATGGTTCTGCCCTCAGACACCAGCGGAACTATAGCCATTTGATCCGCCAAAGGCCACCAGGAAAAATCATATTGGCTGTACATATCGCTTTTAATATTAATAATTATTTCTCTGGCCGTTTTTGTGGCCTGGATGAGGGGGTGATTCTCATCTTTTAATGACATTTTTACATCAGAAATAGCGGCTTCCATAGAGCAAGGGACAAATTCATCCTCAATAAGTATTTCTTCCAATAAGCGGTCTATTGGGATTCTGGAAATCTCAGACCAGATTCTCGCGGCTTCTTCTGCATTTTGGGGCCCTATCGCGCATTTCGCCTCAAGCATCCCGGTTTTGTCGTTTACCAGAAAAATGCCGGCCCGATTGAAGCGATAAGCGTCCCCAGAAGTAACGCCGGTGAGGATGATTCGCAAGCTTTTTTCCAGCCTGTCGCTTCGAGCCAGAGTATCGGTAATATTATTAAGAAGGCTGATTTGTTCCAGGCTTTCCTGAAGTCTATCAGCGGTTTGTTGCAGGTTTTGCTGCTTGATCGCGAGCTGCTCCATAAGCTTAACCATTGTCATCGCGATTGTCTTATCAGCCTCACGCCGGCCAAAACCTCTCTGGGTCATATTTTTAAAGTGTTCGCATTCATAGCAAAAGGCGATTTCATCCTGGATACTTAAGGCCCGATTTTTGCCTTGAATATCCAATCCGGGATGGGTAAAAACCGATATCCAACATAACTTATCCTTGAAATCAGGATGATTGCATAGATTTTCAGAATTCACAAATTACCTCTAGGTTCAATTATAATTACATTATACATGCAAAATGCAAAATCGTCAACTTATTTCGCATTGACAAAATATTCGCTTATAATTAAAATATTTGCTCTATGGATAAGATTAGTAAACAAATAATCCAATTGGCCTATCGGGAGGATGTTCAGACCGGTGATATTACCTCGCGGGCCACTGTCCCCAAGACATTATCCGGCCAGACCGTGATAATCGCCAAATCAGAAGGAATTTTATCGGGGACAGATCCATTTCGTTTTGTTTTTTCGCTGGCTTCACCTAAAATAAAAGTGGTGTTCCATATCAAGGATGGCGGTAAATTTATAAATGGCACAAAAATCGCCAGTATTAAGGGATCGGCGCAAGGACTGCTAAGCGGTGAAAGACTGGCTTTGAATCTGCTTTCACATTTATCCGGCGTGGCCACCTTAACCGCTCAATTTGTTGCCAGGGTCCAGGGCACAAATGCCAGGATTCTGGATACGCGGAAAACAACGCCCGGTCTACGTTTTTTGGAGAAACAGGCTGTTAGGCATGGCGGCGGCTATAATCACCGGATGGGGTTATATGATATGGTTTTAATAAAAGATAATCATATCATGGCGGCCGGCGGCGTAGATAAAGCTTTACAGAAAGTCAAAAACATCAATCGTCGGATTGAAATCGAGATAAGCGATTTCAATCAGCTGAAAACCGCTCTGGAATATTCTCCGGATATAATAATGTTGGATAATTTTAACCTTAAACGATTAGTCAAAGCTGTAAATTTTATTAGAACATCGCGGCCCCGAATTAAAATAGAAGTATCAGGCGGTGTGAATCTTAAAACTGTCCGCGCGATTGCCGCTACGGGCGTGGATTTTGTATCTGTCGGCGCCCTGACACATTCAGCGATTGCCTCGGATTTTTCCATGAGATATGTTTGATGTTTGAGTCAGTCCGCGAAGGAAAAACAGGGCCATCCGCCAACATATTAGCCTATTTGAGAAAAGACAATAATCGTTTTGTCGCCTCTAAAGAATTATCCGAATCTTTGAATATAACATGTCAGCATGTCTACGATTCGATAGCCTATCTCAGGCGTTGCGGCTATAATATAGAAATCAGCCGCGGCGACGGCTATAAGCTTATCAGCTCGCCGGACATGTTGCTGCCGGTGGAAATCGCGGCTAATTTGGCTTGTCGCAAATTCGCCGAACGCATTTTCAGTTATAAGACGATCGGCTCAACCAACATGGTCGCCCAAAATCTGGCCAGGTCGGGTATGCCCGAAGGAACGCTGGTGATCGCCGATACCCAGACCAAGGGTAGGGGCCGATTGGGGCGCAAATGGCATTCACCGCCCGGAAAGGGGCTTTATTTTTCTCTTATACTTAGACCTGAACTGCCGCCGGAAAAGATGGCCGGTTTATCTTTAGTAGCCGGGCTGGCAATTGTTCGGGCTATCAGCCAGGCTACAGGAATTAAAACGCAAACGAAATGGCCTAACGACGTATTATTCAAGTCTAAAAAATTAGCCGGCATACTGGTAGAATTAGCCGCCGAGGTCGGTAAAATCGATTACATGGTGGTTGGCTGCGGCATTAATGTCAACCATCTCAGGAAAGATTTTCCCCTAAGCCTTCAGCGAAAATCCACATCATTGAAGATTATAGGGAAAAAAGAGTATTCGCGGATCGTATTACTGCAATATATCTTGAGGGAGTTTGAAAAACTCTATGATAATTATCGCGGTCATGGCTTTAAATACCTTAGCGTCGAAATAATCCAAAACTCCGCTTTAATCGACAAGCGGATTACACTGACAATTGGCAAAGAGAAAATTACAGGTAAAGCAGTCGGCATAGATAATAGCGGGCATATTATCATAAAAAACAAGAAAGGTCTGATGACCTATCCGGCCGGCGAGGTGACGCTGAGATAATAATACTATGATTATTTCCGGGTAAAACCTTTAATTATTATTATCAGGCCGATAAGGATCAATGCCGGCGGCCATAAACGCATTCCCCCCACGCTTATCAAATATAATACAAGCGATATTACTGTCAAAACCTTGATTGATGACCTGATATTCTTTCTTCGCTGATTCAATCCGCCGGAAGCGAATTTGTACATCACTCCCAGAGATATCGGGAATCCCAGTACAAATGTCGGCCACAGGTAGCGCATGTAATGCCAGCCGATTAAGTTCATCAGCAAAAACAGCGCGCCTAAAACAATCAGGTAAGTGCCGGGAAACAGCAAACCTTCGTACCCCGCCGGTTTTTCGGCCCGGGTGAAATACGCGGCATAGAAAATTATCCCGCCAACAATCAGGAAAATAGGCCAAAAAGCGTTGATAAACCAGCTGCCCAGAAACTGCGCGAAAAGAAAGACGGCCCCTAAAATGACCAGCAATATTCCGCTTATTAATTGCCCGGTAGATAACCTGCGAATGCTCTTATCGGCCAAATTGCTTTTGTCATTCATATTATTAATATCGAATCAAATTATCTGACAATCAAGCTTTTTTTAATCTCCGGCGGAGTTGACATTACACTTTTTATTAGGTAGAATCAGATTCGTATATGAGCGTTTTAGATGAATTTTCGCGGAAGGAATAATCGTCGATGAATGATTTGCCTATTAAAGGTCGTCGCCTGTTTGAGTATTTACAAAACCTTGTCACTGAAGCCTCGAATCCCAAAAGCGTTGATCTGGACCGGCTGTCTGCTTCCGAAATACTGGAATTGATAAACGCCGAAGACGCCACCGTGGCGGAAGCTGTTCGAGGCCAAATACCGCAAATCGCCCGGGCAGTCGAAATTGTCGAACATGCGCTGAGAACAAGCGGCCGCCTGATTTATATGGGCGCCGGTACCTCGGGCAGATTGGGTGTGCTGGACGCGGCCGAATGCCCGCCCACGTTCGGGATTGAACCCGGAAAAATAATCGGGTTGATCGCCGGTGGCCCGCCAACGTTGATCCGGTCAGCCGAGGGGATTGAGGACAACATGGAAGCCGCTGAAAAAGATATCAACGTTCTGGAAGTGTGCTCCAAAGATGTGGTCATGGGGTTGACTACCTCCAGTCGTACGCCATATGTTATCGCCGGTTTAAATGAGGCTAAAAAACGAGGCGCGAAAACGATTTTTTTATGCTGTAATCCTTCGGCTGATTTTGTTAACAAATACGATTTACTGATTACTCCCATAGTCGGGCCGGAGGTGTTATCCGGATCGACTCGCATGAAATCGGCGCTGGCAGAGAAGATGATTTTAACTATGTTGACTACAACTGTTATGGTCAAATTAGGCAAAGTTTACAAGAATATGATGGTCGATCTTCAAGCCACATCGCAGAAATTGGTGGAACGATCAAAGCGGGTTATTATGGCGGCGGCCAACTGCGATTATCCTGCCGCCGGTAAGTATCTAACAGCCGCCGAGGGGCATGTCAAAACCGCGATTGTGATGGCTATACTGGGTTGCGATTTAAAAACCGCCGGACAATTACTGGATAAAAATCAGGGTCATGTATATAAGGCCATAAAATAAGAGCGGTTAATCAAACATACGTTCCAAATTGAACAACTGAGCCGCCATCCGGCCATATCTCTACAAATTTTGTCAAGGCATTAGGTCTACAAGTCAAAATAACGATATCGTTTTGAATCATAATGGATTACATCAAGGAATATATACTATTTGCGGGCCATAGATAGATCATTCCAGTAAAATGATCCGAGGAGTATTTATTTAAAGCTGTCCGGCTATCAGTATTAAGCGTCGTACCGTTCCAAATCAAGCTATAATTTTGAAGAAGCCTGCCTGCCTGCCGATAACATTATAGGTGAATTATTATATAAACTATTATCAGAGGTGTCATTACCGGTTTTATGGAAATTCAAGCTAACGATACGTTAAATCGCGAAGTCGATTCTATAAGTTATCCCTATACCAAAGAAGTCATCGACTTTTTCAATTTTCTTATCAAGGCGGTGAAAGCCAAATTGGTTTATCCGTCAAGTTCAAAACTTCCCTCGCAATTTAAATATGATTTAACTCAAAAGGCAATCTCGGTTTTTAAGGATATCGAGACTATAGATTTAAAAGTAACCGCCAGCAGTATCATGTATGGCCGCACGATAGTTTATGAATCAACAGCCAGAACCGAGAATTTCGCTCATGTTTTCTTTCGCGATGGCTTAATTGGTTTGAGTTTTCATCGGGGCCTCAATGACGATGAGATAAGTCGATTTGTTGATCTTTTGGCTAAAATGTTTAGAACGGTATATGTCGATGACGATTTTGCCACGCTGCTTTGGGAGGAAAATTTCCAGTATATCACTCATACCCTTATCGATGACGGTTTGGATATTGACGCCGTTGAATATTCGGCGGATAAGCCGAAAGATAAGAGCACGCTTTCATCGGATGATATTCAGTCTCTCTATTTCGATGAAGGTGAGATTATCTTCGATGATGAAGATTTAACTTCCGGCGATCAGGGCGCCGATTTAAGAAGACGCGGCAAAGCCTTCGCCCAGATGCCTCAAGCCACTCATGACTTTCTGAATCGTATAACAGAATTTACCGCCAGCGAAAATGAGGAAATAGCCACGATAATTGACGAAGATTCTCGGTTTGATCATGCCGAATACCTGCTTACCGTGGTCTTTGAGATACTAGGTATGGAGAAAGAAGTTCCGGGTTATGTTGAAACGCTCAAATTTATTGGAAAAGTACGCAACAATTTTATCAGTCTTGGCGATTTTTCCGGCGCGGCGGCTTTGCTTAAGCGAACGAAAGAATTACTCGACGTATTGAGAAATCTTAAAAGCCCGCGGGCCGAAAAAATCGATGGATTTTTCATGGATTGCGCGTCTAAAGAAAATATTGAATTCATCACCGAAACCTTAAATAATTTGAAGGATATAGATTCTGAGGGCCTGGTAAAATATTTAAACCTGTTGCCGTGGGCGGCTATCGATCCGCTATTGCTTAGCCTGGGTGATTTAAAATTCTTCAGGTCGCGACGGGCCGTTTGCGCCGCATTGGCTGAAATCGGCAAAGACCAGGTCGATCTGGTCGCGCGCGGCCTGGACGATGAAAGATGGTATGTGGTACGCAACGTGGTTCAAATATTAGGGAACATCGGTTCGCACCGCGTAATTAATCATCTTAAGAAAACAATCAGGCATCCTGACTACAGGGTCCGCAAGGAGACATTAAGCGCGGCCGCCAATATCAACAGCCCGGAAAGCGAAGATTTTATGATCCTGGCGCTGTCTGATCCGGATTTAAAGATTCAGCTGGATAGCTTGAAATTCCTGGTCAATAAAAGATGCGGAAGGGCGTTTAAGGCGCTGGAGAACATCATCAAGGATAAAAAATTTAAGGACCGACAGCCGGAGCAAATTGGCAAATTTCTTGAAGCTTACGCGGTTTTGGGTCAGGATAAAGCTTTTCCATATTTAAAACCAATGGCGGCTAAAAGGCAGTTTTTTGCCTCGAGCAAAGATGAACGAATGAAAATTATGGCAATCGGCGCTTTGGCCAAAATCAATTCCAATGAAGCTCAAAAGGTTATTGGAAAGCTTTCGCAAAGCAAAGATAGAAAAATAGCCATGGCCGCTATGCGGTCTGTAAATCGGTAAATTTAAGGATGGAGCATGTGCCCGAATTAAATACTAAAAAGCCGGCGGATCAATTTGAAGAGATTGAAAAGCGGTACAGTTTGCTGGGACAGGAATTTTTGAGAGCCCTGTATACTACAATGAAAACGGCATCTTTATATGAGGCCAACAATAATCGCTATATCGCCCAGGCCGGCGAGTTAAGGCTTCTGGTCGCGGAAATATTCACGGAAAATAGTGAGCTTATCTTTGTTTTCAAAGAGGGTTTTTTCTTTTTAAATAATATTAGAATCAGCCTGGACACCTCCGACCAGGAAGCTTCGAAATATTTTGCCGAGAAATTTGAATCGCTGAATATCAGCGGTTTTAATATCAACAGCCGGGCCGATGCGAGGGAACTGGATAAATTTATTTTTAGCTTGAGCCATTTCAAAGCCACCGATGATCCCGAAGAATCGCATCAGCTTTTTATGACAAAACTGGATGGACTTAATATCGGCAATATTATTTTAACTAAAATTGCCGAAAACAAAGAAAAAGCCGACAGGAACAAAGATCAAAAATCGAAAACAAAAGCCCGGAAAGTCTTCTTTCAGGCGATAGGCTTCGTTCAGGAAATAATCAATCAGGCCAAAGCCGGTTCGACAATTAATCTGGCGAAAACCAAAAGAATCGTCCAAACCATGGTCGATCAGATAATTGAAGATGAACCGGCGATGCTCGAACTTACGGTGCTTCATAATTTTGACAACTATACTTATGTGCATTCAGTTAACGTCTGCGTTCTATCATTGATACTGGGCTATCATCTCAAACTCGATAAAAAAAGAATGTCCGATTTGGGCGTCGGCGCCCTACTGCACGATATCGGTAAAATAGACTTGCCGCTAACGCTTTTGAATAAGACTTTACCCTATGATGATATGGACTGGCAGCAAATGCGGATGCATCCTGTTTATGGGGTTAAATCAATTATCAGAAGCCGTGGAACCGATCGGTCGGCGATTCGGGCAATTGGCGCGGCCTATGAACATCATATTACCTATAAAGGCGGCGGCTATCCGCAACTGCTGCAAAAGCGGGTTCCCTGCCTGTTCGCCCAAATTGTCTCTATTTGCGATACTTTTAATGCCATGACATCAGGCCGAATATATCATAGTCGGCGGATGTCGGGCGATGAAGTGATTACCAGTATGGTCAATCGATCCGGCAGTGATTTTAATCCGCTTCTGCTTAAAACATTCATAAATATAATAGGCATTTACCCGATTGGCAGCGTTGTTAGGCTGAATAATGATCAAGTCGCAATTGTGACCAAGACCAATCCGGATAACCTTGAGAATCCTGAAGTCAAGATTATTGCCGATCGTTCCGGCCTAAAACCGGAGGTGACGGTTATTGACCTGTCGAAGGAAGAAACATCGGGTCTACATATTCAGAGCGTCATAGATGGGGAGAAATACAATATCGATCCGGCGAATTTTATTGATTTGGGTTAGATTTGAATAAATTGAGGTTAGGGCAGTATGAATCAGGCCGGCACATAAAGAAGGCAATAGGTATTGGAAAAATCCAATACATCAAGGGTAATTTTCCAAAGGCGGCAAATAGTACACGCCATTAATCTTGGCTAACGCAATAATAATCAATGCATTCGCATTGGGGCTTTTAGACGGAGTTATTTCTTTTGTTGGCATGCGGCTTGCAATAGTGAAGTATCAGGAAGGTGAAAATATGACAAAAAAGATTAAAAATACAAAAGGCTTCACTCTACTTGAAGTCATGACGGGAATGGTAATCCTGGCGGTCGGTTTGCTTTTATTAATGCCGATGATGGTAGTATCGATGCAAGCCAATGATTTCGCCCGGAATTTTACCGAGGCTTCCATGCTCATAAAAGAAAAGATGGAAGAATTAAAAAATATGAGTATTCCGGTATCAGGCGCTGATTCGGTCGGTACGGTCAGCCGGGTGTGGACAGTCACCGATGCCACGGCCAATTTGAAAAAATTAGTTGTGAACATCAATTGGACCGACCGGGATGGACGGCCCCGTTCCAATAGTATGATGTCCTACATGATGGTAGACTGATAGACGGTGATACATGAATACTATCAAAAATATAAGGGGCTTTACTTTACTCGAACTTCTAATAAGCGCGGCCATTTCAGTTATCATTGTCGGGTCAGCGTTGAGTGTATACCTGGCCCAGCATAAACATCTGATAATCCAGGATCAGATATCCGACATGCAGCAAAGTGTCAGAGCCGGCATGGAAGAGCTGGCGACTAAAATTCGCATGGCCGGCTATAATGTGCCATCGGGAATTAACGCTATACAGGCTTATAACACTAATCCGGACACGATCATGGTTTTATATGATACCGATGTACTTGAGGGCGTTGATATCGATCATGCTATGCCCATGCCATCCGCCGAGCTTAGATGCGATGATGATGATCTTACACCTCTTCAGGATGGCGATTGGGTGTTTATTTATGATCCATCAGCCCAGGTCGGAGAATTCTTTTTAATTTCGCACGTTCAGTATGGCTCCGGCCATATTCAGCATAATACTATGCCGTTGTCACGAATTTACCCTACCGGAAGTACACTTACCAGAATAGACCGGGTAAAATACTTTATCGATAACACTACAGACGCCAATCATCCGCGGTTGATGGTTCAGTATTTCAGCAATACCCCGCAAATTTACGCTGATAATATCACCGATCTTCAGTTTCGGTACATTTTGTCATCCGGGGCGACAGTTGACGTGCCGCCCACATCAGATATGATACGTGAAGTGCTGATAAATATGGTATCCAGAACCGAGAGAGCCGATGAGACTTTTCAGGACAGCTATAGAACCAGAAGTTTGGAGACAAAAGTAAAAGTAAGGAACCTGGGCATAAACTAATCAAATTGAGAGAATTTTGCGGCTGATCCAGATCCGGCAATCATGTTTGACAGCTAACGTCGGCCTAATCCAAAGACATAATAATGGCAGGAAGGTGAATTATGAAAAGACTTAAAAGCATAAAAGGATTTACTTTGCTGGAACTATTGATAGCAGCCGGGATTTCGGTAATCATTGTCGGTTCGGTGCTCAGCTTGTACATAACTCAGCATAAGCATTTGATAGTTCAGGACCAGATATCAGATATGCAGCAAAGTGTCAGAGCCGGGATGGAAGAACTCGCAACGAAAATTCGTATGGCCGGTTATAATGTTCCCACCGGCCTGTCGGCTGTCAGCGCTTATAATTCAGACCCCGATTCGATCAGGGTAATCTATGATTCAAACCTCTTAAGCGATGTAACGACTAACCAGACAATGCCTCAAACTACCGCGGATATCAGGTGCGATGGAGATATTTCCTCACTGGGAAGCGGCGACTGGCTGTACATATATGATCCATTGGCGCAGGTGGGCGAGTTTTTTCAAGCATCGCTTGTTCAAGCCGGCGCCGGAGTCATCCAACATGGCGCCATGGCGCTAAGCCGATGTTATCCGGATAATAGTACCATCAGCAAAATGAACTCGATTAAATACTATATCGATAGCGCTACCGATTCGACTCATCCGTCTTTAATGATCCAGAATTTCAATGACCAGCCGCAAATCTATTCGGATAATATCACCGATCTTCAATTTCAATATGTTTTATCATCCGGCGCGACCGTTGATGTACCGCCGGCGTCCAATATGATTCGCGAGGTCATAATTAGAATGACTTCCCGAACAGACCGGGCTGATGAAGATTTCGCGGGCGGCTATCGAACCCGCAATTTGCAAACCAAAGTAAAAGTGAGAAATCTGGGGATTAATTAAGTCCTCTCTAAATAATAACGCGAGGAGATATAATGCTATCACTGGAAAGAAAACAGAGACTTCCTAAAACGGACATACCCGTGCTGAAAATCCCCGGCCTGTGTATCGGTAATTTGACCGGCCCGGCCGGTAATATCTGCAAAACTCATCAGTGTCAAAACAAGATAGGGACTGAACATATTCATATTCAGCCGAAATCTCGTCCAGATTCATTCCTCGAGCTATGATCTATTAAGTTAAGGTCGCGCTAAAAAAAAAATAGTACCGTTTCAATAAAGGTTATATGAGTTTTTATTGAAGGCTCATGCCCGCGAAAAGGATGGCTGCAACCGGTCTTTTAATTTTGGTAGCGCTAATTTTAGGCTAACGGTTTGCGATTAGTTAGTTTTAAAGTTTTTGTAAAAAAATCAGCAATAAAAATTTGACAAAATTCCCAAATATCAATACCTTTAATATATGTTAAAATGTTTAATATTAATATTATGCCTGATAGCTTTGACTATCGGTTGTGCCGACAAACAGTCGCCGCGCGGTGTCACTATGGAATTCGTCGGATCGGTCATCGAGGATGACTCTTTGGCTATCGAACAGTTGCTGGATGTAGACCTGATGGTGGATAGACGGATGCGGGTGATTCCACCGGCAGATTCATCCCAGACTCACGAGTATTTCCGCGATACTATTATCCGCAATCTCACCGGTGAAGGCGGAACGCGCGCTTTCTGGAAAAGCATCCTGCCGGTTGTCAACGAGGAAAAAGTCGATGGCGACACGGCTTATGTCGAACTGACATTGATGGATCAGGCCTCGGGCGCTATCCATTATTTGACAGTTCACCTTTATCGAAGTCAATCGGGCTGGCGGGTTTTTCAATTTCTATGAAAATCGCGATAGCTTTAGGGGGAGCGTTTCTATCGGCGATTCTGCTTTTAGCCCTGGTCGATGTTTATACGCCCGGCCAGTACATGCTGAACGTGCCGATATTTATAATCTTTTTCGTGATCTGGAGCGTGGGTTTCGGCTATGCTACGGTTGAAGCAAATCTCAAACGCAAAATCACCGCCGTTCTGGCAATCGAGGGATTGGCATTGGCTGGTTCAGCCGGTTATTTTATGTTTACCCGGGGATTCGCGGAAAATATTTTCGGTTTGACGCTGGGCTTGGCAGCTTTGGTGATAATGATTCTTCTGCGTACGAAAAAAGAAGCGGATTAAAACTCTATTTAAGCAATATAACCTTGGCGATCGAAAAGCGCCCCGTTTCCTGCTTGTCTGACTGGGCGGAAAGCCTGATGAAATATATTCCCGAAGCTATTCCTGGCGCATGCCATTCGATTGAATATTGACCCGATTCAAAAAAGCCATCGCTGAGATTGGTGATATATCTGCCGTTTATGTCATAAACATCCAGCGTTATTACCGAACCGCTCTTCAGGGCGAAACTGACCGTCGTCGAGGGATTGAACGGATTAGGGTAGCAGTTCACAATTTCAAATTCAGACGGTAAAGTTGAATTCTCTTCATCGATGCCGATATAAGGTTCATGATATACCACTAAGAGCATATTCCCGTCTGCGACTAGCGTGTAATCGTTATAGAATGCCACACCCAGCGCGCTGCCCGGCGTATCGACATTTTGAATAAGCGACGGGACAGCCGGATTTAGAACATTAATCGCCGTCAGTCCTTCTTCGCTATCAGCCAGGTAAGCAATTGTATCGGCTATCGCGATTCGATTAAGCGAACCATCAGTGTTGTAAGAGCTTAGGCTGACAGGATTGAGCCTGTTGGCTATATTATAAATTAGCATACCGGTTTGCCCACAAGCCAAATACATGTAATCATCATCGAGCGTTATATCGATACAATCGAAGGCAAACGGGATGATTCCTTTATAAACCGGACTGGTTGTATCGGCCAGTGAATAGATTCTTATGCCGTTGCCATAGGTTGATAAATAGATTACCGTATCGTCAACGGCCACCGAGCCAAAGTAATCCCCATCGATGAAACCGGCCTGGCTAATATTAGACGGATCTGAAATATCCAGGATTACCAAACCATTGTTCAAATCGGCCGCGAACAATAAATCTCCGGCCAGATAAATATCATTTGTAATGCCGGCAGTATTAAAATTATCTACCAAAGTCGGATTAGCAGGATTAGTTATATCGACAATAGTAACTCCATTATTCCAATTGGCCAGGTAAGCGTAGTTATCGCGGACCAGCACGTCATTTACCCAGCCGTTGTTTTGAAAAGTGCCAATCGGATTTGGGACTACTATATTAGACAGGTCGTAAATCCTGAGCCCCGCTTCGGTATCGGCCACGAGCGCGTAATGATTATAGTTTGCAACGGCTTGCGCCTGGCCGGGAGTAAACATCCCGCCAATAATCTGCAACTCCCAGTCAACCTGGCTATAACTACTTGAAAAGCATAGAATTGCCAAGATTATCGTGATTATCGCTCGATTTCGCATATTCATTCCCCCTCTAAGAAGCGCAAATAATATACCACTATTGTCTAAATAAACAAGTGGTTATTCATGTATTTTAATATGGTAACTCCTGATCAACTTCCAGGAGTTTCCCTTAAATTTTTAGGCAATTTAATAGAAGTATAGATTTGATATTGTGTTAGCTTGTTACGGAGGTGGAAACTGTTGTACTAAAAAAATGGGGAAACTCCGGATCTATTGCCCTCTTTAAAAAGGTTCAGCCGGTTCGTAGCCCGAAGGGCGTGAACCGGCTGTTTTAGCAGGCAAACTGGTGTTAGGTCACGGGAGGTTGTACCAAAAGAAAGAAAATACAACTGAATAGCTCTGTTTACGAAGGAGACGGATTGCTTCGCCCCGCTAATCGCGGGACTCGCAATGACTTCAGAAGGCTGTCGTTGCGAGGAGTCACGCCTAAGCGGGACGACGCGGCAATCTGTCAAGCTTTTGGCACAACCTCACGGGCTGCGCCCTACGACCTGACACAACCGGCGCTACATTATGAATGTTGGCTGAAACATATATGCGAGAATTTTCGGGGAAACTCCTGATCAACTACCAGGACTTTCCCCGAAATTTTTGCATGATTTCGTAGAACATTAATAAACTCATAGGTTTAACTTTTTTTGAATCTGGAAAACATGATTTTTAAAAAACGGGGAATCTCCGCCGTTATTTTTGTCCTTACAACCGGTTCCGCAGGGTCGTAGCCCGTAGGGCGTGACCCGGCGGCATAAGAAGGTAAATCAGTGTCGGGTCACGGGCTTCGCCCTACGACCCGACACAACTTAAA
>Ga0299912_10001574_pt1 | contig 18399 bp, 17 predicted proteins | sample RVTome_2_FD_207667 | JGI IMG/M metagenome (GOLD analysis project Ga0299912, IMG submission 207667) | Soil microbial communities from uranium-contaminated site in the Upper Colorado River Basin, Wyoming, United States - RVT95D214 (version 2) ... | reverse complement strand
GATAGCCCCTTCCCGCAAAACTATCACGCGATCGGCGGTTCGTGCAGATTGGGGAAACTGGGTTATTAAGATAATAGTAAGTTCATGCTTATGCTGAACGAGAAACTTATTTAACACATCATTATTGGCCCGGTCGAGATGAGAATCGGGTTCGTCGAGGATAATAGTCTGGGGGTCAGTTATCAAGACCGAGGCGATGGCCAGGGCCGTGAGTTGCCCACCCGACAGCTCTTCGGGACTGCGCTCAAGCAATTCGCTGAGTCCAAATTGCTCTGCCCTGAGCTTGACCTTTTGATCTATCTGTTGATCGGTCATCCCCGTGTTTTCCAAGGGAAACGCCAGCTCTTCATAAATGGTCGGCATCAGGATCTGGTATTGGGGTTCCTGGAGCACCAGGGCTACGTCCTCGAAAGCCTGACGGCCATATTTTTCGACCCTTATGCCCTTGTAATGGATTTCGCCATTAACCTCCTGAGCAAAACCGGCCAGCAGTCTAGCCAGCGTTGATTTGCCGCTCCCATTTTCACCGAGGATCACTACGAATTCGTGCGAGTTCAGGCTCAAGCTCAAATTTTTGAGGGCTGTGATACAACCCGAATCCGCCAGGCCTTCCAAATTGCCGGAGCGGTGGCGAACGGTGACATTTTTAAGCGAGAACAGGATAGACATCGATTTCAATTATTAGAAAAAACCACGGCCCAAGAAAGCACCGCGGTCAGGTGTAGGGTCAATCCCTAAAATTTACCAGCAAATATCGAGGTTTTTTGCTGCCAGGGCTTCATCCAGCCGTCCCACCGGCGTAACATGAGGCGCCTTGTTGACCTTCTCCGGGTCGGTCCGGACTTCCTCAGCGATTTGAGCCATGACCTGTACAAAATAATCCAGCGACTGTTTGCTTTCGCTTTCCGTCGGTTCGATCATCAACGCCTCATGGACAATGAGCGGGAAATAAACTGTTGGCGCATGAATACCGAAATCCAAAATTCGCTTGGCAATCGATGAGGTCTTCACCCCCAGCTTAAGTTGGCGGTCGCCCGAAAGCACAAATTCATGCATACAGGCCGAATCATAGGGCAGATCGTAATTTTCCTTCAGCCTCTCTTTAAGGTAATTGGCATTTATGATGGCAGTCCGCGCAATTTGCTTCAGGCCAGCCGGACCAAATTTCCTAATATACGCATAGGCCCTGATGGCGATAGCGGCGTTGCCATAAAAGCCATGGATTCTGCCGATTGATTCCGGTCGAGCGTAATCGAGGTAGTAAGTGTAGTCGTCTTTACTACCAGATTTGCGGCTGATCACGGGAGTCGGCAGGAACGGTTCAAGAAAAGATTTTACTCCAAGAGCTCCGCCGCCCGGTCCGCCTCCGCCGTGAGGCGTTGAAAAGGTTTTATGCAGATTAAAATGCACAATATCGAATCCGATATCGCCCGGACGAACCAGGCCCAGCAGGGCGTTTAAATTGGCCCCATCCATGTATAACAACGCGCCGCAATCGTGAACAACTGCGGCGATTTTTTCGATGTCGCGTTCAAAAAGACCGAGCGTGTTGGGATTTGTCAGCATAAATCCGGCGGTTGCCCTGTCACAAACTGATGCCAGTTTCTCAACGTCAACCAGGCCCCGCTCATCGGAAGGGATTTTTATCGTATCGTAACCTGCCAGGGTTACCGAAGCCGGGTTGGTGCCATGAGCCGAATCAGGGATAATAATTTTTTTTCGCTTCTCCTTTTGCTTTGCGTGATAAGCTTTGATTAAAAGGAGTGCGGCAAATTCTCCATGCGCGCCGGCGGCCGGCTGCAATGTTATGAAATCCATGCCGGCAATGGCGGCCAGAATATTTTTCAATTCATAAAGCAATCCCAGTGTCCCCTGGACAGCTTCAGCCGGCGCGTGAGGATGCGCCTGGGCAAATCCGGAAAGATTGGCAATGACTTCATTTACCTTTGGGTTGTATTTCATGGTGCAGGAGCCCAGTGGATAAATGCCCTTATCGATATGGTGGTTTTTAACTGACAGGGCGATAAAATGCCGCATGATCTCCGGCTCGGAGAGTTCCGGCAGTTTCGGTTCATCATTTCGAAGATACGCGCGAGGAATCAACGCGTCCGGGCCGGCATAGTCCGCCGGCAGTTCCGGCAGCGAAAAGCCTGTGCGCCCGGGGCTCGAAAGTTCAATCAGAAGTTTATCGTACAATATCGATTTCCCTCATGGTATCAACTCATTCAGGCTGTCTATTTTGGCATGAACCCATCCAGCATATTCCCCCGCCGGATAGTCCGCCAGGTAACGCTGGAATTCCTCAAGCGCTTTTTTATATTCGCCATTTTTCGCCCGGCAGAACGCGTGGCGCCTGGCGGCGTCTTCGGCGCGCTCAGATTCAGGATAACGAATTATAAAATCCGAGTAGTTTTTTATCGCATTCGCATATTCGCCTTTTTCGCACTGGATCCCGGCAATTTCGAAAAATGCCTTTTCACTTTCGCCCTGGTTTTCCAGACGGCTAAATTTCAAGACGTTGCCGTAATATTCCAAGGCCTTATCCCAGTCTGAGCGATTGCGGTATCTGTCGGCTACGATCAAATTATAATCGGCGCGCTCAGGCTCGTCAGCCAGCCGCTTCAGATAGTCGGTCAATGTTTCATTCCCCTGCAAAAATAACTGGACTTCATTGAAAAAATCTGCCGCAGGATAAAACCCTACCAGCCGGTCGATTTCAGCGCCATTTGCGCTGGCAACTATGATTGTCGGATAATATGAAACCCCGTGTCGCCTGGCCAGAGCCGAATCTTTTTCGGCGTCTATCTTCGCAAAGGTCATTTCCTGGGACATCTCTATGATCAACTGGTTATTGAAGGTCGAATCATCGAGCAGCTTGCTCCAGGAGCAATCGGGTCGATAAAATTCGATTATAAGTGGCTGTTTTTTCCCGGCGGCCTGCAGTTTAGCGGTTTCTAAATTATATATGAATTCGATTTGCGTCGGCACCTGCCGCGAAGGGCTGCAATTGACGTGCCAGACCCCACCCAGCGCTCCCAGCGCCAGGATAATAATCTTAGTTCTTTTCATAAGGAAGTTCGAAATCCGGTATGATCGTTTCAGCTATCTCCACAGCCTCGTCCAGAGCCGATTCGGGAACATAAATGCTGATTCCTTTCATGGAAGGCGTGATCGAAATTATTCCGCTGTAGGTACCGGCGCCGGAACGCATCAAGCATGGGATATCATTTTCCTTGAGCGCCTCGACCAAAATTTCGGCCGTTATGGTATCGCTGGTGGTCAGCAGTAAGACCGCTTCGCTTTCTATATCCGGCTCGGTCTCTTCTTCGACCAGCGAATCGACCAGATCGACTTCACAATCAGGACACCTGGTTATGCCGGCTCGATATTCCGCGCCGCATGCCGGGCAGAACGCCATTATTTGATCCTCGACAGCCGATAGGCTAATTCATCGATTTGTGATTCGGAGATTTTTTCGGTAACCGCGATCATCAGGCACCCTTTCAATCCGATTTTAAATTGCCCCAGGTCAACTCCGGCCAATATATCAAATTTGGCTAAATTGGAAATGATTTTTTTCGGCGATACCGGAGTCTGAATTACAAACTCTTTAAAAAAGGGCGCCGAAAATCTGAGCCTGTATCCGGATAGCCCGGCAATCCTGTCGGCTGCATAATGTGCCTTCGCCAAACACAATTCGGCCACTCGCCGGATGCCGGCTTTGCCCATCGCGGCAAGGTAAACCGTGGCCGCCAGCGCGCATAATTGCTGATTGGTGCAAATATTCGAAGTAGCTTTCTCCCGTCTAATATGTTGTTCGCGCGTTTGTAAGGTCAACACATAGCCGGTTTTGCCGTTGACATCGACCGTCCTTGCCGCCAGGCGACCGGGTATTTTCCTTACCAGTTCCTGCCTGACCGAAAATAATCCGAGGTATGGTCCGCCAAATGCGAGCGGCAATCCCAGGGGCTGACCCTCGGCACAGGCGATATCAGCTCCCAGTTCACCGGGCGACTTGAGAATGCCCAAAGAAATCGGGTCATAGGCAATCGCCAGAAGCCCACCGCAGTTTTTAATGTCGCCGGCGATTTCCCCGACCTGTTCGATAAAGCCCAGGAAATTCGGATTTTGAATAATGAAGACGGCCGTATCCGGGCCTAATTTATTTTTTAAAAATTTATAATCCACCAGACCATCGACGAAGGGGATCGTCGCAATTTTCACCTCGGTGCTGGACAGGTACGTTCGGATAACTTCAACATAGCTGGGATTAACCGTGCCGGCTATTAACACCTCATGCCGTCCGGTATGCCGAACCGCCAGCAAGGCCGCTTCCGCCAGGGCGGTCGCGCCGTCGTACATCGAGGCGTTCGTCACCGGCAAACCGACCAGGCTGCTCACCATCGATTGAAATTCGTAGAGCGCCTGCAGCGTTCCCTGTGAAACTTCCGGCTGGTATGGAGTATAGGCTGTCATGAACTCCGGACGGGAAATGACCGCCCCGATTACGGCCGGAATAAAATGATCGTAAGCGCCGGCGCCGGCAAAACAGGCTCTGAAAGCGATATTTTGTTCGGCAGTTCGTTTAAGATCGCTAATTAAATCAAATTCGTTAAGGTCGGCGGGAATATTCAGTTCATGCCTGTACCGGGCTGCGGCAGGTATATTTTTCAGAAGATCTTCAAAATCAGACAGGCCGATGCTCTGCAGCATCTGCTGAAGATCAGCAGGAGTATTCGGGATGTAATTCATGCGAGGATTATCCGATGATATCCACGTACGCCGCGGCATCCAGGAGTTGATTCAGCTCAGCAGGATTTTCCATCTTGATTTTAATCATCCAGCCGTCGCCGAAAGGATCCGAGTTGACGATGCTGGCGTCGCTTTCGAGCGCCGCATTGATTTCCGCCACCTCACCCGTGGCCGGAGCGAACAAATCCGAAACCGCCTTGACGGCTTCAATCGTGCCGAAAGGTTTGCCGAATTCGACCCTGGCGCCGAGCTTCGGCAATTCGACGAACACAATATCGCCCAGCTCGCCCTGGGCATAATCCGTAATTCCGACGCAGGCAAGATCCCCCTCAACCCTTACCCATTCATGGTCCTTGGAATATCTAAGATCCTCCGGAATCACTTGACCTCCTCGCTCTTCGCCTTGTTTTCTATCGCTGCACCGGATCTAAGTCTTTCTACGTATGATGTATCATAGTTGCCAAAAATAAATATTGGGTCCTCGAAAATTCGCTTATAAAATTCGATCGGCGTCGGCACCCCTTCAACGATAAATTCGTCCAGGGCCCGACGCATCCGCAGAAGCGCCTCCGCCCTATCCTTGCCGTGAACGATCAACTTGGCAATCAATGAATCATAATATGTCGGCATGTCATATCCGGCGTAGGCGTGAGTGTCGACGCGTACGCCCAGACCGCCGGGAGTATGAAACGTGGTTATTTTGCCGGGCATCGGCATGAAATTTTTTTCGGTATTTTCGGCGTTTATGCGGCATTCAATGGCATGACCGGTAAACGTGATATCGCTTTGTTTGAACGGCAGCTCTTTGCCTCCGGCGATCTCGATTTGCTCTTTGATCAAATCGATATTGGTAATCTCCTCGGTAATAGTATGCTCCACCTGGATCCGAGTATTCACTTCCATGAAATAAAAATTCCGCTCGTCATCGACCAGGAACTCCACTGTTCCGGCGCTCGAATACCCGGCGGCTTTTGCTCCCGCTATTGCCGCCTGCCCCATGCGGCGGCGCAAATCGTCATCGACGGCAATCGAGGGCGATTCTTCGATTAATTTTTGATGGCGCCTCTGGATCGTGCAATCCCGTTCACCGAGATGAACCATGTTGCCATAATTATCGGCCAGGATTTGAATTTCGACGTGGCGCGGATTGTTGATGAATTTTTCGATGTAAACCTCGGGGTTGCCAAATGCCGCGCTCGCCTCGGCCCGCGCCATATCGAACGATTTTTGCAGGTCGGCCGGATCTTTCACCAGCCGCATGCCCCGGCCACCACCTCCGGCAGCGGCCTTGATAATTATCGGGTAACCGATCTTCTTGATTGCGTCGACCGCCTCATCGTAGCTCTGCACGATGCCGTCGGAGCCCGGGATAACCGGCACGCCGGCTGCTCTCATCGTCGATTTAGCCATTGATTTATCGCCCAGCAGGTGAATGACTTTCGGAGTTGGCCCGATGAAGGTGATATTACACGATTGACATACCTCGGCAAAATCTGAGTTTTCGGCCAGGAAACCATAGCCTGGATGAATGGCATCGGCATTGGTAATTTCGGCAGCGGCGATCACCCGCTTGGCGTCAAGGTAGCTTTCGGATGGCGAACCCGGTCCTATGCAAACATCCTCGTCAGCGAAACGGACATGCAGAGAATTGGCGTCGGCCTCCGAATATATGGCCACGGTGGAAATACCGAGTTCCTTGCAGGCCCGGATTATGCGCAATGCGATCTCGCCGCGATTGGCTATCAAAATTTTTTGAATCATAATTTAGTGCCCGCCGGGATAATTCCAGCCCGGTCGAGCAGAAGACTAATATATTAAACTAATCTAATCTGTCAATAATTTGTATGGCTCGGACCGGGCAAATTGGCAGGCCTGAAGCTCACGCCCGAGGCCATAGCCTGCAGACGCTGACGTTTGTATATAGGCCAACAAATCAATTGCGGCGTGCCCGAACAACGGTAGCCTTAGAAACCCAGTGGATCCGTGGCTTTCTTCTCAGATGTAAATTCGGACCAGCCCCTGTCAGACGCGGAAGTAATGCCCTTGCATCTGAGGTCGAAATCGTCTGGGTTGGAGGATTGCGAGAGGGCTTCCTCGTAGGTGATCATCCCTGAGCGGAACATTTTCATGATCGATTGATCGAAGCTCTGCATCCCGTATTGCACAGTGCCTTGCTCGATCAATTCCGGGATCAAGGGCGTTTTTAACTGATCGGTAATATATTCACGGACTGAAGCCGTGTTCACGAGTATTTCGACTGCCGGCAATCGACCGGGACCATCCGACCTGGGCAAAAGCCTCTGGCAGATGATCGCCTTCAATGTTCCGGCCAGAAGCAGCCGGATCTGCTGATGCTGGTGTGGCGGGAAAAACGAAATTATTCTCGAAATCGTCTCAACTGCGTTCATGGTATGAAGCGTGGTCAGCACCAGATGACCGGTATCGGCGGCGGTCAGCGCGATGCCCATGGTGTCGGCATCCCGCACCTCACCAATCAAGATAATATCAGGGTCCTGCCTGAAAGCGTGCCGCAGGGCATTGGCGAAACTCTCGGTATCGCCGCCGACCTCACGCTGAGAGATAATCGACTTCTTATCGCGATAAATAAATTCGATCGGGTCTTCGATAGTCAGGATGTTTTCTCCGCGATTGGCGTTGATATGTTCGATCATAGCGGCCAGCGTCGTCGATTTGCCCGATCCGGTCGTCCCCGTGACAATGATCAGGCCCTTTCTGGCGCCCGCGAGGTCTTTGATCACGTCGGGCAGATTCAGCTCCTCAAATGAGGGTATCACGGTATTGACATGTCTTAAGGCAATGCCGACGGTTCCGCGCTGTTTATAAAGGTTGATTCTGAAACGCCCCATTTTGGAGACGGACAGCGCCAGGTCCATTTCGCGGCGCTGATGAAACTTTTCCAATTGGGATTCGGTCAGAATCTGGGTCAGGATTTTCTCCATATCCGGGGGCATCAACACCTGGTCATCCGCCGCGAACAGCCTGCCGTCAATTCTCAAGGTTGGCCGCAAGCCGACTCTCAGGTGCAGATCTGAACCATTGCGAGCCAGCAATTGCTGGATCATTTCTTTAAACGTCATCGAATCCACCTCCGATGAGCAGGGTCTTATATTGTATGAGATATTTTACTAAAAAGAGGCTGATTATACTGGTTCTATCACGAACAAGGGCTGACCAAACTGGACCGGCTGGGCATTTTGCGCCAGAACTTCGACGATTCGGCCATCGTATTCCGATTCGATTTCGTTCATTATTTTCATGGCCTCGATAATGCATGCGGTCTGACCCCGGTTGATCTTTTCTCCGATTTCGATATAAGGTTTGGCGTCAGGCGCGGGAGCCCGATAGAAGGTCCCCACCATCGGCGATTTGATTTCCAGCAAGTTGTCTGCTTTGACCGGCGCCGATACAACTTTCACGTTTGGCGCTAATTCGGAAATCGCCTCACTTACTCTATCGGGAACTGGCGCAGCAACTTGAGGATCGCTGCCATGATTATTATTGCCGCCGGAAATCCGCTTCCTAATTCGAATCTTCCTGCCCCAGAGGGAAAGTTCGATTTCGTCAACGTTCGACTCCTCGACAATTTTTATGAGCGCGCGTATTTTTGAAGTTCTCATGATTGCCCTTCCAGTTTAGAGTTCAATTAACTCTTTGGGAGATTTGGTCAGAACTCGACAGGCGCCATTGGTCAAAAGTACGTCATCTTCGATCCTCACGCCGCCCCAATTGGGGATGTAAATACCCGGCTCAACCGTAAACACATTGCCGGCCACCAGCGTCTCTTCGCTGCGCGGTGCCACAACCGGGCCGGTATGGATTTCCAGGCCAAGGCCGTGACCCAGGCCGTGCCCGAAATAATCGCCATAACCCTCTCTCACTATGATATCTCGGGCCACTTTGTCAAGTTCTCTGGCGAGCATGCCCGCCCTGGCCGCTCCTATGGCTGCCAATTGCGCCTTTAAAACGATATTATATAACTTTTTTTGTTTGGCATTCGCCTTGCCCAAAACGACTGTGCGAGTCAAATCCGAGGCATAGCCGCCAAAAAAGCAACCGAAATCGAGCGTAATAAAATCGCCTTTTTTAAATCGGCGGTCCGAGGCGATGCCATGCGGCATGCTGGAGCGCTGGCCGGAGGCCACGATCGTTTCGAACGACGGCCCATCGGCCCCGAGCTTCACCATGCGATACGAAATCTCCAGAGCGATATCTCGCTCTTTGACGCCCGGTCTGATAAGGGGTAGAATCGCTGAAAAGACGGTGTCGGCGATTTTTGTGGCCTTCTTGATCTTATTAATTTCGGTAGTATCCTTTTTGATGGCCAGCGACTCCACCAGATTTTCAGAAGGAACGAAGATGGCTTTAGGCAATAATTCCTTTATTCGATTCAGATTTTTTACAGTCATATGGACAGCTTCGAAGCCGACGCGGGCCTTGCCGGCAAAACAGGGCAATTTGACCACCTCGCTGATTAATTCTCTATCGGCGATTACGATCTGACATCCCTTGACCTCTTTGCTGGTCTGGACGATGTAGCGAAAATCAGTCAGGAAATACGCCTTGGGCGGCGCCAGCGCCAATAGACCATTGGAACCGGAGTAACCGCAGAGGTACCTAATATTAGACGGCCGACTTACCAGAAAGGCGTCGAATTTTTGTTTTCTTACAAGGCTATTCGCCTGTTCGATTCGTGAGACTGCCATAGTCATCCTATTTTCGCTTCGATTATTCTTATTTTCTCTTTATACCTGGCGTTAGCTGGTTCGCCAGCCAGAAGTCGCCGATAAATATTCAGGGCTTTTTCGTACTTCCCCTGTTTGAAACATATATCCGCAAATGTGGCAGTTTCAAATAATTCCGTTTTCAAAACCGGCAGCGGTTCTTCGGGTGCATTCCTGCCAGAGGATGGTGCGTCGGTTTCGAAATCGTTGATTTCCTCGGTTATACTTAAACTTTCCCGATCAAAGGTCGGTTTCATAGATTCCATATTTAGATTTTCGAGTGGGACAATGGATGTTTGCCTGGGCTTAAGCTTTTTTGTTTCATGGCCTTGCAATCCGATATCCGACTCCACTTCTCCCCTATCGATATATTCTGTGAGTGCCGGGAAGATATTTTCTATTCGAGATCGGCAATAATCAACCCTGGTTTCGTCACCTATCCTATAATAAATCTCGCCCAGCATCGCCCATGCCGCAGGGTGTTCAGGGTCCAGTTTTAATATCGACTTGACTGCTTCTTCGGCAAAGCCGTACTCCTCGAGATCAAGATGAGCCCGGGCTTTTACCAAATAACAATTGCCATTAGGGCCGAATTCCTTGATTGCATTAAGGCACTTTCCTATGGCAGCTTCCCGGTCGCCCGATTCTAATATCTTCATGGCCAAGAAGGCCTCAATATCAGGAGAAGTACTTTGGTCGTTATCCGTTTCAGTCATAAAATCTCCGGTTGGAGCCAGAGTATAGCGGTTGGCCGGCGGTTTGTCAAGCTGGAAAGCCGCATTTTGTTGATTAGCAATAAGTTACACCTCGATATCGCGGCCTGAAAACGACCACATCCAAGCTTAACAAGGTTATCGGAAATAAACGTCCTGAAATTGACATAAATATAGCTTGCCGCATATTTCGACAGGGCAGTTCCATTTACCAGGCCAAAGATTCCTTAAATGTCACGTCGTCAGTGACCCGCTCAATTGCCGAGTAGCCATCACGGTCAACTCTATAAATATTCCAGGCCCCGTTTTCTTGATCGATAAACGCCACCTCACGGCTATCCGACGACCAGCTTAGCATCCGATAATCGCCGCAGCTAAATTGAGGCGGGTGGACTGATCTTACGGTAATGTAATCGCCAAAATTGAGATCGATTATGATGAGCGAACTACCCGACGCATAGGAAACACAGGCCAGGTACCTTTTATCTGGTGAGATAGCCGGCAATGCCAGGTTTCTGCCAATGAGGACGGAATACTCCTGCAATGAATCGGCGCGGAATAGGTCGCCGGAACGCAAAATATAAAGGCGCTCGCCGGCGACATCCCAGGCCAGGTAATCGGCTCGAGAGCCAAGGCTATAAAGCAGGCCCCCGTCTTCCATATCGAACACCAAAACGGCGCCGGCTCCGATCGCCAGCTTCGTCCCATCAGTTGACCAGGCAACCGGCGGATCGTCATCCAGGCCGATTTCGGCCAGGCGAGTAGTGTCGAGAGTTTCCGTATTCAGGATATTAAGTGCCAGCCTTGAGTCGTTCGGTATGTTGGCAAAATAAATCAGTCGGGCATCAACCGGGGACGCTGCGATCTTCGCAATCCGTGTCTCGGTCGAAAAAAACAGGTATCGCTCGTAGGTTGAGGGATTGAATCTATAGAGAGCTGAATTATGATCAGTGCTCGAAATAAAAATCAGTGCGCTTTTGCCGCTGATCCATTCCGGCCGACAATCTGTCGTAATCAGGTTGCTGATATTATCAACCTGTGGTGTGTACGCGTAGGCATCGACGACGTAAATTTCCAGGTCGGTTTGAAAAGAATCACCATAGGCGGAAAACGCGATCAAGCCGGCGGCATAATTGGAATTGCCCGGGCCGGTGGTATCCTTGGCGCAGGCGAACAGCAAGATCGCCGCAAATAACGGCGGCAGGACCATCGCCAGCCGGCGCAATGCCTTTAACAATTTGAAGTTATCATTAGCGAAATTCAAATCATTTCATCCGGAAATATTTTAGGGAGAATTTTATTGCCGACCCAGCTTGACACGAGATTTGGCGGTTGTTATCAACTATCCATTTCATGATAATTTCGTTCAGGCAAACTACAAATTTTTTCTTTTCCTGACAAAACCGCCAATGATTTTCGAAGTCGAGCGCCCCCTGATATAGGGCAGGATTCTGATCGCCCCCCCTGCCTGTCTAACCTCGGCAGCCCCGACGATTTCGTCCGGCCTGTAATCTCCTCCCTTGACCAGAACGTCAGGCATTATTCGGGCGATCAGGCGTCTGGGAGTCGGGGAAGCAAAACTTGTCACGTAGTCGACCATATCCAGATGAGCCAGAACGAACGCCCTGTCCTCGAGTTTCATTACCGGCCTGCCCGGACCCTTCAGGTGCCGCACTGATTTATCGGTATTGAGCGCCACCATCAAGACATCGCCCAGTTTCCTTGCCTTTGCCAGGTATTCTACGTGTCCCCGGTGAAGAAGGTCGAAACAGCCATTGGTGAACACCACCTTCAGCCCGCGCCGCCGGCATCCCTGTCTGATTTTATACGCCTGAGACTGGGAAATGAATTTTTTATTTGTCATATTAAATTATTTTAAAAATATGGTTCAATATAACCGGAACTCCGCCAGTAAATTTCATCGGACATTATTGGCCGAGCGATGACAGATTGTTTTTTCGAATATGGCCCAGGAGGAGTTTTTTAAGTTTATCGCGCTGCACCTGCGCTGTGCCCACCTCCGCCACGACCTCGCCGGCCGCGACGTTGGCGATAAAAGCGGCCTCTTTTAAGGAAGCGCCTGCGGCCGCCGCCATCGTCAATGCCGCAATCACCGTATCGCCGGCGCCTGTGACATCGAACACTTTCCTTGCCATAGTCGGTATTTTGGTAAGTGATCTGTTTTCGCCCGGAGACTCGCCGCTTTCAAACAGGGCCATGCCTCGTTCCCCGAGCGTTATGAGCACTGATTTCGCTTCAAGCTGGTCCAGTATCTGCCAGCCGCTTTCGACAAGAGACGCTTCATCGATAATTTTTTTGCCTGTTGCGAATCCAGCCTCATGGTGATTAGGGGTAATCGTAGAGACGCGCCGATATTCAAGAAAATGAATCTCCTTGGGATCGACAGCCACGAATATATCGCGCCTGTTACAGGCCGCTATCAGATAATCAAGAAGCCGGGCATTGATAACTCCCTTGCCATAATCGGATATGATCACAGCGGAGGCGCTCTTTATTTTCTTCTCGATATATTCGAGCAATCTGTTGCTTTGTCGTTCGGAGATCTCCTCGGTTTTTTCGCGGTCAGCCCTAACAACCTGCTGGCTATGAGCCATTATCCTTGTCTTAACCGTCGTAGGCCGGCTGCCATCGCTGATTACCCCCTGTGTTGAAAAACCTCTGGCGCCCAGCTCCTTTCTTAAAACGCCCGCAAAACTATCTCTGCCAACTACCCCGATTAATTCCGGAGTGCCGCCCAGGGCGGCAATATTACTGGCAACGTTCGCCGCGCCCCCCAATAGATGTTCCTCCTTATTGACCTCGACAATCGGCACAGGCGCTTCCGGCGAAATGCGCGATACGCTTCCCCATAAATAGCGGTCGAGCATTAAATCGCCGACGACCAGAATCCGGCATCTGCCAAAACGTGAAAACAGCTTTTCCACCCGTGGAGCGGTAAGGCTGCGCAGCGCTTCGCTATAATGATTTGATGCGAATTTCGAGTTCTTTTTGCTATTTATGAATGCTACCCGCTTATGTTTACCCTTTTTCCTTGACATGAACCGACATTATATTACAATGGCTATGTTCGCGCAAGTCAATTAATCATTCTAGTTGCGAGCGGAAGATTGCAGGTGACAGGAGAACAAGCATGGATCAAAAACAGCCCCGCCAGATTAGCGTCGAGCTTGGGGCGACCGAATCGGAAGGCATTTACTCCAACATGGCTTTCATCGCGATCAGCCCTCAGGAATTCGTGCTCGATTTTGCCCGGATAATGCCGGGTCGCGATAAAGCCAAGGTCTATAGCAGGATTGTTATGACGCCTGGACACGCCAGGATGCTCCAGAAGGCGCTTGATGAAAATATCAAAAAATACGAAGGTCAATTCGGCCCGATCAAAATCATGGGCGAGGAAAACAAAAACATCGGATTCAAGCAGGACAAATGATAGGATATTTTAGTTTAGTTCTGCATGCCCACCTTCCCTATGTGCTGGGACATGGCCGCTGGCCGCACGGCACGGATTGGCTGAACGAAGCCGCCGCCGAAACTTACATTCCAACGCTCGAACTGATCAATCGCCTGGCCGCCGACGGCATTGCCGCCAACCTGACCATCGGCATTTCGCCTGTTCTTTGCGAGCAGTTGAGCCATCAAGCCTTCGTTGAGGAGTTCGGCGGCTACCTCGATCAGAAAATCAAGGCTGCGGAAGAAGATTGCGTTCAATTTAAAAAATTCGCTCAACACGAATATATCCCATTGGCGGAAATGTGGCGCGCGCATTTTCAGAGCATCAAAAGCTCGTTTGAAAGATATAACAAAAACTTGATCGCGGAATTCCGTCGCCTTCAGGATGGCGGCTACCTGGAGGTTATGACCTGCGGCGCGACTCATGGCTACCTCCCCCTGCTTTCTCAGGATACCTCCTGCCAGGCGCAAATCAAGCAGGCGGTTTACTCCTATGAGCGGCATTTTGGCCGTAAGCCTCGTGGCATTTGGCTGCCGGAATGCGCCTACCGCCCCGCTTACAATTGGAGCCCGCCGGTCGAGGTTGACGGTCTTAAGGGCCCTTACCCGCGCAAGGGAATCGAAGAATTTTTGTCCGAAAACGGTCTTGAATATTTCGTCGTCGATTCAGCGACCCTGAAGGGGGGAAAGGCGATCGGGGTTTATATCGACCGTTTCGAAGCTCTCAAAACACTCTGGGGACAGTTCGAAAAGGAGTTTAAGCCTCGCGAAGAAGAAACAGAAAAAACCCCCCAGGAGGTTTACCTGGTTGGCTCGCGCGAGGGGCGGGCGCCGGTGGCGGTATTTACGCGCGATCCTGAAACCGGCTTGCAGGTATGGTCGGGCGAATGGGGCTATCCGGGGGATGGGAACTATCTCGATTTTCATAAGAAAAGGTTTCCGGGAGGCCATCGCTATTGGAAGGTGACTTCCGCCAAATCAGACCTCGCTGATAAATTAATCTATGATCCCGCAAGAGCCATGAGCCGAATCTCTGAGAACGCAGATCATTTTGCAGCGATGATTAAGCGTATATTGTATGATTATTATAAACAGGCCGGCAAGCCCGGTGTAATCTGCGCGCCGTATGATGCCGAGCTATTCGGCCACTGGTGGTTCGAAGGACCGAAATTTATCGAAAAGATCCTGCGCAACCTACATGGTGAAACCGATTACCAATGCCTGAATTGCGCCGCCTATAAGGATCTTGCCGCCCCCAATAAAATCGTGAGCCTTCCCGAGGGCTCCTGGGGTGAGGGCGGATATCATTATATCTGGCTGAATGAAAACACGATCTGGACCTGGAAGCATATTTACGGATTCGAACTGCGTATACAGAAATTGGCGGGCAAATGCCTGGAGAAGCAGGACAAGACCCTGATGCAAATCGGTAAGCAGGCGGCCCGCGAATTTATGCTCCTTGCCGCATCCGATTGGCAGTTTTTAATATCGACCTGGGCCGCCCGCGATTATGCCGAATTGCGCCTGGACAGGCATTTCAAATATTTCGAACGCCTGGCCGAAATGATCGAAAATTACAATGGGACGCTTTCACCGGCAGAGGCGGAATTCCTGTCTGAGATTCAAATACAGGATGACCTGTTCCCCGATATCGACTTGAAGTGGTTTGCTCGTGTGGAATATCCGTAGCGGCAGCCCCTGCTGTGAATTGACCGGATAAAATCGCGTCGATTCTACGTAAGCAATTATCCAGGTGCTTAAAGTTAATCGTCCATAAAGCAAGAAGGCGGCCTCAGGGAAGACCGCCTTCTTCTGCTCAAGGAAGGGAATGAGGAATTTTAGCGTTCGCCTATACTGATTGTAATACCCCAGTTGATCGGATCGCGTGGCCGAGTCGCGTTCCAATCGTTGAACGAATGGGAGCCATCCGAAATATAATAAACTTCATAAGTGCCGGGATCCAGGATAAGGTCGTCGTCGAATAATCTATTTTTCCGCGCGCCACCCGCGGGTTCGGTGTTGCGCCAGGTCATTTCCCAGACTGAGCGTCCGCTCCGATCATCGGTAATCCAGCCGTAGTCGAACATCTCATCGCTGTCGCCTTCACCAATGGCGTAAATATGAACTCGCGTCTGTTTATCGAGGGTAAATTTTTCGCGTCGTCTCTCGTCATCCCCGACCATGACCATTTTGACGAGAATATTCGAATCCTTTGTCAGATCGAATTTTGATAATTTGGCTAAATCGCCACTTTTAAAGTCCGGCCCCGGATAAATCGCCAGCCCCCAGGCGCCCGGATCGAACGGCGGCGAATCATTCCAATCTTTGTAGGAATGCGAATCATCAGTCATGTAATAAGCTATATACTCCCCCTTCGGCAGAGTGATATTGCCATCGAACATCCGGTTTTTCTGGGCGCCGCCGGCATATTCGGTATTGCTGCCGGTCATCTCCCAGACAATTTTGCCGCTGGCCGCATTCTGAATCCAGCCATAATCGACAAATTCTCGGTCCGAATAAGAATATTCACCGATGGCATAAATTCGCAGGGCTGATTCTTTATTCAAGCGGAACGAGCCCTGCAAAAAATCGTCATCCCGCGCTTTCGTCAGATCGATCAATGGCTCACCCTTGCCCGCAGGTTCGAATGTGTGGAACGCGGCGCGATCGAAATTTTTGCCGGGGAGCAGGGTTATGCCCCAGTTGAAGGGATCGTAGGGCGGATTGGCGTTGAATCCATCCATCGAATGAGAATCGTCGGTCACGAAATAAAGCAAATAATTACCCTTTGGCAATTCGACATCGTCGTCGAATATCCGGTTTTTCCGACTGCCACCAGCCCATTCGCTATTCCAGCGATCGATCTCCCAGACCTTATCGCGAGTATCCGTGTTGATAATCCAGCCGTAATCAACCGGCGCCCGGCTGCCGCTCGGGAATTCGAATACGGAATAAACGTGCAGACTCATCACCTTATCGAAAGTGAATCCACTTTGCATATACTCCGAATCTCCCAGGCGATTATAGCGAATCAGGGCACCCGGCAAATCGCCGGTGGCCTCGAATAAATTGATATCCGCTCTTTTGAAATCGTCCGATGACAATTCCACGAAGCAATCATCGAGGTACTCTTCGATATCACGTTCATGATTGCTGCCGAAAAGATCGCCCAGAAATTCGAAAAAATCACCCGTGCCGTGAATCGATATATTGGAAAACATGTAGCTTCCGGAAAAGAGATAGAGTTCGTACTTGCCTTTTTCCAATTTTACAGAAGTTTCGATACGGCGAAGAAGCCGGTTCCCCTTCATCCTGTCGGTATCACGTTCCTCCATCACCCAGACCGGTTCGCGAGTGTCGTGGTTAATAATCCAGGCATAAACGTTCAGGTCATCTTGATACTTCAAATTGAGCCCCACCGCCGTAATATTGATTTTGCCGGTCCTGGTGAGTTCGAAGCCGCCCGCCTTTATATCATCCAGATCGGGGCGCTCAAGCTTTAAAAACGTTTCGCCTCTCGCGGAAATACTCCACACCACCATCAGCGCGATTATTGCGGTCGGAATTGCTTTCATATGCCTCTTCATCATCACCTCCTGGTGGGGTGGCCTTGTTTGAATCTCTCCATTCTTAATTACGGCATTAGCAGGGCGTTGTTGCATTATAAATGATTGATATCGCAGCGGATTGTCGGTTTGGCCGGCGAATCGGAAATCATGGCAATTCCGCTCTCTCGATTACCAGATCTGACCAGTCGCAACGGACCCATTTCATAGAACCGTCGGGCCGGGCTGAGAGGAGTTTAGCCAGCCGAACCGGTCTTAACGACCCCGCCGCGCATCAATCGTTTGATCAACTGAATTTGCCCGGCATGGTAAAGATCATGGGCAGCGGCACCCACTATCAAATCCATATAGATCACTTTCGAAACCGGAGGCTTTTGGTCGAGCCGATTCGAAGGAAAATGTTCGACTGCTTCTCGCAATCGCAGGTGATACTTCTTCAGCAAAGCCAGGTCACGTTTCCAATCAACGCTCTCGTCGGCGGCAGTTGGCCAATTGCTGGGCTGGCGGGGAAACGAAGCGGCTCTATCGCCAGTCAAGGCACGCTGCACAATGTATTTCCAGTAGGCGGCATGCAGCGCAAGTTCCCAGATGTTGTGGTGCTTCGGAGAAGGGCGCCAGGCAGCTTCATTTGGGCCGATGCCACGCAGGGCGCCTTTCAGAGTCGGGCCATGCCATGCTTTTTTGTCGAAGGCCATATCCAGGTTTTTCAGCAGTAGCTTGATCCGGGGATCATCAGGCTTTGCGGTCATATTCGCTCCTTTCAGGCGTCGTGCCGATCGGCACCGCCACTTTGGCCAATCTCTAATCTCAATTCGATTGCCTCAACTTATTACAGGAACAGCCGGAAGACAATTCTTTAAATTGCCGCCCACAGTGGTCATCAGCACTATCCGCATCACGGCTGGCCGTGGCCAGAAGCTACGGTCCAGGCAATAAAAAACGGCCGGAATTAAATCCGACCGTTTAAATTCAGGCTGGCAGGAAAATTATTTGAGCAGTACAGCCTCTTTCGTCACCGATTGATCGTTCGAGGATAATCTGTAATAGTAAACACCCGAAGCGACGTCTTCGGCATTCCAGACCAAGTTATGCTGACCGGCACTCATCGTTTTATCCGCAAGCGTCGTAACCTTGGCGCCAGTGATATCGAAAATT
>Ga0299912_10001573_pt1 | contig 18399 bp, 13 predicted proteins | sample RVTome_2_FD_207667 | JGI IMG/M metagenome (GOLD analysis project Ga0299912, IMG submission 207667) | Soil microbial communities from uranium-contaminated site in the Upper Colorado River Basin, Wyoming, United States - RVT95D214 (version 2) ... | reverse complement strand
GCCATCGCCATCAACGTCAACCCGGAGATCCTGCTCATCGACGAGGTCCTGGCCGTCGGCGACGCCTCTTTCATACCCAAGTGCCTCGACCGGATCGACGATTTCCGGCGCCGCCAGAAGACCATCCTCTTCGTCAGCCATGACCTGATCACCGTGGATAAGATCTGCGACCGGGTGGCCTGGCTCAAAAGCGGCCGAGTGCAAATGATCGGCGAACCCAAGCGGCTCGTGGATGCCTACCTCCAGGACGTCGCCGAAAAGCAGGAGCGGAGTTTCGAGAAGCGGCAGAAGGAGCCGCCGGCTGTGGCGCAGGACCAGGAGGAGCGGCGGGAGAACCGCTGGGGAAAGAGGGAGATCGAGATCACCCGGGTCGTCCTGAAAAACACCCTCGGCGAAGAGAAACACGTCTTTTCCCCTGAGGAAGGTCTGCTCATCGAGATGGATGTCGTGGCCCACAGCCCGGCGGACGATTTCGTTTTCGGCGTCGGGCTCTTCAACTCCCAGGGCATCTGCTGCTACGGCACGAACACCCTGCTCGAGGACTATGAGCCGGTCTCCATCCAGGGAGAGGGGAAGGCCGCCTGCCGGATCGAAAAGCTGGGCCTGGTCAACGGCACTTATTATCTGGATATCGCTGTCCACAAGAGGGACGGTTACCCGTACGACTATCACCGCAACCTTTACTCGTTCCTGGTCTCTTCGACCCACAAAGACGTCGGCATCGGAAGGCTCTCCCACGGCTGGAGCTTCTCGCCGGGGATCGGCGTCAAGCCGCCGCAGAGATAGGCCGGATGAGCCAAGAAACCAGAAAGGTATACCCCCTTCAGAAGCTCGTCGCGATCCGCCGGCGGCTCAAACGCCAGGGCAAGAAGGTCATCTTCACCAACGGCTGTTTCGACCTTCTCCACGCCGGGCACGTCCGGCTGTTCCACGAGGCCGGGAAGCTGGGGGACGTGCTCATCGTCGCCCTCAACAGTGACTCCTCGGTCCGCCGGCTCAAGGGGCCGGCGCGGCCCATCTTCCCGTTGAGAGAGAGGTTTGAGATCCTGGCCGCGATCGCGGATATCGATTATCTGACTTCGTTCGGTGAGGCGACGCCGAAAAAGATCATCGCCGCGCTCCTGCCCGACGTCCTGGTCAAAGGGGGCGACTGGGGACCCGACGAAATCGTCGGCCGGGCCGAGGTCGAGGCGGCCGGCGGCCGGGTCGCCCGCATCCGCTATTTCAAAGGCCACTCCACCTCGTCGATCATCCGCCGGATCGCGCGTTCCCCGCTTAAATAAAAAAGCCCGCCTTTCTCTCCTCCCGGGGAAAAAAAGACGGGCTCTTCAAGCCTCAAGAGCAGTTTTAGATCGTGCTCAGGATCGACCTGGGCAGCCGCTTTTGCAGTGGCTGATGCGAGGAACCATGTATCGCTTCACTTCGGGCTCCTTTCCGAGATAGATCCTACTAATCTTATAATATAAATAGGGATTAGTCAACTCCGGGCGCCGTCCGCGCCGGTCAATACTTGATGTCCGTCTCGACGGTGAAAAATTTATAGTCCCTGTAGACGACCGATGTCCGGGACCTGATGAACTTTGTCCCGTCGGGTTTGAGGTAGGCCTCTTCGGAGGTATCGCGGCTGGGGAAGCGGATTCCGTTCTTTTCAAAGCCGTATTCAGTGACCAAGGTGACGGAGAGTTCACTCCCGTATTTCTTCGCCCGCATTTCCAGGCCGTTGAGGTCGGGGACGGACTCGGGTTTCCATTCGATCTTCAGGACGCTGCCGTCGGCCTCCTTAACCCAGATGCGTCCATAGCCATGCGTTCCGGTGGACGTCTTCTTGGGAGCGGCGTCTATGATGGCGATTTTTTCGCCATGGACTTCCTCCTCCCCGACCAGCTGATAATCGTGATAGCCCTGCCAGTTCTCGCTGAGCAGACCGAGGGGACCGAAGAGGACGTTGCGGACCTGAAAAACAGAAGTCTCGAGAGGGGAGTCTTTTTCCTTGGCCGGTTTTCCGTTTTTCTCGAGGAGATTCCGGTTTTCCCTCTTGAGCTCGCCTTTACGCGTGAACTGAAAGTCATAAAGATAGGTGTTTTCTTGTTTTCGCTTGGATATCTTGATTTGGGTCTGGATTCCCCTCTCTCCCATCGTCCGCGGCATGATGGCGATCTCATCCTCTCTGTCTCTCGAATAATCGATCTTTTCGGAGATCTCTTCCAGGCAGACGAAATCCAGGGCCGCTCTTTCGAGCCTTCGGCAATACCGAATGGCCTTGTTCAAGATTGGGGACAGCCGGACTTCTTCAGCCGGGCCCGGCGAAAAACCCGGAGAATTCGGCATCTCCGGTTGGAGAGAGAAGGTGTAAAGGCAGAGCGCCGGCTGGGCGATGCCGGCGAAATTCACCTCGGCCCGCTTGAAATCCACTATGTTCTTCTGGCTGTCGAGAATGAGCGACACGACCTCATTCTGGCCTTTGCCCGCCGGGACGAAAATTTCCCTGGGGATCTGAGAGAGAAGGACAAGCAACGGTTCCTTTCCGACCGGGCAGGCGAGGACGCTCATCGGAAATCCGGCGGGACTCTGGAGCTGCGGGCTCTCGGTCAGAACCACGTCCATCAGATGAAGGGTCTTTTCGAACTCGGAGAATTCCCGGAAAGGCTTCGGGTTGAAGTATCCGCCCTGGGCGCGGACTTCACAGCCCTTCCGCAGGACCTTCACCTTGATTTCATGGAACTTGCCGTCCTCTTTCGCCTTGATGGGGTACCCGAGGACATAGTACATGCCTGTGATGTCCTGGACCTGAGCCAGGCTGTTCTCATAATCCTCGACGCGGGGAAAATATTCGCCCCCCGAAATCTGGGACATCTTCTTCAGCGGATATTCTCCGGACATGGCTTTGTTGAGCGCGGGATCCTGGCCGAGCTGTTCGGTGTTGAGAACATAAACCGGGCAGTTGGCCTGGGCCAACTCCTTGATCATGTTCTCGTATTTCTTTTCCTCCCAGATGGCCGCATCGAGACTGTCCATGTTGTAGAGCCCGGCATCGCCCGCCCGCTGCGTGGCCGCCATTTTATCCCGGCTTATGGCAATTGGCGCGCCCTGAAAAACAGAGCCGGCGATTCCGGAGGAAAAGAAAATGAGGGATTTATAGCCGGGGATCAAGCGCAGGGACTTGGCCAGGGCGCCCATTTTCTGGACGAAATTGCGGACATGGAGCTGATAGTTCATCCTGTCAATAGACAAGTCCAGAAGCTTTTGTTTGGAAGGGTTGAACCATCCTTCCGCCGGCGGTGTGGGGGCGGACGAATGAAGCTCGCCGGTGATGTCCTTCATGGCATTCCAGTATTCCGCTTCCAGGTTTTGAGCCCTTCCCAGGACATCTTTCAGGCTGAATTCTGCCACGACTTCTCGCACTTTTTGATGGTCTGTGGTCAGGTATTCGTGGAGGGTCAGCCCTTTATAGATGGAATAAGAGATAACCCCGACCTCATCGGAAGCCTGGACCGGCTTGCCCTGTTTATCGGTGACGTAAACCTGGACGAGTTTCAACGTTACCGTTACGTCGTGCTGGAGGGGAACATCTTCCTTTTGGTGCGGTCGTGCCGGCAACCCGGCACTCATGAAAAGACCCCAAAAAAGAAACCCGATTCGAAATGCCCCCCGAATCTCTTGGGTCACGGTGTTTATAATTATAAGGAAAGCGGCGGCATTATCAAGCCCGGCCTATGATGGCAGTCGCCTCCCTGATCGTCACTTCATCCGGTGCTGTTCCAGCCAGGCATGACTGACCCAGGACCAGAGCTTTTGGTGGAATCGGCGGCTCGGCGGGCGCTTCTCCAGGTAAGCTTTCAAGCTCAGGGGGTCCCTGTCCTCGGGAGTAAACCGGATTTGATAGGTCGGGTCGAACAGAACCCAGGCCTCGGGATGGAACTGGACGCCCAGGACATGGCGATAGCGCTCGTGCTCTATGGCCTCGACGACTATGCCGTCGAGCGAGGAGGCGATGACCCGAAAGCCCTTTCCGAGTTTTTTGGGCTGTTGATGGTGGGAAGAAAAAACGAGAGGATGGTCTTTCCGGTTCCAGCCGATCTCCTTCTGAAATTGTCCCTCCTCGGTAAACTGGATTTCGTGGAACGTGAATCCCGAGAACTTCTCTTGTGGAAGGAGATGCGCATAGGGATTCCAATGCCAGTTGGAGGGACCCAGGGCGACAGCGTCCTCGACAGTCCGGGCGCCATATACCTCGGCCCAGATGTCCTGGGTGAGTGTTCCTCCAGCTCCCACGTTGAGGCTCTGGCAACCTAGGCAGAGGCCCAGGACAGATAGGCCCGGCCGGCGGTCGAGGAGAGGCTCCAAGTCGTTTTCTTGGCGGCCTCCAAGGAGGTGGAAAGCGAAGGACACTTCCAGAAAGTGACGGTAGGGATCTTCGATTATGGTCAGAGTGCTGGTCTTTTCTTTATAAAGATACGGTGGGATGTCCGGCCCGCCGAAGAAGATGATCCCATCGGCCCGGTCAAAGAGCTTCTCGAACTCCGGAGAGCAGGCGTTGGTCTGAAAAACCGTTTCCGCTCGGATGGGGGCGGAGACCGGATGGAAGGTGATCCAGCCCAGACCCTGCGCAGCGACGAACTCCTTGGATTTCTGGTAGTCGGTCGTCTCCTTTTCGTGGTAAACTCCCACGACTTCGAGATTGGGAACGTCGATCAGCTTGTTCTCCCGCAGGGTCATCAGATCCTTGATCGTGCCGATGGAAGGATACAGGGCGATGACGGTGATTTTGTCTTCCGCCTGCGAACTCCCTCCTCCAGTATCTCCGGGCTGATTCAGCGGGAAGAGGCGGACGGAAAAAATGCCCAGGAGAATGACAACGCCCAGCACCGGCAGCAATCCAGGCAAAAGCTTATTAGTTCTCATCTCTATCTCCCAACTTCAGTCTGCTCGAATTTGAATCCCAGAGTATCGTGTCGGGTGGCATTCCAAGCGCTGTGGCTCCACCCTTAGTCTACGAACTGACTCAGCCGATATCGGAATCCGCGGCTGCGCTTCAAGTTGCATTAGGCCGAGCCGATAAGGCTCAACAAGGCCCGGGTTACCGCGGCCTCGATGAGCGGCAACTTGTAGCCGTTTTCCTCGAGAGGCCGGGCTTCTTCAAGGTCGGCGCGGAGGGCCTCCTTGATCACCCCGGCGCTGAGGTTCTTCCCCTTGATGGCCGCTTCAGTCTTTCCCAGCCGCCACGGGATCGGAGCGACCCCGCCCAGAACGACCGCCGCATCGCCGAGGCCGCCTCCCGACACGGTGCCCCGGACAGCAGCCGAGACCAGAGCGAAATCCCAGGTCTCTCTTTCTTTGAGCTTGACGTAGGCGCTCCGGGTGCCTTTTTTGGCCTGGGGAATCTTGACCTCGCGGACGAGTTCGTCCGGCGCCAGGACATTCTCGCGGCGGACATTCTTTTCCGGCAGGGAGTAGAACTCGGCCAGGGGCAGGTTCCTGTCTCCGCGCGGGGAACCGATGGTGACCCGGGCATCCAGGGCGATGAGCATCGGCGCGAGGTCCGAGGGGTAGACGATGTGGCATATCCTGCCGCCGAAGATGGCGTGGTACTTGTTCCTGCCCTTGGCGGCGAAGCACTGGCTGCCGCCTTTCTTCCGGCAGACCATCTGGACATCCCGGTAGTACCAGCAGCGGGGCCTCTGGCAGAGGTTTCCTCCCACCGTGCCGACGTTCCGGAGCTGGGGCGTAGCGAGCGACCCCGCGGCCTCGCTCAAACCCGGATAATCCCGCTTGATCATCGCATCGGCCGCCAAGCCGGCGACTGAAGTCAGGGCTCCGATACGGACCCCGCTTTCATCCCTTTGGATTGAAGCCAGCCCGGGGATGGACTTGAGGTCGATGATCAGGTCCGGCTCGGCCACTCCCTCCTTGATCTCGGTAAACAGGTCAGTGCCTCCGGCCATGAGGACGGCCTTTCCGTTCGCCTTGACCAGCCAGGCAAGCGCCTGTTCGACGGTCTGAGGTTCGGTCCACTGGAAGTTTTTCATGAGCCCGCCTCCTTGCCCTGAAGGGCCTTGAGGACTTTGTCCGGCGTCATCGGGATCTCCCGGAGATGGACGCCGACGGCGTTGTAGACAGCGTTGGCTACGGCGGCCGAGCTCGGAATCCGGGGCGGTTCGCCAAGCCCCTTGTTTCCCAGGTTGTTAATCCTCGGGTCCACGAGGTCCACGAACAGGGGGACGATCTCGGGCATGTCCATGGAGGTCGCGATCTTGTAGTTCTGCAGGTTGGGGTTGACCATCTTGCCGGTATTCTCATCGAGGACCCGCTCCTCGAAAAGGGCCGTGCTGATGCCCTGGGTCACGCCGCCGACAACCTGGCTTTCCGCCGTCAGCCTGTTGAGCACCCGTCCCACCTCGTGGACGGCCACGACCTTGAGCACGCTGATCCGGCCTGTCTCGGTGTCCACCTCGACCTCGGCGAAATGGGCACCAAAGGTGTTGTAGGCGAACCCGGCCGGCAGGGGACCGCGCTCTCCGTGAAAGACGGCCTGTCGGCGCATCTCTTTGACCAGGTCTTTGAAGGCGATGCCGTTTTCGGGCATGTTCTTGTCGAATAGCCTCTTATCGGCGAGGACCACGTCCTCGGCCGGTACACTCAGTTTCTTGGCGGCCAGCCCTTTCAGATATTCCGCCGCCTTAAGGGCCGCGTCTCGGACGGCCGGGCCTACGGAAGGCGCCGTCAGGCTTCCGCCAGAGATGGGCGCCCACGGATAAACCGTGTCACCGATCTTGACGGTGATGTCCTGGGGTTCGAGGCCGAGAGTTTCGGCAGCGACGGTGGCCATGTAGGTCCTTGTCCCGCAGCCGATGTCTTGTGTGCCGCTGATCGCTTCGACGCTGCCGTCGCGGTGGAGCTTGATGTCGGCCAGCGTGCCGGGGACCCCGCCTCCCCACCAGATCTGGCTGGCCATGCCCAGCCCGCGCCGTTTCTTTTCCTGGCCGTCACCCGGTTTCTTATTCCGCCGCGCCCATCCGATCTTCTGGGCGCCGATATCGTAGCACTTGTCCAACCCTTTCGAGGAATAAACGATCCCGGTGCCTCCCTCTTTGGACGCGGTATAATTTTTTCTGCGGAATTCCAAGGGATCCAAGCCCAACTCTACTGCCAGCTCTTCCATGAAACCTTCCAGGGCGAATGTCCCCTGGACATGGCCGGGAGCTCGGGTCGCCCGGCCGGCGCCGGTGTTTGTGAAAACGGTGAATTCCTCCACTTTGACATTCGGGCACTTATAGACATCGATCAAAGGCTCGGAGCTCTCGTCACCGCGGTCCAGGCCTCCGCACGTGAAGTTTTTCAGGGAAAGGGCGGTCAGTGTCCCTTCCTTTTTAGCCCCTCCCTTGATGGTGATTTGGGTGGACGGCCGGTTGCCGACGCACAGCGAGTTTTCCTTACGTGAAAGCGTTATTTTGACCGGCCGGCCGGTCTCCCTGGCCAGCTTGGAGGCGACGATGGTGTGCTCATTTACGTCCAGCTTGCTCCCGAAACCGCCGCCCATATACATCTTGATGACCCGGACCTTGGTCTCGGGTATGCCGAGCGCTTCGGCCAGGCCATCGCGGACGTTGAAGATCGCCTGGGTCGAGTCCCAGACTGTGAGCTCATCTTCGTCCCATTTGGCGACGCTGGCATGGGTCTCCGCAGTCTGGTGTATCTCGATGGCGGTCTTGTAAGTCCGTTCAAAGGTGACCTCCGCCTCGGCGAAGCCCTGGTCAATGTTCCCCCGGGTGTATTCGTTGATTTTCTCCACGTTGGCGGAGTCGTGGACCCGGGGAGCGCCGTCGGCCATAGCTTTGTCCGGAGTGACGACATGGGGGAGAGTCCGGTATTCGACCCTGATGAGCTTGATGGCCTCCTCGGCGGTTCTCTCGCTGACCGCGGCCACAGCCGCGACCTGTTCTCCTTCGTATTTAACCCGGCCATCCTTGAGCTTGAGCACAGCCTTGACGCCGGGAAGGCTTTGCGCAGCGCTGAGGTCGATGGAAACGACCTCGGCCGAGGCATGGGGAGAGCGCAGGATTTTGGCGTAGAGCATGTCCTTGAAGAATATGTCGTGCGTGTATGTGGCCCGGCCCGTGACGACGAGCTTCCCGTCGACCCGTGGCGTCGGCTGGCCGATGAGCTTGAATTCGGCCGGAGCCGGAGCCGGCGACTCTTTCCCCTGGGGCTTGTTTCCTTTGGCTGTTTCGAGATAAGCGGATTTCTTCATCTCAGGCCTTCCTTATCTTCTGCGAGGCCGCAGCCACAGCCTCGTGTATCTTGACGTAGTTCCCGCAGCGGCAGAGGTTGCCGCTCAGGCCGGCCCTGATTTGAGCCGGCGAAGGTGTTGGCGTGTGGCTCAACAGGGCGACCGAGGACATGATGAATCCTGGCGTGCAATAGCCGCATTGGTACCCGTCCTTCTCGATGAAGGCCTGCTGGATGGGATGAAGCGCTTCCCCCTCGGCCAGGCCCTCGACGGTGATGACTCGTTTTCCGTCGGCCCGGACGGCGGGGAAGAGACAGGAATAGACCGCCTGGCCGTCGATGAGCACGGTGCAGCCGCCGCATTCCCCCCGGTCACAGGTTTTCTTGGTGCCCGTGAGTTTTAGCTTTTCCCGCAAGACCTCGAGCAGCGTTTCCTGGGGTTCAGCCTTAATGGAAACGCTTTTCCCGTTGACCGTGAAGTTTACCGTTTTCTGGCCAAAAGCCGGAGGCAGGGAGACTTCTGCTTGCCCGGCACTCTGGCCCCGGAGCCGGGTGGCCAGGGCGGCGCCCGCGGCTCCGCCTCCGAGGCCTTTCAAGAAGGTGCGCCGGGTAACCGCCCGGCCCTTTTTTTTGGGTCTATTCTCCATCGGCATACTCCTTGTTGGACGGCTGGGAAATGGTCAGCCGGCCAGGCGCATGACCGCCATGAGGAGAAGTGAGACGGCCAATGCAACAGGAGAAATCCAGTAGCGGAACGCCTTCCCCCGGACGAACGCCTCGTGCGCATTCTCGCTGACGGCGATCCGGTCGCCCAGCCAGAACCCGGCAGGCACCATGATCATCGAAAGGCCGACGGCGATGGGCGCATAGTAGAGGGAGAGAGGATATCCGGTCCCCGCCAGGACGCAGGCCGGGATTCCGGTAGCGAACTTCACCAAGGGGAAGATATTCACGGCGAGGAGAGCGGCTCCGGCTCCCAGGATGGCCTGTCCGTGCTTTTTTTGAGCCAGCGATTCCTTGATAACGGCGACGATAAGCAGGAAAGCCAGGGCTTCCATCCAGAAGGCAAAGATGGGGTTGGCCACCGCGCCGTGCTTGACCGGCAGGCCGAGCAGGAACGCATCGAACAGCTTCATGAGCGTCACCAATGCGACCATGAGGACAACCCCCGCAGCCCGCCGGGTGAGGACCCAGGCCGCCGCGATGAACAGGAGCGCGACACCCGTCATGATCGAGCCCGAGGCGAGAGAGGCGCATCTCTGCAGGCCGAGGCCGAGGCCCGCTTCGGCGAACCCCCAGACCGCGCCCAGCACGACGATGTTGGCGAAGTGAGGCGAAGGGTTTTTTTGCGACATTTGTTCCTCCTCCATGGAGTGAAGTCATTATAGTAAGCCGGTTTCGGTTTGACAACTTTTCTTTTATAATGGGACTTTGCTTCTGTAACGCTGAGGTTCAGCTTGATAATTAAGGTCTTGTTTTACTCCGGCTACAAGGGGCAGGAGACACCGCGGGCGGTCGTCATCGCCGGTCAAGAGTATCCGGTGGACCAGGTCATCTGGCGCAGGAAAGGCCAGGACAAAGACACCCGCGAGAGCTATGAGCTCTTCCGCTGCCGGGTAGCCGGGCAAGAGGTTACCCTGAAAATCAGCCCTTCAGGAGAAGCCCGGATCCGGGGGCGCGGCCGCCTGTTCCCCCCGTCCTGAGTCTTTTTTTTCTCTCCCCGGAGAACCTTTTTTGCGGCTTTTTCGTCTATCTCAATGAGGCCCGGATGGATAGGCGCAAAAAGCAGGGTGAAAAGACTAAGGATGGATACGCCGATGAGCAGAGCGAAAACCGCGGCCGGTGTTGTCTTCTTGGCGCTTGTTCTTGCGTCTAGCTTCGCCTTTGGCTCCAGCCCGGAGCGCCTCGTCATCCCCAAGCTGTCCCATGCCCCCAAGATCGACGGCGTCCTAGATAATCCCATCTGGGACCAGGAAGCCCTCAAAATCGAAAATTTCGTCCAGCTTTCGCCCAAAGAGAAGGGCGTCCCCTCGGAAAGGACGGTGGCCTACCTGGGGTACGACGAGAAGAACCTTTATTTCGCCTTCCGCTGTTTCGATTCCGAGGTCAGGAAGTTGAGGGCGAGCGTGACCAACAGGGATAACTGCCTCGACGATGATTGGATCATCGTCTTCCTGGACACCTTCAACGAAAAGCGCCGGGCCTTCTCGTTTTTCATCAACCCCCTGGGGGTTCAGATGGATGCCATGCGCATGGAAGAAGGCGGCAACGACAATATGGACACGACATGGGACACCGTCTTCGAGTCGGGGGGGAAGATCGATGACCAAGGCTATACGGTGGAAATGGCGGTTCCTTTCAAGAGCCTGCGCTTTCCCGACAAGGAAGAGAAAATCTGGAACATCGTCCTCGGCCGCAACATCCCCCGGAAAGGCGAGATCATCATCTGGCCTGAGATGTCGCGCAATATCCCCGGCCTGCTGACCCAGGGAGCCGAGTTCTCCATCCCGGGCAAGGTCATAAGAGGCAAGAATCTCGAGGTCATGCCGATCGCCACTTCCTTGAAGCGCGAGGGACAGGGGCTCGACTTCCAGCCGGGCGTAAACCTGAAATATGGCATGAGCTCCGACCTCACCTTGGATTTCACCCTCAATCCCGACTTCAGCCATATCGAGGCGGACGCTCCCCAGATCGACGTGAACCTGCGTTACGCCCTCCGCTATCCGGAGAAACGGCCGTTCTTCCTGGAAGGGATGGAAATCTTCCGTTTCCCGGAGATCGAGATGGTTTACACCCGCCGGATCATCGACCCCGCCGCCGGGGCCAAGGCCACCGGAAAAATCGGCCGCCTGACCTACGGCGTCCTTTCCGCCTATGACACCAGCCCGACCGAAAGCCTGTGGGACGTCCATGGGGGTGTCCAGAACACGGACCAGAATGCCCTGTTCAACATCGTCCGGCTCAAGACCGACGTCTTCAAGGAATCCTACCTGGGATTTTGCCTGACGGATAAAGAGATCGACGGCACCTTCAACCGGGTGGCCGGGCTCGACGGGCAGTTCAAGCTGAAGAACAAATTCTTTATCAATTTCCAGGCCATCGGCTCCAAAACCAGATACGAGGATAAAGAGACAGGCTTGGCCCCTGCCCTTTACGGCGATTTCTATTATTTCACCAAGAAGTGGGGAGCGGGCGTCTACTGGATGTCCATCCATCCCGATTTCGAGGCCGCCTCCGGGTTCGTCAACCGGACCGATTACAAGTCCTATGGAGCGAGCACGCAATTCAACCTTTATCCCGACAAGAAATACCTGAATCAGGTCAACCTCGGCCTGCGGGTCGGGCGGAGGGACGACTATTTCGGCAGCGCCGCTCAGGACGAGTATGTGCGCGCCAACATGCAGCTTCGCTTAACCGAGTTCAACCGCGTTTTTCTCCAGTTTGAAAACGCCATGGAAAGGTACGAGGGAATCCGTTTTCACAAGAACTCCCTTTCCCTCGAAGCGGAAAACAACATCATTGCCTGGATGCCGTTCGGGCTGTTCTTCGAGATCGGCGATTCCATCAACTATGACCCGGACGATCCGTTCCTCGGCTGGGGGATCACCTCCGCTTTGAGGCTGAATTTCAAGCCGAGCAAGCGTCTCGTGATGGGGTTCGACTATAGCAAGAGCACATTCTGGGAGACCCGGGGAGGAGCCCGGCTCTGGGACTATGATGTTATCCGCCAGCGGACCAGCTACCAACTCTCCAAGACCCTATCGCTCCGGGCGATCGTGGATTACAACTTCTTCTACGACCAGGTGTTCGGGAGCTTCCTCATCAGCTATGTCCTGAGGCCCGGCACGGTGTTTTTCTTCGGAGTGGACACCAATTATTTCCAGAACGACTTCCGCCGCTTCGAGCGCGACAACTACAGCGTCTTCGTGAAATTCTCTTATTGGTGGCGAGTATAGGCCCTAGGGCGCGCTCCTCTCTCAAATCTACTTTGGTGGGGAATGAGGTATAATGCTTTTCTTAAACTATGAGTCTTGATTTTCTAGAAAAAACCGATGTTTTCCGGCGCTTTGTGGACGATCTCCGGCTGCAGAAAGAGGGCCTCATGGTGTCCGGGCCGGTCGAGCCGGCGGTTCCCTATTTCCTGACCTGCCTCAGCCGGGAAGTCGATAAGAGAATCATCTTTATCCAGCCGCGTTCACGGGCGCTCTCCCTGCTTGAAGACCGCTGCCGCTTCTATTTTTCCCAATTCTCACTCGCCTCGGGCCTGGAGACCCTTCCCGAGCTCGCCGACAGTCCTTACGAGGGAGTATCGCCTTCCCTCGAAGCCGTGTCGTCGAGAATGAGGTTTTTTTACAGCCTCGGCCGGCGCTCTCCGGCCTTGGTTCTCACCCATCTCTTCGGGCTGCTCAAGCCGTTTCCTGGTCCCGGAGATCTGAAGGACTCCTTCCTAGAGCTCGAGGCGGGCCAGAAGTTCGACCGGGACCGTCTCCTCCAGACTCTCCGCGATTTCGGCTACGCCAAGGAGGAGCTGATCGCCTCGGCAGGCGAATGTGCCTGGCGGGGCGGCGTCGTGGATGTTTTCTCCCCGTGGGGCAGGTTGCCGCACCGCCTGGAATTCAGCGCCGATGAGATTGCCTCGGTCCGGGAGTTCGACCCTTCGACCCAGCGCTCATCGGGCCGAGTATCCCGCATCGTCGTCCCCTCCTTGCGGGAATTCCCCGGCAGCGCCGGTTTCCTGGAGGCATGGAGGAAATCGGCCCCCGTCAAGCTCGGACCGGACGCCGGGGTTCCGCCGGACTTCGCCTTCCTGGCGCTTCTCGACAAAGAGCGGTTCGTTCCCTTCACCCATTACCTGAAAGAGGCCGTCTTCATCATTTCCGACCCCGAGGAAGTGGAAAAGGAATGGATGGAGACGCGGGAGGCGCTGGTGAAGCAGCACGAGGAGCTTGGGCGGGGAAGCCACTTCAGCCTCCCTCCCGAAGATGTCTATCCGCCCGGACTCTGGGATGAGCTCCGGAAGAAGGCCGTGCTGCTGGGGGAGCTTCTCCCTCCGGATGGACAGAACACCCATCATTTCCCCTTCCAGTCCGTGCCCCGGTTCGACAACAAGATCCCCTTCTTCATCCAATACATGAAGCGCCTGCAGAGAGTGAGAGAGCGCTGCGCCGTTTTCCTCTCGAATCCTGCAGTGCGCCACAGGGTGGCCGGCCTTCTCTCCCAGAACAAGGTCAAGGCCCGGGAAGAGATCAGCCCGTTTGCCTCGCCGAGAGCCGGAGAGGTGCTTCTCCTCGTGGGCGGCCTCGACCGGGGTTGGAGCTACGCGCCGGAGAGGATCACCTTTTTCTCGGAGCGGGATGTCTTCACCGAGGAGAAGGTCCTGGTCAGCCGGCCGGTGCGAAAGGCGTTCGTCTCGCACTTCCAGGACCTTCGGGAGAACGACTACATCGTCCACACCGATTACGGCATTGGCATATTCCGAGGTCTGATCCGGCTCGAGGTGGATGCCCAGAACCGGGAGTTCATCGAACTCTCCTACCAGGATGGGGACAGGTTGTATGTCCCCGTCGAGGACCTGAACCTGGTGCAGAAGTACAGCCAGACAGGCACCGCGCTCCCTCCCTTGGACAAGCTGGGAACCGGGACCTGGCAGAAGACGAAAGAGCGCACCAAAAAGGCCATCGAGAAGATGGCCAGGGAGCTTCTGGACCTGTATGCGAGAAGGAAAGCCCTCCAGGGGTTCCGGTTCAGCCCGTCCGGAACTTGGGAGTCCGAGTTCGAGAAGACCTTTGAGTACGTCGAGACCGAGGACCAGCTGCGGACGATCAAGGAGGTCCTCCGGGACATGGAGTCCGACTCTCCGATGGACCGTCTGGTTTGCGGAGACGTCGGTTACGGCAAGACCGAGGTGGCCATGCGGGCGGCCTTCAAGGCCGCGATGGACGGCAAGCAGGTGGCCGTGCTCTGCCCGACGACCGTCCTGGCCAGCCAGCACTTGAAGACCTTCCATAACCGGCTGGTCCTCTTCCCGCTGAGGGTGGAGGGCCTCAGCCGGCTGCAATCCCCGGGGCTGCGGAAGAAGGTTGTCGCCGACCTTAAAAAAGGCCTGGTGGACATCGTCATCGGGACGCACCGCCTCCTCTCCGTGGACGTCGAGTTCCGTGACCTCGGCCTCCTCATCGTCGATGAGGAGCAGCGCTTCGGCGTCAGCCACAAAGAGAAGATCAAGAAGATGAAGGCCAACATCGATGTCCTGACCCTGACCGCCACTCCCATCCCGCGGACTCTTAACCTGTCGATCTCCGGTCTCCGGGACATCAGCCTGATTGAGACGCCCCCAAAGGACAGGCTGGCCATCCACACCGTGGTGGCCCCTTTCCAGACTGAGCTCATCGCTTCGGCCGTTCGGCAGGAGCTCAGCCGCCAGGGCCAGGTTTATTTCATCCACAACAAGATCGAAGACATCGATGAGGTCGCCGGGATAGTGACGGAGCTCGTCCCCCAGGCCCGGGTTGTGCATATTCACGGCAGGATGCCCGCCGCGGCTGTCGAGAAGCGGATGATCGATTTCATCGGCGGCCGGTCGAACGTCCTGATCTCGACCACGATTATCGAAAACGGCATCGACATCCCCCTGGTCAACACTCTTATCGTCGACCGCGCCGATACCTTCGGTCTCTCCCAGCTCTACCAGCTGCGAGGGCGCGTCGGCCGGGCCTCGCGCCAGGCCTACGCCTATTTTCTTGTGCCGCCGTTCACAGAGCTCACTCCTCAGGCCCGGGAACGCCTCAAGGCGCTTAAAGAGTTCAGCGAGTTGGGCTCCGGGTTCAGGCTGGCGGCTAAGGACCTGGAAATCCGGGGGGCAGGGAATCTCCTTGGCTCTGAGCAGCACGGCTACATGGAGGCGGTCGGGTTCGACTACTTCATGGAGCTGCTCGACCAGACGATCAAGGAGCTCAAGGGCGAGAAAGAAGAAGAGGTCAAGAGTGAGATCAACCTCCGCGTGGACATCCGGATCCCGGAGGAGTATCTCCCCCAGATCAACTTGCGGCTGAACCTCTACAAGCGGGTCTCCTCGGTCGAGAGTTTGGCCGAGATCGACAAGATCAGGGAAGAAGTCCGGGACCGCTTCGGCCCGCTGCCCGACAGCGTAGAAAGCCTGCTGCGCTACGGCGCGGTCAAGCATCTGGCCCAGAAGGTCAAGATCAAGGCTATCGATAGGATCGGGTCGCGGCTCATCCTCAGATTCCATCACGCCAGCCTGGCTGACCTGTCGGGCCTCACCCGGGTGCTGAAGAAATACCGGGGTTCATTGACACCGCAGGGAGTCCTGACCCTGCCCGTAGGGCCTGAGGCGGGGTCTCCTGTCCTGGATGAAACCGTCTCCGTCTTGAACGAGTTGTACGGTTATAATATAATGAATTGAAATTAATAAAGATAATCGCGATGAGCTGGACGAAACACGGCCCCGGCCAAATGGTTTTCCTTCCCGTCGTTCTCTGGGCTGCCCTCTGGACGACGGCCTGCGGCTCCAAAGAGCCGGCCGGGGACACTCCCTCGGCGGGCGGGAAGGCCGCACCCGATGAGGACCGCGTCGTCCTCCGGGTTGGATCAGTTGCTTACGCGGCCGCGGATTTCAGGCAGTATGTCCAGGAGACCGTGGGAGGAGCCGTCCAGGAGATCGACGCGCTCACCTTGAGCAACCTGTTCGACCAGTTTGTCGAGGACAAGATCCTTCTTGCGGCTGCGGTCGAACGCGGCGTTTCGCTCTCGATCGAAGAGAAACGGGCATACCTGGAGAATGCCGAAGAGGGGACTTGGACCGAAGAAGAGAAGGCCTCGCTCCTGGCCTCGGATTCCGGACCTCTGGTTGATAAGATGCGGATCAACAAGTACGTCCGCGAATTGGGCCGGGATATCGCCGTTGGGGATGATGAGGTCAAGGCGTATTACGACAGCCAGCCGGGCGAATTTTTTCTTCCCGAAAGAGTTCAGGTCAGCCAGATCCTGCTCCCGACGGAGCCTGCGGCCGTGGAGATCTGGGAGAAAGCGAGATTCTCCGACGAGGAGGGCTTCCGTGCTCTGGCCCGGGCGCAGTCGGTCGGTCCGGAGGCGTCCGACGGAGGGGAGATGGGCGTATTTCAAAGAGGACAGCTTCCGGCGGACATGGAAACGGCGGTGTTTGCCATGGCGGAAGGAGAGGTCAGCCCGGTCGTCGAGTCCTCCTACGGTTATCATATCTTCCGGTTGGACAAAAAGCTGGCGCCGGAACAGGTTCCCTTTGAAAACGCCGCCCGCTCCATCAGGCAGAAGCTCCTTGGCCTGAAGACGGAGGCCGCCGCGCGGCGGCAGCTGGAAGAGCTAAAAAAGAGCATCGACTGGGACGCCTTCCCCGAGAACCTATTTTTCCCTTACCAGAGAGAATATACATGAGAAACCCGTTCACCCCGCTCCTCCTGGCGGCCGCTCTGCTCGCCCCGGCCGGCCGCGCTGCCGGTCAGGTGGTTGAAGAGATAGTTGCCATCGTGAATGACGATGTCATCACCCTTTCGGATTTCAGATCGTATCATGATACCGTCTATCAGATGCTGCGGGGCCAGTTCCAGGGGGAAGAATTCGATAAGCAGTACGAAAGAGTCAAGAAGGACTTGCTGGACAACATGATCACTGACCTCCTTCTCCTGCAGTTGGCCAAGAAAAAGCAGTACGCCGTCGGGGAGGATGTGAAAAACTACGTCGAGAAGCTCAAACAGGAGAACAACATCGAATCGGACGCCCAGCTGCAGCAGCTCCTTCTCCAGCAGGGCATTCAATACGAGCAGTTCATCAAACAGATCGAGGAGAACATCCTGCGGCAGATCCTGGTCTCTCAAGAGGTCGACCGCAGCATTGTCGTCGATGAGTCCGAGGGAGTCACCTACTACAAGGTCAACCCGGCGGAATTCACGGAGCCGGAGGAGTACAAACTGCGGGCCATCTATCTTTCAACCGAGACAAGGAGCGCGGAAGAACTCGAGTCCAGGAAGGCGGAGATCAGCGACAAAATCAGGGGCGGGGGGGATTTTGTTGCGCTGGCCGGCGAGATCGGGGACAATCCGCTCAAGGAGAACCAGGGTGACCTCGGGTTTATCAAAAAAGGCCAGCTCGACAAGACCCTGGAGGAGGCGGTGGTCAACTTGAAGCCGGGGGAGATGGCCCCCTGGGTGCAGTCCCGGAACGGCTGGTACCTGCTGAAGCTCGAAGAAAAGAAGGGAAGCCGGCTCAAGCCCTATGAGGAAGTCAACAAGGACATCTGGGAAAAGCTTTTTATGCAGAAAAAAGCCATGAAGATGGCCGAATTTCTAAAGAGCATAAAAGCCAAGAACTATATTAAAATCCTCAAGCCGAACCCGCTGGATACTTAATCCTTCTTTTCCGTTCCGACCGGTTCCGGTTCCTTGAAATCGATCTCGCGGGAGATTTCGTACTCGCCGAGCAGGACATGGATTGATCCCTTCGACTGGATGAAGAGCTTGCAGATGACCGGCTTCCACTGCGGGTTGTCCTTGAACTTGGCCAGGCTCGTGCCCTCCACCCCGAAATTGCTCTTCAGGGTGATGACCGGGCTTGCTTCCCCCGGAGGGATGGGCTCTTTTCGGATGGCCGCCAAAAAATTATCCCCGAGGTTTTCCATGTCGTCCCGGAACTTGAAGATGGCGTTGAAGTTCAGGTAGTTGACCGGGCGGTCGGAGATATTCTTGACGCGGAAGCTGATCGTGGGCACGAGGGTGAGCTTGGGGGGCCAGGGCTGGTAGGTCTTGGCGACCCACTTGGAGCTCACCTCGACGATCTCCAAAGAGGCCTTCAATTCCTCCGGAGAGACGCCCTTGCAGGATGTGAGCAGGAACGATACAAGGGCGATTCCTATGACGAGTCCGAGCATCTTGTTTCGTCTCATCTTTTTCCTCCTCTCTTCGGTCTCACTATAACGAACGGAGCCGAATTATGCAATCCGGGCGGCGTCTGTCCGGTCCAGCGCCACCATTTATATCGCCGGCGGGCGATTTTTATTCCTTGAAGGCACCGGCTGCTCCCTCGCTGCCGGGTGAGCTAATTGGGGATGATTTCAGAGACGAAAACGGGCCTCACCTTGTATTTTTTCAGGAGATGGATATTTTCCCGCAGCGCCTGGAGCGT
>Ga0299912_10001572_pt1 | contig 18409 bp, 18 predicted proteins | sample RVTome_2_FD_207667 | JGI IMG/M metagenome (GOLD analysis project Ga0299912, IMG submission 207667) | Soil microbial communities from uranium-contaminated site in the Upper Colorado River Basin, Wyoming, United States - RVT95D214 (version 2) ... | reverse complement strand
ATCGAGGTGTTTATCAAGGTTGAGTAAAATCTCAATGAGAAAATTTATTATGTCCATGGGTTTTAACTAAGTATCCTTTCCCTTCGCTTAAGAGATCTTATTCCAAATCTGGCTCAGGGTGAACGGTTACATCCGCATTGGATACAAATGGATGGATGGCGCGCTCGATTTCTTCCTTGAGATGGTGAGCTTCGTTCTACGGTTTGATTACCCTTTAGCAAAATATGGATAACCACAAAAAACTGAGGCCGTGGGTTTGACCTGAGTGTTCGGTGATTATTTCAATTTCTTCCGATATCGTTCCTGCTTGGCTCCCTTCATCAGAATGTCGCGCAAAACGTTTCTCGTTTCCTCATCGTCAATCCTTTCGACAAGGCCCTGGATCCGTTTCAACGTTGGCTCATCAAGATCCTCCTCTTGCCACATACGGGATTTTGAATGGGCCGGATGGGTCGGAGAAATCTTTCCCAACTTGAATCGAATGTCCTGAATATGTGGTTCGCCTAAAAAAGCATTGATCTTTTCGAGAAGGGTAGGTTTCAGAAATTGGAGTTGTTGGACCCAGGTCGAATGGGAAACATCGATGAAGAGAATCCTATTACGTACGACACGAGGTTGAGTCTGGCCAGCGACGGCCTCGCCCACAATCTCCTTCCACGATCTCCAGATGGAATAAGTCCTCAATGGAACATCAATTTCCAGGGTTTTGAAGGTTTTTTCAAGGATCGAATGGATGGATTGTGGTTTTCGCATAGCTTCTTACGAGAATGTCAAATCAAATCCAAATTTCATCCTTCGACACGCTCAGGATGACGGTTTGAAAATGCTGAAGAATAAAATCATGGTGAGCTTGTCGAACCATTGAGGTTGAACTTTGACATTCATTTGACATTGGGTCCCGCCTTGGCGGGATTGAAATTTGAATTTATTCAAAAGAGATTTTGGAAAGGTCGATCCTTGGAAAAAGCGGGCTGGGTTTAGCTACCTTCCTTCCAGGCTTCAGGCCTCCCCACTTTCCGTTCTCCTTTAAATTCTGTTCCCAAAGATTCTCCTCTATCCCGAGCTGTAACCACATTTTTTCAGCGGTTGACGGCATGAAGGCAGTAAGGAGAAGGGCGATGAGTCGAAGGGACTCCAGGGCATGATAGAGCACGGTAGCCAAGCGAGGTCGGTCTTTCTCCTCTTTGGCCAAAAACCACGGACCAGTCTCATCTATATATTTGTTGGATGCGTTGACGATCTCCCAGATCGAAACCAGAGCTTTATTAAACGCCAGGTATTCCATCTGTTCAGACAGTTGGGAAAATACCTTTCCTGAAACTTCTTGGAGACCTCGATCAATCTCCTGCAGAGAAAGGGGATTCGGTATAACACCATCGAAATATTTGATGACCATGCTAAGCGTTCGGCTGAAGAGGTTACCCAGATCGTTCGCCAGATCGCTGTTGATCCGATGGACCATAGCGGAATGGGAGAAGTCGCCATCCATTCCGAAAGGGACTTCTCGCACGAGAAAATACCGGACCGCATCCGCTCCATATGTGTCGATGAGACGATTGGGCTCCACCACATTCTGAAGGGATTTGGACATCTTCTTGCCCTCGATCGTCCACCACCCATGGGCGAAGACCATCTTAGGGGGATCCAAGCCAATCGCCTTGAGCATGGTCGGCCAATAGACGGTGTGCGTGGTGAGGATGTCCTTGCCGATGAGATGGATCGCCTCCGGCCAAAATTGATAGAAATGATTATTCTCGGAGCCGAAGCCAATCCCGCTGATATAGTTGATCAATGCATCGAACCAGACATAGGTAACGTAGTCGGTGTCGAAGGGGATTTCAATTCCCCACTTCAACCGCTTCTTCGGCCTTGAGATACAGAGGTCTTCCAAGGGAGTTCGGAGAAACCCTAAGATCTCATTTCTCCTCGACAGGGGAAGGATAAATCGATCATTTTTTTCGATATGCTCAACCAGCCAGGATTGGAACTTGCCCATCCGAAAGAAGTAGTTTTTCTCCGAGATTTCGATCACCGAACGAAGGCAATCCGGGCATTTCCCCTCCACGAGATCCTTTTCAGTCCAGAATCGTTCGCATGGGACACAGTACCACCCCTCATAACTATCCAGATAAACCTCTCCGCGATCGTAGAGATCCTGAAGAACCTTTTGAACCACGGTCTTATGGCGAGTTTCCGTTGTGCGGATGAAGTCATTGTTGGAGATGTTTAGCCTCTGCCAGAGAAACTGAAATCGTTTGACCATCTCATCGCAATGAGCTTTTGGATCCACTCCCCTCTCGTGGGCAGCCTTCTCTACTTTCTGACCATGCTCATCTGTCCCGGTGAGGAAAAAGACCCGGTAGCCCTCCAGCCGCTTGTAACGGGCGAGTATATCAGCAGCAATGGTCGTATAGGCGTGGCCGATATGGGGAACATCGTTGACATAGTAGATGGGCGTTGTGATATAGAAAGTTCCTTCAGATTTCAGATGCATCGATGGTGATCTCTCCTCCTTCCTCCAATTCCACGGTGACCGTTTGGCTGAGCACATTCTGACGGACGATTTTCCCTTTGCCCGACCGGGTGACGACGTGCTTGCCTACTTTAGGTAGATTTTTCTTCAGCTCCATGTAAGCAGGGTACTCGTAACCCAAGCAGCACATCAAACGGCCGCAGATGCCAGAGATCTTTGTTGGGTTGAGGGCCAGATTCTGCTCTTTGGCCATTTTGACGGAGACGAGATCGAACCGATTCATAAACTTGGCGCAACAGAGCTCCCTCCCGCAACCTCCAATGCCGCAGACCATCTTGGCCTCATCTCTCACGCCGATCTGCCGCATTTCAATCCGCATCTTGAATTCCGCGGCCAAATCCCTGACCAAATCCCGGAAATCAACCCTCTTTTCAGCGGTGAAGTAAAAGAGGATTTTGGACCGGTCTAAGAGAACCTCTGTCTTGACCAGCTTCATGTTCATCCCCTTCTCTCTGATTTTTCGAAGGCAGAAGAGGAATGCCTCCTTCTCCAGTTGCTGATTTCTCTCAAACTGTTCCAGATCTTCCGGGGTGGCCTTTCGGGCCACCTTTCTTGGAGATTTCAGGATAAAACGCCTCTCCTTTTCGTGAGGTGCGGCAAGAACCTTGCCCAATACGGATCCTTTTTCTGATTCGACGATGACGCCCTCACCCGCATCGAGGGATAGATCGACAGCATCGAACTCCTCATATTTTCCATTCGGTAGTTTGATAAAGACCAATCGGATCATCTTTTATCCTTCTGCCCAGGAGAGCATCATCGCTTCCAACGCCAATGGCATATTGGCATTGCTCCTGATGGCGAGCATGGTTTGATGGAGGGCCTCTATTCGATTCAAAAGGGAGGAGAGACTCCACGCTTTTACCATCATCTCCATCTCTTTCAGGAGGTCGGAATGAATCAGTTTCGAACCCTCCTTTAATGTCTTTACCATGACGAGATCCCTCAAAAGGGTCTTGGCCACTTCAATGATCAAGAGGAGGTTCTCTCGATGGAGGGGCAGTGATTCGATCCAGCTCTCCATCTTTTCGAATGGAAGCGTTTTTAATCCCACCCATTCTTTTAATAGTTCTTCTCTTGGGATCTGGCGTATCTCTTCCTGAATCTCTATAGCCTTTCCAGGACTTCCCTCGGAAAGAGAGGCCAAGAGATGGGCCTCCCCCTCATCGAGTCCCCTCTGTTTCATCAACCATTTGGAGACCAATGGAATAGGCAAGGGATTGAAGTGGATCGGCTGGCACCGAGAGAGGATCGTTGGCAATAGAAGCCGGGTGTTATTAGCTAGCAAGATGATCACCGTATGGAGCGGTGGTTCTTCCAATGTCTTAAGGAGTACATTTGACATATTTGGAGCCATCCGATCCGAAGCCGCCAGGATGCAGACACGACGTCGCCCTTCGTAAGGTCGGTAGGCTAGATCCCTCTGCATCTGCCTCACCTGATCCACTTTAAGTGTTTGATTTTCAGGTTCTAAGACGATGACATCGGGGTGGAGGCCATCATTGATCTTTTTGCAAGAGATACACTGATCGCAGGCATCTCCTTGTTCAGGTCCTCCTTGAAGGCAGTTGAGAGTTTTGGCGAACTGGAGAGCCACCCACTTCTTTCCAATGCCTTCGTTTCCCCAAAACAGGTAACTATGGGCCAACATATCTTTTTTGATCGCCCGCTTCAGGAATTCAATAGGCTTGGAGTGCCCTAAAACCTCCGTAAATGACATAAGCTTTTCTTCGAAAAGAGTTCGTAGTTTTGAGTTCAGAGTCTAATAAAGATATTTTCTTAAAGCCTTTGTGATTCTTCTTCCTCCGAACTCCGAACCCTTAACTCCGAACTTATCAATGAGTTCATCAACGATTTTCCGAATTTTCTCAAAAACCTTGTCCTCTCCCTTTCGGGTGTCGATCACCTTCACACGATCAGGTTCCTTCCTAGCAATGGAGAGATACCCTCTTCTCACCCGATGGTGAAATTGAATCTCTTCCTTTTCGAATCGGCCTTCTTTTTCTTTGTTCAAGGTGCGATTTCTCTGTAGCGCTCTCTTCAAGCCTAAACCAGAAGGGCAATCCAAAAGAAAGGTGACATCAGGATTGATGCCTTGGGAGGTAAGGCGGTTGAGACTTTTGACCATATGTAAATCTATCTTGCGGCCATAGCCCTGATAAGCGACCGTAGCATCGCTGAAACGGTCGCAAAGAACGACTACCCCTTTTTTTAGAAGAGGTTCAATAACTTCTTTTACATGTTGTGCCCTCGATGCTTCATAGAGGAGGAGCTCACTCAAGGGCGTCATTGCCCGATGCTCGGGATTCAAAAGAATCTTCCTTACCTTATCACCAATGGGACCCCCGCCTGGCTCTCTAGTAACTTTACAGGGAGTCCCTCTCTTTGTCAGGTATCTTTTCAGGCGTTGAATCTGAGTGGTCTTTCCGCTCCCCTCCACTCCTTCGAAGGTGATAAAGAGAGACAATGGAATACCTCTTTAGTTGAGTAACTATGCGAATCTAAAAAAAAATTATAATTATCAGTCTAACCTTTTGTCAAGCCAACCTGAAAATCTAAATCAAACGTAACACTTTACGCTTTGTAAAATCGCTCCCATGGATCACCGGTTCCCGCCAAGGGCGGGACAGGAGAAGTTTTAGACCTGGCTACGCGTAGCCGCTATCGCCTGCCAAAGAACTTGTTCGGCGAGCAGGTCGGCAAAAGCAGGGCGAAAAACTTGTATCTGATCATTCAGATGGCTTCAAAAGTATTGTAGCCTATTGTTCCCTTTCCCCATTTCCATACTATAAATAAAAGACAGCATTCTAAAACTTTGGAAGCATCTCTGACTTAGGGACTAATCCCCTTCCATTTCAAAGAGCTAAAGTGTTACAATAAAACGATATCAATATAACCTATTTCCTTTCTTATATCCCTAGGGAGATTTTATTTTGATTGTAGAACCATTCGATGAGTTACAGAAGATTAAGGCCGAATCGAGGCTTACGCTCGGCCTTCTATTTCTTGCTTGTATCATTGATAGGGCCATTCCATAGACGGGATGGTTAATCCATGCTGCTAGATCAAAAACCAATTTACTCAGATAAAGGGGAATTTATTCTTCTATTGTTTTTGAAGAATTGTTGACCCATTCGGTCACGCCAATCTCCACCTTTGAAGGCGGGGTAAAGAAACGCCGCTCAGGGTCAACCCTGAGTGAGCCCCGGCCTTAAGGCTGGGGAGTCGAAGTGTTGACTTAATCCTAAATTTATTGAAATATGCTTTTGGGAGGTTCTTCATATGAAAAGATTCCTACTCGTTATGGGTCTTCTTTTAGCACTTATTCTACTCCTTTTTAAGAACTCAATGGCACTTACGAAGGAAGAGGCAGCAAACATCGTGAAAGAGGTAGTTAAAAAGGAATTTAAGATCCTGGAAGTCAAGGAAGCTCCGTTGGAAGGCTTTTGGGAGGTTGTGGCTGAGATAGGACAGGAGAAGATGATTGTTTACATAGATAAGAACTTAAGATTTATTATTCATGGCCAGATACTGGATCGTCAAACTAAGAAAAATACAACTCTTGAAAGGCTAAAAGAATTGCGAAAAGCGGATGTTTCCAGCCTTCCTCTTGAGAATGCCATCCCAATGGGAGAGGGAAAAAGAAGGCTATATGTATTTACGAACCCGGAATGTTATTTTTGCCTTCAATTGCACGAGGAACTTAAGAAGATCAAAAACCTCCAAACCTTTTTCTTTTTGTTCCCGGTGAGTCCTACTTCTTATGAGAAGGCAAAGTCGATCTGGTGTGCACCAGACAAGGTTAAAGCTCTTGAGGAGGTTTATCAAGGCATGGAGCCAAAGATTTATCCTCTTTGCGATACCAGAGCAATCGATAAGAATATCGAATTAGGAAGGCGCCTGCTCATTGATTCCACTCCCACACTTATCCTGCAAAATGGGAAGATTATTGAAGGTTATAGTAATCCAGAAACTTTGATGAATCTTCTGAATTCGAGTTCAGGTCAGATGAAGAATGATTGAGATGACACACTGATCCTCGTTGACTATGATTGGAAACAATGTTATTTTACTATCATGATATGCCTTATGATACAGATATTGCCTGTTATTCTGTCCATTGCTTTACTGGGCGCTTGTGCTGGAGTTCCGAAGGCTCAACAATCGAGACCAGAACCTATCTCACGCCAAACCGTTCAAGTGAAACCTCAGAAGAAGACTCCTCCCCCGAACCCGCTCGCTTATTACCATTTCCTTATCTCCCAGTTCAAATTGAAAGAGGGGAAACTCGATGAGGCGATTGAGGAGCTTAAAGAAGCGATCCGTTATGATGAAAAGGAATCCTCTTTACATATTGAATTGGCCATCCTTTACATCTATAAGGGACTTATGAACGAGGCCACTGAGGAATGCAAGTCTGTCCTGCTTCAGGATCCCAATTATCTATCAGCCCATTTGGTCCTCGGGGGAGTCTATTCGACCCTCAAAAAGAACGACCTGGCCATCGAATCTTACAAGAAGGCATTGGAAATCGACCCCAAGCATCGAGAGAGTTATCTCTTTCTCAGTTCCCTCTATGCAGGGATGCAGGAATATGATCAGGCGATCAAAGTCCTTCAAAAGTTTCTCGAAATTGAACCCAATTCCATTATGGGTATTTACTCCCTAGGAAGAATTTATGTGGAGATGAAGTCTTATGAAAAAGCCAAAGAATATTTTTTGAAGGCTTTAGCTATTGATCCCAACCTCATCTCCATTCTGGTAGATTTAGGCATTATTTATGAGATCCAGAATGAACCGGAGAAGGCGGTCGAGGTCTATAATAAAATCCTCAGCCTCGATCCGGACAACAAAAGAGCGAGAACCCGACTGGGTCAGCTCTTCATCAAAAAGAAGAAGTTGGATGAGGCACTGGATCAATTTCGGGAGATTCAAAAGTTCGATTCAGAGGATCTCAATATCCGCACGAAGATGGGTTTGATCTATATGGAGCAGGGAAAATTGGATCAAGCGATCTTGCAATTCAACTTTGTCCTTGCCGCCGATCCCAAAGAAGATCGGGTAAGATACTATTTAGGAGCAGCTTATGTAGAACAGGGAAGTTTCGACCTGGCGATCTCAGAATTCAAAAAGATACCACCTGAATCGAACCTTTTTGTGGATTCGAGAAGAAGCATTGTCCTCGTTCTAAATAAACAGAATAGAAACGAAGAGGCAATTCAAATCTTGGAAGAGTCGATTCAGGCCAAACCGAACGACGGGGAGCTCTACCTGATTCTCTCAGCCTTTTTCGAAAAAGAGAATCAATTGGAAAAGGCCTTATCTGTCTTGCAAAGGGGGCTTGATCAGAATAAAGACAACATCGAGATCCGGTTTCAGCTAGGGGCGCTCTACGATAAGTTAGGAGACTTCGATAAAATGATCGTCGAAATGAAGGAAGTGCTTCGATTGAACCCGAACTATGCCGATGCCCTTAACTACCTCGCCTATTCCTATGCTGATCGAAGCATTCATCTTGAAGAGGCCCTTGAACTGGTACAGAAGGCCATAACCTTAAAACCCCGCATGGGCTACATCACCGATAGCTTGGGTTGGGTCTATTATAAAATTGGAGACTATGAGCGGGCTGCGACTGAGCTTGAAAAAGCGAACGAACTGACTCCGGATGACCCGATCATCACGGAACATCTGGCCGACAGCTATTTCAAACTGAGCCGGATCGAAAAGGCCGTTGAGCTTTACAAAAAGGCTCTCAACTTGGATCCCAAACCAGATCAGATAGAGAGGTTGAAGGATAAGATTAAGAAACTGCAAGAAAACCAATCTAAATAAAATGCCAAATGTCAAATTTAAAACGAAATCCAAATGACTTAAATAAATTCTTTGGACTTGGTCCTTTGTTATTGATTTGACATTTGGATTTTGACATTTAAGCTTTTTCTAACAGTTACCCTCCTGCTACAGGAGGGAAAACGCTCAGCACATCCCCCTCTTTCAGTATCTGTTCCTTCTTTCCATGGACGCCGTTGACCAAAATGATCTTGGGTATATCATCTGGGATTTTGAGTCTCGACAAAATATCCTGTACCCGTGTATGACTATCAACCTCCATTTTGCAGGAAAAACGACTGCTTCCTTTTGGGAGATAATCTCTTAGCGTGGCAAATAATTTTATTTCGATCTCCATTGAATTTCACTCCCTATCTTCTTCCCTTGAGCTTTCTCTCAGAAACCATATCGCACTTTTCTTCGGTTTTCTAAATCTATTATATGTGAAAATATTTTTCTTTTCCAGGCATATATACAGGTTAAAACCTGCAACCATTTCACAAAAAAAGGTGAACCGGGTGGAGGATCAAAGGATCTGAATTTTTCCACGAGGCTCTTCCGCTACCTCGCCCACAATGGATGAAGAGGTATCCCCTTCTTTTTTAAGTATCTCCACCAGTCTATCTGCTTCACTCGGAGGCAAAGAGATCAAGAGTCCCCCAGAGGTTTGAGGGTCATAAAGGATATCCACCAAAAGATCAGACACATCCGAATGAACCTCCACTCGGCAGGAGAAAAACTGTCGGTTTGAATACGCCCCTCCAGGAACCAACCCCAATTTCGCATAGTCCATCGCCTCGGGGAAGATCGGTACAGCCTTCAATTGGATTACCATGCCCACCTGGCTGGCTGTAGCCATCTCTAACGCATGCCCAATGAAACCGAACCCTGTGATATCTGTACAGGCATGGGCCCCAAATTTTTTCATCCATTCCGATGCCGTTCGATTAAGGGTCACCATGCTCTCCACTATCTTTCTCACCGCCTCCTCAGAGGCCATTCCTCCTTTAAGCGCAGTGGCGATGATCCCAGTTCCAAGAGGTTTGGTTAACACCAATCGATCCCCTATCTTTGCCTTTGCGTTGGTTAGGATCTTCTTCGGGTGGATCACTCCTGTTACAGCCAGACCATATTTAATCTCCGGGTCTTCGATCGAATGCCCTCCCACCAGAGCCACGCCAGCCTCCTTCATTTTCGAGAGGCCTCCGAGGAGGATCTCTTTCAAAATGGAAGGAGAGAGAGTCTTGATGGGAAAGGCTACCAAATTCATGCCAGTGAGAGGAGTTCCTCCCATTGCATAGACATCACTCAAGGCATTAGCCACGGCAATCTGTCCAAAAGTGAAAGGATCATCCACGATGGGAGTGAAAAAATCCACAGTTTGAACCAGTGCTATCTCCTCGTTCAATTGATAGACCCCTGCGTCATCTGATGTATCCAATCCCACTAAAACCTTCGGATCTTTCGGAATTGGCAATTCTTTCAGAATCTGATCCAGATCCTCTGGACCCACCTTGGAGGCTCAGCCTGCTTTTTTAACTTTCGAAGTCAAGCGCACTTTTTCCACTCTTTTTCTCCGTTTTAAGAATTTATTCTAAATTTCCTTAAAAAAATATCTTTTGGCTCAATCTATGAGTTCTGTTTTCTTTGTTCAAATTTCCCAAGTGGGTTCTTTGTATAACATTCTAGAATGGATAATCTATTTTCTTCGAAGACACGTAAGGCTTCCTCTCCTAAGCCCATGTCCACTTCGATGGCCACTCCACAATCGGAATTGATTTCGCGTGGAACCGGGATGAGATCGGCCGCGATCCCTTTTCCTTTTAGAATTTTTTCGGCCCTCATTACACGATGGACTGACTCAAAAAGGAACACGTACTTCATGGCTCACGTTCTGATCAAAGGATTAGCTTCCAATAAGGACTGAACGATATCATACATATTTTACCATATAGTTCCCCTCCTTGTCATAGATATTCCAGGTCTTTCTCAAAACCCAAAAGCTGCCCGACATGTTTTCAAGACTGGAGAGGAGAGGGCATTACCTTTTCTATTTGAAAATCTTGGAGACCGCTTGGATGGCGACTTCGGCGTCTGCTTCGGTATTAAAAACACTCAGGCCAAATCGAACGGTACCCTCTGGAAAAGTCCCAATGGTGCGATGGGCTGCGGGTGCACAATGAAGTCCTGGACGGCAGAGGATGCCGAACTCCTTTTCTAAACGTATGGCCACATCTGATGGTGAAAGCCGTCCAAGATTAAACGAGAGAGTTGCAATTCGATCTTTCTGACTTCCAGGACCATAGAGCTCCAATTGAGGAATTTTCTTCAAACCCTCAATGAGTTTTTCAGTCAAACTGCTCTCGCTTTGATGAATCTGTTCTACCCCTCTTTCCAAGACAAATTGAACACCAGCAAGAAGCCCGGCAATGCCAACCCCATTGGGGGTTCCGCTTTCAAAGCGGTCCGGTAAGAAGTCCGGCTGCTCTTCAAATTCAGATCGACTTCCTGTCCCACCTTGTTTCAGAGGGATCATCTCCTTCTCATTGATACGTTCACCCATCACCAGTCCTCCTGTCCCCTGAGGCCCATAGAGGCTCTTATGCCCGGTGAAGGCTAAAAGATCGATGCCATCCCTTTCTACATCGATAGGATAGGCTCCAGCAGTCTGGGCGGCGTCGACTAAAAGTAGGAGATCGTGCCTTCTTGTAATGAGACCAACCTCCTGAATTGGGAGCAGGGTTCCTGTTACATTCGAGGCATGATTGAGAACGACCATTTTCGTGTTGGATTTAATCCTTTTTTCCATTTCTTGTGGGTCCAGGATGCCTTCTTTAGAACAGGAAATGATGCTTAATTCGACTCCTTTTTTCTCCAATTCCCTGAGGGGTCTCATCACCGAATTGTGTTCCATGCTGCTTGTTATGACATGATCTTTAGATCTTAATAAACCTTTGAGGGCTAAATTGATGGATTCCGTGGCATTGAGTGTGAAGACGATTCTTGATGAGTCTTTGACATGGAACAAAACGGCAAGAACCTCCCTGGCCTCATAGATGATTCTTGCGGCTTCGATCGAGAGGAGGTGCCCAGATCGGCCAGGGTTGGCTCCGACCTCGTCCATAAATCTATTCATAGCCTCTTTCACTCGAGGAGGTTTCGGCCATGAAGTCGCTGGATTATCGAGATAGATCATTTTTTTAATCTTTTCTTGTAACAAGATCCGTCAATGTCTTTTAAAGAGCTTGTCCTATCAAATCAGTTTCATCAGACTCTAATGATATACCACCTTACCCGCATTCCATTTCACTGTCAACAATGTTTCATGGCCTGATCAAGCGATCGGCATCAAGTAAAGAACGAGCTATATCATACATATTGGAAATAATCCCGACCTTTAATCAGAGATTCTTCGCTTTCGCTCAGAATGGAAAAAAAACAACTCTCATGTTCTTTTAATAAAAATTGTTCAATTTAGGTTTTAATTTTTCCTTAAAATGAGGCGATAATCCTCATTTTCTTTTTTGACTTCGGCCTGCCATCCCTTCTCTGATGCCATTCGAGAAACATTTTCTTTCGAAGTGTCTGTATCGACGAGTATCACAATCTCTCCTTTTTCTATCTTCTTCATTTCGTTCAGAGCTAAAAGAACAGGCTGGGGGCATGAAAGCCCACGGGCATCAACGATCTTACTCATTTTTATCCCTCCTTTTTAAGCGACCTCTTTTCTCATTGTGAAGCCGATAAACAGACAGGTAAGAATCCCTATTACCACCGCTGCAATGCCATATTGCCCGACACCCTCCGCAGAGCTGGCCAATCCAAAATTATGTGCAAAACCGGCCCCGACGATCATCCCCAGGACAAAAACCGCTGCATCCCCGTCACCTTCTCCTGCAAGAAAGAGCTGCCGTCCCGGGCATCCTCCTGCAAGGGCAAAGGCTAACCCTGCCAAGACCATGCCTCCGAAGTTCCAGAGGCTCATCGTGTGGGCCACGGGTTGCTTTGCAAAACCGGGGTGGAATTGCCCCAGAATTAGATTCGTAATGAAAGCAGCCACTACCAGGGCAATAGCCCCCGAAAGAAGATAGGCATGTCTGAAAAGGACGAAATCCCGAATGGCCCCCATGGTGCAGAACCGACTTCTCTGCGCCAGGAATCCGATGCAAAGACCAATCACCAATGAGACAAAAAGCGGCGCGTGCATAGAACCGGGGCCTTTCAGACTGTAAAACAAGACACCGCTCTTATCCTGGCCCTCAACCTGGGGGAAGATGAACATTAAAACAAGTAACCCGATCATCATCAAAGGTAACAACCATCCTACTGAGGTATGAGTGGCCTGAGAACGTCCCAGGTTGTAACCGCCTTTCAGGAAGAGTGTACCTACCCATATTCCTCCGATCAGTCCGAGCAGGCCGAAAATGGCATTTCCATCACCGCCTGCAAATCGGAGCATCGCCCGCCATGGACATCCCAGAAAAACTAAGGCTCCGATCATGGCAATAGCGCCAAGGATAAATCGAACAATGGGAGCAGACCCCGCCCGTGAACGGAATTCCTTAAAGGCATAGGCGGCAATCAGTGAGCCAAGAACAAAGCCGATGATTTCAGGCCGCACATATTGAACAATAGCGGCCCGATGAAGACCCAGAGCACCAGCAATGTCTCACTCGAAACAGGCCACACAGATGCCCATGTTCGCCGGATTTCCCCACTTCTGCAAAAGCGGGGCAAAGACCCCGATAAAAGCTCCTACTGAAATGATCCCCCAACGAGCCGCAAAAAAGTTTTTAATGGTGGTCATAGATTACCCTCCTTTCTAAAAAATGGGTTTGGATCATAGCCAACTCGTAATAGATAATGGTCAGGAGGGAGGGAAAAGGTGTGAAGAGCTCAGGACACAAGAGGATAGAAATAAGACAGGGATAACTCTTTTTTCTCTCTCCTTCTGTTGGACCGGAGACCTAACCTAGGTCTCTTTAGGCCAGATACGGCCCCTCAAATAAGAGAAAAGAGCGTTTGTAGCTTTCCCATTTTGAAATCTCCTATCTAATAAATAAGGGAAAATTCAAAAAAAAATAACTTGAAAATTTTTCTATGTCAAATCGATTTTCTCAATAATAAAACAGAATAGCATCGAAAAAAATGATAGTTAGTTTCCTTTGATTTATGTTTTCTAAAAATCTCTTTTTCTGTTGCTTCGTTAAAGTAAACTTGATATAAATTGTTTTAAAATGTAACAAGGGAGGTGGGGAATATGTATAAAAAAATTTTAGTCTCATTGGATGGCTCGGAATTGGCGAAAAAGGCCCTAGATGAGGCAGAGAAACTGGCCAAATGTTCTGGTGCAGAAATCATTCTATTCCAAGTGGTTCCTTTTATGCCCATCTATGGTTCGCCAGAGTTGGTGACACCTTTCATCGTCGATGAGAAACAGAAGGAATCCGCTGAGAAGTACCTTTTCAACCTCGCTGAAGAATTAAAGAAAAGGGAGTTTAAGGTAACGGCGATGGTGAGGACAGGCCAGCAAGTGGCTTTAGAGATCATCGACTATGCAAAAGAGAGTGGAGCGGATCTGATCGTCATGTGCACCCATGGACGATCCGGGATCACCCGGTGGATGTTGGGAAGCGTTGCAATGAAGGTCCTCTCACGGGCAGAAACGCCCGTTCTTCTCATCCGTTCAAAGGGATGACCTCTTTGGCAAGGGTCCGTCAAAGGCTAACCAAAAATATTTGAAATTTCTGAAGGTGAGATCCTGAAGCTTGCCCTGAATCAAGTAATGTCATCCTAAACTTGTTTCAGAATCAGGATCTAACGATTTCAGGATTTGAGCTTTTAGACAAAATGAGATGCTGAACCAATACTGAATCAAGTTCAGCACAAGGGTCAGCATGACAAAAATGGTTACCAAAATGTTAGAGATAAATTTTCAGACTTCAATGTGTAAGTACCTAGGAATAGGGAGGCTGCAACCATATGAAGCCGATCTGCTGATAGGGCAGGCTGGCAGAGGGTTAAAATGAAAAGGGAACATGTTTTTCTCATCTTCATCCTCTTTCTCACTTTCCTCTCCTTTTATTTCCTTTATCAAATCCTATCTCCATTTCTACCATCGATCTTTTGGGCCATCCTTCTGGCCGTGGTTTTTTATCCCCTCTTCCAGAAGCTTGAACGCCTCTTAAAAAAAAGGGAGGCTCTCTCCGCAATGACCATGACGTTGTTGGTAATCTTGGTGATCGTCCTGCCCTGTAGTATTCTGATCGTCTCCTTAGCCAACGAGGTGGTCGTGGCTTATCATGGATTGGAAGAGATGATCAAGACGGGTCGCCTTGAGGCTCATTTGGAGCAGATCAGAGAGATACACATTTTCAACTGGATCTGGGAAAGGTTGAATCAATACCTCGATCTCTCCCAGATAGACCCCCCGCGCTTACTATTGGAGAATCTTCAACAGGTCAGCACCTTCCTTTTCAACCAGACCTCAAAGATACTGAAGGGGCTCTCTACGTTCGTTATTGGATTCTTCTTCACCCTCCTCTCCCTTTACTACCTCTTTAAAGATGGGGATCGGCTGTTTGGAAGATTGAAAGAGATTCTCCCCATCCCTGCACGGGAAAGGGACCTTCTCATCCTCAGGTTCAAAGAGATGGTCCATGCGACCATCTATGGAGGACTCCTCATTGCCATCATTCAGGGTGTCCTGGGCGGGGTAATCTTTTGGATCCTCGGAATTCCCTCGCCGATCCTATGGGGAACAGCAATGGCCTTTCTCTCCTTTATCCCGATGGCTGGGACGGCCCTGATCTGGGTTCCAGCCGCTATCCTGTTATTTGTTCAAGGGGCTATTTTGAAAGGGATTATCCTGCTGGGTTTGGGAGTCTTCGGAATCAGTATGGTGGACAATCTCCTCAGGCCCTTCTTCATCAGCACCAAGACAAATATCCATCCTCTGCTCCTCTTCTTTGCGGTCCTAGGAGGAATCCAGACTTTCGGATTGATCGGTCTGGTGATCGGTCCATTGATCGCAAGTCTCTGTCTCACTCTTATTGAAATTTATATCCAAGGGATCAGACCCAAAGGATAATTCGGAGTGATGAGTTCGGAGTTCGGAGAAACCAGTTGAAGGTTAAATGGTTTCACTCCGAACTTCTTAGGGTCGCCACCAAAGCCCACTTTGTGGGCTCTGCGGGGCATAGGGTATTGGGGATTGTAAATTTTCATGGTTCAAAAAGTTAGTAGGCGCCATGTGGCTTTAGTTCGGAGTTCAAAGTAGCATTAAACGATTTTGCTCTGAACTCAAAACTCCGAACTTTCAAAGGTTGGGGGCTTCGACGATTTCGACGGTGAACTTTGTTGCTTGGCTAGATAGATGTTTGAAGATCAGCATGAAGGGGATCGCCTTGCCGGAATCCGCGATCATCTCATTCTCCGTTTTAGGCTTAGTTACGATCTCCCCTAGAAAAGATTCGGGGGGAAGGGTTTTCAACTCTTCACGGCCAATGATGCGGCCACAGACGGTCTCCTTTTCAGCAACTTTGACCTTGTTTTGGTCAAAGATCGCTACCTTTACTTTGATATGCTTTTTTGTGAACCGAGATTGATTGTTCACTTTCCCCTCTATGATAAATAGGGGAAACTCTCCTACTTTTTCCTCATATCCCGTCAGATCTCCAATGGTTAGTCCTCTTTTTTCAGTCCCCCCGATCTGGTTCCATAGATGGGTAATCTTCCCAATCGGATTTTCGAAATAAGAAGAGAGTTGGCCTACGGAACCCACTCCCGTCCACAGGTAGTAAAAAACACCAAAGCCTAGGAGGATCAGGACGACGACAAGAACGAGGAAAAGAGAAGGTCTCCTCCTCTCTCTATGAACCATCTTCTTTGGTTTAAAGGCCTCGGTCTCAGGCTCCTCTTCCACCGACGGGGCCATTCCCATACCTTTTTCTGCGGGAGCCTTTTCAGAAAAGGGGAATGCTTCTTCTTCCTCCTCTGCCGCCATCGGTTCCTTTGCAAATTCTAGTGGAGAAGAAAATTCGGGGAATTCCTCCTCTTTCTCTCCTGGTTTGAACAATTCTTTATGTTGTTTGGCAAAAGACTCGAAGCTCTCATCGGCCTCCTTTTTCTCTCCTGGTTTGAACAATTCTTTATGTTGTTTGGTAAAAGACTCGAAGCTCTCATCGGCCTCCTCTTTCTCTCCTGGTTTGAACAATTCTTTATGTTGTTTGGTAAAAGACTCGAAGCTCTCATCGGCCTCCTCTTTTTGATCTGGAGGGGGAACAACGTAGAATACGTGCCGACATCGTGAACAGCGAACATTTGTTCCTTTGGAAGGGATCCTGGAGTCATCCAGGTTAAATTTGGTCAAACAGGAAGCACATGTAACGATCATAAGAAAATCCCTTTGCGGTATTTCTTGATATTATGAAGAAAGGAATAGGAAAAATCAAGAACAAAATTTATGGCGAGACAATTAGAGGGAAAGATATCCCTCATCGTGTCTAAAATAGAAAGGTGCATGTTTAAAAATCCAAATCCCCAAATCCTAAATAAACTCCCAATTCCAACGGCCTAAATGCTATTACTTGTGATTTCGAAATTGACCCATTGGAATATATTTCTTATTTGGTGCTTGACCTTTACTATTTTAGGAATAGGGCTTAGGATTTGGTGTGTGCACACTGGTGCTATCGCCCCAATCGTTTTTTGAACTCCTCCTTCAACATGGGTACGACGGTGAAGAGATCGCCGATGACCCCATAGGTCGCGACTTTAAAAATGGGGGCTTCAGGGTCCTTATTGATGGCGACGATGATATCGGATGTCTTCATGCCAGCTAGATGCTGAATGGATCCTGAGATACCGCAGGCAATGTAGATCTTAGGCCTGACGGTTCGACCTGTCTGTCCAACTTGATGCTCGTAAGGAATCCAGCCCGAATCGACGGCTGCGCGAGAAGCGCCCACAGCCGCTCCTAAGACAACAGCCAGCTCCCGGATCACCTTAAAATTTTCGCCATTTCCTACGCCCCTTCCGCCCGAGACGATAATCTCTGCATCAACCAGATTGACTGCTTCAGCTCCCTTGATAAATTCCAAAACCCTTGTCCTGATCTGTTCTTCAGTCATGGGTAAAGGCTCTCGAATCACCTCTCCCTTTCTCGAATCATCCCTCGCGGGCATGGGGAAGACCTTGGGCCGTACCGTCGCCATTTGGGGCCGGTAGTTGGGATAGTCAAGAATCGTTGCCATGATGTTTCCACCAAAGGCAGGACGCGTCTGCCTTAGGAATTTTGTTTCGGGATCGATATCCATACCTGTACAATCAGCGGTCAGCCCGGTCTCGAGGGTGGTCGCTACGGTTCCTGCAAAATCTCGACCTTGGGTGGTCGCACCGAAGAGGACAATCTCAGGTTTATACTTCCGAATAAAATTCACCGCCGCACAGGCGTAGGGGTCGGTCCGATATTGTTCAAAGAAGGGACTCTCCGTCACATAGACCTTTTCAGCCCCATAGGCGATGGCCTCTTTAATGAAACTATCAACCCCGGTCCCAAAGATCATCCCGCAGAGATGACATCCCAGAACATCGGCCAACCTCCTTCCCTCGCCCAAGAGCTCGAAGGAGACATTTGAAATCTTTCCGTGTTCATGCTCGACAAATACCCAGACATCCTTGTAGGCGCTTAGGTCGATCGTAACAGCTTTTTCTTCCTTTTCTAAGGTGATGGCACTGACTGGACAGACATCCACACACGCACCACAGAAAGTGCACTTTTCATCGACCACAGCTATCCCATCCTTCAAACTCAATGCGCCGAAGGGACAGGTAGGAATACATGCCTCACATCCAGTACAGGTATTGGCATCGATCAATAATTTAGCCATTCGCTTCTCCTCCTATCTAAAGTGGAAGATTGGAACGATGGAATGTTGGTTGAAGAAATTTGATGATTAAGTAAAGTTCATTTCCTTACCCATTACTCCAGTATTCCATTGTTCCAATGCAATTTGATTTTAATTATTTGATGAACTTAGTAGCCAT
>Ga0299912_10001571_pt1 | contig 18410 bp, 13 predicted proteins | sample RVTome_2_FD_207667 | JGI IMG/M metagenome (GOLD analysis project Ga0299912, IMG submission 207667) | Soil microbial communities from uranium-contaminated site in the Upper Colorado River Basin, Wyoming, United States - RVT95D214 (version 2) ... | reverse complement strand
TTTTATAATCCCCTTTCGTCCAAGCTTTTTGCTCTCCAGATTGGTACCAAATGTCATTGTTCCTTCTATCCTATCGAGTTTCAGGATCGATACTACCTTGAATAAACTTTCTGCCGGTATATGGTCAATTACCGTTCCATCTTTAATGGCACTTACTTCAAGAAATTTATCTTTCTTTGTCATGATTTTAATCCAAGAATGAGTGATATAATTGCCTGCCGTACATAAACTCCATTTTCAGTTTGCTGAAAATAATAAGCTTTCGGGTTAGAATCTATATCGGTGTGAATTTCATTTACCCTGGGCAATGGATGCATTACCCTTAAATTTTCTTTGGTCCCGGATAACATCTCTTCTTTGAGGACATAAGAATTCTTTGTTTTTTCATATTCGATAGGATCGGAAAATCGTTCTTTCTGAACACGAGTCATATAAATAATGTCTGCATCTTTGATATTCCCGTTAAGCTCACGCGATTCGTGGTATTTTAATCCAAGTCGATTTAAATACAATTTGTATTCATCAGGCATCTTCAACTCATCGGGCGATATGAAATAGAATGAAGCATTAAACTCTGAGAGAGCCATTAAAAGGGAATGCACCGTGCGTCCGTATTTCAGATCTCCGACCATAATAATATTCAATCCGGTTAGTTTCCCCTGGGTTTTCCTTATCGAATACAGGTCGAGTAGAGTTTGAGTCGGATGCTGGTTGGCTCCATCACCTGCATTTATCACTGGTACTGCAGTAACTTCACTTGCATATCGTGCGCTTCCTTCTAAGGGATGTCGTATTACGATCAACTCGGCATAGTTACTTACAACCCGTATGGTATCGTATAGGGTTTCTCCTTTGGATATCGATGAAGTTCCCGCGTCAGAAAAGCCTATAACCCTTCCTCCTAAACGATTGATTGCACTTTCAAAACTCAATCTTGTTCGTGTCGACGGTTCGAAAAAAAGCGTCGCAATTACTTTCCCGTTAAGGAGGTTCTGATATGAATTTCGTTCAAAACCAACCGCAGTGTCCAAGATTTTCAAGTAATCATTCTTAGTAAAATCAGTAATAGAAACAAGACTTTTGTTTTGCATGCCGGCATGTTTATTTTAAGTAAAAATAGATAACAAAACGGGTAAAAGAAATAGTTGTTAAAATTTATTCACAACTTTGATTAGAGAAAGAATTACTATTACTATTCAGTACATGATTTGAAATCTTTCTGTACCATCTGCTCATTTTCTATAGATTAACTTTCACAGATCAATAATTCTTATGCTCTTTATATTTGCTAAACGCTGTACAATTCTTTTATACTCTCTTTCCCTTACATGCAATAATAGTCGACAGTCTTTCTCAAATTGCTGTTGCCCTATTGTAAGGGATTCATCCTTAACTATCCGCATAATTGAATTCATTTGCTCATAGGGAAAGTACACTTCAAAAGTTTTTTCGATTTGCAATTCCACCATCGTTGCTTTCGTTAAACAATCGATGGTTGCAGCACGATATGCATTAATTAATCCAGAAGTTCCGAGTAGTGTTCCACCAAAATAACGAACAACAACAACCAGAATATTTGTGAGCCCTTTTGAAACTATTTGTCCAAAAATTGGTTTCCCGGCAGTCCCGGATGGTTCTCCATCATCATTTGCACGATAATATTCTTTTTTCGTGCCAATGCGAAAAGCAAAACAATGATGTTTTGCATCGTGATACTTTTTCTTCAGGTGATTCAGATTACGTTTTATTTCTTCTTCATTTGCCACTGGATAGGCAAATGAGAGAAATTTACTGCCCCGGTCTTTATAAATACCCTGAGTTTCCGATTGTATTGTTAAAAAAGTATCCTGGTCCATTATTCTTTTATTCAGCTGAATGCAGAACTGTTTTTCGTAATGGATACATGAGAAACGCATGAAGTTTTAAGTTCAACCGGATAAAGAAAAAAAGCAGGTTCAACTGAACCTGCCTCTTTGGATTTATGGATTAGAACCTCAGCTTCTTCTCAATATCTTCTATCTGGCTCTTAAAATGCTTGTCTGTATCCATCAGGTTATTAACAGTTTTACAAGCATGTAAAACCGTGGCATGATCTTTACCCCCTATCTGTGCTCCGATTGTTGCTAATGATGATTTGGTAAGATTTTTACTAAAATACATGGCTACCTGTCTCGCCTGAACGATTTCCCGTTTCCGTGTTTTTGACTGAAGCATTTCGATGCCGATATCATAATAATTGCATACAACTTTTTGAATGTAATCAATAGAGACCTCTCTTTTTGTATTTTTAATTAGTTTATCAATCATTTCCTTTGCCAGTTCAAGTGTGATCTCTTTCCTGTTAAGAGTTGATTGAGCTAGCAATGATATTAAAGCACCCTCAAGTTCCCTGATATTATCTGTAATGTGAGTCGAGATGTATTCGATCACCTCATCGGGCATCTCGATGCCATCCTTATAAATCTTTTGTTTCAGGATGGCAATACGCGTCTCAAAATCCGGAACCTGAAGATCGGCTGATAAGCCCCATTTAAACCTTGAAAGCAGTCGCTGCTCCATTCCCTGTAATTCAACAGGTGGTTTATCAGATGTAAGAATTAACTGTTTCCCCGACTGATGTAAATGATTGAAAATGTGAAAGAATGTATCCTGTGTCTTCTCTTTTCCGGCAAATTCATGAACATCGTCGATGATTAAAACATCGATCATCTGGTAAAAATGAAGGAAATCATTTTTATTGTTGTTTCTGATAGATTCTACAAATTGTGTCTGAAATTTATTTGCATTCACATACAGGACAGTCTTATCCGGGAATTTTTCTTTTACCTCAATCCCTATAGCTTGCGCAAGATGCGTTTTACCCAGACCTGAATCCCCATAGATAAGTAATGGATTAAAAGCCGTTCCGCCGGGATTATTTGCCACGGCAATTCCTGCCGATCGGGCGAGTCTGTTGCACTCCCCCTCAACAAAATTGTCGAAATTATTTTCCGGATTAAGTCTTGGATCAATATCTAATTTTTTAAGCCCGGGAATAATGAAGGGATTTTTTATAGTTTTCTCATCAGCACTCAGAGGAACTGATACAGGTCTATTTTTCAGTTCCCGGTGATTTTGTGCAGGTAATTTTACAGTAAGGGGTTTTTTCCGTGAAGCTGAATTATAATCCATTACAATGCTATACTCCAACTTTGCATCAAATCCAAGTTCTTTTCTCAATGTTTTACTGATTATCTCAATGTATTTTTCCTCAAGATATTCATAAAAGAAAGGACTGGGCACTTGAATTGTAAGGATATTTTTCTCGAGTTTCAACGGGACGATAGGTTCAAACCATGTCCTAAAGCTGATGGATGGCACATTATCCTGTATTACTTTCAGACAATTGTTCCAGACTTCCCTATGCATTTTTTGTATTGTGTTTAGTTTTAGGCGATTAAATTTTAAGGCACTGTTAATTTTCTGTTAAGCAATTTTGTGAAAAAAAACATAAAAAAAAAGTGTTTTTGCTATTGACTTTTTCAATAAAAATATATTTGATTTATTTTCAACAGATTAAAAATCTAAAAATTAATATTATTTTTTAAATCATTGATATTCAATATTTTAAATAAAAATCGTATATACTTCATTGTCAATTAATGCCTTGGATAACTTTAAATGAATGTTAACTCTAAGAAATAGTTTTCACTTCAAAAAAAATCTTTTCAACAAATACAATTTGTGTGTTTAAAAATTTTCAAATTATCGCTTTGTTAATAACTTAATCGACTTCATTTCCGAATTATTTTGAAGAATAAACTGTTTATTGTAGGTTGTGTAGGTATTCCTGCCTGCTATGGCGGATTTGAGACCTTCGCTGAGAATATTGCTCTCGAACTGAGCAGTATATTTGATGTAAGTGTACTTTGCAGTACTCAATATTATCCGACTAAAAATCGGGAGAACACCTGGAAATCGATAAAAAGAATATTTATTACTCCCAGGCCAAATGGATTCTGGAGTTTGTTTTATGATCTGGAAGGATTACTCCTAGCAGCGAAAGATTCAGAATATATTCTCCTGCTTGGTGCGGGTTCAGGTTTATTCCTTTCATTTATCCGTTCTTTAAAATCAAGGCATTTACTGGTTCATGTCGATGGACTCGAATGGAAAAGAGCAAAGTGGAATGTATTTACACGATATTTTTTAAGAATGAGTTATAAAGCATGCCTGCACCAAGCAAAAACAATTATTCTTGATAACGTAGCACTGCATAAGTATGTGCCCGTAAAATATTCTAAAAAAGTAGTGCTTGTCAATTATGGTGGAAATCACTTGCCTCAATTGTCAGATTGTATTTCTCCTGTTGATTATTCCTATGCACTGGTAATTGCCAGGGCTGAACCAGAAAACAATTTACACCGGATACTAAAGGTATTTAGAGACAATAAGAATCTTAAGATCATTCTGATCTCAAACTGGGTAAATACGCGCTATGGTAAAAAACTCTATAATTCTTTTTCTCATATTGCGGGCATAACTATGATTGATGCTATTTATGATAGTCCTCTTTTACTTCAGCAATATCGCATGAACTGCAGTGTATACATCCACGGGCATAGTGCAGGAGGTACAAATCCATCGTTGGTAGAAGCAATGTATACAGGAGTTCCAATAATCGCGTGGGATAACGAATTTAACAGAAATACAACCAATAATCTGGCACTTTATTTTGGTTCTGAGAGAGAACTTGCACAACATCTAAAATATTTGAATCATGCCGATTGCTTGGAACAAGCTAAAAAACTCCAGAATTTTGCCAAGCAGAATTATACATGGAATATTGCTGCTCAGAGATTTCTTACTTCAATCGGAGTTATAAAAAGTGATTAACCCAGGTTTGGTTTTGGCTTCTAATTAAGTTTATTAGTAAATCATTAATTTCGAACGATAAATTGAATTAAAATGTATACCGCTGAAGAATTGAATGTGCCTATTTTAGGTAAATGCACCATACCATCACCGCTAAACCTGTCAAAAGAACTGGGTGATGGTATATTTAATTATATTCAGGATGATGAGCGCATTATGATAGACACAAACATGCGCTATTATAATGAATGTGTCCAACAAAATATCGTACCTCTGTCCTTCGAGAAAGCAGGACCTAAGGAACTTGTTTATTTCGATCCTTCAAAAACCAAAGCTGCAATCGTCACATGTGGAGGACTTTGTCCGGGACTCAACAACGTAATCAGAGGGCTGGTAATGCAATTGAATAAACGATATGGTGTCAAAAGAATTGTAGGTATAAAATACGGATATGAAGGCTTTATTCCCAGGTATGAACATGATATTGTCGATCTGGACCCCGATCTTATAGAATATATCCATATGCACGGAGGTACGATTCTGGGCACCTCACGGGGACCACAAGATGTTTCAGAAATTGTCGATGCATTAGAACGGATGAATATCAATTTACTATTCACCATTGGTGGCGATGGAACACTTCGTGGTGCCCAGGCTATATCGGAGGAAATTGCTAAACGAAGATTAAAAATTGCTGTAGGAGGCATCCCAAAAACAATTGATAATGATATTAACCTTATAGAGAAATCATTTGGTTTTGAAACTGCATTCACAATAGCAACTGAAATACTTCGTGGAGCACACAACGAGGCAAAAGGCGCCTATAATGGCATTGCACTTGTTAAACTTATGGGTCGTGATTCAGGATTTATAGCTGCAAATGCAGCATTAGCAGTGCAGGAAGTTAATTTTGTGCTTGTACCCGAAGTACAATTTGAATTGTCGGGTCAGAATGGTTTTTTGGAATTATTACGAAAACGACTGGAAAGAAAACATCATGCCTTAATCGTTGTTGCCGAAGGAGCCGGACAAAACCTCTTTAAAGATCAGGAAGCTGAGAAAGATGCTTCAGGAAATATTAAGTACAAAGATATTGGTCAGTACCTGAGGGACGAAATTAAGAATTACCTGAAAAAAAAGAATATGTCGTATAGTCTGAAATATATCGATCCCAGTTATATTATTCGAAGTGCTCCGGCAAATGCAAATGACAGCCTTTTCTGCAATATACTGGCCCAAAACGTTGTACATGCAGCCATGGCAGGCAGAACAGGTTTTGTTGTCGGATACTGGAACTCGGAATTTACGATTCTGCCAATCCAAGTTGCAGTAAAAAAACGTAAAAGAATGTCGGTAGAGGGTGAACTCTGGTCGAATGTGATTGAAACGACCGGGCAACCTAAAAAACTCTTCAATTGAAAATCAGTGTGCAGATTGTTTCTTCATTATCTATTATTTGTCAGGTGACCATATTCTACTGATGGACTTACACATATTGATAATACTATAAATTCCATTGATTATTATATACTATTTTTTAAAACTGCTATAAGGTTAATAACCTTAATTTCATGTAAATTTTATTTTTTTTAACTTTATTGAAACATAGTTTCACAATTCGCGTTTCAGAGAAATAAATTGCATTATGAATTATAGTACGAACCAAAAACGTCGGCAAAAACGATTCAATGTTCCGGTTATAGGACATTTTTCGAACAGGAGTATCAGATTCAATTCCATACTGGAAGCTGAAGAACTTACTGATATATCCTACACACTGATTTATGAAGCCTGTGTAGGTAAAATTTATAAAGCTCGCAATATCTACTGGGAATTTGAAAATGGAGCCCATTATATAAAATATAAAGCCCATTATATACGGGTCCGACTTCAACTTGAAGAAACAGGAAGCTATGTAGGCAAGTCATTAAAAAAACATAAAAAACTTAAAGAAAAAGCCACCAGCTAGCTAATCCTGTTCTTCTATTTTAAATCCGAGACGTTTCAGGCGCAATATGTCTTCATTATTGATATTCACCACCTTAACTGTATAAGAAAAAAATTCACGCCGAACCGGATAGTTACTACGATATGATTCAAATTTTCCGGAATCAGAACGTAACCATAAATTTTCAGTATAAACGGGGTAGGTTTGAAGAACAATTTCTGTAATTATCTCCTGAAAAGTCTTCTTGAGCCCATCACAATAAATAACCGGATTTTCTATGGTTGGAATTTCTTCCGGTTCCCAATTATTCAAACCTAAGTCAAAGAATTTACTTAACTGACGTACCACTATTTTTGTACCATTGGCCTTACCGTCAGCTGAATATCCTGCTATATGAGGTGTCGCTATAAATACTTTTTTTAGTAGCTCTGTATCAATATCAGGTTCATTCTCCCATACGTCAAGGACAGTAGCAAAAGGTTTATCACCATTCAAAGCCTGCTTTAATGCAGTGGTTTCTACAACTTCACCGCGGCTTGTATTTATGAACAGGGCACCAGGATGCAATTTTGAAAAGAAATCCTGATTGGCCAAGTGAAATGTTCTATCCTCTACTTCCTTGTTTAATGGAACATGGAGCGATATTATATCGGCCTCCCGTAAAATCCCGTTAAGCGAAATAAATCCACACTCTCCTTCAATTCTCGCCCTGGGAGGATCGTTTAATAACACCTGCATACCGAGAATTTCAGCTAACTTGACGATTTTTTTGCCGACATGTCCAACCCCGATAACACCTAATACACGATCTTTCAGAACTACTTTGTTTTGCATTGCATAATATAACAAGGCTGATGCAACATATTGCATTACCGATCCTGAATTACAGCCTGGTGCACTTGTCCATGTAATACCATTATTTTCACAAAAACCGGTATCGATATGATCGTAACCAATAGTTGCGCTTGCAATAAATTTTATAGTGGTCCCTTCCAGTAAATCAGCATCACATTTTGTCCGGGTTCTTATAATCATGGCATCGGCATCAATAAGTTCTTCTTTTATAATAGAATTTCCCGGTATATATATTACGTCGGCATATACGTCCAGAACTCCTTTAATATATGGTATCTTATCATCAATTATAACTTTCATCCTTTTTGTATGAATTGGTCGTAATAAAATATATAAAATCTGATTTTCGCTACAACTGTAATTTATGTTAAAAATATGTTAATCTAATTTATATTTTCAAGTTCGACGCAACCTTTTCCTTTTGAATATCATCAGTAATTAATCCAAATGGGGTTGGTAAAAACGTTTTTACTGTGTTAACTATCCTGAGTGGATAAACTACCCTGAGGATGGAATAAACCCAACTTACGCCCTTATGCCATGCATAGGGGCGTTTTTTTAAATTAGAGGCATTAAGCAGAAAACTGAACAATGACCAATTCCGAACAATAAATTATAGCGATACCAACATATGGTAGGATATCCATCATCTTTTCTCTAGTAAAGAATAAGAAAGGATATAAGAAAAGTATTTATCAACAAGAATTTACATTTTCCCCTTTTTATGAACCATATTTTGTAATTTTCGTATTTTATAGTAAAATTTGGTGCCCAAGTAAACGTTACAGCTCTTTAATAAAATGACCTTTGCTTTTGTACAATCATTTAATCTATATCTGGGTTTTGGGTTCATCTTACCTGGTATCTTATCTTTTTTAATTGGTGCAACTGCCTCAATTACTGCCTTATACTCTTATAAGGTATTAAAAAGAAGAAGATATAAAGTACTTTATTCTACAGCTGACAGTATTCTTAATGAGAGTGACCAGTTGAATATTCTTATCAACAACATCCCCGATAGTGTATATATTAAAGATAGTTCAAGCAGGTACATTTTAAGTAATCAGAATTTTGTAAAACTTCTTAAAGCCGATACTCCTAAGGATCTTTATGGAAAAACCGACGCCGATATCTATAAAAAAGAAGATGCGGAAAAATATCTGAATGAGGATAAAAAAATCCTCAGCGGTAAGGTTCCTTCAATAAAAAGAAAGCAGGAAAGTATTAAAGATGGCAAGAAGAAAATCACGTTAACAACAAAAGTTCCGATCAAGAACAAGAAAGGTAAAATTATTGGTCTTTTTGGAACTTGCTCTGATATCACTGAGCAGGAAGAAGCCTCTTCGCAGCTTGAAGAAAAAAACCAGATTTTAGAAAAGGAACGTACTCTTTTCAGAGCCTTGATGGATAATATGCCAGACACAATCTATATAAAAGATACTGAATGTCGTTTCCTCGATGGTAACCCACAGCAGGTTAAAGTTACAAAAGCAAACACACACGAGAATTTACTGGGAAAAACCGATTTCGATTTTTACCCCAGGGATATTGCTGAAATTTTTTATAAAGATGACAAGCATGTTATTGAAACAGGAAAACCGGTTATCAATAAAGAAGAAATCGGTTTTGATCCGGAAGGCAATATTCGGGTTAAGTCGACTACTAAAGTTCCTTTCAGGGATACTGATGGTAAAATAATCGGATTGGTAGGAATCGGACGGGATATTACCAAACAGAAAGAAGCAGAAGAAAAGCTCAGAGAACAGGCTCAGAGTCTGCAGGAAATAAATGTTCTGCTGGAGGAACGACAGGAAGAAGTAAATCAGCAATCGGATGAACTTAGCTCACAAAACAGAATTCTTGAAGAAGAGAAAAATCTTCTCAGAACCCTGATTGACAGTATACCCGATTATGTATATCTGAAAGACTCCGATTGTCGTTTCATCACTGTGAATAAAAAAATGATGAAGGTATTCAAAACCGATAATCTGGATGATATAATTGGCAAGACTGATAATGATTTTTATCCTGAAGAATTTGCAGCCAATTTCCTGAAAGATGATCAGGTAGTCCTTTCGACGGGAAAGGCTATTCTCCACAAAGAAGAACCTGGCATCGATGGCGAAGGAAATTTTATTCATTTATTGACCTCCAAAGTGCCCTTCAGAGGACCCGATGGCAATATTGCAGGAATTATAGGAATAGCCCGCGACATAACACAGATTAAAGAAGCGGAAATTAAACTTAAAGAACAAGCCGACAGCCTTAAAGAAGTAAACATTCTGCTGGAAGAACGACAGGAAGAAATACAGCAACAATCGAGTGAATTATCGTCTCAGAACAGGATTCTCGAGAATGAGAGAAATCTGTTGCGGACAATTATTGATACGTTGCCCGATCTTATTTATATAAAAGATAAAGAAAGCAGGTTTATAGCTGCAAACAGAAAAATACTCGAGGTAATGAAATCTCCAAGCTATGAATACCTTGAAGGAAAGACAGATTTCGATTTTTACCCAAAAAAAATTGCACAGCTATTCTATGACGATGAACAACAAGTCATTAAAACCAAAAAGGCCCTGATCAGCAGGGAAGAAATAGGTTTCGACAGTGAGGGCAATCAGCGTATCGTATCAACGACAAAAGTGCCCTTCTTCGATGCTGATGGGAATATCTGTGGAATTGTTGGAGTAGGCCGGGATATTACAGAAATGAAAGAATATGAAGAAACTCTGAAGCAACATACGGCTGACCTGCAGGAAAAGAATAAACTACTCGAAGAACGACAGGAAGAAATTCAAAAGCAGTCTGAATCGCTTGGTGAACAAAATATGATCCTTGAAAAGGAAAGAAATTTATTAAGGACGCTCATCGATCACATGCCTGATTATATATATATAAAAGACAAAGAAAGTCGTTTCCTTACTGTAAATAAAAGACTGTTAAAGGTAATGCATGCAAAATCACTCGATGATATCATAGGTAAAACAGACTACGATTCGACACCGACTAAAGAAGCTGCCGATTTATACTTTCAGGATGAAAGACGCATCATTGCCACGGGTGCACCTATTATAAATAAAGAAGAGATCGGATTCGATGAAAATGACAGAGAAAGAGTTATATCAACCACGAAGGTACCTTTTTACGATGTCGATGGCAATATTGCAGGAATAGTCGGCATTGGAAGAGATATAACGAAACAGAAAAATGCTGAAAAGCAATTGCGCGAACAGGCACAAAATCTACAGGAAGTAAATATAATTCTTGAAGAAAGACAGGAGAAAATCCAGCAACAATCCGAAGAACTAAATAAACAGGCGCAGGATCTTAAAAAAGCAAATGTGCAGCTCGAATACCTTAATGCAACAAAAAATAAATTTTTCAGCATTATTGCACACGACCTTAAAAATCCTTTTCAGGCCATTTTTGGATTCTCGGAATTGCTTCTACGAAATTATGATGATTTTGATGCCCCTCAGAAAATGGATCTGCTTGGAATGATTAAAACATCTTCGGAAAGCGCCTATAATCTCCTGGAAAATCTGCTTCAATGGGCACGGACACAGACCGATCGTATTAAATACAATCCGGCTCCTAGCGATATTGCTGAGTTAATTGAACAGAATATTACACTCAACCAGGCCAGCGCTGAAAATAAACATATTTCACTGATCTCTGAATGTAATTGCCCTTCTAAAGCATTTTCAGATAAAAACATGATCAATCTTGTATTGCGTAACCTTATTAGCAATGCCATTAAATTTACTAACGATGGTGGAATTGTTACGATCCAATGCAGCGAAGATAAAAAGAAACCTGATCAGATTGAGATTTCAATTGTCGATACGGGAATTGGTATTTCTCAGGAGAATATCAAGAAACTTTTCCGGATTGATGAATATTTCTCAACAGCGGGAACAGCCGGTGAAAGCGGTACCGGTTTAGGATTGATAATATGTAAGGAATTCGTTGAAAAAAATAAGGGTGAAATAAAGATTCAAAGTGAGTTAGGAGTTGGTACGACTTTTACGTTTACCCTGCTAAAAGCTGAACATTAAATATTACCTGTTTCTGAGCAATTTCTGACGTAGAATTGCCGATCTGAAAGGATCAATAAGCCTTACCAAAAGGCTTCTCTGATCGGTTATAATTTCGGCAGTTCCAGGCATATTTTGCTGAAATGAAAGTACAGTATTATAATTGGTGATCAGTTTTGTACTATCCAGACGAATTTCAACTGCATATAGTTCGTCAGTCGGGACCAACGAAATAGATGCAATTTTTCCTGTAACGGTTCCAAATTCCAGATATGGGTAATTATCGAACTGTATTACTACCCTGTGTCCTTCATTAACTTTTCCTGCCCCTTTGGCTGAGAGCATAACTTTTCCTATTAATTCACCCTCCTCGCGGGGCAAAACTGTCAATACAATTTCACCTTTTTCGACATATTGATTCTCCGACCATATTTTCGTAAGTGAAACCTGTCCTTCAAAAGGTGATTTTATTAAATATGTCTGCTCCCATTGAGCAATTGCACCTTTTATCATTTCATACGATTCCCGAAGTCCCTGTTCGAAAGTCCGGCTGTTTTCCTCAAATTTTAGTTCCAATTCCAATATTTCCTGTTGCAGGTTTGAAACATCAATTTGTGAAGAAGCCTTCTCAGTCTGAGTACTTTTCCATGCAGAAAGTTTTAAAAGTTTTTGTGCTTCGGATTTTTCAAGCTGTGATGAGGAGATCACCTGATCATCAAATAAGACTGAATCTCTCCGATATTGCTTTACAGCCAGATCGTAATCTCTCTTCTGAATACTTTCCTTTTCTTCCAGTCGATCAAGTAACAAGGAATATTTTGTCAGTTCTGCATTAACAGAATTGATTTTACGTTTATAATAATCGAGTTTAATAAAATCGTTGTACTCTCTCAATCGTTTCTGAAGGAGTGCATAACTATCCTGTAAAGTCCCAAGTCTCAAATCCTCCGGAAAATTTGTATTTAGTAACGAATCAATATTCAAACTATTCCCTAGCAAATCAGATAAGACATGTACATCATCGTATTGAGCAGCTGATTCAAATACTGCAAGTACCTGGTTTTCATTGACAAGTTCATTATCCATTATAAAAATTCTATAAATTCTTGCCGATGTATTTGCAACAATCTCAGCCGGAGGAGTTTCGGTTGTGAGTTTGATGGGAGCCTTAATAATATCAGGATACTTAAGAAAGGCCGATCCTACAATGAGAAGGAATAATACGACCAAAATGACAACAGTACCAAATCTGACGATCCAGCGGGGTACCTGTCCCAGGATGTCCCTAAGTTGTTCGCTACGAATTTCCAGTTTCTCTGCTCCTTTTTTATCGTTCTCTGTAAAATTTATTTTTCCCATCAATTGCCAAGTTCGAGTTGATTTTTAACCAGTCTATAATATGCTCCTCTCTCACGAGTTAACTCAGTATGAGTGCCTTGTTCAACAATTTTTCCTTCTTCGAGTACGACAATTAGATCGGAATTCTTCACTGTACTCAGTCGATGAGCTACCACAACTACTGTCCTGCCTTCGAAAAATCTATAAAGGTTTTCAATTATAATTCGTTCATTGTTTGCATCCAGGGAATTTGTAGCTTCATCAAAGAATAAAAATGAAGGATCTTTATAAAGGGCTCGGGCTATTAGAATCCTTTGTTTTTGTCCCTGGCTTAGACCGAGACCTTCCTGACCGATTTTTGTATTAAATCCCAGCGGCAAATTATCGGTAATATTCTGAACATTAGCAATCCGTGCAGCATAGTATAGTTTTTCCTTATCAATCTCATCCGTTGAAAGCGCAATATTCCTGGCTATCGTATCTGAAAAAAGATATCCATCCTGCATTACTACTCCGCATATACTTCTCCAATATGTCGGATTTATAGTATTCATATTTCGATCAGCTACGAATATTTCTCCCTCAACCGGATTATAAAATTTAAGTATCAGTTTAATCAATGTTGTTTTTCCACTGCCACTTGTTCCTACAATAGCGGTTGTTTTATTTTCAGGTATATGCAGGTTTATATTTTTAAGGACAAAAGGTGATTGTGGCCCTTCATATTGGAATGCCACATTTCGGATCAGAATTTCCTGTTTACTCCCCGACAATTCGGTTATCAAATTGGATGAAGTTGTTTCTTCTTCAGATAAATTATGAACTTCTGCCAGACGATCGAGACTTATTCTTGCATCCTGTGTAGCATGAAAAAAATCGATTAAATGATCGATCGGCCCTGAAAGTTGGCCTATAACATATGCAATTGCTACTATGCTGCCCAATGTCATTTGTTCCTGCAATGCGAGCAGCGCAGTATAAAAAACTATTAAAACATCTTTATACTGGTTAAATATAAGTGCGCCGGCCTTTTGTTTCTGAAAAAGAGTAAGTCCCTTGATATTGATACGGAATAACTTTGCCTGAATATCCTCCCATTCCCACCGCTTTCTTTTATCACAATTATTCAATTTGATCTCATGCATACCAGAAAGCAACTGAAGGAGTGTACTCTGATTACTCGAAAGTTCGGCGAATTTTCGATTGTCGAGATCCTTACGGTGTTTCATAAATTGTAGGGTCCATATTAAATACAGCGAGCTACCTGCAATGTATATCAGAAATATTTTAAAACTGAAAATTGCGAGCACAATCCCCATAACTGTCATTGAAAATACCGAATAAAAAAGATCAATTGTAGTGCGTGTAAGAAATATTTCAACCCGCTTATGATCAGCTATTCGTTGTAATAAGTCACCTCGGTTCTTGGTTTCAAAAAAAGAGATGGGCAGGCGCATCAATTTGATCAGAAAATCAGAGACAAGATAAATATTGATCCGGGAACCCAGATGAAGAATGATCCAGTTTCGTATAAATTCAATTGAGAAACGACTTGTCACCAGAATTAACTGCGCAATAAGGATTGTCACAATAAGTGACAGATTCGGTATTATTATTCCTTTATCGACAATTGTCTGAAAAAGGAATGGAAAAATAACCTGAATCAGCGCTCCCAGGAGCACTCCCAATACGATCTGTGTAATTAAAGCCCCATAAGGGCGAATGTATTTTAATAAGAATGTTAATTTGCTCTTATTGATTTTTTCATCATTGGCTTTATAGAAGTCGGGAGTTGGTTCAAGCTGAAGACAAATACCAACAGGTTCCCCGTCTTCGATTGTCGATGCCCAATATTGAAGAAATTCCTTTCTGGAATATGTTGCAGTACCAAATGCAGGGTCGACAACATCGACAGTATTTTTATGAAATTTTCTGATAACTATAAAGTGTTCCTGTTTCCAGTGTGCAATACAAGGAATTTTGAGCTGATGCTGCAGCTGATTCAATGTCAGTTTGACACCTCTTGTACGAAAGCCAATGGATTCAGCAGCTTCACTGATACCTAATAACGAAACTCCCGACTGACTAATATAACTTCGCGATCGCAGGGTATCGAAGGTATAATGTTTGCCATAGTATTTGGCAATCATTCTAAGGCAGGCAGGACCACAATCGTTCGCGTCGTGTTGCAGGAATACCGGGAACTTAGGCATTGCTTATAATTCAAAGCTTTAATATACGAATCTATAAGCTTTTATTGAAAAAACCCAGACTTTTGATCATTATAGCACAACGCTTTGTTGTATGGCACGTCGAATATTCAGATTTTTTTTCTCTCTTCCCGATTTTATCGGCTTCATGAGCTTAACAGGTTGGAAGGGAAGTGTAAAATAAAAGGTAGTTCCCTTTGATAAAACAGAATCGTACCAAATTTTACCTCCCATATGTTCAATAAGCTTTTTTGATAAACTCAATCCCAGTCCAAGACCTTTTTTTGAATTATCGGAATCATCGAGCTTGGCAAAAAACTGGAATATTTCATTCTCTCTTCCTTCTAACCCTCCAATGCCTGTATCCTTAACAAAAAATTCAATTTCTGCACTCTTTATTGTATAGCCAAATTCTATGATGCCCCGGGAAGTGAATTTAAAGGAATTCGAAATCAGATTTGTCAGAATCTGGGTTAACCGGTATGAATCGATCATAAGACTGATCTCTTTTAATTCTTGCGGTATTGTTAGCAACAAGGCAATATTCTTATCAAGAATATGCTTATGAAGTGAGAAGTATGAATGTATCTCTGATAAGAGTTCAGACAACATGCATTCTTCCTGGGATAATTTCAGTAAGCCTGCTTCTATGATTGATGCTTCAATGATATTATCCATCTTATTCAGGAATTCCTGACTGCTTTCCCGAATGTATGACACATAGCTCTCCTTCTCATGTATATCCAGATTATTCATTTCAATGAGATCGGAGAAGCCCACAATAGAATTCAGAGGTGTTCGTATTTCGTGATATAGATTTCTGAGAAATATGGATTTTGCTTTCTCAACACAATTCGATTTTTCATCGAGCAGCTTTTCAAGCAACTCAATTTTTCTTCTCATATACCTATATTCGGCATCCCTTGGCTTTGAAGTTTTTCTCTTCCTAGCACCTGCGGTCTGTTTTGGTCTTTTTGAGATGATGCCTATTCGCTTCATAAAATCCGCTTAAGAATATTAAAATGCCCAAGCTTGTTTGTCAATCCAATTGATTTAGATGATGAAAGGGCTCGGGTGATGATTACCCGGCCCTGATGAAAACCCCGTACTAGTTATGAATCATCTATTCAATTTTCTTTAAAATTCTTCTCGCATCTTTACGATAATATCCATTGGTTGAAGCTATTTTATTGAATACTTCTCTCGCTTTGTCATTTTCACTTGTCATTAGGTAACATAATCCCAGATACCACTCTGCCGATTCAAGAAATGCATTCGCTTTATGATCAATGATTCGTTTGAAATTATTATTGGCTTCTGCATACTGTTGTATCTCCATTCTTGAAATACCCGAATACAGATTTAAACCGATGCGTGAATTATCTGTTTCGAGTATTTTTTCAAAAAGTACAATTGCTTTTGAGTATTCTTTATTTTCATAATACGACATAGCGGATCGTAAATCGCTGTCAACAATATCTTCAGCCGTTCTGAAACTCATATTGATTTCAGCTGGCTGGTAATATTCAGCATATAATGAAGCTGTCGAGGATGATTTCTTTATACCCGCAAAGAGAATAAACGAAATCATTACAACACTCGCGGCAAGGCTGGAAATAATATATATCGACTTTCTTTTAACTTTTGGAAACGTTATAGTCTTTCTCCATGGTCGATACGTTTTCAGATAGATCTCATCGAGTTGAGTTTGAAGGTTTAAAGTATCCTGATCGGATAATACTTTCTCGATTTTTTGCTGCATGTCAATCTCAGACTGCAACTTATTGTTATCTTTCAGCTCTTTCTCAAACCATATCTTCTCATTGACACTCATAACGCCGTCAATGTATCTATCCACATACCTGGAATAGTTTATTTCTTGTTTCATAGCAATTATTATTTCAGATCAATCAATTTTTAAATATACATACATAATATATCATCCTTTAGTCGTAAGACTTTTTGAATACTTCTAAGAGATCAGCTATACTGATCCGTTGAAGAATTCAGTGAATTCGGGAGTGTAAAGTTTCTCTTAATAAACAACAAAAGTCATATAACCCGGTTATTAAAACCGGTAGCATGATCCAAAAAGTACTCTCACTTTATTAAAAGTATATTATGCTCTATCAGCCAAATTCTTCTTATACTCTTCCCAGTAATATTAATAATATCAATTTTACTTTACTCTTTTATTCAGAAAAGGAAGTAGGCGAGATAAAATTGAATTAGGAAAGGAATTGAAGTTATGTGCCGTTAAAACCATCTTCTATCTCGCCTGTAGTATCTTCTTTTTCTGTGAAAACAATCAAATTTTCAAATATCCTATTTTAGTACATCATCTCCATCTGCGGGTATTTTACCACCGCCACGGATCTTCGACATTTCTTCCAGATTTAAAACTCTGAGTTCTTTAGTAACTTTTTTTACTTCACTAGTGGACACGTTAAAGTTTTTCATAGTACAGGGGTTTATCAAAATGTTTTGTTTCTATAGTATAGTTCCACTAAGCCCTGAAATGTCACCGGCTTTATATCAATTTTTTTTTATTTTTTTATTTATTTTTTATAAGCATCTGTTTTACAGTGCTTTATTTTTTCACTTTATTTTCCTACTTTCGAAGCATAGAGACCACATTTTAATGAATAACAGTTGTGCAATATTGTATAGAATAAGTCTGATCGCATTACTTTACAAGTCTTTCATACCAGTTTTTTCGGGACCGACGAATGCAACTTCTCAACCGGTTATTGATTCAATCAGTATTTTGCTCACTATCGCAAATAATTATATGAAAAAAGGTGATTTTGAACAAACGTTAAAATACGCGGAAAAATCACACCATTTGCGTAGGTTGATCTATCCCGATACAAGTATTGTGATGATAAGAAGCTTTATTAATATGGCCTATGCTAATATGCTCGTTTACGAATATGAACAGGCTTTGCAATACCTTCATAAAGCTGAATTGCTTTGTAAATCGAATGAAAAAGACAGAACGGAGGAGATTGGAACCATCTATTCCTATTACGGAAGAATTTATAAAAACACGGGCGATTATTTGCAGGCATTACCCTATATGCAAAGAGCCGAAGAATATTTAGTAAAGGATTTAACGCAAAACAAACAGGAACTGGTATTGCACTATTTGAAATTTGCTGATCT